>Ga0136560_1001329_pt1 | contig 12704 bp, 2 predicted proteins | sample AntRauMeHopE1497_FD_104925 | JGI IMG/M metagenome (GOLD analysis project Ga0136560, IMG submission 104925) | Saline lake microbial communities from Rauer Islands, Antarctica - Metagenome Hop E1 #497 | ecosystem: Environmental > Aquatic > Non-marine Saline and Alkaline > Saline | place...
CGTCCTCCTCCCCGTCCTCCTCCCCGTCCTCCTCCTCCCCGTCCTCCGCGTCGGCGCCCTCCTCCTCCGTCTCGTACTCGGCCGAGTCCTCCACGGCGAGCACCGCGCCGGGGCAGAACCGGTCCGCCATTCGCTCCGCCCTGTCGTGCACCAGCCCCTTGCCGCGGGACGACGCCACGGCACGAAGGGCCGCGCCGACGCCCGCCTCCCCGGCCAGGGCGGGGCCGTCCGGCGCGGCCTCGAGGACGCGAGCGAGGAGCTCCAGCCCGTCACGGATGCCGACGGCGGCGCCGTCGCCGAGCGGGGCGATGCGGGTGAGGATGGCGACGACGGCGCGGGCGGGGCCGGGCGTCTGCGCCAGGGCCGTCACGAGCGGGCCGCACTCGCTGACCAGTCGGTGCAGGAGCGGCGAGACGATGCCCCAGCGGTCGACGGCGGCGGACTCGGGGGCATCCACGGCCGTCTGCCAGCTGCGTGCGTCGGAACGGCGGCCGGTGCGGGCCTGCCGGTGCCCGATGGCGGCGGTGAGGCCGTCGCGGTGGGTCGCGATGGCGGCGGCGACGGCCGCGACGGCGGGGGGCGATGCGAGGGCGGAGGAGATGGCCTCGTCGCTCTTGGCGAGGGCGATGAGAGCGAGGAGGACGCGGGGTGTCCAGGCCTCGGAGCCCGTCGCCGTGAGCCAGAGGAGGGTGGGGAGTGCCGCAGCGGATTGGAAGGCGTCGGCAGAGGCGGCGCCGTGGTTGGCCAGGTCGCAGAGGAGGGGGACGGCGAAGGATCGGAGGTTGCGGCTGGGGACGAGGCCGCAGAGGGCCCGGACGACGGGGGAGGATGCGAGGGCGCGGCGCTGGCGGCTGCTGTGGAAGCGGAGGACGTAGAAGAGGGCCTGTAGGGCGAGGTTGCGGAGGGCGTCGAGGGAGGCGGCGCCGGGGGGGAGGAGGTCGGTGTACGGGTCGGGGCCGCCGGCGTCGGCGGCGGTGGGGGAGGCCGGGCCGCGCGGGGACGGGGACGGCGGCAGGATGCCGCGGGCGGTGCCGAGGGGCTGGGGCGTCTCGGTCCAGCGCACGAGGGCGGGGACGGCACCCTCTGCCTCGAGGACCTGGGCGGCCTGGGCGTCGCGGGCGAGGAAGGCGATGACCTCAAGGGCGGTGTGGGCGGCGGCGGCGACGAGAGGGTGCTGGAGGAGGGGCCGGGGGGCGGGGAGGAGGAGGGCGAGGAGCGCCCGGCAGACGGGCGGCGAGGCCATCGCCGCGAGGCCAGCGGACCGTCCCCGGGCCACGGTGTGGAGGAGGCGGACGGCGAGGAGGCCGTCCTCCATCGCGGCCCAGGTGGCCACCTGCCTCGGTGTCGGGATGCACTGCCACAGCCGGAGGGCGTTGTCCGCGTCTCGCCTGCTCAGGGCGAGCCCCGCCCCCGCGCCCCCGAGGCCCCCGAGGCCAGACGGTGACGGCCCGCCGGCCGGGCCGGCGCTGCTCCCGGTGACGGGCCGCGACCCGGGCTCCTCCGGGGCCAGGGGGCACGCCGCCGAGAGGACCGCGGCGGCTTCCGCCGCCACGGCCGCGGCGCCGTCCACCGGCACGGCGGGGCTCCCCACCCGCCCCGTGGGGACCCTGGGCACGTGGCCCCGCCGGCCGGCCTGGGCGGGGCCGCCGGCCGCGCTGCCGACGCGGGCCCTGCGGCTGCCGCCCCCCGCCGGCCTGCCGCCCCTGCCCCCGCGCTGGGAGCCCCCCGCCGCCGCCGTGTGCGGCCGCTGGGGGGCGCCGCCCTGCGCGGGGGGCGCACCGCTGTGCCCGGCCCCAGCGCCGGTGGACTGGGCGCCCTCGCCCGCGCTGCGGCGCCGTGACGCCCCGAGCGCCGAGGACGGGGCGGCGAGGCCGCGGGCCGACGCCGATCCGGAGAGGGGCCTCGCGCCGCCCTTGGACGGTGCGGCAGCCCGCATGGGCACCGACTTCCCCCTGGAGGGCACCCCGACGTAGCGGGGCGGGGATGCGGGCCTCACCCCGTGGTCCGCGTTCCTGGGAGATGACAAGGACCTGCCCGGCCACAGCGGGGAGGACGGGAGGCGGCCGACGCGGCGGTCGAGCGAGTGGAAGCGGACGCCGCCCCTCGGCGCCCGCCTGCCCCGGGAGCGGGAGCGAGGGGACGCGCCCATGGTGGCGCCGACCCGGGGGAGCGCCGCGGAGCGGGACAGGCCGAGCGACGCGGGACCGGCCTCCAGCGACACGGAACCGGGCGGGGCGCCGCCCTCGCTGCCCGCCAGGGCCGGCACGGCGCCGCCCCCGGCCCCCGGCCCGCCCTCCTCCAGCCCCCTCGCCCCCGCCGGCCCGACGCCGTCCGCCCTCGCGCCCGGGTCCCCCTTCCCCGCGAGCTCCAGCCGGATGCTCCGGAACGCCGGGGCGAGCCAGATGGGGCGCTTGTCGTCCTCGTCGTCCTCCTCGACGATGGACTGCTGGCTGGAGCTCCTCCGGTGGTGCGACAGCGTCGCCGTCTCGAGCACGCCGCCCGTGGCCGCCAGCCACGCCGCCGCCGCCGTGGCCTGCACCACCTCCTCGTCCGCCGTCGCGCCACCCTCCTCCCTGGCGTCCAGCAGAGCCCGCAGGCGCGTGGCGACGGAGCGGATCACGGCCGCCTTGTCGCCGTGGCCGCCCCTGGCCGCCGAAGGCACCAGCTTGGTGTACCCCGCGGCCCTCAGCGTCTGCCGCGTGGCTCTGCCCGCCGTCACGATGGCCATGACGTCCGTGGTGAGCTGGCGCATGGGTGCGCTGGCCGTGCTCGGCGGGAGGCCGCGGGCGGCGTCCGACGCCGAGTGCGCGGGGCCCCGGGAGTCAGACCGGAGGGGCTGCGTGCTGGCCTCGGAGACGCTGAGGGCGCGGTTGGAGCCGTAGGAGAGCATGCGGTGGAGGCTCGCGGAGGGGAGGGACCCGGCGGCGGCGAGGGGCGGGCCGAGGGAGGAGGCGGGGGAGCCGCCGGGGGTGGACGCGGAGTCGAGGGCGGTGACGGCGGAGAAGCGGCGGAAGGAGGCGTAGTCGGCGTGGGCGGCGGCGGAGACGGCGCTGGCGTAGGTGCGGCGGGAGCGGGAGCGGGAGTGGGTGGGGCCGGCGGCGGAGGAAGAGTGGCCGGAGGAGTCGCGGCGCATGGCGACGGCGCTGCCGCGGGACAGCCGGTGGTGCGTGCCGGGGTTGGGGGAGCGGGAGATGACGGCGGTGGAGGGCGTGGCGAGGCCCGAGGCCGAGGGCGCCCCGGCCCTGCTGGACCGGCTCCTGCCCCCGACGGAGCCCGAGGAGGAGCCGCTGCTCTTGCCGGGGGTCATGGCCTCGCTCGGGCCGAAGACGGACTCGGTGACGAGGACGGCGACGAAGCCGGCGGCGTCAGAGGCCGAGGCGGCGAGGGCGTCTGCGAGGCCCGCGCGAAGGACGGCGGAGCGGAGGGCCTCGCGCTGGGCGGCGGACACGTTGGCCGCCACGCTGGACGCCCCCGTGGAGCACGCCCGGAGGATGCGGGCGGCGGCAGTGATGGCGATGCGCGCGGCCGCGCGGTCGCCCGCCGCGGGGATGTCGAGGAGCTCGGCGAGGCGGGGGAAGGCCCGGCCGCGGTGCAGGGTCCACGCGGGGCACTGCTCCCCGTCCTTGGCGGGGGGCACGAGGACGGCGGGGATGGGGCAGATGCCGTCGCGGGTGGACGGGTCCGCCGGGGCCTCGCTGCCGTCGTCGGTGACGCTGAGGTCGCCGTCGTCCGAGGGGGCCTGCTCCCCCGCAGACCGCGTGTCGACGGGGGCGAGGGACGGGTGAAGGAGCGCGGCCACGGCGGGCGCCCCACGGCAGGCGAGGAGGAGGTGCACGGGCCTGAGGGCGCCCTCGCCGCTCTCCGGCCCCGGGTCGGTGCACTGCCGGACGATCAAGGCCGTCTGCCAGCGGACGTTGCGCGGGAAGACGGGGGACGACGTGTCGAGCAGCGGGCCGAGGGCGTCGAGCTGGGCGAGGGGGAGGAGCACGGAGAGCCGGTCCGAGGCGTTGAACAGGAGCTCGTTGAGAACGCGGAGGCAGCCGGCGAGGGCCGCGGCGGCGTGCGGCGCGAGCGCGGGCTCCCCGGCGCGGGGCCGGGAGTCCGTCGCGACGGCGGCGCGGTAGGCTGCGATCCACGCGACGGAGGCATCGGCGAGAGAGCCGACGCCGTGGCGGTTGATGACGGTGTCGGCGAGGCGCTCCACCCCCATGACCAGGCTCCGGAGCTCCGCGCACGCCTCCCGCGCGTGCGTCGCAGCCACCAGCAGCGCGTCGGGGTGGGCCGCGGACAGGCCCTCCGCGCCCGAGCAGAGCTGCGCGAGCACCTCGTCGGCCTGCGCGGAGCACGCGGCGAGCTCCTCCTCGTCCCGTGCCGACTCCCCGTCGTCATCCGACGCGCCGCCGAGGCTCCCCACGCCGTCGGCGTCGTCAACCGCGCTGGCGTCGGTGAGGGAGTCGCCGTCGTCGTCGTCGAACACCACCGCGAGTCGGCCGCCCGCCGCGCCGCCGTCCTCGTCCTCGTCGTCGCTCTCGAACGACGTCAGGTCGCTGTCCCTGCGGCTCGAGTCCCGCGCCACCGCCGACAGCCTCGCACGGAGCCTCGCCGCCTGGCCGACGCCGGCCCACCCCGGGGCGGCGGCGCCCGCCCGCACCAGGCTCCCGACGTCGACCGCCTCGTCGTCGTCGCTGTCGTCCTCGACCCACGCCGCCATGGCGGCCTCCTGCACCGCGGGGACGGCCACCGCCACGGGGGCCGTGGCCGGCGCCACGCTGACGTGCGACACCCGGGACCGCCTCGGCGTCGGGTGGCCAGAGGTCGTCGTCGCGGCCCGCATGGCCCGGGAGCGCGACGCCGAGACCTCGACGTCGGCGCGGTGGAAGGCCGCGTCGTGGTCCTCGTCGCCCGAAGAGCCGTGCTCATCGTCCAGGGCGCGGGCCGTAAGAGGGCCCAGGGGCGGGGGCCCGGCCCCGCCCGCCGGGGAGGTCAGGTCCGAGCGCGCCGTGAGGGCCGTGGAGGCGCCCGAGCGGGGCGTGCCGGGCGTCACCGGCACGTCCCCCGGCGTGCGTGGCGTGACCGGCGACGTGAAGGTGGCGGCCCCGTCCGCGGCGGACGACGCCCTCAGCCTCGCGGCGCCGCCCAGCCGCATGACGCCACGGGCCATGGCCTCGTCCTCCTCCTTGTCCGACTCGGCGTACATGTCGAGATCGTCGGCGCCCGGCGCCGCCGGGCCAGGATGCAGCGACGAGGGCTTCCGCCCGGACGACGCCAGGGAGGGCGTGCTTCCGGAGTGGGCCCCGCGCCCCATGGACCCGGACAGGGTCGCGCGGGCCCCTGCCCGGCGGGACGACGGCGTCCCGGGGAGCTTGAGCCCCCAGCCCGCCTCGGTGCTGCCGCGCCGCCGCATCGGAGCGGCGCTACCGTTTCCCTTGCGGCCGCCGCGGGCCGAGGGGGAGGCCGAGGACAGCGGCTCCGCCGCCCCAGCCATGGAGTCCTTCCTGCGGGAGCCCGGCAGGGTCAGCCCGAGGGCACCCGCCGCGGTCACCCGGCCGCGCCCCTTGCCCTTGCGCCGCTTCGGCACCCTCCTCGCCCCGGGGGCGGCCCCCGCCGCCGTGTCCACGCCGACGGGCAGGAAGGCCGTGGCGGCGTGCGGGCGCAGGACCTCCAGCGCGCGGCGGAACATGCCGGGGAGGGCCTCGGCGACGCGGGCGGCGTAGGAGCCGCGCTTGGACTGCTGCGCCGGCGTGAGCAGGGCCGCCTTGAGGGCGGGGATGGGGATGGGGTCGTCCGAGTCCAGCGTGGCGCCGAAGCCCGCGCGGAGGAGCCTGGTGAGCTGCTCCCTGCCGCCGTCGGACTTGTGCACCGCCCGCTCCGCCTCGGCGACGCTCTGCAGGAGCCACGGGTGGGAGAGCAGTGCGGAGCAGGACGGCCTGTCCAGGTCGGTGGGGCGGAACACGCTGTGCAGGAGCTCCTCCGCGCCGTCGGACAGGCCCGAGGGCAGCGGGGGCGATCGCCCCTCCACCGCGATCTGGCAGAGCAGGCGGTTGTAGTCAACACCGTGAAAGGGGTCCCGGCCGGAGAGCAGCTTCACCAGCGTGCAGCCGAAGGACCAGACGTCGCTCTTGGCGGAGACCTGGCCGTCGAAGGCCTCGGGCGGCATGTAGTTGGCCGTGCCGGCGAAGCCAGCCTCCTCGGCGTCGTCCCCGGCGGTCTTGGCCAGCGCGATGCCAAAGTCGGTGAGGAGCACGCCGCCCTCCTCCGTGAGGAGGATGTTGGCGTCCTGCGGGGCGCACGGACGCGGGGGTTGGGCACACGAGTGGTAAGGGGGGTGTTGGCAGCAAAGCGTCGCTGCGAGCGTTTCTGCCCCCGGCGCGCGTTCGCGGGTGACGGCAGCCCGGGCTCTCACCTTGATGTCACGGTGCACGACACCTTCGCTGTGGATGTAGGCAAGGCCGCTGAGGATGCAGGCCGCCACAACGGCCGACAGCGCCTCGGAAAGCTTCCCCATCTTGGAAACAAGCGTGCGCAGCGATCCCAGCTCGGCCAGTCTGCGAAGAAGTAGCGGGGACAAATGGTACGACGTGAATGGCTGCGCCAGACGACCGGCATGCGGCGCGGCCGCGGGCGAAAGCGGAACCAGGCTGCGCTCCCTCGCCAGCGCCGCCGGCTTGCGCGGCTCACTGAAGGATGACGCATCGCTGCGTGCTCGGGCCTCTTCTCCTGCTTGCTGCAGGCGTCTCGACGTGCATGGCCCCAATGTACCGCACCACGTTCGGGTTGGACAGGCGCTTCAGCAGCGAGATCTCGGCGTCCAGGCCGTCCCCGTCCGCAGCCTCTTCCTCGCCCCGCTTTCGGCGTGAGGAGCGCGCGACGGCCCGCGGCTTCTGCAGCTTGATCGCAACCCGCTCGTGCGTCGAGTCATGAACGGCCGAGTAAACAGTTCCAAAGCCGCCCCTTCCCAGCTCCTTCTCGATTGCCTGCGATGAGAGGGCGGCACGGCCGGCAGCGGAAGCGCTGTGAGCGAAGAGGCAGGCGGGGCGCCGTCCATTCGGGTCCACGCGGCGGCGCCCCCCGATTGCTGGAACAAAGCTCAAGTCGGCCGCAGCGGCTGCCGCGTACGCTGCTCGGCCGATACGCCGACAATCTGCCGCGGTCGTGGGGCACTGTGTGTTGTAGCACTGTCGCTACTGGGCTGGCGGGGCGAGGGGCCGGGCTCACGTAGTCGCCCAAGCGAGACGGCGCCTCCGCCACCGCTCGGCTTGCCATCGTTCCTCCCCGCTCGCCACCGGGCCGTAGGGACGCTAGCGCCGCAAGCCTGCCTTTGCACGAGCCTGCCTTCCCTAGCCTGGCGCTGCCCTCGCGGTCCTGTCGGTGCCGAGTCAACCTCGCACAGCCGTGGCAGGGCTCGCCTGCGGCGCCCAGTCGGCCCGCCTGCCACTCCGCGGCAGCGCCGCCCCCCACCCCCCAACCCCGAATCCCGGCCCGATGGCCAAGACTGATGAGTCTGGCCCCCTTTTCGGCACCACATCGCCGGCAATCCGCCTGCTGCCCGCCGAGGTGCAGCCGGCGGTGCTAGCCGAGGCAGTGGCCGCCCGCAGCGAGATCCTTGAGCTGCTGCGGGACGCGCAATCCTCGGACCGTGTTCATGTCGGCAAGCTCCGCGCGGTGTGTAGCATGGTGGTGAGGCGATGTTCCTGGCGGAATCCATGGCGCCTGCAGCGATCTCGTCCCCGGTCGCCACGGCCGCTCGCTGCCACTGAATGGCACCGAACCCGGCTAGCTCCGGTTTTGGAGCAGTTTACCGTAACCGGGCGGTGCGTCCGCAGCTGCCTTGCCCGTGGGGGCGGCCGACTCTGGCCTTCGCGACGGAATGTTGCTCTTGCTGCACGCACGCCGCTGCGCCGCCGCAACGGCCCCTTACCTCGCCCCGCTCCCGCGCGCAGAGGCGCCTCGTGGACCTCGGGTACCTTCCCGGAACGCCTGTGGCGGAATGGAGGGAGATGGTGATCGCGCTCGCGAACGCCGCGTTCCTGCCCGAGGTGCTGAGCTCGACGGCACCCATGCTCCTGGGCACGGCCACGACCCTCATGGTGGAGATGCACCGTGTTCTTCCGGCGGCCGAGCATTACTCCGCTTCCGGGCCGGATGCGGCAGTTCCGGACAGCGCCGACGACGCCGTCGCCGTGGAGCACGCGGCCTGCCCTGGCGGGCTGGGCATCCGGTGGCAGCCGCTCCTGGCCGCCGTGAACGAGGCGTTTTTCAGCGGCGTGGCGACCAGCGCGGCGACGGGCGGGGCGGTATCCGCCTTCCCCGGTTCCCTCGTCCAGTTCGTGTCCGTGGCTCGCGATTTCTTCGGCCCGTCCGCGGCCGCCGAGGTGGCCGACGCGCTGGCGCCCGACCTGTTCCGGCACGGCAGCCACCACCAGCAGGCCGTCGTCCTCCTCGCCGTCTTCCTCGCCCCCGGCAGGGTGGCCCACGACCACCTGGACGCCTGGGCCCGGCGGTGGTCGCTCCTCCGCCCGGCGTCCCCGCTGAACGACGCCTGGGCCCTAGTCTTCGACCGCGTCGCCAGCTACGAGCGCGGCCGCGCCCTCTTTTCCCTTAGCAGCGAGCCGGCCGGCGACGCCGCGGCCGCCGCCGCGGCCTCCGAGGCCGCCGCCACCCGCTCCCGCGTCGCCGACTCGGTCCTCCGCCTCGCCCTGGCCCACGCCCAGTGGGCGATCCAGCTCCGCGTCGCCGGGAGCACCGACCCCAGGCACACCCTCGCCCACCAGGTCTCAGAGCTCGCCAAGCACGCCGGCATCAGCGCCTCCCATCGCCTCCCAAGCCTCCTCATCGAGCTCTGCCGCGCCCCCGGCGCCGCCGCGCCCGACCTCTCCGACTCCTGGACCGACGCCGCCAGCCCCGGCGCCGCCCCGGAGCCCCTCCCCGAGGGCTCCGACCCCTCCTTCGCCGAAGAGCTCGTCTACGACGCCGTGGCCACCGACCCCGCCGTCTGTGTATCCGTCCGCGGCCTCGCCCGCCTCCTCCGGCCCCTCCTCCCCTTCTCCCACCCCTCCAACTCGGGGTCCTGGACCGCCAACATCGCGGGCCTCGCCGACGCCATCGCCACAGGCCTCGCCGCAAGGCTCGAGGACGACGCGTGCGTCATGCCGGCGTCCGCCGTCGCCGAGGGGTCCACCGTGGCAGAGCCCCTCCTCATGCGCCGCGCCGACGTCGACGCCGTCACGGAGCTCCTCCTCCCCATCGCCCGCCGCCTGCTCTTCACGCCCAGCCCCGCCGTCGCCGCGGCAGCGAGCAACATCTTCGCCCGCCTGGCCGCCGCCCGCCCCCGCCGCGTGGCCGAGGCCGTCGCCGCCATCCTCGACGACGCGCTCCTCAGCCCGTCGGGCGTGTCCAAGACCAAGCCCGCCGTCGCCGCGCTCCTCCTCGACGCCTGCGCCGCCCCCCTCGCCTGGCCCAGGCCCTACCTCCACGGCGCCGTCGGCCCCTCCCTCGCCGTCCTCCCCAGCCTCCTCAGGGTCTCCGAGCCCATGTGGTGCACCACCGCGTGCGGCGCCACCGCCGCCCTCGCCTCGGCGCTCCGCTTCCAGCCCGAGGGCGGCGCGCCGTGGCCCGACGCCGCCTGGGTCGACGCCGGCGCCGCCGGGCCCCACGCCCACGAGCCCACCCTCGCGTCATGGGGCCTGGCCCCCGCGGCGTCGCCGCCCGCCCACCTCGCCTCCTTCGCCCTCTGTCTCCACCCCCGGTACGGCGAGGCCGCCTCGTCCGAGGAGATCGCGAGCCTGCTCGCGGTCGCGGGCGGCGACGACGCCGCCGCCGCGGCGAGGGAGTGGGCCTCGGTCACCCTCGACCGCCTCCGCGCCGTGGTCGAGGGCTCCGAGGCCCCCTCGGGGCAGTCCCGCAGCGGCACCGTCGAGTCGGCCCTCATGCTCGGCGCCACCCCCGTAATCCAGGGCCCCGCCGCCGCCATGACCATCGCGGGCCTCGCGGCCAAGGCCTCCAACGCCGCGAGGGCCGTGCTCCTCGCCCTCCCCGCCGAAGCGGCCGACGCCGAGGCCGCCGTCGTCGCCGACTGGGCGGCCTCCGCCTCCCCGCTGGAGAACGGCGACGATGCCGCCTCCATGCTCTCGGCCGCCACCGCGCGGGACCCCAAGCAGCTCGCCGTCGTCGTCGCCCGCGTCCTCCCGGACGTCCTGCGCGCGCTCGGCGCCGGCGAGGACGCCGCCGCCTCCCTCTCCGCGTGGGACGCCTCCGCCCTCGACGACCCCGCGTCCCCCGCCTCCCTCCTCGCCTCCCCCGCCGCCGAGCCCGCCACCCTCAGCAGCAGGGCGGCGCAGCTCCTCGCCTGGCGCCTCGGCCTCCTCCGCGGCGCTGTCGCCGAGGGCGGCGCGGCCGTCCTCCCCGTCTTCGCCGGCGTCCTCGCCGCCGCCGTCCGGGCGGCCCTCTGCGACGGTGGCGGCCTCGGCGTCCGCCAGAGCGGCTGCGCCCTCCTCGCCACCCTCCTCCAGGCAGCCGCGTGGACCTACGCCCGGCCGTGCACCCCCGGCAGCCGCGGGCCCGGGAGCTCTGCCGTCCCCCTCCACCACGCCCCGACCGCAGCCGAGGTCGCTGCCCTCGCCTCGGCCGGCCGCGCCGTCCTCCCCGCCTGCCTCCTCGCCGGCATCGCGGCCGCCCGCTCCGCCTCGACGCCCTCGGCCATCAAGCAGGCCGGCCGCCTCGTCACCCTGGCCCAGACCGTCATCCACGCCCTCTCCCCGCTCCTCCTCGACACCGAGTCCCTCCCCGTCGGCGCCGGCTCCCCCCTCCTCTCCGCCGACGACCTCCTCGGGCCAGAGGGCACCCGCTCCCTCCTCGCCGCCTGCACCGAGGCACGCACCATGCCCGGCGCCGAGGCCGCCCCCTTCTCCGCGCGCACCGTCGTCGTCGCCGCCGGCGCGGCCGTCCTCTCTACCCTGGCGACCGCCACCCACCCCGCCGAGGGCGCGGCCAAGTCCCCCGCCGGGCCCGCGTCGCCGCACCTGACCGGCCCCTTCGTTGCCGCCGCCCTCTCCCTCGGCCACTGCGTCACCACCGCCCGGGGCAGGCGCAACGCCATCTGCGGCCTCCTCGCCGCCGTCGCCAGCAGGATGACCCCCGCCGACGAGCGGTCCTGGGCGGCCGTCACCACGGCGCGGCGCCCCCGCCTCGGCCTCGGCGCCGCGGTCCCCGCCCTCCCCCTCGGCCCCAGCAGCCCCGCCCTGCGGGACCTCGCCGCCGAGCTCTCCCTCGCAAGGAGGGAGGGATCCCTCGTCCACCGCGCAGTCCGAGGCCTCCGCCCGCCCCGCACCGCCTCCCAGGACGCGAACGGCGAGTCACTCTACTCCGAGCCCGCGGCCGCCCCGGCATCCTCCTCCTCCTCCTCCTCCTCCTCTTGGGAGTCGCCCCTCGCCTCGGCCAGCAGCCCGGCCCACTGGGTCGACGCCGGCTCCGGCCCCTCCTCCGGCGTCGGCCCCCTGGAGCGCCCCTACCGCCTCGTCATGGCCGCCATGGTCGCCCTCTCCGCCTCCCACGTCGACAACGTCGCCGCCACCGCCGCCAGCTTCGCTCCCACCCAGGCCACCATCCAGCCGTGGCTCCGCCCGGCCATCGCCCGCGCCTGCCTCGACCAGCTCGCGCGGACCGAGGCTGCCCCCGGCGACGACGAGGCCGGCCGCAAGCGCCTCTTCGGCCTCCTCCGCGCATCCTCCGCCGTCCTCGGCGGCAGCCTCGGCTCCCAGGTCTCCCGCGCCCCCGACGTCCGATTCCGCACCGCCGAGTGGCTCGGCTGCGGCAGCGCCCGCGCCCTCATCGAGGCCGCCCCCGCCGGCAAGGTGCCCGAGGCCACCGCCATGGTCGAGCGGATCCTCGCCGCCGTCCTCGGCGCCAAGGAGCCCATCGGCTACCCCGCCGCCCACCGCTCCGACAGCCATGCCCTCCGCCGCGCCGGCGTCATCGCCCGCCTCGCCGATGTCATCCGCCCCCCCTCCTCCTCCTCCTCCTCCTCCTCCGCCTCGGGCGCCGCCGCGGCGTCGGTCCGCGCACACTGGACCGACCGCGCCTTTGCCGTCGGCCTCCTCGCGTCAGCCCTCCCCATCGTCGCCGCGCCGACGGCGCGCCGGGCCATCCGCGGCTCCCCCGCCCCCGCTGCGTCGCGCTTCCGCACCACCCTCCCAGACGCCGGCATCACAGCCGACGAGGCCTCCACCGCAGCCACCGCCCTCCTCGCCGCCGCGCTGGAGCCCGGCGCCGCCCTCCCCGTCCGGTCTGGCGCCCTCGCCACCGCCGCCTCCCTCTTCCTCGCCGCGGCTGGAGCCTACGCCGGCGACGACGGAGCCTCCGCGGCCCCGGAGTGGGGTAGGCCCCTCCGCGAGGCCACCGCCGCGGCCCTCGTGGCCGGCGCCCCGGCCCCGGCCTCGCCTGGCGCCGCCGCCGTCGTGGCCGCCCTCACCTCGGACGGCGCAGGCCTCGCCCCCCTCGTCGCCGCGATGCGCGAGGACCACCCGGAGGCCAGCGCCGGGGCCGACGGCACGCCCCAGGGCGGCTCCGCCGGACGCTCCACCGACTCGGGCTGGAGCGCCGGCGTCGGCCTCTCGGTCCGCTGCGCCGGCCTCGCTACCGCGGGCCACACCGGCCTCGGGGGCGCCTCGGCGGCCCACGCCTCCCTCGTCGACGCCCTCCTCGGATGC
>Ga0136560_1001330_pt1 | contig 12704 bp, 4 predicted proteins | sample AntRauMeHopE1497_FD_104925 | JGI IMG/M metagenome (GOLD analysis project Ga0136560, IMG submission 104925) | Saline lake microbial communities from Rauer Islands, Antarctica - Metagenome Hop E1 #497 | ecosystem: Environmental > Aquatic > Non-marine Saline and Alkaline > Saline | place...
AGGGGGGACTGCCGAAGGATGCGTGGCGGCTCGCCGCGCGGCTCCGGCCGGAGGGGTCGACCCTCGGCATCCCTCAGGGCGCTGACACGCCGGAGGAGGTGTTCGCGGCCGGGGCGGCGAGGAGCGCCGAGGAGGCCGCGCAGCGGCTGGCTCTGCGCGCGGCGATCGCCTGCCTGCAGTCGCTCCCGGCGCACTCGTGGCCCGACGAGGCCCGCGGCTTCCTCGCGGACGAGGCCGGGCTGGTCGCTGCCGCGCTGCGCGGAGCGGGCGTGGGGACTTCGGTCGGCTGGAGCGAGTCTGACTACCTGGCCGTCGCGGGCGCGGCGAAACTTTCCTCCTTTGACTTCGCCACCCCCCTCCCCAGGCCGAGCGTGGCTCTGCCGCAGCTTCCCGGCGACGCCCCCCGGCAGGACGTCGCTCCGGGAGCCGGCGCGGGCCTGACGGCGACGAGCCGGGAGCTCGGGCGCGCGCTCTTCCCGGCCACCGTGTCGCTCCTGAACCACAGCTGCCGCCCGAACTGCGCCCTGGTGCTCGAGGCCGGGCCTGTGGCCAAGCTCGTGGCGCTGGCGGACATCCTCCCCGGGCGGGAGCTCACCATCTCCTACATCGACGCCCAGGCCATGGACAAGGCCGGGCGCTACCGCCGCCTGCAGCTTCACCACGCGTTCAACTGCTCCTGCGGCGGCGACTGCGAGCTGGAAACGGAGCCCGAGGCTCCGGCGGCGGAGCCGGGCGCGCCGGGGGTGCCCGCGGGAACGACGTTCGAGTGACGGGGAGCGACGCTCGGGTGACGGGGCCTCCTGCTTCGGGGCACTGGTGCAGTCCTCTGGTGCTGCCACTCTTGGGTGCGACAGACGCGATGAAATTGCGTGCCACAGCCCCCTGCATGCCGTAGCGACGAGCGACGACGGCCCCTAGGCCGCGTTCCAATGACCCGTCAGAAGGGGATGTCCAGCGTCACGCACTGCGCCCCGCGCGCGGGCTGCATGCACAGCGGGCACGCGAAGCGGTCGCCACGGGCCAGCAGCGAACGCACCGCCGGCTCGGACACCAGGTGGCCGCAGGGGAGCAACACCGGCGGCTCGTCCGGCCCGCACTGCTGCCGCGTCACGGGGCAGACGAAGACGGAATGGGCGAGGAGCCCGTCCGGCACGCGCGCCTCTACCGGCAGCTCCGAGCCGCTCGCAAAGGCGCCCGCGGCCTCGGGCGCCGCCTCCCTGACCACCCGCGCGACCTTGTCCAGGCGCGGCGCGATGCCCCGGCCGGCCTCAATCGCCCTGCTCAGGGCCGACCGGGGGTCCAGTCCCGCGGCGAGCAGCCGGACCGACTCGAGGCGAGCCGCCGCGTCCTCCGCTCGCTGTCCCGCGAAGAGATCTGCGTACTCCGGCGCCCCCTCCCCGTCCCCAGCAGTCGCCACTGCCCCTGCGAGCCTCCGAAGCGCAGCCGCCATCCCCCTGGTGAAGGGGTCGTCGCTGCCGCCCTCCGCCGCCGCAGCCAGAAGGCTGGGAAACACGGAGCGGATGTAGCGGAGAGCGAGGCGCTGTCGGCCGCGCGCTTCCGTGGTCGCCTGCGCCGCTGCCTCGACGCTGGCTTCAGCCGCTGCCGCGTCGACGCCATCGGCTGACGACGACGACGACGATGAGGACGACGACGGTGGCAGGCCCCCGTGGCACACACTGGTGCTGCTCGCTGCAGTCAGCGGTGCCACCGTGCTCCAGCCCGGCGCAGTGATCACGCGGCCTGCGAGGAGCGATGCCGCCCGCAGCGCGTGCAGATCGAACTCCAGCGACGACCCCACTGACCGCAGGTACGACGAGTGATCCGCTGCCCAGCGCACTGCGGGCCCCAGTCTGCCCCGCCGCACCCCGTCGGCCATCGCAAAAGTCGCGGTCACGATCTCCGTCACGACTGCGTCGGGGCCCGGGACCCCCGCGTCCGCTGCGACGGCAGATGCCAGCTCCAGGCGGCCTTGCAGGGCGTAGTGCTCAACGATTGCGGAGGCGATAGGCTTCCGCTGCCGGTGGGCGGAAGGGTGGTGCTCGGGCTGCCAGAGTGACGCCGCGGCGGCCTCCTCCTGCAAGAACGCCTCCACATCACGGGTTGCCTTGGAAACGGCAGCATGCAGTGCCCTGTGAGACTCCCGCACTCGGCCGAGCCCAGCCACCGCCTCTTCCATGCTCGGCCGAGGGGTCCCAGCTGCGAGCAGAATTGCGAGCCTCCGATTGCCGTTGGGACCCGCAGTGGCCCGAACCCCGCGCCAGTCAGTTAATGCAGACGATTGCATGGAAACCAGCGACGCAGCATGAGGCGCTCACGCGGTAAGGGTGCTGCGGCGCGGAGAAACGCGGATGTTCTCTCGAGGTTTTCCGACACACAGCGCTGGAAGCGCCGTCGCAGCACCAGAAAGTCGTTTGCCACGGTGCACATGTCCGAGGCTGCCATTGCACGCGGGGCTGTGACCCTCCACCCTCCGCCCAAGCGCTTGTGCATCTCCGACGGCTGCTCTGCCGGCCGATTGCGACCTCCGGCCCCGATTATCCAGCCTACCATCAGTGTAAGCGGTACTCGTTTCCGTGGGGCGCAACGAAATTTTGTTTGGTCGCCCGGATACGGACGGAGGGTGCGATTGGGTCGCGCAAAGGCAGCCTAAACGGCGTTCAACATGTCCGCGATCACGGCAGGGACGTCGCCGATCACGCGCCCGACCTGCATCCATAAGCCGAGCTGTCCGCACTCCCCGCGAGCAGATCCCCCCGGACATGGCCGCCGCAAAGACCTTTGAGGCCCTCACCAAGGACCGCGAGGCGATGGACTCGACCGGCTTCTCGCTGGCGCAGCCTTTCCGCGTCCTCACCGGCCGCTGCCAGCGCCGCTTCGTGGACTACCAGCGCCTCGGTGAGACAGCAGCCCGCGTTTTCCTCTGGACCACGCGAGCCATGATCCCTTGCGGTCGGCTGGGGCGCGGCTGGGTCCTGCTGAGGCGGGCAATAGCATCCCAGACGCTGCAGCGTCGGCCTTTGGGCTGCGCGCCGCCCGTCGCGTCCGGGGATCGGGACCGCCGCTGTTGCTGCCGCGCCACCGAGCTAACTTGCTCAACTCCACGCACATCTGTGTTCGTCTCCCGCCCGCTCGCCCTGCCTTCCTCCGCAGTCATGGATGTCCAGAACTCGGCTCTGACGAACGGCAGCAAGGCCGCCATGCAGCCCTCGGCCGTCCGCCTTCTCATGAAGGAGCGCTGGAGCCTGTTTGTGATGTGCACCGAGAGCAAGGTGAGACAAGCGCTTCGAGCGATAAGCCCGTGCCGTGCAGCACCGAAATTGTGGCTGCCAGCAGGGAATGCCCTTAGCCTCCAGCGCCCACCTCCAGGAGGCGGCCGGCCCGGTTTTCGAAAGAGCGTTCAACGCTGAATGCCGCGCACTTGCTTCTGTGCATCCCTCGCAGGCCGGACAGGAGCCCGCGAACCCGTACCTGTACTCGCGCTACAACTGAGGACTCCGCGCTGCTGCGCGAGGCTTCCGAAGCACCTCACAGGCTGCCGTCATATCGCTACCTTCGGCATGCCGCGGTGTGTGCTGCGGTCGCCCCGTTCTGCTTCTGCGTAGCGTCCCGCGAGAGCGGCGAGGCCGGAAGCGCCGTGAATGAAGACTGGACCCATACGAAGCCGGGCGCCACCGCTCACTCGCTCCACACGAACATGGGGAACGCTGGCACTGGGGGCTGCAGCTCACGTGCGGGCGCGGAGGCTTTGCTTCCACTCCCGCCGCTGTGCCCTAGCCTCCACCATGGCCCTCCGCCGGCGCTCGGCATCGTCGCCCCGCTTCATGCGGACGGCCGCTACGCCGCCCGCCTCTTCGATCACACCGATGCGAGAGCGCGCAGCGCTCGTCGCGGACGCGGGGGTTCCTCGGCCCGACCCAACGCCGCCGCCGTCGGCTTCGCCGTCCTTTCCCTCCGCGGCGGATGCAGCACTGGCAGCCCTGGCACCTGCGCGCGCAACCTTGCGCATCGCACTGGCCTCGCGCTCCTCGGGCCTGGGCCCTTCCGGCACCACGAAGGACCAAAGACCCCGGCCGATCTGCCCTGCCACCGACCCCGCGACGCGCAGGCCTCCCGTGACACCGTGCGCCAGCTTCTGGGCAGCAGTCGTCTTCTTTCTCGCCGCGTCGGCCATTGCATCGATCTCCTCGGCGTAGAGCTCGGAGAGGAAGGCGCGGTCTGGGAGCCCGTGCGGGGCACCAGGGCCGCCGCCGTCGCCGGCCAGCTCGGCCTCGAGCATGTGGTTCTCCACCGTGAACGGCTGTGGCACGACGACGACTTGACTGATCGCCTCGGCGGGAGGGATGTTGGCGGCCAGCTGCTCCTTGGCAATGGCATCGAGCATCGCTCGCTGGAAAGGGGGGTGGTCGGCGAGGGCGCGGAGGCGGTCGTGACCGGGAAGCACGAGCCTGCGCCTGCGATTTGCCCACTTGGCTGCTTCCTCTGCGTGAGGGACCAGGATGGCGACATGCCCTGCCCCGTCAGCCTTGGAGGCAAAGCACTGAGCCACGAGGGGTGCCCGCTCCGCACACACCTCGACGTATCGTGCAAGCAGAGCATCTGGGTCCCCCTCGTGCCCTGGCATTGTGGAAGCCAGATGGGCCAAGTCCCGCGTCCGCCGCAGCCGGATTCGGATCTCGGCGAACCGTGCACGCTTCCGCTCCCACCACGTCCGCCCCATGAGCATGTCCTTGATGGCGTCTTGCATCCTTGCCGCAGGGTACAGCAAGGCAGGTTGTGACGAGACGACGAACTCCACGAACGCTGGCGCAGAGATGAGGCCCATGCGGTCCCTTGGAAGCCGGCGGGCGTGGGCCACGATGTCGGCTGCGTTTGCACCGGCACTGGCTGTCCTGAGAATCTCGCGGGCCCCGTCCCCGAGGGCTGCAAGGGTGACGGCGCCCACCCCGTCGATGTCCAGGAACGAGAACACAAGGGCTGCAAGCTGACGCTCGTCGAGAAGCGCGACACCGGACGTGACCCTTGCCCACTGTCCGAAGCTCAGTTTCCCCTCCGCGTCCCCTGCCCCCATGAACCTCGCAAAGTGCTGCGAAAAGGGGGTCAGGGGTGCCCCGAGCGACCTCACGAACTCAGAGACGCCGACGAGCCCATCGCCATCCGCCTCAGTCATGCAGAACGCGTCGTGCCAAGCGCGGACGTTTTCGGCAGTGAGCTGGAGCATGGTGATCACGCGGAGGAGGTCAGGGCTCCAGAAGTCGCTCGACTTCAGCTCCTCGAGCTTGGGGTCAAGGTTCACGGGCGCTCCCCCTCCTTCCTCTCGGACCCAGAGCTGTAACCCCTCGGCGAGCCCGACCTCGGACAGATCAATCCCGAGCGGCCGCATTCCCATTCGGCGGAGCTCCATCGTTCTTGGATGTCCCGGGCTGACTGGGGCAGCAGCGATGGCGGTGAGGGTGCGTGCCCCACGGGTCCTTGAGAGGAGCTCGAGGCGGGTGCCCTCGCCACTGTGAGCGATGACGGTGTCTCCCGCACGGGTGGCAGCGGCACGAAGCTCAAACAGCTCGTCCCTCGTCTTTGCTCGCCAAACCTCGTGGATCCGAATGTCCGAAAGCGGGGACTTGGTCATCTGGCTTTTGACCCAAAGGAACACACGCTGCGCCTTTGCCGGGGAGTGGCGGTGCGTTTCCCAGGCCGACACCTTTCGCTCCACGTCATCGTCCACGAGGCCGTCGCCCGCTGCAGCGGCGCGCACAGCCTGCCTCCGACGGTCCAGGCTCTGCCTCACCATGTCCGCGTTGCCGATGGGCGCCGACAGGTCCACCTTGATTCGCTCAAACGCAGGTCGTCCCATGCGCGCGGCAATGGTCTGCTTGGCACCGAACTCATCGCACTCCGCTTGGCCGACTGTGATGAAGAGGGCGCTGACGGCTTCCAGCTGTACTGCGCGGCGCATGTGCTGCCGCACAGCCTGCTCCATCGACTGCTCTTCCAGCTCGGCCCTCGTCAACGAGCCGTCGGCCACTGGAGCCCCCCGCCCTCGCTTGCCATCCTGCTCGTCCTCCCGCTCCCCCCGCAGCCGGCTTTGGATGCGGCTGGCGATCCGGAAGAACGGGCTGGCAGCCACGGCAGCAGCGGCCGCCCTGGCCTTTCGTTCCTCTCGCTTGACGTCCAAGACAGCAGCCCGCTCCGCTGGCTCGTCTTCGGGCTTGGGACGGGCAAGATCTTGCGCCCGCCTCCTCCGGAGCTGCTCCATCTCGTGGTGAAGGAACGTCTCGGCCTCCAGCACGGCAGCCCGCTCCCTGGCCTCCACGGAGGCCCTCCATGCCGACTGGATGGCAGTTGCAGCAGCGTGCTGGAGAACCTGGCGCCGTGCGGAAAGTCCCGCCCCGACAGCAAACACTGAGCCGTGAAGGCGAAAGAGCAGAGCTCGCCTGCGGTAGGCTGCCTGGATCTTGACGGCGCACGCGACCCTTGCGCTGGACCAGGGGCCATACCAGCGCCTCACCGTCCACCCACGCCACGACGCTGAGATTGCGGTGGCTGCCTCCTTTCGCCGCGTGAACCGATGCCAAACCCGCTGCACGACAGCGGCAGCCCCGTTCCGCTGCAGCCTTCGCAGGCGGTTGGCCACGGTGTCCGGATCCCATCCCATCAGCACCAGCTTGCCTGCCAGCCGGATGTGGTCAATGACGCGCCGGCGGTACTGCTTCGCCCGCCACGCCCGCTGCATCATCCGTGCCGCGTTGTGGCGCAGCATCTCGTGCCTCGCAGCGCGGCGGATGAACGACATAGCCACACGGCCCCTGTGGCCCCGGAAGACCCGCTGCAGGATGTGCGCCGCGCCGACTTGAGCAGCCCGCCGCCCCTTCATCGCCAGGATCGCTCGCTCGCAAGCTGCCGCCACCAAGGCTCGCTGCTCGCGTCGTTGTGCTGCGGCAATGTCAGCTCGCACACGAGCGACGAACTGCCTCGCATAAGGCTGCAGGACGAGTGCGGCTTGCAGCTCGAGGCTGGCGTCCATGTGGTGGCGCCAGTCTGCGAGACGAGCTCGCCGATGCTTGAGAGCCTTGAGCGCCCACATGACGACCCGGTCACAGGCGGAGCGCCGCTTCCTGGCGGTTCGTCGGCCTTCTGCGCCACGAAACCGCCGCTGAAGCAGAACTGCAAGCTCAGTGGAGGCCTCGTACAACCTGAGGGCGAATCGTCGGTCGTGCTGGTACAAGCAGGCCCGGCGGATCACCGCCGCAGCCTGATGCTTCTGGGACCGGGTGGGCAGCCAGTCTTCGAGCATCCTCGCACAAGCCTGCGTAAACAGCACCCTGGCACGCCGGCGGGCCAGGATGGCACGCCACCAGCACTGCAGGACAGTGGCAGCGGCCCTAGCCTCCTCGGCTCGACTGTGCCTCGTCTGAACCTCGTTCCGGGCGGCCCGCATCCGAAACAGTCCTTGGATCTGACTGGCCGCGTGGCGCGTGGCTCGCAGCTCACCCTGCCACCACAGGCGAGCAAGCCAGCCGCGGACGTGTCGTTGAATGACAACAGACGCAGCGAAGCGCCGCGCCGCATCCCGACCCGCCCTCGCTCGTAGGGTCCTGTTGAGCAGCCACTTGTGCAGCCGGGTCCTCCACAGCGCCTGAAGCCTCATGACGGCCCTGATGTAGCGAAGCTCGGCGTCCAGGACTTTCACTCGCACCGCGAGGGTTGCGCTACTCCCGCAGCTCGGCTCCAGTCCGTGGTGTGTGTCCGAGACCCGCCCGAGAGGCAGGATAGCCGCTGCCGCGGCAACGACGTGGTCGGTTGCACCAGAACACGACTCGGCAAACAGGGTGTGCAGCCCCCTGCACCGCCGAGCGACTGCGCTAATGCCTGCAGAGGTGACCGTCTCACAGCCCGCGATGCTGAGGACGTTGATCCGCCAGCAGCGGCTGGCCAACAATCGCAGGCCGGTGTCGGTCACAACGGGACAGGCCGCAACTCGCAGCTCACGGAGGCCCACGCACGTCCTTGAAAGTGCCACCAGGCTGCGATCTGAGACACCGGCGCAGCCGCTCACGATGAGGCGCTCAAGCCTCGGGCATCCTGCCGCGACGGCCTCGATCCCCGTGTCCGTCACCGCCGGCACGTACGGCACGGCAAGCTCCCGAAGATCGGCGCAGTGCAGCGCCAGCCCCACCAGTGCTTCGTCGGATACGGCTGTGACCGCAGACATGCGCAGCACTCGGATCCGCCGACAACCCGAGCTGATGGATCTGATGCCACGGTCGGTGAGCCTGTGACACCCTGACACGGTCAAGTGCGTCAGCTCGTGGCACGACCGGCCAAGAGAGAGAAGCGTGGCGTCGGTGATCTTCGGGCAGGTAAACGGGCTTGGTGTGCCCCCCCGCTTGTCGAAGTTGAGGCGCACCAACTGCAGCCGAGGGCACGCTTCAGCCACAGCAACCAGCCCCCTGTCGCTCGTACGCGATCCCCCCGGGATAGAGAGCTCTCGCAGCTGTGCCGGCTTTGCAGCGGCCAGCTGTTGCAGCGCAGGGTCCTTAAGCTGCGTGACCCCGTCGAGCAGGAGCGTTTCAAGCTGCGGCTCGGGCCCAAGCCCGGCTGCAAATCCTTCCACCCCACCTGGCGCCATGCCAGGGATCCCTCGCACATCCAGCCTCCTCAGGCTTGCGCACTTCTCTGCCACGAGAGCCAGAGCAGGAGCTGTCACCTTCCGGCAGTTCCGGAGGCGGAGATCTTCAAGAACCGGCGCCCCGCTAGCAATCCATGTCAGCGCCTCGTCTCCCAGCAGCGTGCCTTCGAGGTCGATCTCCTTGAGTCGGGGAAGCCGCACTCCGACCATCGCCAGGTCTGTCAGCTGCGTGAGGTGGGCCGCGCCGAACTGCTCCAGCTGGTTGGCATCCGACAGCACGGCCAGGACACCGCTGTCGCCGATCTTCGGGCACCTTGAAAGGTCGATGCGTCGCCACGGAGAGTTTGTCCTTGGCCTCTCGTGAATGCGGTGGCAGCCTTCGTCCGTCAGCTTGGGCAGGCCGCTGAGCAAAATGGTATGGAGGCGGCGCGCGCGCAGGGACAGCATCCGGGCCGAGGCATCGCTGACCTGTGTGCAGCCTGAAAGGTCCAGCATTTCAAGCCGCGGGAGCGCCAGCGCCATGCGCTCCACCCCGTCGTCGCAGACACCAGCGCTGCATCGCCCGAGGCGCAGCTCCTGCAGCTCCGTCATGCCCTCGAGGATTGCTGCCAAGGCTGACCGCGAAACTGCAGCACCACAGTCCGACAAGTCCAACGCCCTGCACGTGCCATGCGTCGACGGAAGGCTCGCAGCCAGGGCCTTTGCAATCGGCCAGCGCGCAAGGCGGACCTCCTGGACGGCGAAAGGCCCTTGCGCCGCCCTGGGTTCTGAAGAAACGGCATCAACAATGGCACGGGGTTTTGTGGCGATCTTGGGCTTCTCAAGCGCTGCACGGGGAGCGGTTTCGTGACGTGCAGTAGCCGCTGCAGCTGCCGTCTCCGCCCAAGGTGTCATGCCTGCGGGGGACGGGTCCTCGTCCTCCCAGCGCGACGGAACCCCGCGCCGCACGGCAGGCGTAGGGAGATCCGGCGGCTTCGTCGAGCGGTACAGCATGTAGGATGGGATGCAGGTCGTCGTGGCTGCCAGGACATGGTTTCCGCCCGAAGCAGTTGCCCTGGCTTCCAGCGAGCGGAGCGAGCCTGAGGGGGGCATAGAGCAGCGATAATGGCCGGTGACGCATGCTTTACGCGGCATGCAAAGGGAAGCAGCCGGGCCTGCGCAACGCTGGGCGGCTCACCGTCCGGGACGGCCAAGCCTGCACGCTGGTCTGCCAGGCGCGAGCGCAGCCTCGTCGCGGAACCGAGGCTGCCTGCCTCGAGACCCGCACGGAATGCTGCCGCTCCTGTGGGCTCCGGCCTCGCTGGTGCGACGAGGTTCGCGTCGATGGCCGAGCGGGTTGAAACGGTACGGACGCAGTCCAGCGGCACCACGGCCGATGAATCCTCAAGCCACGCGGCAGAGACCACCAGTGGGACGTGCAGCCTCCGCCGGCCGAGCCCCGAGCCGGGGTGGGCGCCTTGCGAGCGGGGAGCCACGACGGCTCGGCTGCCGCCTTGCGGCGCGAGTGGATCGCTGTCGGTACTGGCCTGCATGGTGACCGGCGACGATGGTGCGGCCCGTTGCCGTCCGCCACTTGCGATGGGGCCTCAAAACCAGCCGTTGGCGTCGCGGGTTCGCGGGCCTCGGGCGTTCGTTTCCGTGGCCGCACTTGCCTTGATAGGTGCCACCCCCGAGCGTGAGGCAGAAGCGGGCGCCTGCCTGGTAGCCTACGTGTGTGACACGCCTCCTCAAGGTGGGTGGCTGGTCCGTCCACGCGGCCCAAGAGCGGCATTCCGTCAGCCCGCGGGGTGCGCTCTACCGGGTGAGGCTGGCTGTTGCGAGTGTGCCCTGGCCGAGCAGCACAAGGTGCGTGTCCTGGCGCGCCAGGCTTGTGCCGACCGGGAAGTTGGGGCATACCTGTTCGTGAGGCCGCACCGTGAGGCCGCACAAGGCCGGCAAGCATGTCCCAGGCCGGCGGCTCGGAGCTCAAATCGGATGACCGCGACCGGGCCGGCGCCGCCGAAGCTGGCGACAGCGGTACGCAGCCCGGTGCTGGCATTTCCATCCCGGCACGTGCCGTGGCTGGGTCCGGTCCCTCCCGCGAGGTGTCTATCTCGGAGCGATTGAAGCTACTGGAGGCACGCCTTGCCGAGCTCGACGACTTTGACGCATGGGGCTCCGAGGGTCCGGATCCAGACGGCCCGAGTCCCGAGCCGGACATTCGGAGCGGGGACGAGGAGGACGAGGCTCCGGCGGAGGTGCGATCCGCCAGGCCGCCTAGGCGAGCGTCGTCTGGGCTGGCGCCTCCGCCGCCACGCCCAAAGCTGTCCCCCCAGCCGCGGATTGATCCGAGCCAGAGCACTGCGGTGTTTCGTGCCCGGGCGGCTGCGGCCGTGCGCGCGGCTGAGTCCGAGCAGGCAGCTGAGCCGGCCGACGGTCCCGCTCCTGACAGCGGGTCCGTGGCCAGGGCGCGGTTGACGCCGCCCCCACAGCCGGCAACAGCTGACTCTTCCCCTGCCACTTCGGACGAAGACGACTCGCCGCCGCCCAGCGCGCAGCCGTCCCCGCCCGAGTCCCCACAACTCACGGCGCAGCCGTCCCCGCCCGAGTCCCCTCAACTCACGGCGCAGCCGGGCCCGGCGGTGCAGGGCCTCGGCGCCTCGTCGGGAGCCGGCGTCGCCCTGCGAACACCGCCCCCGCCCGGCATCTCGCGGCGCGCGGGACGGGGTGCCGGCGTGCCCGCCACGGCGCCCCCCGCCGCCAAGCCCGCGGCAGCCGCGGGGGCCCGAGCCCCGGCCGCACGCTGGCCCGCAGAGGAAGCCCCCGCGGCCGCGGGCGCCTCCCCCGGCGACGGTGTGCCGGCCGCGCCAGTCGCCCACCCCGAGACGCTCCCCCCGGCGGGCGCGCACGCGGCCGGCGGCGGCAGCGTGCCCCCGTCTGCCGTGGAGGAGACGGTCGACTCTGCGTCGGAGAGCGACGAGGAGCCGCCGCCCGACCCCGCCAGCGACGACGGCGACGATGACGACACCCCGCCCGTCGCCGTCGCCGTCGCCGCCCCCAGGGCCGGCGACCCGGCGCCGCAGGTCCTCGACGGCCTCCTGCGCCTGCTCCGCGCCGCGCGGTCCGCCGGGTTTGACGTCGCGACGGCGGCCAAGGCCGCCAACCTGCCGCCGGAGCTCGCAGAGCGGCTCCTCGCTGACGGCGGCGACGGGCTCTCCGCCCGGGCGCCCGCCACGGAGCCCTTGGAGCCCGCAGACCCCAGTGAGGACGGGGAGAGCGCGAGCAAGGTCGTGCCCGAGTCCGGGGCCGGCGACGGGGGCGGCCCCAGCGACGGCGCGACGAGCGACGCCCCGCCCCCTTCCGCGGGCCAGGGCGGCGCCTCGCTCGGGCAGTCCGCCGGCCTGTCGGTGGCGCTGGCCTCGCCGCCCGAGCGCGGGGGGGGCAGGCCGGCTGTGCCGTCCCGGCCTGTCGTCACCCTCCCCGGTGACGGGGCCATCGCCGCCGCCGCGTCGCTCCCGGGAAGGGGAAGCCTGGCCATGGCAGCCCTGTCCCCGTCCAACGCGCCTCCCGGGCAGAGCCCCCCGTCCCGCGGCTCTGCGAGCTCCGTTGCGGTTGCGAGCCCGCGCTCGACGGTGCTCGGGCCGGCTCCCGACGCCGTCACCACGCCGGCGCATGCCGCCTCAGCGACGGCCTCCGGTGCCGTTCCCGCCGGCACCGGCCTCATCGCCTCCGCCGCAGGGCGGGACGTGACGCTGGGCGACGCGCCCCCGTCCCGCAGGGCGGCCGAGGCGCCGGTCGCCCCGAGCCCCGACAGCGCCGATCACGACGACGGCCGGAGCACGCCAGCGGACGGCGGGAGCGCAGGCAGGCAGCCCGCCTTTGGCTTCGAGGAGGACGGCGACGGCTCGGCCGCAGCCGCCCCGGCCGCCGCACCCCCCGCGGGCGCTGCCACGGGCTCGGGGGCTTCCACCCCGCGCGGCCGCCGGTCGCGCCGCGACGAGCTGTCCTCCGGCTCGGCCTCCCCGACCACACCCTCTGCCTCGCCGCGCCCCGGCCGCCGCCGCACCGGCTGGGACGCCGCCAGGAGCCTGATGGAGGCAGG
>Ga0136560_1001332_pt1 | contig 12703 bp, 4 predicted proteins | sample AntRauMeHopE1497_FD_104925 | JGI IMG/M metagenome (GOLD analysis project Ga0136560, IMG submission 104925) | Saline lake microbial communities from Rauer Islands, Antarctica - Metagenome Hop E1 #497 | ecosystem: Environmental > Aquatic > Non-marine Saline and Alkaline > Saline | place...
GGGCGAGCTTGGGCGGGCGGTGGAAGCGCTCCTGCCCTTCCTGGCGCTGCGGGGCGGGGGCGCCGGGCGGCTGTCGCCCGACACCGAGAGCGACTCTGCGACGGCGGCTCTGCTGGGGGCGGTGGTCGGGTCGTCGACGGACGAGGGATTCGCGCGGCCGCGGAGGCGGCGCCGGCGTGGTCGGAACCGCGCTGACGCCTCGGACGGTACGACGGACGGGGGCGGCGCGGGGGCGGGGGCGCCCCGCGGCTGGCACGCCCCGGCCTTCGCCGCGCCGTACCACCACGCCGATGCGCCGCCCCCGCATGCCTACCCGCCGCCGCCGCCGCCGCCGCCGCCGCCTCCCTACGCGGCGGCGCCGCGGCACGAGCCGCCGCCTCACGGCGCGTGGCAGTGGGTGCCGCAGCCGGCGTCGCACCAGCACCACGCCGCGCCGCCTGCCCACCCGGCGGTCGGGGACGCCTGGGCGATGGCGGACGCCAGGCCGAGGGGGGCGCTCGGGGCGGCGGGGCGGGAGCCTCGCGGCGCGGGGCCGAGCGCTGCCGCCGCCCGCGTCCCGGCGGCCATCGACGCGTGGGCGAAGAAGCGTCGGCTGCTGGCTGAGATCTCCAACCAGCGGGCGAGGGCGGCGAGGGCGCTGTGCAGCTGGGCGGTGGAGGCCGGGGGCGGGGCGAGGCCCGACCGCCCGGGGAGGCACGCCGCCGCGGGGGGCAACGCGCGGGACCTGCAGCGGCGCGCGGCGAGGCTCCGGCTGCGCGCGGAGGCCGCGATGGACGCGGTGACGGACGCGGCGGCGGCTGGCCGCGCGGCTGCGGACGAGGCCGGCGCCGCGGCCAGGCGACGCCGCGCCGGGCGGCAGCGCGCGATGACGCCGCCCAGGCGCGGCGGGGCGGCGCGGGGCCCGGGGGGGCAGCCGCACGGTGCCATGTCAGACAGCTTCGTTCGGTACGCCCCACGCGACGGCCGCGCGCGGTTCGATGACGAGGATGACCTCGCGGGGGCGCTGTTCGGCGACGGGCCGTCGGCGAGGAAAGCCGGGCTTGCGTGATCGCGCGCCGCTACCGCAAAGGAATGTGATTCGCGAGCTTGACGCGACAGATCTGCCGTCAGAAACCTCGAACACTGGCACGAACATCGGCCCGCTGGTTCGGCCTGCACTCGCCCAGCCGCGCAGGTTCCGCGCCATCGACATTTTCGCGGTCAAGAGGGGCACCACCGGAGCGCCCAGTACCGCGAGACGCGGGCGTGGGAGGCTGAGCGATGGCCGCGACCATTGGGGCAACGTTGCCTGACCTGGACGTCCTTGTCCTGCCCTCGGAGCGGGTTGACATCAACGAAGTGAGCACGGCGTGGGTTTTTTCCGCCGGGCGGGGCGCCAGAGGCCATGGCCGACGACCTGTGCGTCGAGACCCGCCGCGTGGTCTTCGTTCCAGGCAGGCCAACTCACCGAGTCCGCCGAGCCATTCTGTGACCCCCGCAGCTGCTGCGAGGAGTTGCGCCGTACGTGTTGGTCCTGTGAGCTTGCAACGCGGCGTTGGCGCAGGAGCTGGAGGCGGCCCGGCCGGTTCCAAGGCACGCAGAATCGGAGGCGCTTCCGCTGCCAGCTGATGCTTGCACGACCCGAAGTGCCGCCCCGCAGGCAATACTCGCGCCCCGCGACCCAATGCATGGAACTTGAGATGCAAGAGGTGAGACATGATGCGCCCCTCCCGCCAAGGGCGGGCGTAGGCACGACGGGTTCTGCCCGGTGAGTTTTATCGCCTCGGCCTGCTTGCCTGCCCGTGTCGCTGCAGGCTGGCCGGATTCACCGCAAGCTGCCCCCTCCCCCGGGTGACGATCCGGAGCGCATTGTCGGGCGCCTGCTGCGGGCGACAAGCGACCCGGAGAGCGCGCTGGGCTTCGTGGTGTTGTTTCGCGAGGACGCAGCGCCGGCTATCGAGTCAGGGCCGCTCGCCGCAGCTCACGCCGCCAGCGTGCCTGTGGTGGTGGACACGGAGCTGTACGAGCTCCTCCGTGGACCCCGGCCGGGGGCGCACGCGCTGACGCTCATCGACACCGCCAAGGGGGCGGTTCGCGCGAGCGCGTCACTGCCAGACTGTGTTGCCATGGGCCTGGAGGATATGAAGCGCGCAACGGCTGCCCTGAGCGTTCTTGCCGCATTTCCCATGCTGACCGTCCCGGCGAGCTGGCGGATCCCCCCGCTCCCAACCCGCTCCGGGGCCGGGATCGCTGCGGTCATCACCAGCGCGCGCTGGCCCGGCCTCGCCGGCATCTCCCGGTGGTTCGGGAGGAAGGACCGGCCGGAAGGGAAGTACCTCGCCACCACCGCATCCGATGGGTCGTCGCTTAGCGAGGCCGCGGTCGCGTCGCTTGCGCCCCGTGTCGACGCGCCGGCGGCGCTGAGAGGCAAGCAAGCGAGCGCCGCAGCGGCCTCGTCCGGCGCGGCAGCAGCCTCCCCGAGCGGCGGCTTCAACGCGTCCTTCGGCGGCTCCGAGGCGACGTGCGCGACGGGCGTGGACGAATCGACGCCGTACCTGGCCCGCTGGGTGCCGGAGGACATGGCCCAAAAGTGGTTCCCGGGCGACAACTGCCTCCCCATGCCCTCCCACAAGGTCTACCTCAGGCCCGTCCGCATGCCGTGGGACAACCAGACCAAGCTGGCGCAGCTCTCCGCGTCGATGCAGGCCACCATCGTCCGCATGTCGCGGGCGGGCACCAGGGCGACTAGGCTCCGCAAGGGCCGCGTCCTCGAGTCCATGGGCCTAGACGTCCCCCGGGTAGAGCCGCACGACGACGAAGACGACCCCAAGGGCGACGGGAAGGCGGCAGCGCAAAGCCACCCCGCCGCGGCCCCGCTGCCGTCCCCCTGGGGGGTGTCCGCGAGCAGGCCCGGCACGGCGTCGAGAGCGTCGACCTCGGACGCCGCAAGGGTACCGTCGGCGGCAGGAGCGTCGGCCGGCACCTCGCGTGCCGGGAGCAGCGTCGTCACGGGATCCGGGTCGGCGCCGAGCCGGCCGCACCGCGGGTCGGTCACCGAGTCGGTGGTGGCTGCCTCGGAGGCGGTCACGTCCACCGCCGTCGACGACTCGTAGCGCCCGGCAGCCCCACAGGGGAGGCGGCGCTGCAGCGGGCACGCCGTGTCAATCACGCGACGCGCCTCCTCGGGCTGCCTTCCGACTGGACACTGCACCCAACGGCTTGAGGCCGCTGAATCTTGAAATAAGTGCCGCCGACCGGCTGAATGGGGGGCCTGGCCCGCCCCTCGGCACGGCTGGCGTGTGTGTTCGGGCGCCTTGGTTCGCCAGCCCGGAATCCCCTCGCACTGTGCAGCGCGCCGCTCGGCTTCAGCCATCATCCGGGCGCCCCCTGCCTCACTCACGCGCGCGCCGCAGCCTGCTAGTACGTCCCGCGGAGCCTCGACAGCCACAGCCGCGCCGTGACTCCCAGGTGGCCCCGGGGCACCAGTTTGGGGCTGCATGGGTCGAACCCGATGCCCTCGAAGTGACGCAGCCACACGCCCGTCGGCACCGCCGTCAGCAGAGCCGGCAGAGCCACGGGGTCGACGTCGGCCCGGAGCTCCCTCGCGGCCCGGAGGTTGTCGTTGGCCGCCACGGCGAAGTCGTACGCGCATGCGACCACCCTGTCGTGGGCAAGCGCCGCCTCGTCGCTCGGGCCCACCGTGCGGTTCCCCGTCGGGGGCCCGGCCCCGCCCCGGTCGCGGCCGCCGAGCTCCTCGGCCCGCGCCGAGACCTCGGCCTGCTTGGACGCGAGGCGGAACACGCGCAGGAGCGACGACGGGGAAACGTCGTGCGCGTCGGTGAGCTCTGCCGGGACGTAGATCTGCCCCATGGAGGCGTGCACCCGCATGCCGCGGATGAGGTTGCTCATGACCGTTGCGCGGGCCACGTACCCGGCGGCGGCCTCGGCCTCGGCGCTGCCGCCCGCCCCCAGCGTCTCCAGCGCCAGCAGCGCCAGGCTGCCCTCCGTGGCGTCGGCGTACTCCTCCACGTCCTCCAGCGTCTGCGGCCGGTGCGCACTCCCGCCCCCGCCGCCGTCCGGGCCGTCCCCGGACCGCATGGCGGCGTCCTGCGCCCGCGCGTCGATGAGGCGGTGCAGGTAGCGCTCCGTCAGCCCGAAGCGGGCCATCACGATGCTCAGCGGAACCGAGATGGGGTGCGGGTGGCCGCGCCCGGCGCCCGCGCGCGTCACGAGGTCGTGCCAGAACTGGAAGCGCAGCGCGGCGGCACCGCCGTTGCCGCGGGTCGCGTCGAGCACGCGGGCGACCTCCGAGTTGAGGCACCGCAGCACGAACATGGCCTCGGCCGCGGCGGGCGGCAGGAACGCAGCCGCCAGCGCCCCGTCCCGGTCCCGCTCCCTCGCCGTCTTGCGCCAGAGCTCGGCGTCCACAGCCTCTGACCCGTCGTACATGCCGGGAACCTCGCCGGCGGCGTCGCCGGCCGCCGCCTCCGTCTCTGCCCGGCCTTCCCCCGCCGCGGCGACCGGGGCCTCACCGCGGTCGCCGCCGTGCTCGGGCTCCCACCGCGGCGGCGCCTGGGTCTCGAAGATGGAGTCGTCAAACACGCCCTTGCGTGGCGGCAGGAACGCCTTGGGGTTCCGCCTCCCGGAGGGGCCGATTGACGCCACCGCTCGGACGCCCGGCCTGCCGTGGGCGCGCACAAGGCGCCGTGCCGCCAGCGTCGCGGCCAGCATCCCCCCGGCTCGCGTGCACCGCGCGGGAGCTCCCGAACCAGCCTGGATGACGTGGCCGGCAGAGCTGCAGAGTTGTCGCTCGAGGCGCGCTGCCAACCGACCCTGCGGGCAAGCACGACCGCGCAGCCCGCGACCCCTCGCGCCACGCCCCCTGGCTCTTTGGCGCCGCGTCCCAAGGTACCGAACGGCGCTCGTCGCGGCGCTCGTTGCGGGCGGAGTCCTTGAGGGCAGGCTGGCATCGCACTGTCGCGCTTGGTTGCCGCGGCAGCACCGCCAGACGGACGGACAGGCAACATGTCGCTCTACACAGGGTCGGGACTAGCCAGTGACATGGGTTTCGGCGAGGCCGGCGCGTCCACCCCGCGCTCTGGGGCGCGAGGCGGCTCGCCGACGACGGATTCACGGCACGGTGCGACACCTTGCTGCCTTGCAAGCCGGCCCCGGCGCCGTGTGCCGCGCCCGTCGCTGCGCCCGGAACGCCCCGCTCGTGCCGCTGCCCCGTGGCCCGCCGCGACGTGGGCGGGGCGCCCGCTGCTTGCCCGGACCCATCTAGCACGGCAATCGCCAGGCACGGGGAATCCGCCGCGGCGCGCCCCGCCCCGCCTCCCCGCCGCGCAACAGCGCCGCACACTGGCGCGACGGCCGATGCCCTCGACCCTGCCGCCCGCTCGCCCTCGGATCCGCCCGCGCAGTTGCAGCCGACTCCACCTCGCTGCGGGTCAGCCGGCGCAGGCCGGCCCACGACCACTCGTACGTCCCCGGCGACGGCGGTGCGACCATGACGAGGCAGGCGAAGGGGTCAGCGGACGACGAGCTTACCGCGCACGCCCGCATCCTGCTGGACGGCGGCGCGCAGATCGACCTCGGCGGGATCCTCGGTCGCAGCGGCCGCGTGTCGTCGACCAAGGCCCTGGCGTCGAACCGTCTCTCCGCCGAGGAGCGCAGGGAGGCGCGGCGGCGGCTGATGTCCCCCCACAAGGAGTCCACGGACTGGCGGCGGCACCAGCGAGAGGCCGCCGTCGCGGCGCAGCGCGAGGAGGCCGAGGCGGTCGAGCGCGCGCAGTGCACGCACGCCCCCATCATCAACGAGCGCTCGCGGCGCCTCGCCGAGCGCCGCAACGCCCGCGCCCTCGAGGCCGACGAGGCGGACGAGGCAGCCGCCGAGGCCGCCGCCACGGGCCGCAGGGGCGCCTCCTCCGGCCGCCCCGGCGCCTCCCGCGCGCCCCCCGCCCTCGCCCTCTCCTCCGGCCGCTCCGCCAGCCCCTCCCCGCTCGCCCGTCGCTCGTCGCTGAGCCCTACGGCGAGCTTCCGGCTCAAGGCGCAGCCCCCGCTCTCCCCCGGGAGCTTCCTCCGCCGCGGCCTCGGCAGCGGCGGCGGCAGAGCCGAGGGGTTCGAGGCCCCGCAGCCCCGCCCGTCGGCCGCGACCTCCTCCTCGGCCGCCCGGCGCCGCCCCGCCGCGGCCAAGAGCCCGCGCGCCCGTTCCGTCGAGTCCCCCGGCCGCGCCGCGAGGGCCACCGGCCCCGTGGACGCCAAGGCGTCTCCCGCCGGACGCCACCCGGCCGCGGGAGGCCGCACAGCCGGCCGGCAGAGGGGCGCCTCACCGGAACAGGACCGCGGGCGGACGCGCGCGGCAGCGGCGGCGCGGTCCCGGCCGGCCACCGGGGCGGCGGCGCGGCCGGGCGGAGGGCGCGGCCAGCCGAGGACCTACGCGGGCCGTGGCGGGGCGGGGGCAGACCTTTCGCCCGCATCCGGCGGCGGCGGCGGCGGCGGCCGTGGGACGACACGTCACGGCCGGGCGTCGGAGCAACGCGAGGCGGCGGCCAGCCCGGGCCGCGAGGGCAGCGCCGGCGGCAGGGACGACGCCGAGGACATGGTCGGAGGCAGGCGTCACGACATAAGCGACGGCGACGAGGAGAAGGACGAGGAGGATGACGACGACGAGGACGACGACATCGACGGCCCGGCCACCAGCGCCCCGCCCCCTCCCCCCTCGATGCCGCCGCCCCCCGGCACGGCGCGCGTGGCCTCCCGCTCCCCCGCCGACGGCTCCGTCTCCACAGCCGACGACGACGAGCTCGACCTCCACACGCCCGGCCCGCACGATTCCCCACCCCGACCCACCTCGGCCTCCTCCCCCGCCCGCCCCGTCGGCCCCGGCGCCATCCTCGCCGCCGCCTCCTCCCTTGACGGCCCCGCCCGCCGCGCCGCCGTCAGCTTCGTCGCCGCCGGTCTCGAGGCGGCAGTCGACGACGCCGACGCCCGTCGTGAAAGGTACCGCGTATCCGTGCAGCGCGCGTGGCAGGAGGCCAAGGCCGAGGCCGCCACCGTACGCGCCAGGCTCAAGACAAGGGTGAGGGACGGCCGCATAAGCGACGAGGCGGCGGCCTCGGACTTTGCGAGGCGGGAGCTGGAGCTGCGGCGCAGGGTCGTCGCGAAGGAGCGACGCGCCAACGTCCTGGTCGCGAGGGCGCTCTGCCAGGCGTACGAGGCGTACAACCGCGCGCGCCGCGTGCTGGGCGAGGCGCCAGCCGACCCCCCCGAGCAGGTCGTGGAGGCCGCGGGGCCGGGGGCGGTGCAGGCCGTGCTTGACGCCGGCCGCGCCGCCCCCCGCCCCGAGGTGGCCATCGCCCTCCTCCGCGCCGTGGCGGAGGCGGGGCACGCCGTCCCGGTGGGCGTCGCGCGGGCAGTCGAGGCCCACGCCGACGCCGACCCCACCACCCCCAGGGGCCGGGCCGCCCGCGCCGCCGCCGCGCCCCCGTCCCCCTCGCTTGACACCCCCACGGCCGGGGCGGCGAGCGCCCTTGCCGCCTTCGCCGCCAGCCCCCTCGGCGCCCAGCGCCCCTCCCCCGGTGCCCGGTACTCCGCCGCCGCTGTGGCCCCGCTGGCCGACCCCCTCCGGCCCTCCAGCGAGAGCCCGGCCGCCCAGGGAAGCTACGCCGACCGCTTCCGGAGCAACGCGGCGGCCGCGGCGGCGGCCCGGCCCGAGCCGGCGCTCGACGCGGCACCCGCGCCCCTGACCAGGCCGGGCGTGGCCGGTGCGCAGGGCAGCCCCGCGGCCGCTGATGCCGCCCCGGACCATGCGGCCACCGGCCTCGCGCCGGAGACGGGTGGCTACGCCGGGGCCGCGTCGGCGCCGCCCGCACATGCGCCCGCGGCCGTCCCCGACGCCGCGGCGGACCGGGTGGAGGCTCTGCAGGCAGAGCTCCGCCGGGCCGAGGCGGAGGCGGCCAAGGCCAAGGCTGAAATGGCCGCCCTCGCGGACGCCGCGCGGGCGGAGCGAGACCGCGCCGTGGCCGAGGCGGAGGCGGAGGCACGCGCGAGGCTTGAGGAGGCCGTGGACACGGGGGAGGCGGCGCGGGAGGAGGCGGAGGGGCGGGTGAGGGCGGCGGCCGAGGCGGCCAGGGCGGCGGCGGGGGAGGCCGAGGCCAGGGCGAAGGAGGAGGCTGCGACGGCGGAGCGTGAGGCGGCCGAGGCCCTTGCCCGGACGAGGTCGCGGCTGCAGGCGGCGGAGCGCGAGAAGGAGTCGGTGCAGAGGCGGTCGAGGGTGTCAGCGCTGTTCCAGCGGGGCGTGGCGGCGGCGGCGCGGCAGAGGCTGCAGGCCGCGCTGGCTGACTCGGACCGGAAGGCCGGGGAGGCGGCGTCGGCGCTCGAGGCGGAGCTGGGCTCGGAGAAGCGGCGGCTGGGGAAGGAGGTGGAGGCCGGGCGGATCCGGGCGGAGGACGCGGAGGAGAGGGCGGCGGAGCTGGAGCGGCGGCTGCGGCAGCGGGTGGAGCAGGAGCGGGCGTGGAGGGAGGAGGAGGTGGGGCGGCTCCGGGAGGAGGCGGAGCGTGAGCGGCGGGCGGCGGAGGAGAGGGCGGAGCGGGAGAGGGAGGAGGCGGAGCGGCGGGTGGCGGAGGCGACGACGAGGGCGGCGGAGGAGGCTGACTCGCGGGTGGCGCAGGCGCAGGCGGAGGCCGGGAAGCGGGCGAGGGCGGCCGAGGCGGTGGCCAGGGCGTCGCAGGCTGCGGGGAGGTGGAAGCGGGCGGCGGAGGCGACGAGGTCCGTGCAGTGGAGGCACCGGGCCGAGGCGGCGGAGGAGGCGCTCCGCGGCGCGAGCGCCGAGGTGACGGCGCTCCGGGCCGAGGTGGAGGAGGAGCGGAGGAAGAGGGGGGAGGACTCGGAGGCGGCGGCGGCGATGCTGGAGGAGGAGCGGCTGCGGCGGGAGCAGGAGGCGGCGGCGGCGAGGGCGGCGCGGGCCGAGGACGAGGCGAGGGAGGCGGCGAGGCACCAGCGGGAGCTGGGCGAGCTGGCGGAGCGGGCGGCCGCGCGGCAGCTCTCCGAGTACCGCACGCTGATGGAGCGGTACCTGCAGCTGCAGTCGGAGAAGGGGGACGCCCTGGCCGGCCAGATGCTGGCCAGGAGGGAGACGGAGGACCTGAGGGCCGCGGTCCGGGCCGAGAGGGCCGCCGCCGCGCACGCCGGGCTCGCCGCGCCGCCCCCCGCCGCCGGGACGGGCGGGCCGGACGGGGACGCCGAGGGCGGCGACGCCGACGCCGCTCCGTCGCCATCCGCGGCCGCGGGCGTCCTCGTTTCCGCCGCCCCCGACGCCCTCACCGGGCCCCGCTACGCGCAGGTCCTCCGCGGCTTCGCGAGCGAGATCGCGCAGCTCCGCCGGGCCATGAGCGTGACGGTGCGGGACCGCAACGAGGCGAGCGCCAAGCTCCTCGAGGCGAAGGCCGCCCTCACCACCGCCGTCGGGCAGCGGGACGCCCTCAGAGCCGAGCGCGGACGGTGGCAGGCCCGGCTCGACTCCCAGGCGTCGGAGCTGCGCCGGCTGCTCGACGACGTGCGCGTGCAGAAGCAGCGCCTCGTCGACGGCCTCAACGGCCTCTCCAGCGAGCGCAGGGCCGTCGAGGAGGAGAGGGCCGTGCTCCAGCAGCGCGAGGGCCTCGTCCTCACCTACTACTCGCACCTCGGGATCCCCCTGCCGACCGCGCTCTTCGGGGAGCGCGCCGAGCCCGACGACGCCGCGCCGCCCAAGGCGGCCGCCCCCGCCCCCGCGCCGAGCCCGCTGGGCGGGTACTACGGCATCAGCGCGCCGGCGGGCCCGCGCCGGGAGTCCCCGCGGCCGCCCGCGGCGTCGCAAGCCGCGACGCCACGCCGGCCGGAATGAAAAAAAACCGCCGAGCCAGCAGGCAAGTGTTGTGAGAGTGACGTTGCCGGCGAAATCCCGAATCGCCAAGCGCGAATCGCCAAGCGCGTCCGTGTTCGCGCCGTCCCAGGCGCGACGGCAGCGAGCCACACGAAGCGGCATCTCATCGTGTGTGGCTGCGAAGATGTGTCACGGGCTCCCGTCCGAGTGAGCGCGCGCCGCCGAGGCGCGCGGCGCTGCCCACGCTTCGCCGAAGATGTGATATCATCGTGCGTGGTCCGGCGCTCCGATCCGCGGCGGCGCCAGCGGCCCAGTGTTCGGAGGTGAAAGTTCAACGTCAAAGAACCGGCCCCCTCTGCTTCGACATCGGGCCACTCGCCGCGATCCGCGGGAAGCACTCGGCACCCCGTGCCCGGTTCCCGCCCTGTGGTGGCGGAGCCAGGGTCCGGAGCGCCCATGAGCGCGGCCCTCGCGTTCCTGGACGCCCACACTCCGGAGGCGACCGGATGTCTCGTCGTTGCAGTCGCGGCCCTGGGCGTGCTCCTCGTCTGGTGCTGCCGCGCCTCCGACCCCGCGTTCGTCAGCATTGAGAACGCAGCGCTGACGATGGCCGGGGGCTGGGCTCCCGGGGCGTCGAAGACCCGTGCTGCTGCGGTGCTGCGGGAGCTCTGGGCCGGCCGCCTTGCTCACGAGGCCGCCGTCCGCATCGCCCCGGCCGCGAGGGAAGTGCAGGCGGCAATGATGAGCGTGCCGCCGCCGGCGGACCCGCTCTCGTGGTCGACCAAGCGCTGGGGGTGGGCGACCGGCAGTGCAACATGCGGTGACGACTCGTCGACGGACTCCGCGCCGCGCCTTCCCAGCCCCCGCCACGGCCACGGTGCGCGTGGCAGTCCTGACCCCTGGGCGGACGACACGGACGAGGCGCCGGACGCGGCGGGGGCGTACTTGCCGCCGTCGACTTCGTTCGGCCGCTCGCACCTGTCACACCTGTGGCCAGTGGACGGGCTTTCGACGTGCGTCGTGCCGGTCCCGCACCGACTCGCGTCCCGCGGGGGCGCGGCGCGTCCCGGGCGCCGCGCTGTGCCCACTGAGCCCTCGTCCGGCCAGATCGCCTGGCCCGGCCCCGCGCGCGCGGCGCCGCGCCCCGCCTCGCCCCTCGCCGACGCCCCCGACGACGGGAGCGAGCCTGGCCTCGCCCTCTCGGACCTGGCGTCGCCCATCGCTGCCCGCTGGTTCACCTCCGCTCCCCCGTCGTCCAGCGCCGGCCGCAGCGGCAGCAGCCGCGCCGCGGCCGCCGGCGCCGGCCCGTCCTGCGGCCGCGCCTCCTCCTCCTCCCTCGTCACCAGCCCCGTCACCGCGGCGGACGACGACGCCTCCTCTTCCCGGTCGCCCTCCCCGCACCGCCGCGCAGGGCCGCATCACGCACGGGGCCCGCCCCCCCACGGCCGCCCCGTCGCCTTCGCGGGCCCGCCCGCAGCCCAGCCGGCCACGTTCCCCCTCCCCTCCCCGCTGGGGCCGGCACGCGCCGCCGCCGTGGCCCCGGCCTCGCCCCGCCCCACCGGACGCCTCGGCCCTCCCGCCCCACCCGCCGATGCCGCCGCGAACCCCTCCGCGCCCCGCGGGGGGCGATGGTGGCGCCGGCAGTCCGACGGCCCCGCGGCGGGGACCGCTCGCAGCCCGGCGACCCCCCGCTGCCGCGACGCCTCGTCCGCCTCGGCCTCGGACGCCTCCGCCCCCCTCGGCGACGGCCCCTCCCTCGCCGGCCTCCTCGCCCACCTCCGCTCGGCGCCCCCGGCGCCCGCCTCCCTCGCCGGCGCCCCCCTCGCCGTGCTCCCCGCCTCGGCCCGCGTCGCTGTGTGGGAGGCATCCCTCAGCGGACGCGGTTTCGTGTGGGCGTGGGCCGCGCAGCAGACAGCCCGGGCCTTTCGCTCTGCCCGGGAGGGGTCAGACCCCGCCGACTGGCGGCCCGAGGGCGCGGGACGCGACACGGTCCCCGCCGACGTCGCCAGGTGCCACCACGGCGCCCGCGGCCCCGCCCTGGAGCGTCTGGTGCGGCGCTGGGCGGCCTGCGGAGCCCCCGCCGGCCTGGTCTACTGGCAGGGCGTGACCCCCCTCGCCGCCGTGGTGCTCGGGGCGTCGCTCGCGAGCGAGGCGGACGGGCCGTCGTCGACGCCGTCCGCGGGGCCGGGCTCCGCCGACGCCGGCTCCGACGCCTCGTCGTCGCGCCGGGCGGACGCGGAGTGGCGGTCCCTCCGGGCTCTGCTCGCCATCACGGCGTCGCTCCTCCGGCCGGTGCTGAGCGACGCCGGCGTCGCCCGCGTCGCCGAGGAGCGCCGGCTCTCCCGGGCGACGCACGTTCTGCAGCTGTGGGACCCCGCCCTCCGAGCGGCGCTGAGCGACGCCGACGCAGAGCCCGAGCTCTTCGCCGTGCCGGTGGTGACGTCGCTCTGCGCCGCGTCGCTCGACGAGGGCGCAGCCCTGGCCGTCGTCGACGCCGCCGTCGCCGTGGGGCCGCACCTCCTCCCCTGCCTCGTCGCCGCGTCGCTCATCGAGGCCAGGGAGTCGCTCCTCGCGGCCCTGGCCTCGGGGGGCCCCGTCGGCCTGCTGTCGTGCCTCCGGGAGGTAACGGACCTCGGGGACGCGACGCGACTCGCCCGCTGCCTCCGCAGGGCCCTCTCCCTGGCCGCCATGACACCGGCGTGCGTCACCGCCGACGACGCGCCGCTCCCCCCCTCCCCCCCCCCCCCCCCCCCCCCCCCCGGGGGGCGCCCCCCCCCCCCCCCCCCCCCCCCCCCCCCCCCCCCCGCCCCCGCGCCCCCCCCCCCCCCCCCCCCCCCCCCCCCCCCCCCCCCCCCCCCCCCC
>Ga0136560_1001334_pt1 | contig 12696 bp, 16 predicted proteins | sample AntRauMeHopE1497_FD_104925 | JGI IMG/M metagenome (GOLD analysis project Ga0136560, IMG submission 104925) | Saline lake microbial communities from Rauer Islands, Antarctica - Metagenome Hop E1 #497 | ecosystem: Environmental > Aquatic > Non-marine Saline and Alkaline > Saline | place...
ACGAGCAGGATCGAGATGGCGACGGGCAAATCGACCGCTTGCTTCAAATTGCCGTCGAGTCCGGTGAACCCACGGCGGGTCCGAGCGTGTTCGCTGCGATTGCCGCCACGGCAGCCCCTCTCGGCTGGGAGCTACTCGAGAGGCGGGCTGAGGAGGAACTTCACGCCAAGGCGCATCTTGATGGACCGGATGATGATGTATCTGCGCTCGGAGCTTCGGGACGACATGAAATGCCAACCGGCAATTCTAAGTCGCCCACAAGCTTCCTTGGCCAAGGAACTTCCGTTGGAAGTGAACCAGCACCTAGCTAGACTGCCACTTCGACTGGTAGCAGCCATCGAGAGCAAAAGCTTCGGGTTGGTTTGCTCGCTGCTTCTAGACGCATGTCAACTCGTCCACAGCTAGAGCAACAGGCATCTGACCTGAGCTCAGGTGCAAGAACATTCCCTGCCTTGTTGGAGTCTCAGACCTCTCAGGTTCCTAGCGGGGGTGCAGCATCCGAGGCAAATACACCCGCCGTGTCTACTCGATCTAGCATACGAGACACGCCAAGAAGCAGTGAACATACCGCCAATCGATCAGCTCTGTGGCCCGATCTATTCGGAATCAATGGGCTTTTCACCCATGGCACGGGAACTTCAGCCCCACCCGACATTGATGCGCAATGGGAGTGGTCCGGTGGATTCTATGTCGCAGATCAGCGTGAGTTCAGTGTGAAGATTCGTCCTCGACTTATCGGACCACACCGCAGGCCTGATGGCGTTGTCCCCCTGCCGCATCCCCGATGCCGAGGATGCTTACCGGTAATTGATGACAACCGCATGCTTGTTCCAATGGCTGGCCCATTAGCCTCACTCGTGCCGCCCGCGATGCTCCCTTATGTCGCGACACCTTCTGTGAGCGGCATGGAGATGATGCCACTGGATCAGTCATGGAATTCGCTTATCGGGAGAAACTCGCCAAGTGCCAGAAGTAATTCACACACCGGAGCAGCGTACAGCAGCGAAGCACACTAGATGGAGCCACGCCCGAGCCTGGTGCTCCCCGTCACCCCATTCGTGTCACCGTGCGATGTTGCATGGCTTCGCGTTCGCGTGTCACGTAACGGGCCGATGACCCTCGTGTCCATTCTTAAGCACCCGAGCCTGGAAGCACCACACGAACGCACTGCCCCATATATCATAGCGAATGAGTGCAGCGTTGATAAGCTACTCATAAGACAGAGCATGGTTGGTCCTGCTGCTTCGGAGGAGGTACCCTGTGCTGCAGGCCTCCCGCCGGGGGCAGCCCAAGGCAACCTCAGTATGATCGCAGCTAGTTCCCTAGACAGCATTCGCCGCCAGAGCGGGCGATCAGCCGCTATGGCCGCAGCAGGCTCGAGAGCCAGTACCTCTTCTGGCAAGAACACGTACGAGTCGTTGTGTTCCATCATGTATGCTCTTGATCGCCCTGATGTCGCTGACCCTGAGTTGCTGCTCAAGGCTCGGCCAGTGGGTGTTGCAGGCTTGCTGTACTGGGCGGATGGCCTGCTTGCATCCGAGATATCACAGAACCGACTGCAGTCCGCGGCGACCGTATTCCGTCTGTGTGCTCTGAGTGGCGATGAAGGCGGAGTGCATCGTTGGCCGAGGGTTGCGTCTGCCTCTGCTCTCGTAGATGCCGCATCTCTTCGCACCCTCTCGGACGATATCAGAGGAGTGGTTGAGGCTGGCACCGCAGAAGATAGTATCAGAGATCGACCGCCAACTGCCCTCTATCGTAAGGCGCATTACGGTGGTAATGGATAGTGGGGAATGTGGAGCAGCGAAGACGGATCTACGCGGTTCCGATGCAACGCAGTTGGAGCTACGATTCGACCGATTTTCGTCGGCTCAAGGGCTGGGACTGCGGGGATAGTCGCAGGAGCTTCCCATACAACTGCCGCTGGCGCGTTCGGTGCCGCTGGCACCCGGCGCCTATTCGTCTCTCTCGAAGCGGACGCCTCCACTGGGCCAACAAAGATTATACGTGTGACCGATATCCCTGGCGAGCCTGAGCAGCGGATCGCTTACCTGAAGGAGAGGCTGCAGGAGAGCAAGCTACATGCTGCCCTGGCGATCAGACTCGACCAGGAGCTCAAGACGCAGCAAGAGCGGCTGCTTGAGGTTCTCAGAGAACGAACAGCTTCCAAAGGCAGAATCGGAGCTGTGGGGGGAGAGTCTGCGGCTTCTGTCCGAAATGATTCAGGGAAATCGTCTCGGAATGATCAATCACAAGCTGCCGGCAGGGGTGGAAGGGGCTCCAGTGCAATCGACCAGGGAAGCAGCAGCAGCAGCAGCAGCAGCAGCAGCAGCTTCGCTGCAGTGTCGCTCTCAGAGACCTTATGGGTGCAAGTAGTCAGCGCAGTGGGACTTCCGGCCGGAGATGGCGATACCGCCGGAGATGAGTTCTCGGACCCGTTCTGTCGGGTGGAATTGTCCCATGGGCTTAATCCGCGACCACTATACACGCGCCGAGTGCCAAGTACGTTAGATCCGGTGTGGGGGGAAAGTTTTACGTTCGAGCTTGGGCACGCTCTATATGAAGAGCGAAGCACCATGAGGCGTAAGTTCGGGTCGATTGATCCACGGGCGACCGAATTGAGGACTCGAATGGAGTCGGAGCTGCATGGAGGCCCAGTCAAACTTCACGTTACTCTGTACGACTACGATGCTTCCTCGTCCAACGATATACTTGGGTGCGTGCAGGTCCCTCTTTGGCAGCTGCCCAAGGACTCTCTAATCGACGGGTGGTACCCACTCGCTGAGCTCTCTGACAGCTCGCTAAAAGCGAGAGGTTCCGTTCGTTTGAGGATCCTACGAACGGCGGATGTAGCAGCAGCATCAGCCGAGCATGCTAGGAGAGTGCTGCGCCGCGCCCGGGTAGAAACTGAGTGCTTATGCCGCCGGTTGTCAGAGCGACTCGCGCTGGAGGAGGCAAATCGAGTACAGATTCCAGCTACGGTTGTGGCTAAGCTGGGCGCTTCCCTAGGCATGGCATTGGGACAGCTGTAGGCAGCAAGTGCTCGCGCGATGGGCCTTCCGATGACAAAGCTTGGGGCGCATGCAAACACGTTTTTGACTCGTTGCATGCAGCAACTTGCCCTCCTCGACGACTGGGAGGCACCATAGCTGTCGGCAGAAGAGGGCGCGAACGCTTCTTCGCTGCTAGCTCGCCTGTAGCTTGTTCCGGCTTGGAGCATGGCCCCAGAAGCCGGTCAAAGCATCTGCCTTGCAATGGCAACTTAGTCAAGAGTGGCTAGAGGCTGCGTAAGGCTGAAAACGCGCGTGTCTCTCTCGAATACAGCCGCTGGGGGCGACGATTCACAGACGACATTTTCGACGGGAGAATCGGATCACGGATCTGGAGCAGTGGGTGGCGAAGTCAATGACGGTGGCCGCTACTCGGAGCATCAGTTGAGGCCTACTGTACCCGCATAGTATCGAGGTGGTGGCCATGTCTAGGACGGACGCCAAGAAGACCCTGAAATGGGATTTGGTGCTGCCTAGTTGGAGTCCACAACCGAATAGCCTCAGTAGTAGCGTGCGATTGCAAAGCGCGGCCCCACAGTGCGCATTACTCCAGAACTGGCAAAGCATCTGCTTGCAGCTCTTCAGTACCAGCGTGTGGCGGCGGCGACGATAGGCAACTAGGCTACTGCTTCAAGACCGAGGTCATCCAATGAAGGTAACGCAGTGCAAGCGCTGCTCCAGCTTTAGTTGACTGCAAACGAAATTGCAATTACACTTTCTGGTGTGTCTGTACTTCTCCTGCTGCCCGCGTGGCACCCGCTGGTACTTCTGTCCCCCCTGACGAGGAGAATAGTCCGTCAAGCCGCAAAGGCCATGCTCGATCCTTCGAACGAATCTGCAACTGGTGGTGATGACATGACGGTGCGGATGACACAAATTGGGGATGGAAGCGATGAGCTGGGTGAACATGCAGCGCCAAGCGCGAGTGATCAATCTGTTGTGAGCAATGAGGCCCGCGCTGATGCTATGGCGGAGCGAAGGTCGTTAGACGCTACCAAAAGGCATCGTTACGGCGAACAGGCGGCCGCCGCTGCTGCTGCTGCTGCTTCAGCGGCGTCGGATGGCAACGAAGGTATTGAAGCAAGTGCAGAGCGCCAAGAGGCTCCAGAAGACGTGGAGGAGCGCCTGGGCAAAGAGAAATGGAGAGTAGTAGGGCATTAGCTCGAGGTCAGGATTGTCGATGCATCAGGACTTACTTCGCTCGTACGCAGAGCTAATGACGTTGCATTAAGTAAGCTGCGAGAGAGCACAAATGCTCTGTATGCTGCAGCACGGCTACCGACACCTATTCTCCCGGAGGTAGAGCAACACCACAGGCGGGTAGCTAGGGCATCGTTGCACCTTGCGAGTGCCCTCGGATCCCAAAGAACTTACGCCATTGTTTCATCTGGGCAGACGCGCAGGCGCACTCACGTTGGCACACTCGGATTCGATGCGAGGCTCCAGATTGTCAGCTCCCGAGCCGCGCATGGCGCAGACCTTGCTGGCTCTATCGCAGCTCAGATGGACACTGCAGAGAGCATCGAGAAACCTTGGAACACTGCTTTTAACGCGACGCAGGCAGCTATGCGAGCTCGAGGCCTTGTAGGATACGGTGGCGATCTCGACCTGCTAGAGACTGTCGGAATCGATTTTTCACCCGCCCAGGATACCCCAGAGGAAATAGCAGCACGTGTAGCTATCCAAAGGCAGAACGACGCCGCTATTATGCCATCAACTGAATCGGCTCAGGTGGCAGGCATAAATTATTCCAGTGGTGATGCATCACAGCCGATTGGAACGTTCTTGGGCACAGCAACGACTGCAGATGGAGCATTGACTCGGGCTCCGGCTGAGCACAGCACCAAGCAGCTGTAGTACAACCTTGCAATTAGTTCTATTCGGGCCGAACGGCTGCTGCAATGCCTCAGCGGTCGGTCTAAGGTTCTGCTTGCTGGGCTCCAGCCTGGACTTGTGGTCACCCACGTGAATGGAGAGGATCTCGCTGGCCTGCCATACGACGCGGCCAACCGCTTGCTCCTGCGCTGCGTACGGGATGCCCTGCTCCAGGAGATGAAGGACGGTGCATTCGGCAGTCATTTGAAGCTCAGATTTTCGCCCGTGCCAGAGGCAATCGCAAATGCGCTTGAGCTTGGTTCAAGCTCGCACGAGCCTCCAGAAGGCAGTTTCCCTCGTGACACGCTGCACCTGCACAGGAAAGAACAAGGATGGAGGCACGGCGGTAAAAAACCGGAGGGATTCGGCAGCAGCTCTGCCGAAGATTGTTTGCGATTCAATGACAGGCTCCCACCCCCTCACCCGCGCCCAAAGCTTCCATCTGTGGTCTCCGACGCGCTGGCCTCGAGACGCCTGCCTGCTGGGGGCAGCATGCCACCGGCGAGCGTGTTCAGCGCTGGTGCCTTCCAAGGCAACTCAAGAGCAAGGAATGCTCGCAAAGAGTCCTTTTTGTCGGTTCGCTTTTTCTCGAGGTTTCCAATCGACGCAGAAGCAGCACGCTCCGCGTCCTTCCAGCGACGCGCTACCATGCAGAATCGCGAGAACCCCATCGACGGAGCTGGCCTCTTAGGAAGCTGGGGCTAGGATGGTGACGATATGAAGAGCGGGCTAGCATCTAGTATGCCAGCCGTCTACTTCCTTGGAGAGCAAGCTGGGCTTGAGGATGGTCGAAAACTCGCCGACAAGCGGGTCTCTCTTCGAGATCCGGAAATTGCCATGCGAGCCTCGATACCTGTTCCTTCGCAAGGGGAGGTGCTGGACCGGTGGTTATCGCTTGCTCCCGGAGAAACAATAACTAGTTTCGTGGATAGCCTCCAGCAGGATCGATATGACTCGATGGTTCAGGCAGCCAGGGATGTTACCTCCAGGCAGGGCAACAGCACCAAGGCCAGCTCTCGTCTTACAGCTAGGAAAGCAGCTGCGCAGCTGCCTAGTGTTCGTGTGCGAATCCAAGCTCGATGGGTCCCAATATGGGCATGCCAACGAGTCGGCAGAGCGAAAAGCGCAGACGTGCGGTTCCCTGGGATACAGATCAGTATCCTTGACCACGTACCAAGGGAGCTGCTACTGTTGTCTCTGATGAAACTGCGGGCGCAAGGATCAGCATTCTTCGATGGAAGGATTGCTGCTGGTGTGACGTTGCAGGACTTCCAGCTCGACAACTAGCTTCCAAACGCCCGCCATCCCGTCGTGATCGGCAGGTAGACGACCGGGTCAGCTGATGCGTTCGCGAACCAATCAATCCTACGGATGCGTGAGCTGTTCGAACTGGCTGGCTCGTCCAAGCACCTTAACAATGGAGCCGGAGCAATAGAATCGTCAGGCCCAGCCTCGGGTGCAGGTACCGGTGAAGCTGGGGAAGAAGAAGTACGAGCAGCCAAGCGAATCCCCTTCCTAGCTGCTGCATTTGTCCGCCGGCTGCGCACTGGCGTAGACTTGTATCTGGATGATGGGCAGCTGAGCCTGCTGCCACTCTCGCTCAAGATCGACGACTCACTTATTCGTGGCCTCTCCAAGTTCTTCCTGGAGGGTTTCGACGTGTCTGCCGCGTCGTCAGCAGGCGATGGGACCGAAGTTCCGGCACACCTCCATCGTTGGAAACCAACATCGGCGCCCACGCGAGTCGACGATCGCCTCATCGAGCTGTGGAGGCAGTCACACTCCTAGACCGAGGGCCAAGCTGCGGACTCCGCGACTCGATCGGTAGCTGGCGAAGTCTCCTTGGAAGAGCCCTTGCCGGACGGCATACGCTAGTCCAGGGTGATCGCGATGCGAGTTCTGCCGAATCTAGGACACCTGCCTGGTGGCTCAGCCAGTGCTTCCGTAACGAGTGCCACCTCGCTCACAGCAAACTTAGAGAGCGCCGTCCGAGCAACCGGTGGCACCGATTCGAGGGTGTTCTTCCAGAGCCTGTCCCTGCGAGAGGTGTCCCTGCAATTGAGTATTGCCGTGAACTTGGACACGGAGCTGTTAGAAGGGTGGATTGGATCGTCAGCATCAATGCGCTGGCTCGCCCCACTTATCTCATTCTTTGCGAATCTGTTCGCGAATGTGGACGGTGCTGAGATCGTACTGCCAGCGTTTGCCATGCGCAACGAGTTCCAGCCCGGCAGCTTGGTTCAAAGCACGATCGGTAGCCACTACCTAGATAACATTCAGAGTGCCGTCGCCGGGCTCGCTCTGCAATCACTGGGACGGTTGGAGCTGCTCGGAAACCCGCTTGGACTGCTCAACCGCGTCAAGACTGACCTCGTAGATCTGCTCGAGCAGCCTGCAGCCTCATTTGTCGCAGTTAATGCAGAGGGAGATGACGAAGACATGGATGACGATAATGAAGATGAAGATGGTGAGAGCTAGCTGGTCGTCAGGCCATCAAGTGCCGACACACAGGAAGCTAGAGGTCGCACTGCTGCAGTAAGGAAGACAGCAACTGCAGTATCAGCGGCGGGCCTCAGCCTTGCTGGTGGCTTCTCCAAGCTAATCCGAAATGCGATGGGATCTGCCTTGCGGGCTGCCGGGATGATGACAGGTGTCGTTGGACGTGGGGTGTAGGCACTCGACGCGGACTAGATGCCACTTGCGGACGAGGCTCCTCCTAGGCATGTCGTAGAGGGGGTCAGGCAGGGAGGATATGTCGTCGTGCATGGTCTTGTGCATGGAGTGACTGGGATCGTACTCACACCCTATAGGTACTCGCGCAAGCATGGAGCAGGCTGGGCTCTAGTTGGGGTTCTGCTGGGCATCACTGGAGCTGTGGCCAAGGCGGTGGGGGGCTCTCTCGCCGGGACTTCCTTGGTTCTGGCTGGAGCTGCGTCAACAATCGGCACTCCAGAGGATATGGAGTTACGACAAAGGCCTCCGCGGTACGTTGGGCCGTCCGGCATGATCTTGCCCTATTCATGGAGAGAGGCAGATGGCGGAGCTCGGCTTCGTGTTCTGAAAGCGAATGGAAATGCTCTTGGCGAGTCGTATGTGTACCATTGCTACGTAGTCGATGCACGGCATTTCGACGATTCGGGCATCGATCGGCAATCTCCTAGTGCAGTGACGGAGCTCATTGGAGTGTTTGAGAGAGCTGTGCATGTGCAGGAATCCGCAGATGGGGTCAAAGTAAGTGGAGCAAGCCAGGGGACTCGACGCATTGCGCGCAGCAGCCATTGGCCCGGTTGGGACAACGAATCAGTTCGGAACTGGGACGAGACTTGGCGACGACAGACACTCCGTGCAGCGATGGAAGATGCCGTCACGAGCCTGAGCTCTGACCAATTCGCAAGAGGCCCAGCTGTCGACGATGCCAACGTTGCACATCCAACACCTGCACTTCAACATTGGCTCGACCGCCGCAAAGAGAACGAGAACGTCGAAGCCCTAGATGGGAAAGGGTCGGCATCCGGAGGTGCAGCTGCATCTGCTATGGATACTGCAGGTGATGATGAACCGCGCGGTGTCATGCAGGAGTTGAAACTCGATTCTGAGGCCGCCAGCGAGGCGATTCGAATTGCCAGGAATGAAGGCACCATCGCAATGAGCGGACAGGCCGCTGCTGGCGTTGGCTAGGCGCTGTATGCAGCAGGCTCTGACTGGTTCACGGCGAAACCCTCATAGCGGTTCTAGTACAAGTACCAAGACTTCCGCGATGTTTCTGCCCCGTTTGTCCTCATGGTTACGAACAAGAGAGTGCGTCTCCTTCACTCGTCGAGCAACGCAGTTCTCCGTACATTCTAGATTCGAGAGAGCAACTACGCGTCAGGGCAAGGCGAAGCAGTGGAAGGCGAGCGTGATTCGTTCTGCTGCGGAGCCGGTCGCTCAGCTGCAACGCCAGAGTCTTCCGTGACGTGGTAGGCCAAACTTCGGGATAATCTTGGGGAGAGGCTTGTAGATGCAACTGAGGACAGGGCGGTCCTAACCATGACCCTGCCTAAGAGCAAGACCGGGTGGTGTGTTCTCCGCAAGTCAGATATTGCAGCTACTTTGGCCAGGCGAGCTCTGCATCGCGCGGGTGGGGCAGACGCAGCACGGACAATGCAGCGGCGTGATGAAGCTGCCTTTATGGACGTGCTGGGAGATCAAGGCTCCAGGTCTGCCGCCAGCGGACAAAGCGTCCACGGGGCAGGTGATTCCAACGCCTAGTCCCAGCATGGTACTGAATCCAACAGACACCATCATGTGGATCTCCCGCCAGGGCTTCCCTGGCCCCTAGGCTCTGGGACATCTGAACCCAGTGCACTGACGTTTATGGACAGATTTGCCAGTTTGCCCGCGGCTCCAGGCTTCTCGGTTGCTTCTAGCTCGCACCCTCAGGCGATGGCAGCCGATTATGTGGCTATGCATAGGAGCCTACGAGTAGCTGGCGCCCCCCTTGGGCGCTCCGCAGTTGTTGCTTCGCGTCTCGCGTACTTGCGATCGCAACTCCGTGCTCCCTAGCTGCCCCCGTCGCAGCTCAGCCTTGCCACAGCTCGACTCACTCGCATCCTTCGGGTCGTAGATGCTGCACTGTTCGACTTGAAGAGATTTGACCGCAGCGAAGACCCCGTCCCTCCGCAAGCACCGGTGGCAGCCTGGGTAGGCGGGCTGCTGGTACTGCAACCGCAGGTGGACAGACTTGCTGCTCCTCCAATTGGGCGATACATGGGAGTCCGACGCGCGGGGGGGTTGGATGCTGCTCGTAGCCCAGCTGCGTCCATTCAGGAACGCTTGTCGTACGCTATCGACAGCCCTAGTATAGCGGGACGAGAGAGATTTGCCAGCCCGGCCAGCATCAATGCGCCGACAATGCAATCTCCAAGTGCCAGGCGCTCGTTGCTTGAGGCAGACACAATGCCTGCAGCAGCGTAGAGCGCCGATTCGGTCAGCGTGGTGGAAGCTGCCGTGGATGTGGACGAGCTTCTGTCCGATGTCTGGCTGTGCTTCCTCGTTGTGTGCGATCCCAGGCAGGACCCCGCTGTCGGTCCCAGCTTGTAGCGGAGGATGGCGGTACTGTGCAGGACGTTTGCTTAGCTGGCCGCGCTGTGGATGTGTGTTCCGTCGAGTTGGACCAGCGGAAGGAAGCCTCGGGTTCGATCCCTGTACGCTGCGGTCGAGAGCACGGTCAGGGCATGGAAGCGTGAGCGCTCCTCATTGCCCGCTGTACTCATTGGGACTCCGAGGCCAGCTGCAGAAGGCAGGGAAGAGCTACAAGGTGGTTTGCGCATCGCAGTTTCAAACAACTTGAGGGAGTGCACCAGAGAACTACTCAGAGCCGTTGCAATAGAGGCGGTGCTTCAAGCAAGCGAACATAGTGCTGCCATCCCGGCGAGAGACTATGTGCGACTCCGGGCAGCGTGCGATGCAGTGTTTGGACTGGACTACCTCCTGCCCTCGTAAGCACACATGAAAAATCTGAAACAGGATGGACTACCATTGAAGTATGATACTAAGAGATAGTTTACGAAATTTCTTATATCTCGTTCAGTTACTGACAAGTTCACTTCTAACCTTGGCGCTTCTATTTCTTTACCATACTCTCCAACTTGGCTGCGCTCAGCTTTACTTGGCGACTACGGGCTTTTTGTTCCATGCCCTACGCTGCGGCCCCCGTCAAAGCCGCTGCTGATAACCCAGTTCCTCCCAAGGCAGCAGAAGTAGAACCTGGAGCTAAAGCAGTGGCGCCAAGGTACTGCAACCCAGAGTTTGGCCTGCGTTTGAACATCAGCTTAGGTGCACACCCAAAGGCCATTCGAGACCGGACTCTAATAGGAGAAATACCTGATGCCGCAGGCACCGAAACCCGGTCGCGTGCTGTTCCTTCGTCTGCCAGTCGCAGCGCTTCTTGTACGCTCAATACACTCGTGGCCTGGTGCCTCCGCGAAGCCGCAGGCGAAGGTAACGCAGTCTGGCCCTCGTGGCCAGACTCACAAGAAGAGACCAATGTAGCAGGCGTTTTGCAGACAACCCTCGCGTCGGATACAAGCAAACCGACGAGCTGCGGAGCTCGGGCTTTGACAGATTTCAGGTCGCTTCCAACGATCACTGTAACGGCTTGCAAGAGTTCGAATCGCGCCAGCTCCAAGTCAGATTTGTCATGGACGCTGATGGAATGGTCATTCGACCGCAAAGTGCAGCCTGAAAATCGAACTGGCTCTTGCTCATTGGCGAGTAAGCCGGCAAATGGAAGAGCGAGACCTGCGGCGCCGCTGGCTGCAGCCTGAGCTGGGCTAGGAAAGTAGCTACGTGCAAGCGCTGGGGTTCCATCTTGATCAGTGAGCGGTACGTAGACGCGCCGAGCCAATTCTGGCACGAACACGCTGAGGCCACGCGTATGCAGCCGCGCGATGCTGCCGGCGTGGATTTGCGGCCTGCCACCGGCGAGCACCGTGAGAAACAGCTCGTCACAATCCCGCGATGCATCTTTCGCTTGTCTGGTCCTAGAGTTCAAATGATCGCTCAATGTGGTCATCGATCGATTCGTCATCGAGCTAAAGCCTGTTGCACTCTCTCCTTGAAGGACACTATAAGGTCCTGCGCTGCTTTTCAATGGATCCATTAGCTCGCTCTCTTTGACTGACGAATCAGATGCACTCGCAATATGGGTCCGATCGCAATCGGAGGGCAAGATACAGCCACCATCACCATCCGCTACGCCGCTGCCGCTGCCGCTCGCAATGCTGTCGCTGTCGCTATCACTATCAGACGAATCATCCAATGCCGATCCAAGAATATCCGTGGTCAGAGATGGCTAAGCAGATGTCAGCTTAGGAGGCACTCTAGTTTTTTCTTGGTGTGCCGCATCCGCCTTCACTCTTGAGGCACGAGACGTAGCGCTTATCGAGCTAGCATTCTTGCTAGGTGTATGCAGCGCTTGCAAAGCGTCGTGCTCCGTTTCAGTCCCAAAAAGAATGGATCGCAGCTACCTGTGCACAACTACATCAGCGTATCGACGGATGGGGCTGGTGAAATGGGTGTAGAAGTCGAGCCCGAGCCCGAAGTGCCGCATGGGGGATATGGTAGTTGCAGCTGGCCCAGAGGCAGGCACGCCCTGAACGATTTCTTTAGGAAGCCCCGCAGATGCCATCCACACCAGCTCATTTACAGAGCTTAGTGATGCGGATACTCTGACAGCATCCCCCGTAGAGCCATACTATGCCTCCTGCATCGACCTGGCTGCCACGTCGGAAACCATGTCCAGCATGTCGCGCCTATGTTGACGATGCAGCTCGCCTCGAATCAACCGCAGCAGGTCTCGCATTGAGATATCACGAGTATCTGCTTCGCTAATTCCAATTCCTTGTGCGAGTTGTGTCACTTCCTGCAGTCCTGCTTTTGATGGAGGTGCATGCCATCGTAGCAGAGCCTCCATGGGCCTCCTGCAAAATAGCACCCTGGCAATGGTCTCGTTCGCGAAGATCATCAGATCTGCAACCACCTCGTGCATTTCGCAGTGATCGTGCTCCTCAAGCCCTAAAGGGACTATGTTTCCAATGTCACTAGACCCACCATCCACCTCGGTGCCAAGTTCTATCTGAACCTCCTGACCAGCAAGCGCTACGCCGCCCTACTCGTCCCGCTGCCCACGCAGCCATCGCGACACATCTAGCAGGTTCTTCATGCGAGGTCGCAGCGCATCCCACTCAGATGGATGTACCGGTGCACCGCAGACGCCGCCCTCCACCGG
>Ga0136560_1001336_pt1 | contig 12692 bp, 7 predicted proteins | sample AntRauMeHopE1497_FD_104925 | JGI IMG/M metagenome (GOLD analysis project Ga0136560, IMG submission 104925) | Saline lake microbial communities from Rauer Islands, Antarctica - Metagenome Hop E1 #497 | ecosystem: Environmental > Aquatic > Non-marine Saline and Alkaline > Saline | place...
GACTCCGCGCGGAGCTTTCCCAGCGCCGCCTTGATCCGCAGCAGCGGCGACTGGTCCGTCATGCTCGACCCGTGCTCGTCCATCCTCGCCTTGCTGTCCTCCAGCTCGTCCGTCACCTGCCCGATCTCCGACGTCAGCGCCGCCACGGCCGACGTCCTCTGCCGGTGCTCCCCCTCCAGCCCCGACGACCGGGTCCGCACCTTCTCGTGCTCTGCCAGCACGGGGCCGAGCGTTGAGTTGAGAAACTTCTCCTTGTCGGCGACACGCGTCACGGCGGCCGTGACCTCGGCGTTGACCGCCGCCAGGCTCCCCGAGGCGTCGCCGCGGAGCGCCGTGACGGCCGCGTTGTGCCTCGCCGTCTGCTCCAGGTGCGCCCGCCACTCGCGGCCCGAGGCCGGCGGCCTGGACCGCAGCCGCGGAGCCATGCGCTCCACCTCCTGCTCCCACGTCGCGCGGTCCACCGCGGGCCTCCCGGCGTCCGCCGCGGCCGGGGCCGCCGACGCCGACGCCGCGTCGGCCGTGGGCGCCTCCGTGTACAGTGCCTCGTCCTCCCCCGCCGGCACCGCCTGCACGTCGTCCTCGATCTCCTCCTCCTCCTCCGCTGCCGCGTCGCCGCCCTCGCCGTCCGCCGCCGTCATCCCCGCAGAAACGAGGTCGTGGGGGTAGCTGGGCCGCTCGAAGCGGAACTTCTTGGCCTTGAGCGCCTGGTCGCTGAGAAAGTTCAGCACCCTGCACACGGGCTCGCCCCAGCCCTGGCGCAGCTTGACGGGAGCAAAGGACGCCACGAATCCCATGTCCGAGAGCGTCGCGGAGAGCCGATTCACCGCCGAGTTGGGGTCGTCGAACCGATCCCCCCCGGCGTCGGGCTTCCCCGCGAGGTCCCCGAGGTAGCCCGCCAGGCCGATGAACAGCTGAAACTGGAGGCTGCGGACGCAACAGCCACGAAGGACGCAGAGGGGGGGCGCTCGCGCGCGGCGGCGCGCGGGCGGGGCACGGCGCCCGGCAACGGCCTCGCCTCACCCCGGGGCTGGCGACGGCCCGGCAAAGTACGTGGGCGCGAGCGGCGGCGTGTCATTGTCCAGGCAGTACTCCCTCTCGTAGTTGAGCAGCATCAGCTTCGAATGCAGGTCGGCACAGAGGCTCAGCGACTGGTCCTGCGGGCAGCCAACGGGGCGGGGCGCCCAAGGTCGGCGCGGGGCGCGCGGTGCCAAGACCACGGCGCTCTGAGCCTGCGCACAAGCTTCGGTGCCCCGCCAAGCGTGGGCGGCCCGCGGGGCAGGGGTCGACGCCCGTCTCGCCGCGCGATGAGCGGGCCGGCCCGCACCCGGTCCCGGCACATTCTGCGCCGCGCCCCGATGCGCTCACCGGCTCCGGCCCTCCGGCCCGTCGCTCGCCTTCGGTCGGCTCGGCTGCAGCCATCTGGCCGCGTGGAGATAGTGCCTTGGCGGTGGTAGCGGGCAAAGGGCAGAGCGCTTAAACGGGCCGGGCGGCTCTCACTCGGGGTGCGGCGGGCCGGGCGCCATGGAGGAACGCAAGCCGTGCCACTGCAAGAAGTCAAAATGCCTCAAGCTGTACTGCGAGTGCTTTGCGACAGGGCTGACGTGCCTGAAGGCCTGTGCGTGCGATGGCTGCCACAACTGCGAGGTAAGTCGTTCAAGCGTCGTTTGAGCCCGGAGCACATGCCCCAGGCGCCACGGAACTCCGGGCCGCAGCCCGCGTCCGCCCGACGCGCTCGCTTGACGTTTTCGTGAGCCCGGTGTGTCGCTCGCAGAAGCACGCGAGCGCGAGGCAGGCGGCGATCGATTCGATTCTTGCCCGCCGCCCAGATGCGTTTCGATCAAAGATCGCCAGGAGCACGTGAGCGGGAATGCGGCGGACGCTTGCTCCGGTGTATGTGTCGTGGCTCCGGTGTCGGGGCGCGCTCGCCAACAGGCTCCCCGCTGCTCATGGTGCTGCTGTGAGTCCCGTTTGACCCGCGCTCGCAGACGGGGGCTGCTGCACGAGTCTGGGTGTCACTGCAAGCGGTCCAAGTGCCTGAAGAGGTACTGCGAGTGCTTTCAGGGCGGCGTGCACTGCTCTGACAAGTGCCGCTGCCTCGACTGCCGCAACTTTGACGGGAGCCCCGAGCTCTTCCGCCTGCGCTCTTACGAGTGCATGACCAGCGGCAAGAAGCGCTCGCGGTCCACAGGGACCTCGTCGGTCGGCGGCTCGAGACGCCGCTCGGACGCCAGCGGGTCGGCGGGAGGGTCGCCCGAGTCCGCCGGCGCCGCCGGCGAGCACGTGGACGCTCTGTCGGACCCCGTAGGAGGCGGCGGTGCCGCCGCGGGCCTTCCGCCGTCGGCGACGGCGCAGCAGCGGCAGGCTTCTCGCGGCGCCGCTGACGTCGGGTCCAGCGGCCGCCGCCGCCGGGGCTCCCGCCGTCGCGCCATGTCAGGTGGCGCCTCCTCGGAATCGTCACAGACGTCATCCGTTGGCTCCGAGGCCGTCACCCGGTCCCGCGGCGAGCCGGGCGCCAAGCGGGCCAGGACGGCGGCGGCCGCAGCGCGCGGGCGGGGCGGCGGCCCGCAGGGGTGGCACCCCCCGCCCCACCCGGGGCGCGGCGGCGGGCCGGGCCACCAGCCCTCCTGGACGGAGCGCTCCGGCATTCTCGTGCAGAGCATGCACGGGCCGGGGGCGGGGGTCGCGGCCGGCGGCCGGCCCTTCCTCCATGGGGGAGGGGCCAACCCATCCTCCTCCTCCTCCTCCTCACCCCACCGCGTCGTCGCGCCGCCCACCCTCCCCAGCGTGGTGGCCCGTCCCTACCCCCACGGCGCCGCACCGAGCCTCGCCCCCGGGCAGCCCGCCGCAGCCGTCGACCCCCTCCGCCGCCTCCCCGCCGCCCTCGCCCAGCTCGCCCTCTCCGACTCGTCATACTGCGTGCGCATCCGAGACTACCCGCTGACCCTCCTCGGGCCGTCAGGCGCCGGAACAGACGCAAACCCCGCCGCCTCCGTCCAGCCGTCACCCCCCCACCCCTCCTCCTCCTCCTCCTCCTCCTCGCGCGCGACGGCGGCGGCCCCGCCCTCCTCCGCGGTCCCCTCCGCCTCCCGCCGCTCGTCGGGCCTCCGCAGCATCCTAGCCTTCGATCCGGGCAGCACCGCCTTCTACGAGGAAGTGGCCGTCGCGGCCCACCCGCCCTCCCCGCAGCGCGCCACGTCATCCGTCGTCCAGGACGCATCCTCCTGGCTCGTGCCCTCGGACGACGACGTCCTCACCGCCGCCCACGCGGCCGCGTCACTCGGACCCCTCTCCCAGCCACCGGCGTCGCCGCCCCGGCAGAGCTCGGCCTTGGCCGCCTCGCCTCGCCGCCAGCCCCCGTCCACCCCCACGGCCTCCCCGGCCTCCCCGCCCCGCGCCGCCCCCTCCCCCGGCGAGCCTGCTGACCCGTCCCAGCCGCGGCTGCGCCGCGCCGACGCCCGCCACGCCCTCCTCACCACCGCAGCCTCGGTCGTCTCCGACCCGCTCCTCGGCCCGGTGAGGCTCGGAGAGCCGGCGCTCCAGGGCTTCGCGTCGCAGTCCTTGCTCGCCAGAGCCCTGGCGTCGGGAGAGGCGGCCCAGGCATGCCAGCGCCTCGTGCGGGGCCTGGTCAAGGCCCAGGTGCGCGACGACGCGGCGCTCGTCGTCACCGTCGCCGAAGACTCGGTCAGCATGGCAGAGCTGGAAGCAAGGGCACGCACCGCCTCGTCCGCGACAGCGGCAGCGGCGGCCAAGCCCCAGGCCCGGGCTCCTCCCCCGCCGCCCTCCTCCTCGTCCTCCTCGTCCTCCGAGCCGTCGCAGGAGCCCTCCGCCCGGTCCCAGGACACAGCCGCCACCGCGGAGGAAGAGCGGGCGAAACGGATGCACAAGCCGGGCTCCGTGGGCTACCCCCGCGCCCTCGCGGCGGCCGTGGTGGCCGGGGCGGTGGGCGCGTCGCTGGACAACGACGCGCAGGCCGAGGAGGCGCAGGGCACGCCGGAGGAGGGGGGGGGCGGCTCGCCGTCGAGGGCTGGCAACGAGGACGAGGGCGGCTCGGCGGTGTGGGCGAGGCGGAGGGCGGAGGTCCTCCGCGGCTCTGCCAGGGTGCACAGCCGGGCCCGCGTCAGCGGGGACGGGGTGGACCGGGCGTCGGCGGTCACGGAGCTCTGCAGGCGGGCCTTCACGCTGGAGGTAATGTCGCGGTCGCGGGACGACCGTTCGGGGTACCCCGAGAGGCGGCAGGAGCTGCAGGACGTGAGGGAGTGCCTTGAGCAGTCAGCGGGGCCGGTGGAGGAGGGGCAGGGACTGCCCGAGGAGGACGAGCGACGCCTCCTCGAGGGCCTCACGCAGCACATCAACGCCATGGTGGAGCGCGCGTCCAAGCTGGCCCAGCGGGACCGGGAGCGACACCAGCGGAGCCGCGACGCAGAGGTTACGCTGGCGCGGTCGCCGCCGCCGGGCTTTGCGAGCCCGGCCGCTGGCCTGCTCATGCTGCGGAGCTCGTACGACGCGCCCTCCTGGGTGACGGGCCGTGGCGCTGCGCCGCCGTTTCGAGACTGACCAAGTGAACCAGCGAGACCGCCCCAGATCATAGCGTGGCTTTCCGTACAATCACGCACGGCTGCGCTCCCTGGCAACCAGTCGTGCTCCTAAGAGCTCGCTGTTAAATCGCGCAGCAGGGAAAGGCCGAGGTGCGAGGAGCAGACACGTCCACCGGTGCGTTGCAGTCGGGCTCCGGTTCGCTGCTGAGCCCTGCCACGGCGAGACGAGCTGCCGCGCGGAAGGGCTCCATGGGCTCTTCGCCATCGGGTGAGCCGATAGCCGACGTCTCCATGTACTCGCAGCCGAGCTCGCGCGCCAGCTCCTTGGCCTCGTCTTCGGTCACCTCCCGCGCCTCGGCAGAGTCGCACTTGTTTCCCACCAGCACCAGGTGCGCGTCCGCACTCGCGTGGGCACGGACCTCCCCCACCCAGTCGCGGATGGCCACGAACGATGCCGCGCTTGTGATGTCAAAGACGACGACGAAGCTGTTGGCGGACCGGTAGTAGGTCTTGGTGAGCACGCGAAACCGCTCCTGCCCTGCCGTGTCGAACTGTGGCTCAAAGTAAAGACGAAAGTGGGAGAGTGCAATCACAAAGTTCAAGCAGGGATGGCTCGGGAAACCCGCGATGCCGATGCAAGCAGGATCCACAGGCCGGCTCACCACCTGAACCTTGACCGCGGAGCCGTCGAGCACCATTCTGTGGCACTTGAAGTCCACACCGATAGTGGCGAGGTGCTTCGGCGAGAAAGGGTCTCCGCAGGCCCGAGAGACGAGGCTGGTCTTTCCGACGCCCGAGTCCCCGATGAGCATGACTCGCACGAGGTGGTCGCTGCGCTCGGTGGGACATGGAAGGAGCACGAGGAGCGTGAAATGGGGGCGGCTGCAGGGTGCCTGGACCCTGTGTGGATCCGGTCGCCTTGCCGAGAAAACGCGCTGGCGTGACGTGGCAGCGGCGGCAGGGTCCACTCTCACTAGCTCGCCGCGAGGGCGGCCGCTGCGGCTGCCATTGTAGTGCAAGTCCGTCCGCCAAAGCAGATAAGGTCAATTGACCGAGGAAGCGATGCTTCTAAAAAAGCGCGTGGGGGCGAGCGCGTTGGTCGGATGTGCAGGAGCTTCAACATCGAATGGGCACGATGTTGAGTCGTGCTCAAATATCGGGCGAGCGGCGCCGCCCTTCCGGGTTTCCCCGATTCCCGGTCGCGCCAGAAAATCGCCACCCCAAGGCTGGTCAGCAGCGCCCGCCCCGAGCGTGGCATGTCCATGTACCTCTGGACCGCCGCGAGCGGCCTTCTGTCCTCCATCCTGGCCGTGATCCTGTCCTGCATCCTCATCCCGGTCGACGTGCTCCTCTCCCTGGTCATGCCCAGGCCCAAGGCCCCCGAGCCGCGGACCATTGTCATCACCGGCGCCACGTCTGGCATTGGCAAGGCTCTGGCGGTGTCGTACGCCAAGGCCGGGACCACGATTGTGATCTCCGGCCGCAGCCCGGAGCGGCTCGCCGAGGCGGAGTCCGAGTGCAAGGCCCTCGGAGCCAAGGTGATCTGCAAGAAGGTGAGGCTTTGCCGCGAGGGGTGACGCGGGCACGCCGGCGCGCGTGGGCTCACCCGCTCGCGCGAAGTCGTGCAGCGCCCTCGCAGATCGACGTGACGGACGAGGCAGGCATGACGGCATGGCTCAGCGCCGTGCATGCTGAGCACGAGATCGACATGGTGGTGGCCAACGCCGGGGTGTCGGAGGCGACCTGCGGCACCCGCAACGACCCGGCACGCGCCGCTCGCGTCGTCCTTCCCATCAATATCACCGGCGTGATGAACACGGTGGTGCCGCTGATCGACGCCTTCAAGACCCGCGGGTCGGGCCAGATCGTCATCGTGAGCTCCCTGGCCTCCTTCGGACCCCTGACCGGCTCCTCCTCCTACAGCGCCTCCAAGTCCGCCATCAAGGTCTGGGGCGAGGCCCTGCGCACCGAGCTCGCGTGCTTCGGCGTCAACGTCAACGTGGTGTGCCCCGGCTTCGTGCGCTCCCCCATGACGGCGGTGAACAAGTTCCCGATGCCCGGCCTCATCGGCATGGACGAGGCGGTGCGCTGCATCCGCGCCGGCCTCGTCGCCGACCTCCCCGTCATCGCCTTCCCCTCCTCCACCTACTGCCTCGCCGAGCTCATGTCCGCGCTCCCTGCCACGGCGCGCGACGCCGCCGCGCGGTTCGGCATCCTGCCCGGCGCGTACTTCTACCGCAAGAAGCCCCGCGCCTCCCGCGGGTCCGCTGCCACAGCAGGCGCCGCGTCAGGAAAGACCGACTGAGCCGCGCGGGCACCGCAGCCTCCCGAGTGTTGCGTGGTTCAACTTGGCAGCTCTGCGCCCATCACCTCGCCCGCGGCAACCCATGCGCCCACGGGCACACGCCGAGCCGCTGCGATGGTCGACAGCGAAACCCTGTGGATCGCCGCGGCCTTGGTCCTCGGCGTGCTGGCCACCGCCGTGGCGGCCGCAGCGACGGCCTGCTGCGTGTGGATGTCGCGCCCCCGGCTGCCCAAGCAGGCCCCTCGCGGAGCCCTTGCCACCCCGTTCCAGGGAGAGCTGCGCGAGCAGGCCTTCCTCAAGGTGTTCCAGGATATGGACGCCAAGACCTGCGAGGCCGAGGGTGAGCCCGTGACCAATAGCTGACGGGCGGGTGGCCTCGCCCTGGCCGGCAGGCCGCCCGGGTCCTGGGCGTGCCTCAATGCAGATGCACCCGGCGCGTGTTCCGGACATGACCGTCACCGTGGCGTTGGATCCGCAGCAAGGCCGGCGGCAAGCCGCAGCAGTGACCCCCTCCCACGACCGCCCGTGCGCCCCTCCGCGACGCAGGCTTTGTGATCACGTGCGACCCGAAACTCGTCAGGGAGCTCATGACCAAGTCTAAGCACACGGAGCACCGCTCGCGCTTCTATACCGTGAGCCTCATATGCCAGCCGGAGCGCAACGTCAAGCCGGGGCTCCGGTCGCCACGGTCGTCTCCGCCGGCATTTGCAATCGCAGCTCTCAAGGTACGTGCTGTACGGCATGGACGGCATCCTGAGCATGGACGGGAAGGTGTGGGAGCGGCACAAGGAGGCGCTGTACCCGCTGTTCCACGCCGGCAACGTGGACCTCGCGGCCATGTCGTTCTACAAGGCGATGGCGCGCCACGCGGACGCATGGCAGCGAGGCGTCCAGGCCGACGACGGCGTGCTCGCCGACGACGCGCCGGCCGCCGGCCCCGGCACCCACGACCTGGTCGCCGCCTGCCGCGCCGCCGGCCTCGAGGCGCTCGTGGGCTTCGCCATGTCCATGAAGCCGGAGGACCCGAGCACGCAGGAGCTGATGCGCCTCCTGACGCAGTACGGCAAGCACCTCGCGGGCATCGCCGACGGCGTCGGCGGCGCGTTCGCGCTCCCCCTCGGCGTGTGGCGGGTCACCGCATGCACCAACGCCATCCGACGGGCCGTGACCGGGGCCATGGTCGCCCGCTTCGAGGCCCCGACGCTCGCCGAGGCCTCCGAGACGATGCGCGCGGCCGTGCGGCGCTTGGACGGGGATGCGGCCAAGCGGGACGGACTCCGCGCGATGTGGCTCGCAGGCTTTGGCGCCAACGAGACGGCCGCAGAGGTGAACCACGTGTACGGCGCCCACAAGGCCGCAGGGTACTCCATCGCGTGCATGCTCTGGCGGCTCTCGCGGCCCGAGAACCGGGCCTGGGTCCGCCACCTCCGGGCGGAGTGGGCCGCGGAGCTCGGCAAGCCGGGGGCCGACGCGCCCGACGGGGCACGCACCGCCGCACCGCTCCACTGCGGCCCCAAGCGGCTGCCGGTGACACACGCCGTCATCGACGAGGCGACACGCCTTCACGTCGTGTCGCTATGTGAGGGGGCGCCGCTGCACGAAGCACGAAGCGCCGCCCGCCGAGGCTGCCAGCGCCGCCCGCGCCGCCGCGTCTGGCCCTCAGCCCAGAGGCCACGCCACCCTTTCGTCCCCTCCCCCTCCCTCCCTCCTGGCCGGACGCTCGCAGGCACCGGCAGGCAGACCGGCCTGCCCGTGACCATCGACGGGGTCACCCTTCCCCCCGGCACCGAGGTTGGCGTGGCTCTGCAGGCCATGCACACGCACCCGGACCACTTCTCGGACCCGTCCGAGTTCCGACCCGAGCGCTTCCTTCCCGACTCCCACCCGCTGCGCGGGGACGCCACGGCCGACCCCAAGGCCTTCCTCCCCTTCCTCAGCGGGCCCCGCAAGTGCGCGGGCATGATCCTGGCCAAGATGGAGCACGTCACGGGGCTTCACGCAGTCCTGGACCGCTACGACATCGAGGTGAGGCCGCCGCCCGACGCCACCCGCCACTCCCTTGACGGCTGTCGCCTCTCACGGGCCATCCCCGGCGCGAAGCACGACCCGCCCTCCGCCCCGCCGCTCACCCGCCGCCCCGTCCGCTCCCGGTGCGCAGACGGACGACGCGGCGGGCACCAAGTCGCCCCGCATGCGGGCAGACCTCTACTCGTCCCACGAGAAGCCCATCAGCTTCCGCTGCGAGCCTCGCTGCGACGACTGAGCGACGCGCGAAGGCCGGGCGTGTGCTTGTTCGGCCGAGCGGCTGCGGCGATCGCCGGCCGGCGGGATTCGGCCTCGCACCACCGCCCCCTCACTCCCTCACACGCGCCGCCTCAGCTGCACTCGCACCGGCTTCCCCGTTCACCCGCGCCTCATCTCCGAGTGCAGCTGCCCGCACGCGGCCAGGATGTCCCTGCCCCGCGTCGCTCGGATCGTCGTCTGCACGCCGCGCGCCCGCAGCCGCTCGGCGAAGCGCAGCAGCCGCGCCTTGGTCGCGGCCCGCACCGTGGTCCCCGGCCACGGGTTGAACGGGATCAGGTTCACGTGCGCCGCCCCCTGTCCGAGGCCGGCCGCGAAGCGAGCGAGCGCCTCCGTGTCGCTCTCCAGGTCGTCGTTCACGCCCCGGAGGAGCGTCACCTCGAGGCTGATACGCGCCCAGTGGTCGTGCCGGCCCCCGCTGCGGCCCTCCCGCCCCCGCATCGCCCTCGCGCGCGCCAGGTAGTCGGCGCACGCGGCCTGCACCGTCGCCAGAGGGAAGCGAGCGTTGGTCGGCATGATCGCCGTGCGGGTGGCGTCCACGGCAGAGTGCAGGCTGACCGCGAGGCGGGCGCCGGCGTCGGCGACGGCCGGGATCCGCGGCGACACGCCCACCGTGCTGACGGTGATGCGGCGCCTCGACATGCCGAGGGGCCCCCTTGGGTCCGTGAGCACGTCAATGGCGCCGCTCACGCCCTCCCAGTTCATGAGCGGCTCCCCCTGGCCCATGAAAACCACCGAGCGCACGCGGGAGGGGCACGGGACGGCCGCGGGGCCGCGCCCGCTCGCGGCCGCGTCCCTCGCGTGCTCCCGCTCCAGCGCCGCGGCCGCCAGCATCACCTGCCCCGCGATCTGTCCCCCGCTCAGGTTTCTCTCGAACGCCTGCGTGCCCGTCCGGCAGAAGCGGCACCGGAACGAGCACCCGACCTGCGAGCTGACGCACACCGAGCCAGGGGCGCCCCCGGCCGGGCCGTCCGCGGGCTTAGCCACGTGGGCCGGAATCACGACGGCCTCCACCTCGCCGCACCCCGACGTTGACCCGTCCGCGCCGGCGAGGCCGACGAGGAGCTTGATGGTGCCGTCCTCCCCGCTTCGCTGCACTTCTTGCGCCTCGCCCCACCGACACACGTACCTTTCGTCCGCTAGGGTCGCACGCGTCGAAGCGGGCAGCGAAGTGGCCGTCCCGAGGTCTGCCTCGAGGCTCCAGGGCGTGTTCCAGGCGTGGCTGCCCACGACCGCCGTCCTGGCGCAGGCCTCGTAAAGCTGCCCGGCCCGGAACGCCGGCCCGCCCACGATCGCGCCCATCGACTCGCGCGGCATCCCGGCAAGGTTCCGCGGAGGGAGGGCCGCGGCCGCACGCTTCGCCGCTCGGGCGGCGGACGCCATCGCCGCGGCCGGCGACGGCTCCCCGAAGAGGAGCAAGAGACGCGCGGCAACAAGCCCCTGCAACGTCTGGGGCCTCGGGGATGCGCCGTATGTGGGCCAGCCCGCACGCGAAAGAGTGATGGGCGGTAGGGCTGGCTCCCGCGCCCCGCCCTCCGCACCCTCGTCTTGAGCCTGATGGCGGCGAAGGCAGGTGAGGCGAAGGCGCCAGAGGTGAACCCTCTGGACCGCGTCTCGTGCTGCAGCCGCCTCTTCTGGGTCTGGCCTGGCCCCATCCTGTCGCTTGCAGCGCAGCGCACGCTGAACGAGGGCGACCTCTGGGACCTCCGCCGGAACGACAAGTGCGAGATCTCGGCCGCCGGGCTCAGGGAGTCTTGGAAGGCGGGAGGCACCCTGACGGCCGCAGCGCTGCGCTGGGTCCGGTGGGACGTGGCGGGCATCATCTGCTGGAGCCTGCTGTGGCTTGTTGCGGCGCTCCTGGGCCACGGGTTCCTGCTCAGGCAGCTCCTTCGGCTACTTGAGGGCGACGGGACGCCATGGTGGCACGGCATGCTCATGGCCGCGGGGTTCGGGGCGTCAGAGCTCCTTCGGTCCGTGGCAATCAACCAGCAGTGGCTCAACGCGATGATGATGGGCGTGCGCATGCGGGGTGCGCTCCGCGTGCTGATTTACGACAAGCTGCTGCGCCTGCGCACGGCGCGCATCGCCGTGGGCAAGGTCGTGAACCTCAGCTCGACCGACGCACAGCGCGCGCTTGAGGCGTGCCAGTACGGGCATTTCCTCATCTCCGCCCCGATTCTCCTCAGCGGCATCGTCATCTTCCTGGCGGTGGTCGTGGGCCCCAGCACCCTCGCGGGGTTCGCGGTGCTGTTCGTTCTCGCCATCTTCCAGGCCCGCTTCGGGGCCTGCTACGGCTCGGTGCGCCGCGCCGCCGTGCGCATCACGGACGAGCGGATCCGTGCCATGGCGGAGGCCCTGTCCGGCGTCCGGCTCGTCAAGCAGTACGCGTGGGAGGCGGCCATCGCGTCGGGCGTGTCCGCGACCCGCCGCCGCGAGCTCGCGCAGCTCACCAGCGCGGCCATGGTGCGGGCGGCCAACTTCGTGCTCGCCTTCGTGACGCCCGTGTTCGTGACCCTCGCCGTATTTGCTACGCACCTGGCCGTCACGGGCCGCGTGATGCCGGCGTCAGACGCCTTCACCGTGATTTCCGTCTTCAACGTCGCGCGATTCCCGCTCGGCGTCGTGGCCATCGCCGCCCGCAATACGTCCGAGGCTGCCGTGGGTATGACCCGCGTCGACCGCTTCCTGGGCCTCCCTGAGGTGGACGAGAAGGACCTTCCGTCGCGGCCGGCGGGGGCCGACGGCGAGGACGGCGAGGAGGCGCCGCCCGCCGTGGCGTGGACGGCAGCGACGTACGCGTGGGAGCAGGACGACCAGACGCTCGAGCCGGAGGGCGGGGCCGCCGGCGGAGAGGGGGCGGCCGGGGGCGGCGGGACCGAGGACGGGGAGGCAGCCGGGGCGGCGGCGTCCCGCGGCGGCCTTCACGAGGTCTCGCTGCGGGTGCGGCGGGGCGAGCTCCTGGGGGTGACGGGGCCGGTGGGCGCCGGGAAGAGCAGCCTCCTGGGCACCCTGACGGGCCAGATGCGGCTGCTCTCCGGCAGCGCGGAGCTCCGCGGGCGCGTGGCCCAGGTGGGTCAGACCCCGTGGGTCTTCAACGCGACGGTGCGGGACAACGTGCTGTTCGGGCGGCCCATGGAGGAGGGGCCGTACCGCCGGGCGCTCGAGGCGTCGCAGCTGGGGCAGGACCTCGCGGAGCTCCCGGCGGGGGACGCGACGGAGATCGGGGAGCGCGGCATCTCCCTGTCGGGCGGGCAGAAGGCCCGGGTGGCGCTCGCGCGCGCGGTGTACGCGGCGCCGGACGTGGTGCTGCTCGACAGCGTGATGAGCGCGGTGGACGTGCACGTGGGGCGGAGGATCTGGGAGGACTGCGTTCTGGGGGCGCTCGGGGGTGCCACGCGGCTGGTGGCGTCGCACCACAAGCGGTTCCTGGAGCAGTGCGACAGAGTGGTGGTCATGGACGGCGGGCGGATCGTGACGGTCGGGAAGATGGAGGACCTCGAGGCGAGCGGGGTGGAGCTGCTCGGCCTGGAGGAAGAAAGGGAGGAGGAGGA
>Ga0136560_1001337_pt1 | contig 12691 bp, 3 predicted proteins | sample AntRauMeHopE1497_FD_104925 | JGI IMG/M metagenome (GOLD analysis project Ga0136560, IMG submission 104925) | Saline lake microbial communities from Rauer Islands, Antarctica - Metagenome Hop E1 #497 | ecosystem: Environmental > Aquatic > Non-marine Saline and Alkaline > Saline | place...
ACAGCTGGGCGACTACGAGGACGGCGGAACAAGGAGAAGAGGCCTCCTCGGCGCCCGGATCGATCCACCTCAGACTCTGGCTCCTCCGCCGCCTCCGCTTGAGCGTCTGCCCCTTCAGATCCGGAAATCTCGGTCAGCACTTCGTCGTCTCGTCCCGAGCTGAGCTCTCCTGCTTCGATATCGTCGATCGTTTGATCAAGGACTCGCCCACGGCGCCGAAGCCAACGCCGGAGGCCCTTGGGAGAGCCGTTCCATACGCCGGCCTTGGCCTTGGCCCTTGCCTTGGCGTACTCTTTGCTCCGCCGCTCGGCCTGCTCTGACTCTCGCGCAGCCATCGCGCGCATGCCAAAGTCCGCATCGTTAGCGGCCCGAAGCGCGCTCTTGGCGTCATCGTCCGCCTCAGCCCCCCCGAAGCCGGCAAACTTGGTTGCGAGCTTGGACCCGGCCCCAAACATCGAGTGCCAGTCAAAGTATCGCTCTGCTGTGCCGCCCGCCGCCTGCTCTGCCTCATCAAGGGCTGCGAACCCGCCAGAGGGAAGTGGTGGAGGTCTCGGCCTTCCGGCAGCCTCGTCAGCGGTGCTCAGCCGTGCAGCTGGGCGGGAGGCCGTGCCGAACTTGAGCGTCCCGTCGGTGGGGCCTTGGTCTAGAGCGCTGGCTGCACGGTGGGTTCTGTTTCGGGGGGGGTTCGAGGTACCACCGCCGGAGCTAGGCTTCCCGGCTTCGATCGCTGCGCTTGCACCCTGAACCACTGCACCGGCCTCCGGCGCAGAAGCCTTGCTAGCCCCAACCGCCGCTTTGGCCGTCTGGGCTTTGGCCTTGGCTCTCTGACGCCTGCGTCGTTCCGCCTTGCGCACGCGCTCCCGCCTGACTGCGTGCCGCTGGAGTCTGCGATGTGCCTCGACATGACGGGCCTCTTCAAGCTCCTCCACGCGCCCGTCGGACATCCCAGACGCTGCCGAAGGTACCGACCGTCTTGTCACTCTGGTATGCTTCGGCGAGTTGCGCTCGCCCGAGTCTCCATCGGAGTAGTCGGTGTCGCTGCCGCCGGCACGACCAGCGACAGTGCCAAACTCCATCCTGACCCCGAGCAAGCCGTGCCGAACGCCCCTGTCGGGCGGATCACATCTGTACCAGTAGCAGGGGTTGCCAAGGTCTTCACCATCGCCGGTTTCACTGTAGAAGCGCTTGTTCAGCCTCGTAGCGACTGCTGTCGGAGGGCGAAGCGGCCTGCTGCCTGGTCGACTGCGCGTGGCAGCTGCAGTGACCAAAGTTCCACCGGCCCGCGGGACGCCGTTCGGGCGAAGCCCTGCGGGGATTCCGTGAAGCTTTGTGACCGAGGCGCTAAGCCGCTCCCTGCTTCGCTCTCGCTCCTTTGTCATCGCAAGAAGGAACGGCCCGCTGTCAACGGCCCAGTCACGAGCCTCAGCCTCGGCTTGGATTGCGGCGTGCTCGGACCTGCACCGGCGCTCGTGACGAGCAACGTTGAGCAGCGCCGTGACCTTGACCTCGGCAGCAACAACGTCAACCGCGAGTCGGCGAAGTTCCCGCTGCGCGTGCGCCACCAGCGCAGCTGCCGACGCTCGCAAGCGGGTTCGGGCCTGCTCGACAAGCGGCCGCTCGTCAAGCAGCCATTCCAGCTCGTGACGCAGCCCTTGCACCTCCTCAACATTCGCAGCCGCCCAGCCTACACCAAGATCATCGTCGTCGGGCAGATCTCCTGCCGCTTGCTCTGCTTCAGGCTCCGTGGCAGCTTGCTGGTCGAGCTTGTTCACCTCTGCCATGGCATCCGCGACTCCTGACGACGCCGGAACCCGATCCCGCCGCATCCACTGCTGGACCGTTCTGGTGCGACGGCGCTCAACCGGCTCGGGAGCCTCACCCTCGGGCCAGCTGGGCTGCTCCCACTGGGTCAGGCCCCGCGCCTTGCAATGGAAGTACGGCACTCCGCCCTCCGTCAGGTGCCTGGTCCATCCCGCGGCCTGGTAATCGAACGGCGGCAACTCGGCCTCTAGCACCTCCACCTCCACTACCACCTTCTCCCACACTCGCGGGTCCCGGGGCTCGCCTTCCTCGCCTGGGCCGTCGCTCGCAGCACTACTGCTTCCGCCAAGCACAGGTATGGAGACAACCTTGGCCACTGCCAGGCGTTCCGCCTCAGCGACCATCTGGGCCCGCTGCCTCGCTGCCGTGCGAAACCTTTCCTCCTCTCGCTTTGCTCGTCGCTCCATGATGCGGTCGCGCCTGGCTCCTATGCCCTCCCCAACAGTGACGTCGTGCAGCTCCTCGAGGAGCCTCGAGGCATCGGAGAAAGGGTCGATCTCTGTGCCTCCACCGCTCGTAGCGTCTCTGTCAGGCGTGGTGTCCGAAAGGCCCTCGGCGGCCGGCCCGCCCTCGTGCTTTGGGCGAGACCTGATGCCGAGGGCACCGCTGAGCTCGGTGTGAATCTCCGTCACCCTGCGCGCGATGGACGCGCTGGCCTTCTGCGACATGTCGATGTCGCGCTTGAGCTGGCTCATGCGGGCGTGCAAGTCTTGGCGTCCAAGCTGGATTCGACGGGCCGCGTCGACTGCCCAAGTGGCCAAGTGGTTGGCCGTAGCCTCCGCCGCCTGTAGAGCTTCCTCGCTGGCGGTAAAGTCAGCATGCAGGCACTTCAGGAGCCGCCTCCGAAGCTCGGTGCGAACGAGCTGGTAGCGAAGCTCTGGGTCGGCTGAAACGGGCCAGTCCTCCAGCCTCTGACGGAACAGAATCAGGCACCTGCCCCAGCGCTCCCCCCACGCATGGATGTCTGCTCGCACGCTCCGTGCCGAGTGGGCTGCGTCCTCGCCAACGGATCGAACGCGCTCGAGAAGGGTCCAGGAAAGCTGAGCGCACGTGGCCTCGGCGTCCACAAGCCGCCAACGGGAAAGGTGGGCCTCCGTCCGAGACCGCGCCTCCGAAACCAGCGGGAGGATGTCCGCCGAAGTGAGCGCGCCAGCCTCGAGCCTGGCGTATGCGGGATGCATGCGAGCGAAGGGAAGCTCCACAACCCGGAGGCCCTCCACGGATTCCGGATCCAGGTCCTCCTGACGAGGTCGCAGCACTTCTTGCCAGCCGGACGGGCCTGCCGGCTCGATGTGCCCGCCGTGGGGGCCGTACCACAGCTCGCTCGGCCCAGCGAGCGGCCCGGTCCCCTGGTTTGCCCCCTCTAGTTCGATGCCAAAGGCCGCACGAAGTGCTCTGATCAGCCCCACAGACCGGAAGTCGTCTGTCCCGCCGCCGGCCTCGGCTGCTGCCATCGCCTTCTCGTCGGCCATCGAATCAGACGCGGCGGAGAGCAAGGTCCGCCTTGCATCGGCCAGCGTTCCGAACACTGGCTCAGCGGCTGCATCTACGTCCCGGGATAGCGCGTCGACAGCGGCACGTGCACGGCCCAGGCTCTCCCTGGCCGTGCCTGCCCTGGCCCTGTACCACCGACGGAACGCTCCCGAAACCCGTGCGAGGGCAACAGTCGCTGAAAGCGCCTCCCCCAGAAGCAAACGGAGCTCAACCAAGTCCGCTTTCCCGGTCATGAGGGCGTCAGGAAGCTGCACTGCTGCGGCGATCTCCACCCGCTTTGCGAGCGCAGCAGCCCGCTCGAGAAGCCGGGCGCGCCTCAAGTGTGCCACGCCGATGCGGCACGCATAGCCCCTGACGACGCGCTGCAATGTTACGACAGCAAGAAGCTCCCTTGCTGTGCCCACTCCGTAGCCGCCGCCCCCAAACACGCCCAGTCGCTCGGCTTCCCCCTGGGCCGCTTCCGCAGCCCGTGCATCTGCCTCCTTCACCTGACGCCTCACCTCCAGGCGCAGCCGGTAGTCACGGAAGGCGCGCGCAATGCGCCCTGCCATGCCCTTCCTGAACCTGCGGTCCGTTTCATCCAGGGCCGTGACCTTTCGCTGCAGCCGGTCCCTTCGTGCGGTGTACGCAGCCCAGAGCTCGGGGCCCATGGCCCTCAGCGCCCTCAGCGCGTCCGCCCGGGGGCCCACGTGAGACATGATCGTCATGAGCGGCTCGTCAGACCGAGCAAGAGGGTGCAGCATAGCCCCGGGGTCCAACTTTGCCGCGTCCCCTCCTGCCCCGTCCAGAAACCTAGCAAATGCCGAAAACTCCCGCAGAGCCTCGAGCTGGCCTGTGCCATTCGTTCTTGCCATCGTCACAGCCACTGGGCCGTCCTTGATGCGAAACGGGTTGGGCACAGCGGGGACCACGGCCCCCAGCTCGCTCCCGGTTGCCTGTCTCACTGACGCGCTGGCCAGGGCTGCGGTCCCTGGCCGGTCATCCATGGGCTCGCCGAAGCCAGGGGCGCCGGGCGGGACCGGCTTGCAGCGCCGTCTGTGGGTCGCGGACTCGCTCGCAAGCTTCACTGCGCGGCGAGACGCTGCGACCGCAGTGCGGGCTCTGTGCCCGGCGATGGTCTGGGACTTGATGTCCGTGGCACCGGGCTCGTGCTTGGTGCCCAGAGCAGTCGCTGGCCTGTGCGCGCCCTGCGGCCCCGCTGGGCCCGATATGACCTGCCCGGCGGCGTCGTCCAGAGCCCCGAGCTCTCTGGAGCGCGCCTGCAGGCCGTAGCGCGTGCGCCTGACGTAGGCTAGCTCCCGCTGGACAACGGCCTCGACAGGCATCACGGCAGTGAGCCCGTCACGAATGAAGACGTGATCCTGGTCGGTGCGCATGCGGAACAGGCCGGTTTTGAAGTCCTTGATGAGCTCAGACGCAGGTGAGCCTCGAACCAGGTTCATCGCGCGCTGAACCCTCGGGGGGCCATCGTCGTGGCCAGCCGGGACCCCAGCGCCTCCGTTGCCGAGAAGGCGCAGCTGCTGCCTCCCAGCAGCGCGGGTTTCACGCTGCTGCTCTTGGCCTGCTACGTATGCCTGGATCTGGTCCTCTCGCTCACCAAGGACCTCAGGGCCATCAACTGGTAGCGCGAGCTGCACCCGGAACCGGCCTTTGTCGTCGTACTCCGGACCGAGGCCCCTCCGCCGGTTCCGACGCCGTTGGTCTTCCCAGCGGCCGATGAGGGCAGCGATGCGCATCCGCCCCAGGACAACTCGACCCCACACCCTGTCAAAGGTCGCAAGCAGTAGTGCTGCGGCCAGCCGCTTGGTCTGTGCCTCTCGCTTAGCCTCAATGATGTCCAGAACCCGGGCTGCGCACCTTCGAAGGAAAAGCAGGCGCCGCCAGAAGCACTGCACGCGGACGGCAGAGCTCCACCGCAGCCACTCCATGCGCTCAAAGAAGGATCGCATCGCCTGCTGGATGAGCCTAGCGGCCCTCTGGCGGCGCGCCTCTCGCTGAACCCACAGCCGATGGGAGATGGTGAAGAGCAGCTGCTTCTCGATGCCGAGGCCGTGCCTCACAAGGCTTCGGATCGAATTGGCGGCGACGCGCTCACGCCCCAGCCGGCGCAGCATAACTCGGGCGTCGCGAAGCAAGCATGCACCATCCACAGGCACGGCTGCGAGGTACGGTGCCGTTGCCGACACAACAGCTTCGACGCGGCAAGTGTCGCGGCCCGCCACGGCCGCCCGCAGCGACTCCAGCGTTACACCCTCGCACGCCGTCACGTCCACGGCATCCATGCGCGGTGAGGCCGCGACAAGGAGGGCCAGCTGCTGCGCGCTCAGCAAGCCAGCCCCTCGAAGGCGCAGCCTCGCTAGCCAGGGCAGCACCGGCTCAATGTCATGTGCGAGCTCACTGTGCTCCTGCCGCTCAGGGCCCGTGCCCACGGTCTGCCTTGGCGAAGGTGGCGGCACCACATCGTCCAGGTGTCCGATGATGCCCGACGGGCGGCGCTCCTGCCCGCGGAAAGCCCCAGAGATGTCTGCCCTGGCTGCCTGAAGCCGGCGCAAGAGCGGGTCCGTCTCCAAGGCCTCGGGTGCGCGTCGCTCGCGCTCCTCGAGCGCGATCGCCTCGAGGCGGGTGGCAGCTGCGGCCGCCGTCAGCGCGACCGGGTCAGCAGCACTCGCAGCCTGGGACAGAGGAGCACGGTGCGAGAGGTCTAGCTCTCTCAAGAACGGGCAGCAGAGCCCGAGGGAAAGCACGAGGAGGAACACGTCCCCATCAAAGGACGTGTCTGGTGGCAGTCCTGCCGCCCCTGCAGCCGTCTTCTGGCCGCTCTGGCCGTTCCTGCTGAGCTTGAGGGCAGCCTTTGCCACGCCAGGCGCCCGTCCGGCCACCTCGAACACTCTCAAAAGGCGGCAGGCCTGGGCGACCTCCACGATGTCAGCTGCACGGATCGAATCTGCGCAGCCGTTGGCGCGCAATCGGAGCAGTCCCAAGCACCGCTGTGCCAAAGAAAGGAGGCCAGAACCGCCGATGCCAGCGCAGGCTGTGATGTCGAGCTCCTCCAGGTTTGGGCAGCACTCGCCGACCGTGCGCATGGCATCATCCGAGAGTGTCGTGCACGCCCTGAGGTGCAGCCTGCGGACCCCCACACCGGCTGTTCTGAGGGAGCCCAGAGCGTGGTCAGTCAGGCGCGGTGCTGCGGTCAAACGGACGTCGACCAGGTCTTGGCAGCGCTCCAAAGTCTGCGCGACGTCCTCCTCCCAGATGCCTGAGCAGCCTGTCGTGTCAAGAACGCGCAGCCTGGTCCACCTGGGCCTGAGCGTGCGCCGAAGCTCCTCATCTGAGGGTTCAGGTGGGCCTGGCGGGGGCAGTGCCGCCCGCAGGCCGGCGAGAGGCCCTTCGCTGGCCTGTCGTGCCGCGGGCTTCGGCGGAGTACCTGCCTCCTTCAGATCACGGGGTGGAACCCCAGCGGGCTTGCCGAGCCCGTTTGCCTTGGCGATCTCGACCGCCTTCGCGGGGTTAAAAAGGGGCGACTGAATCCCGTCGCAGTGAGACAGGACCAGATCTGTCAGCTGGTCGCAGTACAGGGCGATGGTTGTGGTCGCCGCCGAGGTCAGGGCCCGGCAGTGCGACAGACGCAGCCGCCGGAGCGTGGCACAGTTGGCAACTAGAGACAGGATCGTTGCATCAGAGACACCAATGGCACCTTCGAGGTCGACGTCCTCAAAGTAGACCTGCCTGTCAACAGCATCGCCGAGCACGGCTGATCGGAGCCAGGATACCGATGCTCCACCCATGCCGTCACCGATGCGGGCTGCCACAAGGGTCGGCAGGGTCTCACGGGCGCCCTCTAGCTCTGCAAGCATGGGGTCCCCGACAACCACCGATGCCGTCCACCCGCGCTCCTGCTCGTGCTTTGCGGCCCGCCTGACGAGCTCAGAAGGAGGCATCAGGTCGGAATCAATGGCATTCAGGCCCATCTTGGCGACACTCTGCTGCCTCCACGCCTCGTACGGAACTGGCGGCGAGTCCGGAGAATGGCCAGGGATGGCATGGGTCGGCTGAACCGCGCGCGCCGCCGCAAGCGCCCTCGCCTCTCTTGCCCTGGCTTCCGACGCGAACTGCAGGCCCGACGTCGAGCGTGTCACCTCAGCGGTGATATCGCGCCCGACTGGTCCTCGCTTCGCAGCCGAAATTGCCACGCCTGCGGCCTCTCGTCTGGCCGCCTGCTCAGCGACCTGAGCGGCCCGTGCTTCGTTCCTCTGTAGCACTGGCACCGCGGCCTCCAGCGAGAGGTATCCCAACCCGATTCCCCTCGCCGCGACGTGGCTGATCCGCACAGCGCTCGCTGCAGCAGACAGTCCCCGATGCGAAACTGCTGGGCACCAGGACACATCCAGGCACGCTAGCTGGGCAGCGTGCGCACCGATCGCATGAACACCTTCGTCCGTCACCCTGGTGCATCCTGACACGTCCAGGGCAAGCAGGCGTGCAAGCCCGGATGCCAGGACGGCCACCCCGGAGTCGATCAGGTTTGGCGCACGAGGCACGCTGAGCGTGATCAATGAGGCGGAGGCTCGGCTCCTCACGAGCTCCTCACAGGCGCTCGTCGTCATGGCTGAGCAGTCCTCCAGGCGTAAGTGCTTCAGCCGGCCGCTGAACGCACGGAACAGCCTGGTGAGCGTAGCCCCGGTAAGCTGTCGGCACTGCCTGGGCCCGAGCTCAAGGCGGGCCAAGCCACCGACGCACGATACCAGTGCGGAGGTCGACGCAGGCGAGAGCTTCCAGCTATTTATGGCAAGCTCCGAGGGCGGCTCGCCCAGCTGACGGCCAAAAGGGTCGAGCAGGAGCAGCTCACTCTCACCGGATGCTTCTGCGCGCTCGACCAGAGCGGTGCCCCCCCGCTTCACTCCTGGGTGACTGTCAGACGAGCAAAACTCACCCCATCGAGCACCGCACCCGCATTCGCACATGGACGGCCTACCTGGTGCGCCGTCCACGGCGACGCGCTCCGCAGTGTCCCAGGCCCTGCGGAACTCGGCCACGGCCAGAGCCCGGTCCTCGAGGAAGCCATCCATCGGGTCATCAGCCGTTGCGTCCGTCGGGCCGCCAGTAACCTCTCCGCTGGGAAGCGGTAGCGCTGGGTCGGGCAGGTTCTCGATCAGGCCGAAGACGCGGCCAGCAACGCACACGCTGTCTGACCGACTGAGCGATGTCGATGCAGCGGCTGCAGGGGGCCCAAGCACGAAACCCGCACCCCCCGCAGCGCGCCGAGCCGAGGCATGCGCCTCGAGCAGCTCCAGCGAACCGTCCATGGATGCAGCGTCCCGCAGCACCGCCTGGAGCTCAGACGACCGTAGCACCAAACGTGACTTGGTCACACATCTGAGCCCCACCGGACCGCCGAAGCCCGGCATGTCATCTGCCCTGAGCAGTGGAACGAACTTCGTTGAGAGCGATGGTGACGGGGACAGCCGGAGCACGCGGTACGAGCGGCGAGCAAGCTCCGGCGGCATGAACGGCAGGGGCAGGCGCCGCAGCGGCATTCCGGTCGGCGGGGGTGCAGGCAGCCGAGGCCGACGGTACGGCTCCGCCAGAAGCTCAAACAGGTCCGTGATCGCCCCGCGGCTCATGTCTGGGGCTCGGGCTGAGACTGGTTCACTGGAACGTGACATCGCCGCCGATACCGGGCGGCCTTGTGTCCGCACGGTTGGGGAGCGCTGCGATCTGGTCGCGAGCGCGAACGGCTCCCCCGCGATGCCGGCTGGTGGTGCTGTGGTCGTCATCGGCTCGGCCACTTCCTGAGTGGCCGCCTCTCGGACCAGCGCCAGGCTTGACCCCGGCCGGAGCAGCAGCTTATGCTGCAACGCTGGCTTAGCACTGCCGCGCCGGGAAACCGGGAATGATGGCGAGCGTCCCTGGCGCCGCCTCGGCATCGCATCCCCAGCAGCCGCTGCTGCAGCGTAGGTGAGGTTTCCGCCAAATTGCATCACTGCAGTCCCCGCATTCCCCGCCGTGTGCAAAGAGCTGCGGGCACGCGGAAGCGTCGGCGGGCGCAGTTCCGTGCGAGGCTCCACAGCTTGTCGCTGCCCGCCCCTGCCATGCCGCGCGAGTCGGACCGGTGCCAGCGATGCGGACGCAGGGTCGCCCCTCAGAGCGCTCCTGCGAAGCTTGGCTATCGCAGCGTCGTCTGCCGAAGGGTTCTCTACCTGCCTGGGAGCGAACGTGCCGTCTGGGTCCTTGGACTCGGCGGCCTCGCTCGCTCGGGCCAGCATCAGCTCTTGCAGGAGCAGGGTCCTCGGCGCCTTGGTCCGTGCTGCAGCACTTGCAGGTCGGAGCACCTGCCAGCTGCTCAGCTCCATTTCGAGAGCTTGGCGGCCCGCCTGCCCTTGCCCTGCGCCGCCGTCGCTAAAGCGTCTCCGGGGCGGGTCAAGTGGAACTCCGTCCCCGGCAGCCGCCCTGCCAGCAGAATTGTCTGTGAGCGCACCGCGGTCTCGCCGGCGTCCTGCGAGTCCGGAATCACGTGTCGGAGAGGCGAACGCCTGTGAAGCCGCAGCACGCAGCACGCAGCAACGCACGGCCCCGACTCCGCCCACGCTAGCTTTGCCTCCGTGTGGTGACAAGATGCACGACCTCACCGTGCTGACTGGGGGAGGCCATCAGAACTCGCCTGGCAGCCGCGGCTGCTACAAAACACTGGCAGCCGCAATTAACCTTGCTTCACGTGGTCCTCTCGCACAGCCCACCACAACAGAGGCCAGGCAGGAGACCGACGCAGGGATCGACGCGGAGATTGAGGGCGCGGGGTGGAGTGTGGCGCGGCGGTTAACCGGGCCAGACCGACGTCGTTAGGCGGCTGGCCCATCGGCTCGACGCCAGAGCATTGATGGAAGCTTGAGCTGCTTGCCCACCCCTGCACACAGTGAACCACCTGCCTGCCATGTCCCATGCCAGGCTGCCGCTTGGTGCGGCAGGTGGAGGGGTTTCACCATCTGCGACCCAGGTGCGAGGCTCCGAACCGCCGGCCGACCGTCCGGTCTCGGCAGCTGTGACAGCCGGCGACCCTGGGGACCTGATGAAGCTTCAGGAGCAGCGCCCCGGGCCGTTCAGCCTGTTTGTCGGCGACCTTGCCTTTGAGGCGTCGGGGGAGGCGCTGGAGGCCCTGTTCACGTCTCGGTTCCCCTCGGTCGTCGAGGCGTACGTGATCTCCGACCGTGCCACGACAAGGAGCAGAGGCTATGGGTTCGTCAGACTCTCAGACATTGATCAGGCACAGCAAGCCATATCAGCGATGAATGGGCAGCTATTTATGGGCCGCCGCATCCGAGTTTCAGCTGCCGGCCCTAAGCCTGCCCAGGGAGCCCGCCTTTCCCTGTCCCCGACCCTCCGGCCAGCGAGTGCCGCGATGGATCCGATCTGGTCCGCCAGGCCTGGCGTTGTGGCGATGCCCCAGCCGCCGCGAAGCGCGGCACGAGGGAGCGCTTCAGCCCAGGTGCCTTCGGTGCCGCTCACCGGCCCAGCCAGGCCTCAGTTTCGCAGCCCTGCAGTTTCGCCGGCCATGGGCGTTGTCAGCGTGGTTGGCTGCAACGCACATACTGGGACACTGGTCGTGGCCGCGGCCGGGGTGCGGCTTTCGTGGCTAGTCGCCAGGGCAGAAATCGTCGGCGAGGTGAGTGCCCGGCTCCATCGCTGGTGCGGAAAGAGCATGCTGACGGGTTGAGAGCGTCAAAAGGCGCCGCCGCCGAGCAATCCTCGCAGGTCATCGGCGCCGGGCGGAGCGCTGACGGAGTGACCGTGACTCTCACCTTTTCCAGGACGGACCAAGCGGGCAAGGCCTTCGGGCTGTTTCAGCACGGCATCTCGGTGCGGACGCCGCCGGCCGAGGCACCGGGTGGTGTCCTCAGGGCTGGGCCGCCGACAGCGGCTCACCATGGAGTGCCGTTCCCCGCAGGTGCAGCGAACGGAAGGCCGCTGCAGCACTTCGCTGGCCCGCGGATTCAGCCGCAGGGCATGAGCGACCCGAGGGGCCTTTCACCGCAGGGACCAAGAGTGTCTGTGGCGTCGTCCCAAGCGCGGGCGCCCTCCGTCGCAGAAATCACCGCGTCCATGGCGCTCTCAACCTTGGGAGCCACCGTGACAACTTCGGCCTCGGTGACGCACGGCATGGGCAGTGTTCCTCCCCCCGCCCACACCCTTTCCGGGGGGCACGACTCGTGGAGCACAAACTCCGACCAGCTGCCATCGCAGGTCTCGACCTCACCATGGGGGAACGACGCCGCACCGGAAGGACCTGGTGACGGCCACAGTCCCCAGTCATGGCTGCTGAGCTCCCTCTCCACCGATTTATCGGCACGCTGATGACGTTGTGGCGGTCGCACGGGCCAGGCTGTGCGACCGCCGCCGTTGCCTGCTGCCGAAGCATTTAACCACTGCTTTACCGGGTTCAGCGTTGTGATAGGTGGTGAGATACCTCTTCTTATGGCACACCGTTCAACGCTTCCCATCGATGACCTCTTGACGGGCGCTTGCCCTGTTTGTTTGTGACTTGCCGAGTTCCGCTTTTTGTTCGCTGCCGCCAAGCTACTGAGCCCGTTGCGTGACGTTCGCCGCATGCCGACAATAACCGTTTGATGCGCACTGAGACCCGGCGTGCATGGAAACGCCGCCAAAAAGGGGCGGGGGAGGAGTCCCAACAGCCCGGGTTCTTGCTCCGACTTGCCACGGCTGCAAGGGCACTGCGCGCTCCCGAAACGTTCGGTTAGATTCATGAAACGATCACTCATTCAGGCAAGGCTGCCCATCGCTGGCGGCCTTCACAAGTCGTTGCCGGCGAACCCGCCGCCGTGCGGCGATCCGACTGGCATCGTGGGCGGCAGCGGCCCGTCGAGCCCGGGCCCCACGGTGCTTCCAACGGGCACGGGCTTATTGGCCACGGTGCGCAGCATGGCGAGAAAGTCTGCGTGGCCTTGCTCGGTGTCGTCGTGGGCTGCGAGGGCTGCCGAGAGCAGCAGCGCCTCCTGGACCGAGCAGCACATGCACACCTGAGCAAGCTGTGCCGCTTCGTCGTCTTCGATCAAGCCGTAACCCCGAAGTGCCCCCGTAGCACCAAGGAGCGCGGCCATGATGTGCTCTGGGCCGGCCTTGTCGAACGATGATTTCCAACCCTCTGGCCGCCACACGGGCTGGGTGCTCTGCGGTGCAGCGGATTCTCCCGACGACGCCATCCGGTCCCGATCGCCAAACGGCGTGTGGGGGACAGCACGAGCAGTCTGCTACGGAGCTCTACGGCAGTTAACCATACAACCCATAGAATTAATGGTTAGTATGGGTACTCTGCATACCCATACAGCCCATTCGACTTGCGATCGAGCTTTGGAGGCTGCCGTCA
>Ga0136560_1001338_pt1 | contig 12682 bp, 13 predicted proteins | sample AntRauMeHopE1497_FD_104925 | JGI IMG/M metagenome (GOLD analysis project Ga0136560, IMG submission 104925) | Saline lake microbial communities from Rauer Islands, Antarctica - Metagenome Hop E1 #497 | ecosystem: Environmental > Aquatic > Non-marine Saline and Alkaline > Saline | place...
AGAATTTCTTCCAAAATATCCTCCAGATCGGGCTTTTTCCAAGTAGTTTCAAAGAAAGAAATCACTTCAGAATCATCATTCAGCGGAAGCTTTTCACCCTTGAAAACACCACGATAGAAGATAATCAAAGCTGCAAAACCCAGTGTCAGGTTTTCAGGCCAAATCTGATTTTTCTCCCAATAGGAAAGTAAGGAAGGAAGCACTCGAACTTTGAATTTGGAAATACTATTCAAGGCAATAGATTTCAATTCGTGCCGAATAAATGGATTGGAAAAACGCTCCAGCACTGCTTCCGCAAATGCTTTTAATTCGGTTTCGTCAAAGTCCAAACTTGGGATGATTTCGTCAAAAATCACTTTTTTCAAATACCCTCCCATTTTCGGATCTTCGACCGATTCTCGGACAGTCCGAAATCCGTGGAGGTAGGCATAAGGAACCAAAACCGTATGTGCACCATTCAGAATCCGCACCTTCATGGTTCGGTAAGGGGAAAGATCTGTAACAAATTTCACATTCAATCCTGCCTGATCCATTGGAAATCGCTCCTTCACCTTACCTGGGCCTTCGATTACCCAAAGATGATATGGCTCTACCATCACTGCCAATTCATCCTGAAAGCCGGTTTTTTCCTGAATCTCATCAATAGATCCTTTAGGAAAACCCGGCACAATTCGATCTACGAGTGTGTTGCAAAAAGAATTATTGAACTCAATCCAATCTGAAAATGCAGCTGGGAGTGACCAAAGCGCAGCATAAGAAAGGATGCATTCTTTGAGTTTTCCACCGTTATTTTCGATCAATTCACAGGGCAAAAAGATCAAGCCTTTTGTAGGATCGCCCTCAAAATGCGTATATCTATGCAATAGTAATGCCGTGAGTTTTCCGGGAAAAGTTCTTGAAATGGCATCGATCGGAAGATTTTCAGAATCAAAGCGTATACCCGATTCAGTAGTATTGGAGATCACAAATTCCAAATCCGGGTTTTCTCCAAGTTTCAAATACTCAGCATAGTCTTCGAAAATAGAACTGACACCCGAGATGCAGGTAATTAATGTAGCACGATCGACCAATTCTCCTTGACTTTGGCCTCGCTCGATGACATGAAATAATCCGTCTTGCCTTTCGATTCGATCATCAACTTCCTTACTATGGATTTGAACCACCTGAATCTTCCCTTTGAAAACTCCTTTGGCATTGGCCAATTCGATCATCCAATCCGCAAATCCCCGAAGGAAATTACCATAGCCAAACTGAAGAATATTTATGGGGAGAGAGTTGGTGGTAAAAAGGGTTCTTTGGAGTGGTTTCATAAATGGTGATTCAGAATTCGTTTTTGATCAAGACTTGTTTTCGTTCAAATAGATATTGCTAAAAATAGGATTTGTGGGGGAATTCTAGGAAAGCTTTTTACAATTCTTCATTATTGTTGTGATCTGAATTCTCCATTTATATTGAACTATGAAATTTGAACACTTTGCTTTGAACGTACCCGATGCTCCGGCCATGTCGCTTTGGTATGAATCCCACCTTGGCCTGACTGTCATCAAAAAGATGGAGGAATCTCCTTTTATGACCTTTTTAGCGGATGACAGTGGCACGGTCATGCTTGAGATTTACACCAATCCCAAAGGTGAAACGCTTGATTTTAATGAGTTTCATCCTTTGGCGGTACATTTGGCTTTGGTTTCTGAATATCCAACTGCAGATAAGGATCGACTCATGGAGGCGGGAGCAACACTATTTTCTGATGAAGTTTTGCTAGATGGATCGCATCTGATTATACTTCGAGACCCTTGGGGAGTTTCACTTCAACTTTGCAAACGTGCAAAGCCAATGCTCAAATCAACCTAAACCGGAGTTTATGGAAGAATTAAGAGTCCCATTTGAAGACCTAGTTGCCGCACTTACCTCCTGCTTGATCAAGAATGGGTTTGAGCAAGAGCGTGCCTTTCGCAGCGCAACGCTTTTTGCTCAAGCGGATCTGGATGGCGTTTACTCGCATGGCGTGAATCGATTCTGGAGATTTATCGAATATGTGGAAAGTGGTTATGTCGATCCAAAAGCAATACCAACCAAATTGAGTCAAATTCATATTTTTGAGCGCTGGAATGGAAATCTTGGAGCTGGTAATCTGAATGCAGAATTTGCAATGGATCGAGCGATTGCCCTTTCCAATGAGTTTGGAATAGGCTGCGTGGCTCTTCAAAACACGAATCATTGGATGCGAGCGGGAAATTTTGGTTGGCAGGCCGTTGCGCAGAATTGTATCGGGATTTGCTTCACAAATACCAAAGCCAATATGCCCGCCTGGGGTGGGAGTGAACCCAAACTTGGTAATAATCCGCTGGTCATAGCGATTCCCAGAGCTAATGGTCCCCTGGTGCTGGATATGGCGATGTCTCAGTTTGCCTATGGAAAGATGACCTTGGCACAAGAGAAAGGCGAGATGATGCCTTTTGAAGCTGGTTTTGATGAAAATGGTAACCTTACCAAGAATCCAATTTCCATACTGAAAAATGAAATGGCTTTGCCCACAGGGCTTTGGAAAGGAAGCGGACTAGCATTAATGCTGGATTTACTGGCGGCGATCTTATCGGGAGGCCAATCGGTACATGAAATCCAGTCTGGAGGGGAGGAGTCCGGTCTTTCACAAGTGTTCATAGCGATAGATCCAAATAAACTCGAATTGATGGATTGGATGGAAGCAAAAGCTGACTTGATCTTGGTGGATTTGAAGGGCTCGGCTACTTTTCCCGGGAAATCAGTCCGATATCCTGGAGAGCAAGTCTTGGCTATACGAAATGAAAATATGGAAAAAGGGATTCCACTTTCTTTGGATTTTTGGAACAAACTTAAAAATGAAATCAACGAATGAAAACTTACGGAATCGGAATTATCGGAACTGGTGCCATTGCCGGTATTCATGCAGCTGCCATTAAGGCAATAAAAAATGCAGAGTTAGTAGCAGTTTGTAGTAGATCTCCAGATCGAGCAATGGATGCTGAAGCGAAATTTGGAGTTAAAGCCTATTCAGATGTTCAATCTTTTTTAAGCCATCCAGACTTGGATGTGGTCTGCATTTGTACCGCGAGTGGTAGGCATTTGGAGCCAGCTATGCTTGCTGCAAAAGCCGGAAAGCATGTCATTGTGGAAAAGCCTATCGAAGTCACCTTAGCCCGGACGGATCAGTTGATTGGAGCCTGCGAAAAGTATGGGGTGAAGCTTTCCGTGATTTTCCAGAATCGCTTTTCTTCAGATTATCAAAAGCTAAAGAAAGCAGTGGACAGGGGTATTTTCGGTAGACTATTAATGAGTAATGCCTATGTGAACTGGTTTCGAAATGAGGAATACTACAGCAAAAGTGACTGGAAAGGAACCATCGAAGTAGATGGTGGAGGTGCTTTTATCAATCAGGGGATTCATACGATTGATCTTTTACTGGATTTGATGGGAGAAGTTTCGTCCCTTTTTGGACAAGTGAAAACTGCTTATCATCAGATTGAGGGCGAGGATCTGGGCGTAGCTATAGTTAATTTTAAAAATGGGGCACTAGGAAATATTACTTCCGCAACCGCATTATATCCCGGATTGCCGGAGCGAATTGAGATTTTTGGTACGGAAGGAAGTGCGATTCTGGAGGCTGGAAAAATCACTCATTGGGAAATCAAGGGTTCGGAGACAAAGCTTGAAGAAAGTCGGGATTTCAGTGCCTCCGGCGCGGCAGATCCAATGGCAATTACTGGGATTCTTCATCAAATGCAGTGGGCAGAATTTATCGATAGCTTAGAAAATGGTGGAAACTATAGCGTTGATGGTCCTACATCAAGAAAGTCATTGGAATTGATTCGAGGAATATATCTCTCATCCAAAAGACAGTCAATTGTTAATTTCCCATTTCAAGAATAGACTTCAGCTAAAACAAAGTACTTGTATTTTTAGATTGTTACGGAATCGTTTTCAGGTCTTGGGTTTTTGCCTTTTTTAAATAGAGAATTTTAAAAAGACCTTCATTTAAACTTAATGGCAGTTTTATAGCGATCCAATAATTAAAGGGAAAACAAAAATCCAATTTAAACTTCCTGATCTCAAGGTGTAAAAAGCCACTAGCCATAATTGATTTTGAAAATGGGCGAGATCAAAGCATCTTTAATACTAAGATGGTGTCAGTCCCAGCTCATTTCTGTCTTGCAGAAATCATATCAAGGACTAGCTGAATTCAATAAACCCATGAAAAAATCTCTTCTTTTTGTCCTTGTGATACTTCTGATTGGAGCGCTTCCGATTTCCTGCGGCAGTCCGCTGGATTTTAAATTGATTAAAATGGGTCATGCACAGGTTACAAACCATCCGGTGCACGAGGCAATGCTTTTTTTAGCGAAGCGGTTGGAAGAGAAATCAAACGGTAAATTGCGGATGAAAGTATTTCCAAATCAGCAATTAGGCTCCGAACGGGAGCTCTTGGAGCTACTACAAATCGGAAGCTTAGGTATGACGAAAGTGTCTGCCGCGGCTTTGGAAGGTTTTGCTCCTACAATGTCTGTATTTGGCTTGCCTTATTTATTCAGAGATGATGCGCATCAAAAAAAAGTTTTGGAAGGTGAAATCGGAAAGCAGTTGTTGCTCGATGGGGAAGAATTTTGGCTTCGTGGATTGACTTATTACGATGCTGGCAAGCGGAGCTTTTACACTAAAGATAAACCTGTAGCGACTCCTGCGGATCTAGCAGGAAAGAAAGTACGAGTGATGGAAAGTGTTACCGCTTCCAATATGGTGAAAGCGATGGGTGGCTCGCCAACTCCTGTGTCCTACGGTGAATTGTACACCGCACTTCAGCAAGGAATTGTAGATGCCGCAGAAAATAATCCACCGAGTTTATACACTTCCAAGCATTATGAAGTATGCAAATTTTACAGCTTGGATGAGCATGCCGCTTTGCCGGATGTAGTCATTGTCAGTACCAAAGTTTGGGATTCATTGACTGCCCAGGAGCAGCAGTGGCTTCAGGAGGCGGCAGATGAATCGGCAGTCTACCAATATGAGCTTTGGGCTGCTTCCACTGCCGAATCAATGCGCGAATTGGAAAAGGCAGGTGTGACCATCACCTATCCGGACAAAGCGCCTTTCCGCGAAGCGGTCAAAGGGATCTACGATCAGTTGGCAATCGACCAGCCTGAAATCTATAAAATCGCAACAGCTATTCAAGCAGTCAATTAATCAAAATCTAAGATTTAGCCTATGTTTTCACTCGAGACCAAATCCAAATTGGATAGCTTCATTGGCACCTTGCTCGTTGTTTTGATGGCCTTGATGGTGATCAATGTAACTTGGCAAGTCGTATCCAGGTATGTTTTTCAAGATCCGAGTTCTTTCACGGATGAGCTCGCCCGGTACATGTTGATTTGGGTAGGAATGCTTGGTTCAGCATATGTGGCAGGGAAGAAAGAACATCTAGCCATTGATATTTTGTTGACCAACTTGAAGGAAAGGTCACAATCGAAGCTGATGCTATTTATCGATGCCTGTGTTTTGGTTTTTGCACTGACTATCATGGTGATCGGTGGGTCGAATTTAGTGTACATCACATTTATATTGGGTCAGAAGTCAGCTGCACTTCAGATTCCCTTGGCTTATGTCTATGTGATTATTCCGTTTAGTGGCTTGCTGGTGATTTATTATCAGTTGGTAGCCATTTCTCAATCGATTATAGCCATTAAAACCAGCCATTGATGGAGATCTTACCGATATTAATTCTGGTTATTTCATTTATATTTTTCTTGGGGATTGGTGTTCCAGTAGCCTGGAGTTTGGGGCTATCGAGCATGTTGACTTTGATGGTGACCGTGTCGACTATGCCTGCAATTACCACAGTAGCTCAGCGGATGGGTACAGGCTTGGATAGCTTTTCTCTGTTGGCTATTCCTTTTTTCATACTTGCAGGCGAGCTGATGAATCGTGGAGGGATTGCCAATCGCTTGATTGAATTTGCAAAAGCACTCACCGGTAGACTTCCGGGAGGATTACTTCATGTGAATGTAGTAGCAGCAATGCTCATGGGGGCAATTGCTGGTTCCGCTGTGGCAGCGGCATCTTCTATGGGTGGAATTTTAGGAAAACGAATGGAAAAGGAGGGTTATCCAAAGGAACTAGGTGCAGCGGTGAATATTACCGCGTCGACCACAGGTCTAATTATCCCGCCTTCCAATGTGCTGATCGTGTATTCCTTGGCATCAGGAGGCGTTTCAGTTGCAGCGCTATTCGTTGCCGGTTATTTGCCGGGATTATTGGTAGGTCTTTTCTTAATGATTACTGCGGCGATAATGGTGAAGATCAAAAAACTCCCAGCCGGAGAGCCATCTTCCATGAAGTTGGTATTGAGTACTTTTTGGGATGCGGTTCCAAGTTTATTTCTGCTCGTGGTGGTGATCGGAGGAATAATCGGTGGAGTTTTCACTGCGACAGAAGCTTCTGCGATTGCGGTGGTTTATAGCTTGATTCTGTCCTTGGTTTATCGTGAGATTGGAGTGAAAGATCTTCCGGCGGTATTGCTTAAATCCGCTGAAACCACAGCCGTGGTGATGCTTTTGATCGCCACTTCAATGGCGATGTCGTGGGTGATGTCTAGCGAGGAGATTCCTCAGAATATTAGTAATGCCATGCTGTCGCTGAGTGACAATATCGTGGTGATCCTGATCATGATCAATATCCTCTTGCTATTTGTGGGAATCTTCATGGATATGACTCCGGCCGTACTGATTTTCACGCCGATTTTCTTGCCCGTGGTGACGGCTTTGGGAGTGGATCCGGTTCACTTCGGGATTATGATGGTGCTGAATCTTTGCATCGGATTGTGTACCCCTCCTGTGGGATCCATTCTGTTTATTGGAGTTGGAATAGCAAATACGACGATTCAGAAAGTCATCAAGCCGCTTCTTCCTTTCTTCTTTGCGATGGTTTTGGCTTTGATTCTGATCATGTTGTTTCCTGAGATTACACTTTGGTTGCCTAGGATCTTTGGACTTTAAAGGCACTTTAAAATAACAAAAATCAGCTTTGGCAATGCATTCGGTTTTTTTAATTAGTTTGATTGGATCATAAGTAGAAGATTTTCGTAAATTGTACTTGTCTCAAACAAGTATAGAATGGAATCTTTAACTATCAAAATATTAAACCCTAAGGTTAAAAGTATTTTAAATGATTTGGCTGATTTGGAGTTGATTTCTATTGATACGCAATCAAAAAGCGAAATGATTAAGCGAATCTTAGATTCTTTTGAGGAGGTGAAAGCTCACGAAAGAGGAGAAAAAAAACTTAAAAACATAGCGGATGTCCTAAATGAGTTTTGAGATTTTGGTGACTGATTCTTTTGAGAAAAGTCTCAAAAAAATCGCAAAGAAACATAAGTCAGTCAAAGAAGATCTGAGATCAATAGTTCATCAACTGAGAGAAAATCCCCGATTAGGAACACCGCTTGGGAAAGACTGCTACAAAATTCGATTTCTAATATCTTCAAAGGGAAGAGGAAAGTCAGGTGGCGCTAGAATCATCACTCTTATGAAGTTTTATAAGAGCGAGGTTTACTTGTTGGATATCTATGACAAATCAGAAAAGTCCTCCCTTACTGATAAAGAGTTTAAAATTTTGATTGATCAGGTATCGTTAGAATAGTTATCCCAAGACGCTGTTTTTTTATTGAGACTGAAAGTCTACCTATAAACTTGTTTTCGGTTATCCGACATTATCTTGTTTCCTGAGATTACACTTTGGTTGCCTAGGTTCTTTGGTCTTTAAAATCTCTAACTCCAATTGAAAGCATTAAAAATCGGGTAGTTCCAAATTATAGGTTTTTTTATCCTGATTTGAATTTTAGGTCAAGATTCCCGTAAATTGAGTTTAGATTATTCTGCTTAAAAAATTTCGATATGAACTCAATCATTGTTAATCCAAAAAATGAGAAGGAACTCAAATTCATCACTGAGCTTTTAGAAAAGTTAGGGGTAAGTAGTAAGATTTTCTCTGAAGAGGAAAAAGAGGATTTTGAGATGTTCAAAGGCTTTTTTGAATCTCAGGGTAAAATTGAATACGACATTCCCGAAGCTTATTTTGAGGTTCTAGACCAGAGAAGAGCTGAATATTTGAAGGGAAATTCTAAAACTAGTTCTTGGGAGGAAGTAAAAGCACGAGTATTAGGTAAGCTAAAATGAGCTACCCGCTTCAAATTCTCGCTTCTGCTGAAATCGAGATTTCAGAAGCTTTTAATTTTTACGAAGGGAAAGTAATAGGATTAGGGCGTAGATTTTTGGATTCTGTAGATAGATCATTTTCAATTATTTCAAAAAGCCCAGAAATATATGCTAGAAAAAATAAGGCATTCAGGGCTTGCCCCTTAAAGAACTTTCCTTTTTTAATATTTTATGCTATTGAAAAAGAGTGTATTGTGATTTATTCAATATTTAATACATCTCAAGATCCAGTAAATTGGCCATAGAATAAATAGTCCAATTGAACATTGAATTTACTTTTTATAGTTAGATTGAGTGAAAGCCCATGAAAAACAGGAAAAATAGAGCGACTTAATTTTTGAAAAAAAGTTCTTTTTATCCTACATCCGACATCGGTCACCCAACAGCAACCTACCTCTCCACTTCCTTCAAATTCTCAATCTTCTTATTTCTTAAGAAGCCGTTGATATCTTCGAAGTGCTCTTTCACCCGCTTATTACCAAATTCAAACACTTTGGTAACCAGTCCATCCAAGAAATCCCGGTCGTGAGATACGATGATCAAGGTGCCGTCAAAAGCCCTCAAGGCATCCTTGATAATATCCTTCGTTTTCATGTCCAAGTGATTGGTAGGCTCATCAAGAATCAGGAAATTGACAGGTTCCAAAAGTAATTTGATCATCGCCAACCGAGTTTTTTCACCGCCTGACAATACTTTCACTTTCTTGTTGATTTCGTCCCCTTTGAACATAAACGCACCTAGGATATCTTTGACTTTGGTGCGTACTTCCCCGACCGCGATGTAGTCGATCGTTTCGAAAATCGTCAGACTTTCGTCCAAAAGCGAAGCTTGGTTTTGAGCGAAATATCCGATGAGCGAATTATGACCCAATTCACATTTTCCCTCAAAATCGATCTCGCTCATGATTGCTTTGATCATCGTAGATTTCCCTTCGCCATTTTTTCCGACAAAGGATACTTTTTGACCTCTCTCGATGGTCATTGCGGCATTTTTGAAAACCGTGTGATCGCCATAGTTTTTGCTCATATCATCCACGATTACCGGATAGTTTCCAGATCGGGGAGACGGAGGAAATCGGAGCTTCAGCGCTGAAGTGTCCACCTCATCCACTTCTATGATTTCCAATTTCTCAAGCATTTTCACACGGGATTGGACTTGAAGCGTCTTGGAGTAAGTGCCTTTGAAGCGATCAATAAATCCTTGGATATCTGCAATGACAGCTTGCTGCTCTTCGTACTGCTTTTGTTGTTGCTCACGGCGTTCTTTTCGAAGCTCCAGATAATGACTGTATTTTGCCTTGTAGTCGTAGATTCGACCCATTGTCACTTCGATGGTTCGTGTGGTGATATTGTCTACGAACGCCCTATCGTGCGAAATCACAACTACTGCCTTTGCCTTATTCAATAAAAAATCCTCCAACCATTGGATCGATTCGATGTCGAGATGGTTGGTGGGCTCATCCAATAGAATTAGATCAGGTTTTTGTAAAAGTATCTTTGCGAGTTCGATTCGCATCCGCCAACCTCCGGAAAACTCCGAAGTGGAGCGCTGAAAATCAGCTCGCTCAAAGCCTAATCCTAAAAGCACCTTCTCTACTTCGGCTTCATAATTCACCTCCTCGATGGCATAGAACTTCTCACTTAATTCCGAGACATCCTCGATCAGCTTGTAATATCCATCCGATTCGTAGTCCGTCCGAACGGTCAATTCCTCATTGATTCGTTCGATTTCAGTTTTCATGAAGAGATAGCTGGCGAACGCTTTGGAGGTTTCATCCATCACTGAGCAGTCATCCGAAGTCAACAAATGCTGAGGCAGATAAGCCACCACAAAGCCTTTTGGCGCTGAAACTGAACCGTTGCTAGGTTTAGTTTGTCCAGCGATAATCCTGAGCAAAGTGGACTTTCCAGCGCCATTTTTACCCATAAGGGCTATTTTGTCATTTTCATTGATGGCAAAGGATACATTGCTAAAGAGTGTGGATCCGCTATGGATGACACCTACGTTATCTACTGAAATCATGAGTCTTGGAAGTGAAGGGGCAAAGGTAAGAATTAGAAGGGTAGAAAAAGACAATTTGAGGCTCAGTTAAAAATAGGCTCGATCTAATCTAAAATGCGGTTCCATCCTCGGAAGAAAAAAATAATCAAAAAGATTTTAGGTTGTTATTTTTTCACTTATATTTAATTATAGGATCTATATGGATTATAGTGGGTAATAGAATTTCTGAGAATAACTAAATGATCAATAATTCTAAGTTTCAGCTTTGCCTAGCGTATAATGGGTAGTCAAATTTGAGCTTCCCGGCTATGAAATAGATCATATTGATAAAGTTGTTGATGTTACGATATCCTCGGGCTCTTTTTTTTGCAAGCTGTATTTTAGAGTTGATTCCCTCCAGAATTCCGTTGTTGAGATTCGTTTCCGAATAATTGACCAATCCAGACCAATGCGCTTTCAGGGTATTTGCTGCTTTGATGAAAGGGTAGATTTTTGAATCTTCTGCCAAATCACACCAATAGGACAAGTAAGCTCCTGCCTCCTGTTTGTTATCAAACGTCCAAAATTCGGCAAATAACTCTTTTAACCTATAAGCATTGGCAATACTGGGCAATAAGGTCAGTATATTATACTTGTCTTCTTTGGCCTTTTCACTCAGGTTGCGATCGTTTTTCAGGAACGTGTATTTGTAGCCTTTGAGCATCGCAAATTCCTTTCTTTCAAGCATTCTGACTTTGTCCATGGCTTTATTGATGAGTTGGACTACATGGAATTTATCGAATGTAATAGAGGCATTCTCAAAGTTGCTCTGGATCCCTGAGATGAAAGCAGGGGACATATCAATACAAGTCTGTTTGATCTGCTCTTTTTTGCATCCTTTTGTTTCAAGATGTTTACAGATCGCATCAATGGTATCGGCGCCTTTGCCGGGTACCGCATAAAGAACCTTTCGCTGATCCATATCCACGGCCACAGTGACATAATTGTGGCCTTTTTTCGAGGAAGTTTCGTCAATTCCAAGTACGCTTACCTCAGATTGATCGTCTGCCTGATGAGCTTTCTCTATCCAATAAGTAAAAACATTCCATAGCCGTTGTGGATAAACATCCATAATCTGGGCAACCTTGCTCACCGGCATTTCCGATTCAATTAACAACATGCTGAAAGCTTCAAAAAGCAGTGTAAACCCACTTCCTGAACGAGCCCAGGGCACTTTGACTGTTTCTGTACCACCTTGCTCGGTTTTAACACGAGGAACCCTGGCGTGCAAAAAACATTTATGTTGGAAAAAATTGAGATGTTGCCAGGTTCGCTCTACGGTGTCATGGGTTTTTCCACCGGGAAATTTAAATCCCTTTTCAAAGTCAAGGTAAATATCGATCTGACCTTCAATCCCATTCAAAGGCTTGATCATGTCAATATTTTTTACATACCATGGCTTCTCCAAGCTCAAAGCCATCTCGAATAATTGATTACTGTTCATTTAGCAAAATTAGGTATTTTACTAATTTAGTTGAACGATACCCACTACAAATCACCAAGAGCCTAATTATAACTACTATTTTAAAAAGTTTAAAACAATTATTTATGGATTATTGGTATTTTTTATATCAATAATTCAGGTGAGTGCGCAGGAGTCAGTTCCTGAATGGTCTGAGTTTGGGTGCGTTCCCTTAACAACTACTTGTGGTGGAGCAGCTATTGCCTGTGGCTTTTCAGAAGGCGAAAGGGTTCAAGACGCTGCCAACTGGGAGAACTTCTTTTGTGGTACTCCTTAATTGAAACAACCAGAGAGAATTTTTTCTCTCTGGTTACCTTTAAAAATCAGTATTATCTTAAAGATATTAACAAATGAAAATCATCGTCCTTGTTCTACAGTTTCGTTTTCGGATCTTAATTGGTTTTTTAACTCTTATTTTTTTTCAAATTGAGGTGTTGGCTCAAAGCCGTAATTTTGCATTTTTTTATGAATTGGAATATTCCTTGGATAGCACGAATACTGAAAATAAAGAAAAAGAATTGATGGTTCTATGGGAAACACCAAGTAGGAGTCTTTTTCAAAGCTACAATGGATATCAAAGGGATTCCGTTTATGCTATTTATCTGAATAGAGCAAAGCGAAATGATGAGCTGGGAGAAAAAGTTGGAAGTATAGATTTAACTCAAATGCTACAACATATTGGCCAATTCCCCAATGCTAAAAACAAATACAAAGTGTTGAAGTCGGCTGAGGAAGATGCTATGCAACAGTACAGAAAGCTATTTAAAACAGATTATGTGTTTTCAGAGCCTCTTCATCAATTGAATTGGAGTTTTGAGACTGGCACTAAAGAAATTTTGGGATATGCCTGTCAATTAGCAACCGTTAGTTACTCTGGCAGAGTATTTTCAGCTTGGTTTACATCAGAAATTCCGTTTAATAATGGACCTTACATCTTTGG
>Ga0136560_1001339_pt1 | contig 12681 bp, 17 predicted proteins | sample AntRauMeHopE1497_FD_104925 | JGI IMG/M metagenome (GOLD analysis project Ga0136560, IMG submission 104925) | Saline lake microbial communities from Rauer Islands, Antarctica - Metagenome Hop E1 #497 | ecosystem: Environmental > Aquatic > Non-marine Saline and Alkaline > Saline | place...
CCGCATGGCTTCGGCGTGGGCGTCTACCCCCCCACGACGACGGGCAGCCTCTGCTGCACGTTTTCTTCTTTGCTTCGATTCCTTGGAGCCATCGTCTTCTCCCACAATCTTGGCGCGCCGTGGTTGCAAGCCGCACTCTTTGAGCACGCCTTCTATGAGTAGTGGGATGTCATCTGGTAAGCGGGGTTCAGCGCGCAATGCTGCCCTCACAGCAACTGGGTCACCATCGCCACATACTGCTTCAGCTAGCGAAGCTAATCCTGGGCCATCCAAGAAGGTGCAGCCGCTGAGGGAGAGTAGCTACAGCCTGCGAGCAGCCAGTCCGAGGTGGCCAGCAGCTGCACACGTAACCTGTGGATTGTCCCCTAGTTCCAGGGCTCTCAACCGCGGAGCAACCCCATCGAGTAGTGCTTCACAGAGAGAAATAACATCATGGTCTTTCAATCCTGTCCCCGCAAAACAGATGCGCCGCACCCGTTTGGTAGCAAATCGCATGGCTGGTAGTATGCACTGCGTCAGCTGCATCGCAATTGCAGCATCCCCTGGCGCCGAGAGTGCCATGGCATGATGTTGCAGTCCAGCCAATATCGGAGCAAGGGCAGGGAATTTATGCTCTGAGCATTTTGTTTCATACAGCTGGAGAGCATCAGGCCGCTCTGCCGCCCCTCGTGTCCGTCCATCCACTGAAACTACCGACTGCAGCACACGAGGCAGTATCCGCGGCAGATGTTCTGCATCCCGCAACCTCAAAGCAAATGATGCCTTTTTAGCCGCAACATGCATGCACCCCACCCCTGCATCGAGTGCTGGCATTCCTGCAATCCTATGAGCAAATACACCAAGCTATTTTCGGTCAACAGCAATGGTTCTACCCCGGCGGTATCGCCGCTCGATGTCACCGGATAGTGAAGCATCTAAGTGCTTTATCATTTAGATTCAATTTTGGCTAGCTTTGAAGGTTGGATGGCTTATGTAAAGGAAAGGTATGTGCCCACCGATCCAGGGTTTTCGGATCGATGGATGGATCGATCCGTTGAAACGTGGATCATCGATCGATCCATCCGAAAGGCACCACAGTACAGTGCCGTGAAAACAGGTAGATTCTATATCTAGCCTAAATCCAGACTAGATGCACCGGGGCCAGGGCAAATTATAGGTTACCAAGATGTAGCATTCAACACAAGCTTTGCATGCAAGTTCTCCTGGTCATCATCAGGGTATTTCATCCAGGTCCCGTCTCTGGATGCGCAGCCGCAGCCGCTTGTGCCAGCATGGCTTTCTCTTGAATTCGCGCCTCTGCTACATCCCGCAGTCGGACTGCACGTGTACCGTTAAACGCTCTGGATTCTTGGCCGCCCTCCTCGCCCCCTCCGTCCAGCTACCCACCCTCGATGGGACCTGCAGCCGCAGCAGCACCATTGGCATCTTCGAACACGAAGGAACCACTTGAAGCCCCAAATGCAGGATTCAGACTTCCGGCGGTATCAGATCGCCCAGGGGGAGCAACCCCAAACCCAGCCCCTGCAGCAGCCGACGATAGGATCGAAGGCATATGCACAGACCCAGCACCGGCCGCACTTGGTGTGGCTCCCCTTTGCCCCATGACACTTGGTCCAGAAGCCACTGATGTGCCATGGAACTTCGGCGAATCAACGAGAGAAGACGGCGCCACCTCGTGCTTTCCTTCATCGTCCCCTCCACTACCATCCTCAACAGCAGCGGGCAAATCCTCCTGCGACGTGCCTCCGTCCTCTCCCGCCTCCCTCCCTCCACCACCTGCTGCAGAACCATCCTAAGCAGCAGCTGCATGCCCGTTTGCAAGTTTCTCTCGACGCACTCGCATTCGTATTGCCACGGCATTGGGCTCACCAAGAACCTCTTCAACCTTCTGTGTCCCCTCGCTTCGGACGGCAGCAAGGAACTCATGCCAGTCGAGCCGGCCGTCGCCCTTGGTGTCGACTTCAGCGATCATGTCTTTGAGACCAGATTCACCGCCCACAGAATCCATATCATCTCCCAGGACCTGTCTCAAATTCTCTTGCGTCACGTAGCCGGATTTGTCGACGTCAAGACGCTCGAATGCATCCCGGATACGTTTCTCGTCCTGATGAAACCTCTGGCTTAGAGCTGCAGCAAGAAACTCGGAGTATGAGACCACCTAGCTTTTGTCTTGATCCATTGCTTTGAACAGGTCAAGCGCCTGCTCTTCCGTCATCCCACCCTCGTCCTTCAGCACCTGCACAACTTCCCGCATTGAGAGCACCCCTGTCCGGTCGCGATCGAGACGCTCAAATGCTCCTCTGACTGCCACGATTTCTTGTGCAGACATCCGAAATGCAATCGTTTCGAGCGCTAGCCGCTTGATGCGTGAGAACTTGCTAAAATCTCTCAGCGCAGCGACCACCTCAGTGGAGATGGGCATGTCGCTCTGGTCCATCCCGCTTTCGCCTCCCTGGCCTAGGCTGCGACTATCGAGTCGGCGGGCCTCTAAACCGCCCTCTCTTCGAACGAGTCGAATCCATTTGTGATCCAATAGGTCTTGCGCCGTAGCTCTCTTGGAAGGATCATATACGAGGCATCGACGCACGAAGTCTTTGGCGTCCTCGCTTATGTGTGACCAGTAGCGAGGCGCGAAACTATACTTGCCCCGGAGCACACTGTTCTGAATCCCACGCGACCCACGGCCATGGAACGGGGCCCGACCCGACAGAAGCATGAACGCAATTACGCCCAAACTCCAGCAATCGCACGCTTGGGTATAGGGGCTTGACTCATCCAGGACTTCAGGGGCTTGGTAGTACGATGTGCCAACTGAGCTCTCCATTGTTGTTATCACTCCTCCGTCGGCACCGCCACTGACCAAATACTTTCTACTAAGCCCAAAGTCAATTAATTTCAGGTTCGCATCCCAACGGTTTGACTCGAACAAGAAATTCTCTAGCTTGAGATCTCTGTGTGAGACGCCCTGCCTGTGGCAATAAGCCACCGCTGAAAGCATTTTGCTCAAGAGCCATGCAGCGTACGGCTCGGTGAATTTGTCTCCTTTCTGGGCTTTTAGTCGTTCAAACAACTCGCCACCCTCAAGCAGTTCAAGCACAAGGTAGATACTCGTCCGTGTTTCAAAGAACTCGTACAGCTTGATGACGTTAGGATGATCGAGCATTTTCAGAAGGCTGATCTCGTTCCTGAGATCAGCGAGTAAGTCTTCGTCAAATCTGTCTTTTTCCATAGCTTTCAATGCGAAAGTGTCTTTAGTTTGCCGATGCCGAACCAGGTGCACGTCACCTGACATTCCGTGCCCCAGCACCTTAAGCCGCTCGTAGACTTGCCAAGGATCGCGAGCATCGCGAGTTATTAAACCGGCCCGAACGCCTTTGCGGTCAGCACCAGTGCTCAGTGTCGAGCTCGTCCGGGCCGGGGCTGCTGCTTTGCTTCCGCCGAGTCCCATACTGCTTTGGTCTCCAGACCAGCCGCAGCCCATCCGGATTAACAAAAAATGAACGTCTAACTAACGCTTATAAGTACTTCAACGCAATATAGCGTCGCAGGTGCTGCGCACTCTTTGGAGGAAGGCCTTGTATTGAAGCAAGGCTACACAGAAAATCCATGGACACCAAATCTGACTTTGTATAATTGCGCAGCGCCAACATATTCGCAACATAGGCAATGGCTTCGCGGATCCGCTGACCGAGGCTGCAAGGACGGTCTTGAAGGACCTCAATATTATCGGATCTCAGGGGACGTGATGCTCGCACGGTGTGTGCGAAGAGCTTCGTCGCATATATTATCTAGTGGAGGGCGCCGATGGTCAAGCTCTTGCGCCATGGTTAACGTGAGAAATTTTGATTTGGACACCGAACCCCGACAAGTTCGTTGAGCTTGACAGTTTCATTTCGATTTGCGGCAGTATATAATTCCATTCCGGCTGGAGCTCTCGGATCATTCTTTTAATAATATAGCTGGCCTCAGTTTGCTTAGCCTTACTCTCGTTTTCGGAGATTTTTGATCGCTTGCGGATAAATTAAATACCGGAATGTGGTTATGGCTACTGTAGTCTCCCGCAGGGTGTTCTGAGCGTCCCAAACAATCCCATAATACCTTTCATCGAAGGAGACGGAACTGGGCCTGACATATGGAGGGCTTCCAAGCGAGTTTTTGATGCTGCAGTCGAGAAGGCTTACAGGGGGGGGAAAAAGATCGAATGGGTTGAGGTGCTAGCAGGAGAAAAGGCTTTCCGCGCAACTGGAGAGTGGCTACCGAAGGCAACGCTCGATGCATACCGTACGCATTTAGTTGGTATTAAGGGACCGCTTACAACCCCTGTCGGAGGAGGTTTTCGGTCGCTAAACGTTGCTCTTCGCCAAGAGTTGGATCTATACGTCTGCTTGCGCCCTGTCCGGTATTTCAAGGGAGTTCCTTCGCCTGTCAAGAACCCTCAGGCAGTTGATATGGTGATTTTCCGAGAGAATACCGAAGATATCTATGCAGGCATAGAGTTTGAGAGCGGCAGCACCGAGGCAGCCGAGATGCGCGATTTCCTCAAGGCGAAGGGAGTGCTCGGTAAGGTAAGATTCCCCGAGACGGCGGGGTTCGGCGTGAAACCTGTGTCGCGCGAAGGCACAGAGCGTCTGGTGCGTTCTGCAATAGAGTATTCGATTGAGCATGGTCGTAAGTCCCTCACGCTGGTGCACAAGGGCAACATCATGAAGTTCACCGAGGGGGCATTCAAGGACTGGGGCTACGATATCGCACGTCGCGAGTTTAGGGCACATATCGTGACGGAGCGCGAATCCTGGATCCTCGGCAACCGGGAAGCTTAGGACGGAGTGTCTGTTGAGGAGAACGCAAAACTAATGGAGCCCGGATATGACATGATGGCTCCAAGTCAGCAGGAGTCGGTGCGTGCCGAGGTGCAGGACACCATGGATACCATCTGGGAGACTCATGGTGCTGGGGCATGGAAGAACAAGCTCATGGTGAAAGATGCCATCGCTGATATATCGCTTCAGCAGGTCCTGACCCGCGCGTCATCTTTTGACGTGATCGCGACCATGAATTTGAACGGAGACTACCTGTCGGATGCGCTTGCGGCCCAAGTTGGTGGGATCGGAATAGCACCGGGTGGCAACATCAACTATGACACAGGGCACGCGATTTTCGAGGCAACTCATGGAACAGCTCCCAAGTACGCCAATCAGGACAAGGTAAATCCCGGCAGCGTCATCTTGAGTGGAGAGATGATGCTCAGGCATCTCGGATGGAACGAGGCGGCCGATCTAATCGTGAAGGGAATGGACAAATCCATCGCGTAGAAACGCGTTACATACGACTTTGAACGCATGATGGACGGGGCGACTCTGCTCAAGTGTTCTGAGTTCGGTGATGCGATCATTGAAAACATGGAGTGATCAATCGCTGAGATAGTACGTTCTCTCTAGTAACCATCGATCTCCCTGCGGAATGCTCTGAAAGAGCAATGATCATTACTGGAATCGAGGACCTGGGTTCGTATTTCAGTGGCTCTGCTTCGCAATGGAGATATGCTCGGCTTGGTGATCAATCAATGGACATTGCTTATGGAGGCGCAGACTGGGTTCGCCGGAGTCGAAAGTGTCCAGGGCCTTTGCTATTGTGCACCGGTGCACGCGCGAGTGTACTCTTGCCGTGGCTCGAACGAATGCACAGTGAAGGTGACAAATCCATGAACTTAACTGTTCATGTTCCTAACAAACAATCATCGCTAGAGCCGGAATCTGGGGCCGATCTAGATTCTCAAGGATCAAGCAGAGCCTCACTGTCGGCTGCTCGTGTGTCCCTCCCAGTCCAATGCCGACAGGACAGCCTACCCCTGCAATCGGAGGGCCCCGGCTTCTACCTCAAGCGCGTCTGCTACTGCAAGAGCACTCTACAACGACAGCCCTGCGAATTGCGATCTCGGCGCTTTGGACCCGAACGCATCCTACTCAGAATCGTCACTCTCGCTACCGCTACCCTCTTCTGCACTGGTATCAGCTTCTTCCCCGCCGTGACCGCTCTCATCGCCATCGTCATCGGATGGTCCGGCCGCCCTTGCGTCCATCTTGTCAGCGTCCTCGCCAAATGCCGTCTGAACGAAATCCTTGTAGCTCCTGGATGATTCAAAAGGACGTTCGCCGAGGATTTCCACAATGTCCTCTTGAACAATCGTTTCTTTCTCCAGTAGCCTGCTAGCAAGACTGTTGATCAAATCTGTCCTGTCTCGCACTAGGCTAAGTGTGCGTTTGTACGCGCCGTCAACCAGAGTCCTGACTTCCTCGTCAATCATCTGTGCGGTGCTGTCACTGTACGGACGCTGCGACATACCCCCATCGCGCTGCGGGAACGAGAGCTATCCAACCTTAGGGTTCATTCCGTACACAGTCGTCATGGCATACGCCATTTGGGTCACTTTGTCAAGGTCGTCTTGTGCCCCTGTGGTTACCTTCCCAAAGTGGACCTCTTCAGCAGCCCTTCCACCGAGAGCCATGCACATACGATCAATGAGGGCCTCGGTTGTATGCAGTGCAACCTCTTTCGGCAAATACTGCGCGAAACCAAGCGCCCCAGAGGTGCGAGGAACAATCGTCACCTTGAGAAGTGGATCAGCATGTTCCAGAAACCAACCAACAACGGCGTGTCCTGCTTCGTGGAAAGCGACGGTACGTTTCTCTTCCAGCGACATGAGTGAATTGCGCTTTTCAAGCCCACCAATCACACGATCGGTAGCCGAATCGAAATCCTCGAGATCAACAAAGTCTTTTTTGCGCCTGGCTGCAAATATTGCAGCCTCATTGCAGATGTTTCGAATCTCGGCACCAGCAAAACCAGGCGTGAGGGCTGCAAGTCTCTTCGCGATTGCATCCTTGTCCCCCCGCACCTTTATTTCTCGTAGGTGCACTCGGAATATTTCCATGCGCCCTTTGATATCAGGGCGGTCAACAGTTATCTATCGATCGAAGCGACCCGGTCGCAAGATCGCCGGGTCAAGTACGTCTGCCCGATTCGTTCCTCCAAGCACAACGACGCCCTCCTGCGAGCTAAACCCGTCCATCTCGACTAACAGTTGGTTCAGCGTATTCTCGCGCTCGTCGTTGCCTCCCATACTGTTTTGGTTGCGCTTTCTAGCCACGGCATCTATTTCATCAATGAACACGATGCACGGCGTAGATTTGCGTGCCTTCTCGAATAGATCACGCACCCTTGAAGCCCCAACACCAACAAACATTTCAACGAAATCACTCCCACTGATGGACAAGAAGGGTACACCAGCCTCGCCAGCAGTTGCTTTAGCTAGAAGGGTTTTTCCTGTGCCAGGCGGACCGACAAGAATAGCCCCTTTGGGAATCTTTGCTCCAAGTTTAGTGAATCGGGCCGGGGATTTCAGGAACTCTACGAATTCCATTATCTCCCGTTTTGCTTCGTCACATCCAGCCACATCTTTGAAGCTTACCTTAACATTCTCTGGTTTAATGCTCTGGGCATTGCTTTTACCAATGTTGAATATTCGACTCATAGGTCCGCCGCCCCCCGGCCCTCCCCCGCCGGGCATACCGCCACCGGCGCCACGCATGGCGGCAACGATGATTCCAAGGATCAAAAGTGTGGGGAGCAAGCCAAGCAATGCTGATCCCCAGTCAGTTGATTGCACGTGGCGCACAGGCACGAACTTGGATGGCGGTACGCGAAAATCAAGCTGTGCATCCTCCAACTGGCGCTCAAAGGTGTCTACCGAGCCGATTCGGAATTGCACTACCACTTCCTGCTTGCCCTAGACTGTTTTCTGCGACTGACTGCTTCCATCGCTAGATGGCCACGAGGCCTCGCTTTCTGCTCCTGAGCCATCGAGCTCAGGTACATTCGCTAGGTCCTCCCGGTACTCGGGAGCAGCTCGACTGCGGTCTGGCTGCTGCCGCAGGTACACACGAGCAACCTCTTTGTTGACAATTTCGACTCGATCGACCATTCCCTTTGCCAAGTACTCGTTTCGAAGCTCTTGCCACGACACCTCTCGACCAGACTACGGCTCTCCACGCCCCCCGAATAAGTAAGCGACCGCAGCGAACATGAGCGCGGTAGTGACCATGGATACAATTGTTTGGCTTGCACTCATGTCGTTTTCATCGCCAGCACCTTTGCTATCGTGCTTGCCGCTCTTGGAACCACCCTTCGATTTGTCTTTCCCACGGCTCCCACTGTCCGTTTTCTCACCGCCTCCCATCAGATCGCTGAGCCGCTTTCGCACACTCTCAATAACCTCGTCGGCATGGTCGCTGTCAGTTTTCGTTTTTGGCTTTTCCGGTTCCGCTTTGCTCGTATTTTGATCGGAAGCATCAGTTTCTTGCTGCTACTCACCTCTGCTTTTTGAGGTACGATCTTCATTTGGCGGCTCATCCGTGGGACCAGCCTCTCCCTCTTGTTCGTTACTGCCCCCATCACGAGGAGGAGCTCCATCAGAGGGGCTCTTCTTTCCCTTTTGCCGTTTTCCGAATCCTGCAAGGGTTGCAGTGGAGATATGACGCCGTTTAAGTAATGGCACAACAGTTCGTTTCAACTTTACCACTTATATCTCGTAGCTTACCTTTGGGAACATCATCACTATCATCCTGTAACAATGCAGAACTGGAAATTCTCATTCTACCGTTAAGACTTCCTCCACCAAGGCTGGTACGACCATTCTGTTCACGACCGATACCAGAAACTGACAATATCCGAGCTGAGTGCGATACAATCAGCGGGCCATATTGGCCATGAGGACGAAATATTGCATGTGCCAGTACACGGCTGATAGAACTTCGCATCTGTGATGTGGATAGGTCGGAATATACAAAACTAATCGCATTCAGCTGTGTACACGTCAGAGCCAAGCGCGGGTATATCGAAACTTCGCGTGGGTACCATCGCACGAATCCGGCTGTGCGTATCTTACATTCCTACCGTTTCGACTTCAATGTGACACGCAAACAAAGGCGAGCAAGGTAATATGCACCAAATAGATGAGTGGGCAAGCGATTGTCGGAATGTGTTTTCTGGTTTGTGGAACAGCACGTCATCACCTTGTGATAATCATTGCACTGTAGGAGTCCGGATCTTCAGGTCGTCGTGCGCATTCTTTGCTTCGTGAGACGCGTTCCAAGCCCCACTTGTCTATTATTGTACCAACATTGCTGTGCTTTTAAGCGAGAAGATGGGTAGCTTACATTCTGATTTTAGTGGGAGATTTTGTGCCTGTTGACCTGATCACACACGCATAGTATTACGGATAAATGGTTCGCATGTTCTTAATGGATAATACAAGCGACCATTGGTATTCCGCACCGTACACCGTACTGGTAGTGCTACTCATGATTGGACTGTCGATGTGTGCTGCCAACGTTATCGCGCATTTTCTTGAGTCTTGGCGAGGCGTTCGAATTCAGCAAAAAATGGTGTGCGTCTCAGATTTGTTATCGGATGGCGACGCTGGCAGGATTCCGGTGACAGTTGTAACTGGCTTCCTTGGGGCCGGTAAAACAACTCTCATCAACACAATACTAGCGGAGGGCACTGCATTCGGCCGGATTTGCGTGATAGAGAATGAAGTTGGTTCCGTAGGAATTGATCACGACCTGTTAAGAACCAGAGTCGGAATCCCAACGTCCACTGAATCCAGTTCAAAAGCAAAATCTTGGTATGAGCAGATTTTTGGAGCAATCGGCAATCTTGGCCAAATGCGCATGGATTCAGACAATCTCGATGCTGACATAATTCTGCTTGATAACGGCTGTATGTGTTGTTCTGCTCCGTCAAGTGGGGTCGGGGCTGGTGCATTTGGGTTGGAACGTGTTTTGGATCAAATAATTAAACTGCTTCGAGCCGATAAGCGTATTAAACAGCCAGGTACAGGTACACTAGGGGCTGCTAGTCCTGAGCAGTCACGGCACACACGAGATACAACGGTGCAGACTGCTAGCAATTCTGACGTTGTTCGTGGCGACGTTAGGAATGCGGCGCCGATTCGACTAGTGCCTCAGCGTATTGTAATCGAAATGAGCGGTCTGGCAGATCCATGGCCAGTTCTTGCTGCATTCTTTGCCGAAGGGTCCGGAGAGCAAGATGGCAAAAACCGAAATGACGATGACACGGATAGTGCCAGTGAAAGAGAAGCAACTGGCGAAGCAGCCAAGCCAGATGCGTCCCAATTGCACGGGCTTGGGGCGTGGTTCCGCTTGGATGGCGTTGTTTGCGTTGTAGACGCCGCGAACTTGCTAGTCCACCGTAAGCTCCAAACATCTGGAGAGCATCCCAGTCAGGAAGTACAGACATTTGCTACAGTGGAGGTTGAGAGATAGCTAGCCTGTGCTGACGTCGTTCTGTTGAACAAATGCGACCTTTTAGATGTAAATGCTTTCGACACCGACGGTGGTAATGCTTCTACCCAGAATGCGATACGAACCCGAGCCCACGGCCAGATCGAACGAGTGCGAGCGGCTGTCCTTGAAGTCAATCCAACGGCATAGGTCTTGCCATGCCGCAATTGTGCTGTTCCACTAGATGACGTTCTTTCGGTAGGTGGATGGTCTGCAGAGGGAGTGTCGCGGTGGACACCAGTCGTTGTATCAGGAGCAGCGGCAGCGCGGCGAGCACCTCTTGCCGGTCATCGGCATTCATCAAAAATTGGAACCGCAACGGTTCGCGTTCAGCGAGGATGCACCATCGAAATGGTTGTCGAAGCTTTCCGGGTAGTGTTTGACCGATACAGTGCATAGCTGTTTCGTTCCAAGGGATTCATTGTATCTGCGAGTGACGACGTTTGGGTGGTGCAAGGGGTTCATGCAGACTTGCGAATAGAGCCGTGGCCCACCGACAAGCAGCACCCGCAATCGTTGGATGCATTGTCAGAGAATGAATGTGGCATTCTCATACTGATTGGAGATCAATGCGATGCGATTGCGAAGCTCATGCGGGTTGGGTTGGAACCACGGTTAGCTTCTAGGCAATTGGACTCGAGAAAAAAACACGATTGATCAAAGCTTCACGTTCGATCCAGGATAGGGTAAAGACTGAACAGGAACATATGTTAGATTCCGGAATCCGGATCTACTAGCATAGAAGATTCCGGAATCTGACTCAAGTAACTTGTCACAATCAATCTCAAGCGGGGTCGTCTGGATGCTTGCGTTTGCTGCCTGGGAGTAGAGCTGCAGTGGGGTCCATCACTTCTGCGTCAGCTGACTTTTTATTGGTCGCAATGGAAGGCCCCGAACAACCGCCCTCTCGTGCCTACCTCGTCAAATCAGCAACACCGGCCGCGGCAGCCACTTCACGCCGCCGACCCAGCTCTTTCTGCATCATGTGCTGCCACATGGTTTGCTGCCTGTCCGACTGTCCCTTTGCAGCGGCAAGCGCACCGTCTAGGTCGTCTTGGTCTCGTTTTACCCTTGCTTCCTCCCCTGCTATCCGCCTCACAGCTATTGCCTCTTCGCTCAAGCCCTTGGCGCGATCTCGAACGTCGCGACGATTCTATCGATATAGTGGAAGTGCATTCGGCGCATAGACTCGGCCCGATCGGACCGCAGCTAAGTCCTCTTCGGCGCTAATGTCCCGAGGGGCTACCGCGGACCCTGCACGGACCGAAACTCCCTCACCACTTCTCCGAATACCACGGGCGATGATTCCAAGGGCACCAGAGCCTGCGCGACTGGTCGCAGGGTGGTATAACAGCCGAGCAAAGCCGTCTGTCGCAGCAACAAGTACCTACTGAAGACGGAGACATGTCGAAATTGCTGTTATGGCTCTGGGCTCCTGCGGTGTCTCGGACTCGCTCGGGTTTAACTCTACTCCTTTAGGATATTGGTAGAGCCCGGACTACTCCGAAGAGTTTACTGTTCTACTTGCAACCACACATTCCTGCCACGTCACAAGCCGAGAACGCGTCTCTCGTACCATTCGTATCGCCCGAGCAACTTCAATGACCTCAACTGCTGGTCCACTGTATTCCAGGCCAGCAGTGCCAGAGACTGCCTTCCCTTGCATGATGTATCTCCCACAAGGACTCCAGTCCATAGTATCTCCATCTGCATCACATGGGACAGATGACGCGCACATAATAACACATTCGGGCATGTTGATATCCAATGCAGGTGTGGCGGCAGGGGAATGGAGCGAGGCAGAAGTGCTGCCGTTCTTGCTCGAGGACCTCATGTCAAGCAAGACGATGGTCGCTGGGCCCGCAATCACCGTGGATCTGACCAGCATTGCAACAACCCATGGTTTTCCCGGCCGCATTCTTATGCATTGCACCCCTTTCATTGCTTGCAAGCCCGAGCGAGGTGCGGTGGCACTTGCCGCGGAAGCAGACGGCTGACTCTAAAGCTATTCAAAATTGGGGCGCACAGAAACAGCTGGCCGCACCAAGGGACCGTCTGGATTCCATGCATGCACAGCTCCATTGCCATCTCCAACGAGCAATATGCCAGACTCACCGTCCCATGCCAATGCCGTGGCTGCAACCGGCTTGCCTTGTGCATCTCGCACCCGGAAGCACCCTCGAACTAACCCTCCAGTTCCTCCGCTACCAGAAGCTTGAGTAACCTTCCTACGTTTGGTGGATGGCCCCCCAACCCGCTCTGCAAATGACTTGGCATCGGCACCTTTCTCGAAGCCCGAAAGAAGCTCTTTAAATCG
>Ga0136560_1001340_pt1 | contig 12680 bp, 16 predicted proteins | sample AntRauMeHopE1497_FD_104925 | JGI IMG/M metagenome (GOLD analysis project Ga0136560, IMG submission 104925) | Saline lake microbial communities from Rauer Islands, Antarctica - Metagenome Hop E1 #497 | ecosystem: Environmental > Aquatic > Non-marine Saline and Alkaline > Saline | place...
CCGTGCGCAGCCGCTCCGTCTCCGTTCGTGCCGCCTCTGTCTCCGCCTCTGCGACCACCGCCCGCTCCTTCGACGCCTCTGCTTCGGCTCTCGACTATGCAGCTGCTGTTCGTTCTCTCTCGAGCTTCTCTTCCTGCTATTGCCTTTCCTATCGAAGACGATCCTGCTGGGACTCAACGTCTAGGCGGGCGGACTCGAGCTGAGCCTCAACCCGAGCCCGCTCCTGGTCCTGGTGCGCAAGGGACTCTGCCTATTTTGCGGCTGCCTGCTGCAAAGCATCTGCGGCCTGCGATTGCTTCGCAGAGAACCGCTCAATGTCCCTCGCCAGAGCCGTCTCTCTGTTCCCCATCTCCCGATTCCTCTCATCGTGCTCCAGACCCAGTTCTCGCAACGCCTGTCGATGCGCTGCCAAGGCCTCTTGCTCTTTATCGGCTGCCCGGCAAGCAGCCGCATGCTGCTGCCGGACGCGTCGACGAGCAGCTGCTTCCTATCTCGACAGCCGGGCAAGTGCAGCTAGTCTCGATCTCTCGCTCTGCAGGTGTAGCTTCGCCAGGATTGCAGACCGCCGGTCAAGCTCTGCCGCCCTATGTAGCAGCTTTATTCTCATGGCAAGGACATCGCCCGAACTGCTTGCCGAGGTAAGAGCAGCTACAGCCGACTATGCTGTTCCGTCGCTCACGTCTTCGCCGAAAGAGGCTGAGTCTAACGTGGGCGGGAGATCGATGGGGAGCGACCACGGCCCCGTGCGACGCTATGAACCGCCGCGCCTAGTTCCGCTAGTCTTCGTATGGGTGCTACGCATCGAAGGATCTGGATTTCCGCTGCTTTGGATAGCATCGTCTTTCTGATGACGCGAGGCGTCGTTGTTGTCTGCCTTGGATTCATTACGATGCTGCGAGGCTACCGGAGTGTCGAAAGGCTGCCGCATGGCTTGTGCACTTGGTGGTGTGTTCGGAAGCATTCCGGGACCCAATCCGGTATTGCGCGAGCTGCTCCCCTGTGAGACTTCTTTTGACGAACGTCGCATCGCAGGGGATGGTGGCGAATCAAGTACAATGCCCCGAGAGCCTGGTGACGGCCCACTCCTGGCATGTAAGGTATCAGCGGCAGTACCAGCGGTGGGGGGGGAGAAGGCAGACCCGTATAGAGTATCTGATGCAACTGCCCCCTGGGACACACCCCAATCTTGCCGATGCGAACCGCCTAGCACATCACCATGGTCATCAAACTCGACTTCACCGCCAACATCTAGAGCATCCTCCGGGACGGCAAGCGCTGCAAGAATCAGCTCCAAGAGTCCTTCTGCGATCGCGTCAAAATCATGCATATCAGCTCGCACGCTTTCGTCGAGCGAAGCGCGGGTACCGGTACCTTGGAACAGAGCTTCGATCTCGACTGGACTCGTGCGGAAGGGCGAGGGCGATATCTGATATCCACCATCATCCTCGATGCGCCCTGTTAAGGCAGATGACCCTTCAGTGATACTCCGCGGTGAACCACGGAGAGTGCCTCGCCATGCCCCTTCCTTGGCGGAGTGCCCGAGGGTGCCACCATTAGGACTTGCCGAGTCGTCTCGTGCCAGGGACAGCACTGCGCCGGCACCCCCGTGTCCATCACCAGCTGCACCTACGATGCCCCGAGCGCCGGCCGATTCCAGGCTGTAGTGCGAGGCGGCAAGCCTGGCTGCCACAGATCGTGGGAGTGGTGCTGTTTCCGTGAGTCGATCCGAGGTTACTTCGTCGCTGGTGGGCAGGGACATAGGCTAGAACCGCACGGACTTCGAATCTACAAAACCGGGGTTCGAAACCCGGGATAATCTCTGCCCGGCACTACCCTCTTTCTCTTCATTCTGTTTCCAGGCTAGACCGGCTCCTCTAAATCTCTGTGCAGATGGCGGTCTCCCTCGTCGACCGCTGGCCCGAGCATCTGTGATGGCTGCAAGTCCTGCGGCTTTCGACCCCACCATGCGCCTGCTCCCGCTGATGGCCTGCATGATGCTCACCGCCCGTGAGAGCCGCTGCCGCCGGGCTTCTAGGCCTTCTAGTCCTGATACCATTTCCTCTACCACTATTTCTCTCCGGCGGACATTCGAAGCGGCCAGCTCTGTCTCCGTCTCTTGTGTGTCTAGCGCATTCGCCCGCGTTCGGATCCTGTCTTGTTCCCTGGCATGCAAAGACCCTGCGATCCTGGCAAAGATGTCGACGGCAATGGTACGACCCCTAATCGCAGCTGCGGCCTCCTCAAGCAGGACAACCTGCCGACTCTCACGCAGAGATTCCTCTAGCAAACGCCTACCTGAGTCCAAGGCCGCCATCCCACCATAACGGTACCCATCCCCGCCCCCGTCCCCGTCCTCGTTAGGTCTGCACACCTACCGCAATTCCAGGATGCTTGCTTGCACTGCGGCATCAAGCTATTGCAGTGACATGGTAGCAGCACCAGCCACACCAAGCAGGCCGCGGCGGGCTGCAGCTGCTGCCAGAGACATCGATGCATCTCGGAGCGACACCGTCCTCCGTTGCTCCGGTCGTATCCTCCCATGCCTCACATCAGAAAATAGGCCAGCCAAATCCGATCCATCTCCATCTCTATTTCCTTCTCCATCTCGAGTAACTCCAGCTGCAGCCCGCGCCTCCTAAAGCAGCACCTCCAGGGACAGCATACCCTCGTCCACGCCACGGCCCCTGGGATCACGCATACCCCCTTCACTGCTGCTGTCTGACTATCGTTCATGCACTACCATTGTGCCGGCACCCGGTCCAAGGTCAACGCCTCTCTCTGTTGGTTTAGGAGCACTTGCTCGCGCGTAGGCGTCGAGGATGGACTGCAAGAAATGCTCACCACCCTCCGTACCTTGCCGCGATCCGGAATCAGAACTAGGCCCAGCTGCAGATCCAACCGTTGCATCGGGTCCGAGCAGAACGCTCGCCTGCTTTTTGGTTTCAGCAAGGCAGGCTTCTAGCCGACGGCGAGTTTCGCCGAGCTCTTCTGAACGAGCAAGCAAGAACGCATTCCGAATCTATCGAGCTCGGGATACGAGCGCCTGCTCCGCCGCAGCGAATCTAGCCTGCAATACAGCACCGTGATGCGATTCGAACCCCTGGCGAACGTTCCCATCTTCAACTTGCATGTGCTCACCGTGACTGGCAGCCGTTTGGTGGTGCTGAGAGTACGGATGTCCAGCAGATCTGATAGCCTGATTACTTCCGCTCTATGGCCGACGCGCCTCGGCTCCGGCACGCACAGTCGGAGCATGACTGGGCTGCCCCTAGAGAGTGGAACTTCGGTCTTCACGCAATCCCAGCCGATCGAGAGATGCCACCGCTGCAGCGAACGGAGACATTGGGGTAACGCGGGGATTCGGATCTGGAGATCGCCCAGAAAATTGTAGCGAGCTGCGCTATGGCGAGTTTGATTCGTTGATACGATCAATAGCATCCCTCGTTGCTATCTACGCTTGCGAGGCAGCCCCTGCCGCTGTGAAGTGACTTAGGCGGTCAGAATTGAATCCAGCTCTCTCCGTCAATCTACCGTCGTCAAAAGCACCGTCCTCGACACGAGACCCAGAACTCTACTGCCAAGATACTGGCGGTCGAGGAGCAGCCGCTGATTGTAGTGTTGACGAAATTTCGTCTAGGAAGCTCATCTTCGCAAGTTTTGCTCGTTCGGCTAACGATACGCACTCCTGGCTTTATTACCTGAAGACGGCTAAATGTTTTAAAAGCGCAAGAGTAAAATGAATTTAACTTTTATGTGCGACTCGCTGCACTTGTTGAAAGCAACCGCACACTTTGCAGCCGCAGGCCTGTCGAGTCCGGGTGGGCAATCTAGCCTACGCCGAGGTTCCGGAGGTTGCAACCGCTGTCCCCGGCGGCGACAAGTATAAATCTAGCAGCAATTATCAATTGTGTCAAGAACTTGACGCTTTAGCTGCCGATACGAAAGCTGCCACCATGCGATGATCTTTCTTCGGTTTCCCAGTGCCTGGTTCCAGATCCGAAGCCTCTACCCCGCTGGCAACATCCACCATCGCAGGGTTGATCTCTGCCACGCACTTGCTCACGCTCGCCTCGTCCAACCCCCCTGCCACCCCTAGCCGAGCACCGAGCGTCGCCTGCGCCGCCCGAGCTAGCCCCCAGTCAAATTTCACGCCACTACCCCCAGCAGGACCCCCTCGCACCTTGGTATCTAGAAGCACCAGCGCGGCACCGGCTGCCACCCTCTCGCTGCACTGAGCGGCTACAGCGGCCGCGCGTTTAGATTCCGGGTCCGCGCTCGCCTCCGCAGGTACGTGGACAACACTTATGAGCGGAACCACCGGCGCGGCCGCGCCGGATCCTGCTCGCTCGGCTATGCATCGAGCAACTGCTCGGATCTCCCCGGGGCCTTCTCCTCCATGAAGCTGCACAATGTCGATCCCTGACTGGGCCCAGGCCTCCGCGATCTCAGCGGGGGAACGCCCGGCAAACACACCGACCACGAGAGGACGAGCACGAGCACTTGCTCGGCGGAGCCCGTGCTGCCATGCCAGCATCGCTAGTGCCTCCCTGGTGGGAGCAATGGTCGGCTCGGAATCGGAATAGCGCGACTCGCCCGAATGCACCGTTGCCACTGATCCTGACCCACTCTCCGCACCTGGACCTGCACCGGCCGCTGCAGACCCAGGCCCAGGCGATGGCGATGGCGATGGCGATGGCGATGGCGATGACAGCAGGGCTGCTGCTTGCTCGCTTGCTCGCCGTAGTAGGGGCATGGGGTCTTGTTCCCTGTAGGCCTTAATGCGGGTCACGATGGCAGCGGCTTCCTCCACTGATACGCAGCGCGGCGATTTGGTCGCAAACACGAGCCCAAGCAGGTCGGCCCCGGCGGTTGCAACCGCCATCGCGTCGTCGACGAGTCTGACGCCGCAGACTTTGCACAAAGAGGGAGCAACAAGTCCTGCAGCTGCCGCCGCCCTACCCCGGGACAGTATTCCTTCGCCGGATCTGCCTGCCGCACTTGCAGCCGCAGCTGCGACCAGACGCTGGGAGACCCCCTCGAGCAGCTTTGCGACCTCCGAGGTCGGATCATCGGTCCGCATCAAGTGCTCACCCACCAGCACCCCTCGCACAGGCTACCCCTCCGAGGAAGCAAGCACGTCCCCGAAATCATCGGCGCTGCGAATCCCCGATAGGCTGAGCACATGCATGCCATCCTCTCTCTCTTTTCGAGCGAGCGAGCAGCCTCTCCTGGCCAGGTGTGCGGCGATACGGCCTGTCGTGCCAAGGTCAACCTTGAAGGTTTTCAGGTTCCTGTTGTTCACTCCGATGACTTTGGCCCCGCTTTCTATCGCAACGTCGGCCTCAGATTCAGTGTGCACCTCAACCAAGGGCTCGATTCCCAGAGATCGAGCGTACTCGATGAGTGGCCGGACCTCGCTCGCTGTCTTGAGCCAAGATACGATCAAAAGAACGCAGTCTGCTCCGTACGCTGCAGCTTCCGCAATCTGATATTTATCAAACACAAAGTCTTTTCGTAGGATGCACGGTCTCTTGTCTGCCAGGGCCGAACTCACGGCGGATCTAGCGGTCTCCATGTCAGCTAGGCTACCCTTGAACCACTTCGGCTCGGTGAGGACGCTTAGGATCGACGCCCCACCTTGGGCGTACTTAATCGCCTATTCTGCGACAAATTTATAAAATGCACAAGGCTCGGCGATCGGGTGACGTATGTGATATCGTTTACGCGTGTTTCCTCTGCCAGGTCGGTCCGCTCACCTTTGACGTCAAGGCCGACAGCAATATCGCTCTTGCTTGGTGAAGCTCGTTTAAACTCAGCTGCCACCACTCCGTTGGGTGCTGCAGCTCTGCAAACGTCAAGTATAGTCTTGACGTTGCATTTTGGATAATGCTTGGCCTGCCTTGCAATCAGTTCGTCGATCGAACACTTAGCTCGAGCAGCAGCAACGTCAAGGCGCCTCTAATCACCTATAGTCTCTAGAATATCCTTTTTCTCAGACGTACCACCCCCTGATGCTGCCATGGTCCTACTTTTTGAAGTGCCGAAAATGTCGTGGATCGATCGCGACAGTTCCGGTTTTGCGTGTGCCATCTGTCCCGGAAAAGATCGCAAAATGCTGAGGCTCCAAAGCACTAGTATTTCAGTCGCGAGACTGGCTCTGGTTGTGTGATCATTTTGCATCAACTCATGTGCATGCTCTGCTCCTTCAAATCCATGCATTTTGCCGGCGGCGGCGTCTGCTTTGGTGTTTGAAGCTGACACACATTGTGTGCCTTCTTGTAGACTATTTTAGGCTCGCTCATCAGCTTGTGCTCCCATTGCTCAAAATCATGTCGTCTCCAATATTATTTCAGGTGCGCGGATCTAGCCTGCTCCATCGACTGCAGACAGGAAGCCCCAGCGGCAACGAAACGCTCGATGACGTTCCCACCAGCTACCTAGTCTAGCTGAGAGATAAAGGGATCGACATCTTGTACTTGCTTGGAGTTTGGACAACTGGGCCATACGGGGACTGGCACTCCAAGAAGTTACAATCGGACACGGAATCTCCGGCTGAAGCCGAGTCCAGCCCATTCGCTATCTTTGAGTACACTGTTGCAGCCGAACTGGGCGGTGATGCTGCGATGCATCGATTTCACAAGCGATGCAATCGGCTGGGCTTGAGACTTATGCTTGACTTCGTCCCGAATCACCTTGCTGCTGATCACCCTATTAGTACGGCAAAGCCACTTTGCGTGCTTCGCCACAGCCAAATGCTCGTTCCTGTGTCGGATCCAGATGGCTCTATCTCGAGGGGTACGTCTACCATCACCGATACGAGATGGTTCCAGCCGGAGGATCTGAGTGCTGGGTTTGAAGGCGAAGCACCTGCTCGTGGTAGGCGAGCAATGCGAGCAAGTCAGGGCACCAACAGCGGCTTGGACTCCTCCGCACCAGCAGACGAGCCGCAGCAGGCGAAGCAAGGGGTTTTGCTCGCCCCGTTCCTGGGCGAGCACGGGGAAAAGCACCTGCTCCAAGGCCTGGACGAGCGCTCCAGGCACCCTATCGCACACGGTAGCGAGGGGAGCACGCACGACGCATGGGAAGATACGCTGCAGCTCAACTACTTTAACTCGGACCTGCGCAGGCGAATGTTACGCGTGCTTCTGAAGATCGCATGCTTCGGGGAGGACGGGGTGGGTCTCGCGGACGGGGTTCGTTGTGACATGGCGATGCTGCAGCTGAACGCTCGTTTTCTCAGGGCCTGGGGCGAGCATGCTCCCAGCCGACTAGTCACGGCAGATTTGGACGGGCAATTGCTCCGCTGCGATCGAATGGAAGTAGCGGAGCAGCGTGATGGAATTAGGTAGAAATCCGCCGTAGTGCGAGCACTTGCTCCTGAAGAAGCGAGCAACCTCCTCGCAGCCATGAGGAGCACTTGCTCGGCTGGTGATGAAAGCCTTGAGCATGCAACCTCAGGGTATCCTTCACCATCCTCCCCGGGCTGTTCCCTGGGCTGTTCCCCGGGTTCGGTGTCAGGAGTGGGGTGGGAGGCTGTGTCAAAGGCGGAGCAAGTGCTCCGATGGTAGCAGCTGGTTGCTCGCCTGGCAGCCGATGCTGTGCTCGCACGCCGACCGGCCATCAGCAGCGGAGGGCATCCCGACCAGAACGATGAAGATACCAAGTTGGAGCAGTTGGGCGAGCAGCTGGACGAGTATCCATGGTGGGCCCAGGTAGCTGGACGCGTGGCATTTACCCTATCCGAGGTGCTAGAAATGTAGAGCAAAACCTCTAGCAGGAGCTCTCAAGCGAGCATGGTACTGGCAGCGCGCAAGGAGGGGTTCGAGGTGTTGGCCGAGTTCTGGCCGGTTGCGATCGCGTGTGTGCGCGAGGCGCGCAGAGTGGCCAACTAGCGCGCATTGCTGGTGCCTGGGGAACAAATGCCCAGGCACAGCTTCATATTCATGGCCGAGTCGTATGGCGACACTGGGTACACGCTACAAAGGTGCGGATTTGACACGACATACGACAAGGATGGGCTGTACGACGGTCTTCGAGCCGCGATCGGCGGGGAAAGGGACGCGCGGGACCACGAGGGTAGGAAGGCCTCCCTGAGGGTGCTGCAGCACGTCCGTGATGCCGATGCACGGTATTCGCTCCGAGTTGCTCGCATGCTGGAGAACCACGACGAGGAGAGGGCGGCGGTTGCATTTGGAGGCCCTGTAGTGGAGCTCGGTACACCTGGGGAGGACGGTGTTGCGGCATGCCAATCTCATACTCCTCATATGGCTGCACTAGGAGTGACCTTCCTGGCAGCTTCCGGCCTGCGGTTTCTGCACGATGGGCAGGCCGATGGGCGAGCATTCAAGCATGGGATGCATGAAGGCGGAGCTCGTCGCCCAGAGCCAGGGAACAGTCTCTCTTCCGGGGTGTATGCCAGCATGCTGCAGGCAGCATCATGTCCCGAGCTCAAGCACGGATATAGGACATTCCTGCCGGTCGTGTCCGATGCTACTGCTGAAGGCGATGCCGGGGGCGGTACAGAGGCAGATGTCAGCTCAAGGGTGCTTGCAGTCCTGGCATGGGCGAGGGTGGAGCAGAAGATGGATCCGGGGGTCCTGCGTGAGGGAGACACTCGCGGCAGCATGCTTCTAGACGAACGCAGAGTCGGGATGAAGATGAAGATGAAGATGGACACGAAGATGAAGACCGAGGGGATGCCAGTGCCATTGCCGGAGCCCAGTGGTACCAGAGTGGATAGCAGCACGAGTGCAGTGCTGGTTCTCGTGAATCTAAGTGCGGCACCGGCAGCTTTCTTCGTAGACTGGCGCTCGGCGACATATGAGATCGAAGAGATAGACGAGGACGGAGAGGCCGACTCGTGCCACGACTTCGGGGCTAGGGGTGCAGATGGGACAATGGGCCCCTACACACGGGCGTCAGACCTGGCTGCGCCTGATGTTAGCAGTCTCCCGGTGTGCAGGGGGGAATGGCCCATAGCCTCATGCGACATCTTTAGCCGTGGTCCCCGCCCTGTGGTGCGCAAGGGCGGTCCCATAAGTTCCATGCTCGCCCCCTCTGGCCTAGGCTATGCCGCCGTGCTGCGGGCTGCGGCTGATCGGCGGCTCACTGTCAAGATGGAGGAGATGCTGCGGCTTCCTAGCTGCGTGCGGTACCATGGTGGCGGTGTGAGCACAGTGGAATATCTTCCTGGCATGGCATTTGAGCGCCCAGCTGCGACTCTCCTGTGCGAAGACCCTCGAGAGGGGATGTGGGTGAGCATGAAACCGTGGCAGGTACATGCCTTGCGGGTCATCATCGGTAGGGGCGACGGCTTGCTGACACCTACTGTCAGAGGCGCGCAGGATAGCAGGGGACGGGAGGACCAGCTGTTCTCATGAAATGGGGGCGATGACTGGGTGTGTTTCAGGCCGTGGCAACAATAGATTGAATCAGGTTAGAAGACTGAATGGTTTGGACGCACAGATCATCAATCTAAATTCTGTATTCTAGATACGGATTTAAAGTGTAGTTTGACGCATATACATATAGATTTTCGTCAATGGTGTCGCAAATGGTAGGTCATCGGATGAGCGGATCAGACCACATACCTCATAGCCTAGTAGCTCGGACCTTGATCCTGGATTCCTGATCTATAGATCCCTGGCAGCTCAGCTGTCGCGCCGATAGCGATCAAGAGTCCCCTCGTTCCATTCGCATCAGTAGACACTCGGCCGCTTGGATTGCCCCAGCGGGGGCGCCAGTCTCTTGCTTTGCTTGGCTTGCTGTGTGCGCTATGCCGCCAATCGCTCATCCTCCGCCGCTGCAAAATCGGGATCCATGAGAAGCCGGTGCTGCCGAAAGAGTTCTCTCATGACCCCCTGATGCTTCTCTTTCAAGAAGCTCACCATCCGGAGCGCTGTGCTCCCCTCCGAATTCCGCACCGCTGGGTCTACCACTACCCTGCCGGCCATGTCCACCATTGAGGCATCTTCGGACTCCGAGCTGGCAGAGGATTCGGCTCCGAGTAGCTGCATCTGAGACCCCGTCAGCGTTCCCTCGGGAGATTCCCCGCTGCTGCTGCTACCACCAGCTGCGGCAGCACCAGCTGATGACGACGAAGGACCGAGAGCGCCAGCTGGGGCCGTCGATGAGGTGGGAAGCACAGACCTCCCCCCTCTTCCTCGGGGAACACCAAGTCCGACCGAGCGTTCTCGAGGCGGCGCCACGCCTGGTGGAACCGGCCGCGTGGATGGACGATCAATTGCCCCAGCCGCCATCAAGCGAGCACCCCCGGTCGGTCGGCCGGAACGGCCGGTTCCTGTGATCCCTCCGGCACCGGACTCCGTCCCAGCGATACCAAATCCACCGGGCGCAGCAGGTGCAGATTTTAATAAAGAACCGGGGGCGCCGGGTGCGGACGAATGCCGGAGCTCGCTGATGTCGCCGGCAGCAAGCTTACGGGCCCTGTGCTGATCCGATTGCGAGGCTCGCAGCAGAGTGGGGACGTCTACGAGAAGCAGCTTTGCGACGTCAACGGCATTGTTCTCAATGGCCCAGTGCAAAGCTGTGTACCCGTTGTAATTCTGGCTGTTGGGATTTGCTCCTTTCCCTAGAAGATACTTTACGACAGAGACGTGATTCATAGCCGCAGCGGCGTGAAGGCCCGTGTTGCCGTCTCTGTCGACCTGGTGTACCATGTTCCAATCCTTCTCTACAACAGCCTTGACTTTATCGAACTCGCCAGCAGCAGCTACGTAGATAAACTTTTCCGCGCTAGAGAGGGCGCGGGCCTGCTGCTGCAATTCTGTTGGTACGGCAGTCGCGACATCATTGATGGACCTCAGGTGATCCGTTCGCGTCTTATCATCCAGCTCCTACAAATAACGTCTAGCCGTTTCGATCTCATCATCGGCCGGAACCCGGTCAGCAATATCGCGCAAGGCAGACAGGAACGACTCAATGAGTGCTTGCCACCGGTTCCGTCCGGATTCTCTCGTGATTCCTCGAGTGGATTGAGAAACCATAGAGGACACGCTCCCGCGCCGGCCTCGCCTTGGCTTTTGGTGTAGTATTCTTGCGACTCCGTCCATACTGGGGCAGCTAAACGATGGTCAAATCTGGATATGTGCGTCGCAAGCACATGGCGCGGCATGCGCAACGGATGAAACTCGACTTGGTCGCAAACTTTGGAGCAAGGGAGGCTGCCCTGCCAGCGACACATGGCATTCGACGTCACAGCGAAATTGACGCCGCAAAGGCGGTGTCTCAATAGTATCGATATGTGTTTTTTTATAAATGCGCCATCGAGCTTCGTGTCATCTTCTTCCCTGGTCGGTGCTGTCCTACGCACTGCCCCCCTTAACTGCGGTAACTGTCCCCTTCGAAGCGGCAGCTCCACCGCCACTACTACCACCTGCTCCTTCTTCGGCAGCAGCATAACCCGCGCTATGATCCTCTAGTCCTAGTCCGCCCCGCATCCGTCTGGACAACTCCTCAAACGCCCCGAAGAAAATGCTGCCTCCAAGTGAGATCCACATCACACGAGGTCCGATCCCACGGAACAGAGCGGCGGCGCCTTCCTCCTTCAAGATTCTGCGGAACGTATCCACCACCCCCTTGTACCTGCCTTCATCTCCCGCCGACTGGGTCATCAGCCGGGTTTTGACCACGTCCAGCGGGGTCGTCACTGCAGCTGCGAAGCCGCCCGCGAAACTGCCGGCCAGGCTGTTCTCCCAGAGAACAAGCTCGGGAAGCCGGTTGCTTGATGCCTAGCTAGTTATGTGTATCCCTTGCGCCTCGGCCTTACGCAGCCGCACCTGCCTCTTTATGCCCTCGTAGATTGCGAACTCGAGGGCGTCGAATGGAATCTCGCGGGAGACCGTCGAGATGTATCCTGCGAATAGGCCGGCAACTCCTTCGGTCCGCATGATCGTTCGCACGGCCTCAGCTCCTGAATCGTGCATGCCAACCTGCATCTGCTGCTTGACCACCTCGAACGGGTTGCGCACGGCGCATACGCACACGTCTGCGGCTGCTGCTGCTCCCATGTGCGCTAATGGCTCAAAGTTTGTGCCTTCAACGTACGGCAGCAGCTTTGCTTGTGCGCCTTTGTACACGGTCCAAAACGTGGCCGCACTAGGAAACGATCCGGCCATGGCTGAAGCCAATCCTGCAATTGTAAATGTGAGCACGTGCTTTGCTTCGAACCGCTAAGTGCTGGGCTCGCAAAAATCGAGACTGGAGGTTTCATGTACCATGTACAAGTAATATGCATTGTCATAACATAGTAAAACGCTAACCTTTATAAAACGCCCTAAATGATTGCTTTCCGGCGCTGGAAGCAACTGCCTTGCCAGCCGCGGCCGTCTGCCTGGCCTGCAGTCGCGTCTTGATCGTATCTAGCGGGTACAGCACCGAGTCGACGCACATACCGCTCAGCCCCCCGGCTAGAACATTGATTGCTGGCTCTCGCCAGTCCATCCTACTCGAAGTACTGCGGCCAGGGCCGTCCGGCAGCAAATTCCCCCGCAGCATCTCCGGCGAACTACACGAACGTTCGTTGCGGATCTGCAATACTAGCCGCACAGTGCTCGCGCTGCGCGCATCAGGTTGCATCTTAAACCAAATTTTCTTCCTAACATTGCAGTGCCGAGCTAGGTAGCTGCGGCAGTCGGGCCGTCGGCGATGTACGGGCTTGC
>Ga0136560_1001341_pt1 | contig 12674 bp, 15 predicted proteins | sample AntRauMeHopE1497_FD_104925 | JGI IMG/M metagenome (GOLD analysis project Ga0136560, IMG submission 104925) | Saline lake microbial communities from Rauer Islands, Antarctica - Metagenome Hop E1 #497 | ecosystem: Environmental > Aquatic > Non-marine Saline and Alkaline > Saline | place...
AGGCCGGCGACTCAAAGCCAGCAAAGAGTCCAAGCTCAGGGCGGAGGCAGCGGCTGAGGCGGCTGCAAAGCGACAGTCCGCGAGCCTAGCCGCGTCTGGCTCCGGCCTTGATACAGCAGCTGCCTCCGCCGCAGGGGAAGCCGCAGCGGCTGCGTATCTCAAGGAGAGGGAGACTGAGATCCGGGACCGTATCGCTGCCCCTGCTGCTCTAGGAGCAGAGGATTTACTGCCCTTGCTGATTTATGCCATTGCAATCGCGCCGGCAGATGCTGCGTCTATCTACGGCGGAGATAGAGTGCGGGTGGGGGGTGGCATCGCAGGTCCGGCGAAGAAACCAGCAGCGCCGGCCGGCCGGCCATCGAACGGTGGGGGCCCTAAACCCTTGCGTGATCGGGGTACCGGAGCTATGGGTGAGGGTGGCGTTCCTGCGGTCGGCAAGGTGACTACGGGGGGCAAGGACTCGGAGGGCCGATGGATCTCAGGCACGGGAAATGGTACTGGCACCCCTGAGAGAGGGGTCCGACGCAGGGTGGGGTCGGAGAATGGCTCTGTGATGTCCAGCTCGACCGCTGGGGGTGGGCACGGGAGCTTCAGCAGTCCGGCTGCGAGTCGTCATCATGCTAATGAGAGGTGGTTACCGACTCCATACGACTGCCAGCGCTCCCTTCAATGGATGTTCGCGCATGCCACCTTGAATCACCTCGCCAATTTCGGGGTAGCCGAGAGCGAGTGGATCGGTAGGATGGGATTCAACATCATCATGATCTCTTCGGCCCTCAAGTGGATCACCGACTACGGAATTAAGCGGATAACAAACGCGCGGCGCCACCTGGCCTCTGTTCCGGAGCATTCAGACGATTCGCCCCGGCACTCGCCCAGCAATATGCACGATATCGAGGAGGCCACTGCTCGGTCGAGGCCAGCCACCAGCAGCGAGATCGGCCAGATAGGCGCCCATAAGTTGCATGCCTCTGCATCTGGCAACCATGCCTCGGATCATGCTGGGGAGGACAAACTCGGGGCATTAGAAGGCGAAGTCGAGGGCGAGGATATCGTGGCACCGCTGGGAGGTAGGATCGAGCAGCAATCTAAGGACCACCATGTCGGAGAACACACGGCCAGGCGCTTCACTACGGGGACAGCAGCTGCACAAGCTGGGGCCTCCACTCGTAGAAGGAGCGACGGACCTGTTCGTGGGGAACAAGGGCTTGGAGACTCTAAGCCTGATAGTAGTACCCTGCGCATGCAGGAGTAGGGTGAGGGAGCTGAGAATCACACGGGCAGTGCAGGACGAGTGGAAGTAATGGGAGATAAGCACGGCGATGGCGTGGCTTCAGAGTCTCCTGGTGCTGGTACCAGCGATGGCATTGGCCTTGGTGGTGCCGGTGCTGGTGCTCTGATCCGATCGTCATCGTCCATCGGAGGGGGTGTGTCCAGGCGCTCTAGGAGGCGCTCGATGGATATCGGCGAGGGAATAGCTCGGATTGAAGCAGCAAATGCAGAGAGGGCTGGAGGAGATGCGAGCAAGCTCGCTGCAGCGGCTGCTTCTGAGCTGGTCGTGGGGTTGGGCCAGGCGGAGGCATCGGATGGCTCGGCTGGTACCGCCTTAGGTCCTGCCGAGATTCTGGATGGTATCGATGCAGCTGGGCAGGGCAAAGAAGAGCAAGAGGAGGAGGAGCTCTAGGAACTCATGGAGATGGCTGGGCCTGACCAGCAGAGAGGCAACCAAGACGGGGCTGGTGCGGAGCAAGTGCTTCACGACTGGCTATCCCAACAAGAGGTGTTAGAGGACACGCTGGACCTTTTGTCTTGATTCAATCCATTGCGTTCGATTACTACGACCACGTGGCTAGCAATATCAGCAAATGTTTGCTGTTTCGTTCAATAAACAGGATTCTCCTCGTTCACGTGCGAATAGTCCCGGTTTTGACAGATACTGCGACGGAGGGATCAATCCCCTGAACCCAGACCAACCAGTACCCCGCCCTCGCAAGTTTATACGCTCTTTTAAAGGCGCTTCCTCTCCAGCACAGCTTTGTATCGGCTAGGAACGCTTGTACATAGTGACTTGCCCAACTAGTAAACTGTTTGAAACACTTGCTTCAACTACGATCAAGAAATGCCCAAGCGCCCCAGACAACTGGATGCAAAGCAGAACACATTGTTTCAAAGCATATGCGTATCGTAGTCTCTCACTGGAAAGGCTGGTGGCTCTGGAAGTGTAATTGACGGGCAAAGTGCCTCAGGACCGTTTGCTCGAACTGGCCGGAGCCTCAAGCACGCCATAGAAGGAGTTGCAGACAGTTGGTTCAGTGGAACTAGGAGGAGAGCTTTTGTAATTGACACCCTTTTGAGATACCGCACTGCTTTTCCGGGTGGTCAGGCAGTACTGGGACAGCAACTGTCATCGATTCGAAATAACGCTAGGTAGCAGTTGTCGCTACGCCGCGATTCAGCCAATGAGGTTGACCCCAACGCGATGCTAGCTTTCGTTGGAAATTCACCGGTTGGATTTGTCGAGGCAGATGTCGCTGCATTCGTTTCACCCTTGGTAGATGCGAACCTAGTTGCGATCGGGGCTGAGATGAAGCGCCCTCAGGTGCTTGCTGGGGCTCACAACGCATCGTGCGACCTCGAGATGATTCTAGGCCTAGCCGTGGTACATGAAGGGGCATTTGAAGCAGTAGCTGCTCAGCTGTCTGAACTTGATCCCGTGAGCTGGCCTAGGGAAACAACCAGTTCGAGCCAAGGCACGCAGAGGTCGGGCTCTCTGGCACCAGCGAGGGTTGAGTCATCCGATGGCGACGGAAGCAGCAGCAGCAGCGATGGAGATGGAGATGGAGATGGTGATGGCAATGATAGCAATGGGTAGAAGCAGCCAGCTGGCGCTGCCCAAAACCATCCTGCCGCTGGGAGTGTCTCCATGACTGGGTAGGGACCGATGTCGGGTGACGGGGTTTTAGTGCATGTTGGCCTTCCGGCTGCGCACGTCATCGCATGCAGATAGCTGGCTCGATTCCTGCATCTAGGGCCTAGCGCTGCATCAGCCGCGGCTCGGCCAGGGCATCGAATGGGCAGTGGTCTCCGCGGTGAGATGGGCTCAAAGCGAGGTCGGTGGGGGGGCACCGGCAGGGACAGTGACTCGGATCAGAGCATGCCAGCAGCAGCAGTAGGTGAGAATGGAAGAAAGCAACAATTGGTGCCTCCTGTTAGCAATCTTGGTGGCTTTATGTCGGCACGGGCGCTAGGGTCAGGGAGCAGAGCCTCTATTCCAGCTTTGTCGGTCACGTTGCCCGGGTTTGCGACTGCCGCCACTCTTGCCGCCTCTGCGGCTTCAAGGCTACACCCAGAATCGGGATCGGGATCTAGCATGGGATCACTTGGCAGTGGATTGGCAGGTGTGATTGCGAGTGCTTCGGCTGTGCGAGGTATGCTTGAGATAGACCTGAGTGAGGACCCCGAGGATGCAGTAGATCGAGCCAGAGCGAGGCGTAGCAAGGCATTGGTACGGGCGAGGAAAGCCACTAACAAGGCACAGAAAGCGGCCCAGAAAGTGATAGAGACCTAGCGTTCTGTAGCAGTGCAGCAGCGACTCATAGACACATGGCAACAACCTTCTGATTGTCAGCCAGACGAAAACAGAGCCGACGATATGGGCGCTGCGGCCGATCACAAGAAAGCGCTTGCTGCATCGGCGGAAGAGCTGGAGTTAGCAAGTATGGCTGATGCCCTGATGAATTCTATTGAGCAAGGCTAGGGCACAGATAGCGCAGGCAGTGCTCGAGCTGCAGGTGGTTTGTCGATTGCGCAGACTTTGCCAGTTCGGCTACTCATACGTATTCTGTCAACTCGTGGCCTGACCACATCAACTCTCCTTGGCTCTGTGCGATGCGTGTGCAGACACTGGCAATCTGCAGTGGATAAGCCGGGTTTCTTAAGGGATCGACTGACGTTTCATCGCATCCACGTGAGGGGGACGGAAGGCACCCCCGGATCTGCATCTGGTGGTGACCTGGTGCCCGATCGAGCTGATCCTGTACGAGCCTGGAGGACCGGCCCTCCTGCTTCTGCGTTGCCATCCTTGGAATCAACTGCTGGTAGCACATCCACCATTCAGTCGCCGAGAGGAAGCATACAGGAGTGGGATTCGTGGCAAGCCCCGTCTGACCTTCCCACCATGTGCATGTACTTGGAGCTGACCTCCCCGCAGATGCCGATCGTTGCAGCTCGGAAGTTGCTCCAAGTTGCTGGTCTCCCTGCTTGGGCTGTCAGTGCCAGCACCATGGTCTGGAAATCAGGTCTACGAGCCGATTCAACTCCACTGCTGGATCCGACTCTCTCCAACAGCAACAGAGCAACAAGCAGTTGCCCAAGCGATCCGAACATCGACGCCGACTCGACTGAAGGACCGGCGTTCGAATTCTCGCCAGAATCAGGAGGTTTTGCTGGGCTTGCAGTATCGCTGCTGTACTTGCCCCCCATGCACAGGCGGAGACTAGCAGACGCGTTGTGTTCATTGGCATCGTACAGAGATGTGCTGGTTGGTGCGATCCGAAGGCAGCGAGGAGAGCATGGAGGACAAGGCAAGAGCTCTGATCATGACGATTCCAGCCACAGGGGGATGGAATGGGCCACTGGTGCGGCTGGAGAGTCGTTCCTTTACAGAATGCTGCTTGTACTATCTTCACCGGCCTGGATTGCTGCAAACCCGCCAATTTTGCCGCAACTTCTACTGTCTCCGCCTCCAATTGCTGGAAGCGCTCAGCATCATCTCCAGCCAGATGATCTGGAAAGTGAAGCTAGAGCTGTCCATCAAAAATTGACCAGGCTTGCTAATGGAGATGAAAGCCGCCTGCTTGTGTTCTCCGACATGGGTGTAGCCCATATCCCCCCAGCTCTTGGCTTAGGTCTCAAGGACAAGACACACATGCCACCAGCTGAAGCTGATCTTGCGACCGCTGCCTTTTGGTCTGCTATGCCTGCGCGCGAGACATCGGATGCCGAGACGAACACTACAAGCGAAGGAGGAGCATCTTCCAGCCATTCGCGTGACGAGGATGACGAATCAGTGCTTGGGCTGAGCGCACAGCTTGGGTTGGCTCGCCGGGCGAAATCGGGTGGATACGGAGCTGTGCGTGCATTCCGATGGGGAGGATGCCGTATGCCCCGGCCGTCCCTGTGGCCTCCCTTGCTGCGATTCTTGGCTGAGCGCAGTTCTCTCTCGCACGCAAACCGTGCCACGATTGACATACTGATGGCCTTGAGGAGCACACAGACTCGCATGCCCGTATTTCCGTCGGAGGTCGGCGCTGGGACCGGCAGTTCGGCTTCTCGTGGTGGGCAACCTGCCACAGCTGAACAGATTCAGATCATGAAAGCCATGGATGACGCCAGGAACAATGACATCGTTAGGGTGCTGGCATACGCAGGGACAGGGAAGACCACGACTCTCAAAATGCTTGCAGAGAGGATGGGTGGGGGGCCAGGATCTATCCTCTACGTAGCTTTCAACCGCGAGGTTGTGAACCAGGCGAACCGTGAATTCCCTTCATGTGTTGAGGCATCAACAATGCATTCCCTTGCCAACTCATGGGCGAGATACGAGGCTTCGGCAGGTATGCGTGCGGTAGTCAGTAAACTAGGCCACAGTATACCTTCCGTGTCCAAAATCGGCATTTGCGAATTGCTTGGCCTTGCACCGGGGCACGACTTTGCTGAGCTGGTTGTGAAAACACTTGATGCATACATGGGCAGTGATGACGATTTTATCACTGCCACACACGTTCCGAAGCTTATCGATGCCATGAAACGCGAAGAGCAGAAACCTGGTCGGCTCCGGTACAACCCACTGACTAGCATATTCGTAAGGTCGCGTTGGCTACTCGAGGCATGGCTAGCTCGATCGAACGGAAGGAGAGGCCCTCAGGTTTGGAAGGCACGAGAGGGGGCAGAGGACACGTGGGGGGCTAATGGGAAGCTACGGGTACACCGTCTCTTCCTAGCTGATGAGGTTGTGCCCGTGGCTCGACTCATATGGAGAGCCGCCGTGGACCCTCGAATCACGTCAGTTAAAATCAGCCATGCGGTGTATCTCAAACTCTGGCAGTTATCTCGCCCCAACGTGCAGATGGCGAAGGGTCGACCAAGACGAGCTCTGCTACTGGACGAAGCATAGGATATCTCCAAATGCGGTGCTGCAGCCTTGCTATCTGCTCAATGTCCCCTTATTTTGGTCGGTGACACCCATTAGAGCATATACTCATTCGCCAATGCTGTGGATACTCTGCAGCGAAGCACTGTGGACAGAGCCATCGCAATCAGCAGGAAGCCACCTGTGGGCCTCGAGTCCTTCGGTATCGTGCTGGACGACCCTAAACGGGGAAGTCGCAGCGCATGGAACGGCTCCCAGTCCGCAATGTCCGCCTATGAACCGGACAAGGCATCCATCACAGAGCATCTCAAGTACGCCATAGGGTGCTCGCATGCGTCGGAATCTCTTAGCTGCCTGGGTCACCCCATGCTCATGCCAGATGTGCAGGGATCGGGCACCCTCTATATATCACGCAGTCTCCCGGTCCTAAATTCCATGGCCAAGGTCAGGCCGACTCGGACCCTCCGCCTGACTCGGTCTTTCCGCTTTGGGGAGGAAATCGCCGGATTTGCGACCTGGATCCTACAGAAACTAAAAGGGGAGCGTGAACCGGTCCTTGGCCTGCCTCCAAGTCTCAGGAATGACGCTGTGCGACTCTGGTCCCCAGGAGAAGAGGTGCGGGAAGAATACCCGTTGCAGTTCTCGCACGACTCGAACGGCGGGCAGACGATGTATCTCGGCTGGGACGCGAGCGCCCCCTCCTTTGACCCCTCGGAATCAGCCGTCCTGAGAGAGGCAGAGGACATGCTCGTCGATCGGGTAGCCTTGCTGAGGCCAGGCATCGAACTATTAGTACCGCCCGGTATGAATTTAGGTGTACCCGGGCAAAACGTCATTCGCCAATTACGTCATCCGTAGCCCAACGAAGCAGCTGCAGTGGCAGCCGGGCAGGGTGTTGTTGTCTAGGACGACGAGGTGGAGGATGGGACTCATGAAGCTGGGACTGGTCCTGGTATGGTGTGGCGCAACACAGCTTCGGATCGATTTAAGAGCTTGGGTGGGCCAGCACGGGCACTGCTTGCAATGCATGATCGTGGATGCATCGCCAGGGGTAGGGCTCCAGGAGGCCGATCGTAGGGAGGGGTCATTGTTGACCTTGTAGAGAGCAGCGACAGCGAGTCGTCCGCCGCAGCAGAGGGCGAGGACAGTGACATCGAAATGATACCTGAGGATGCCACCGATGTAGCAAACCCAGATACAGCTCCACCACTTTAGGCTGCCCCCTCGTCGTCACTACAACCATGCTACGGGGCCACGGCTGCATTTGACGGGCCGAAGCTAGCCAAAGCTTTGTAGCAAGCACAAGGAAGCGATACTTCGGCGGCAACAGTAGATATCGCCTGCATGATACAGCAGCAGAGATCAGAGGAATCTAGCTCTGCGAGAGAAGGGGCCACGAAGGCGCTTGCTGCCTTGCGTCGCAGCAATGCCTATGGTGAGTGCAAGCCTGGGATCGGTAAGGCAAGCAAAGCGCCACAGGGTAGCGTGGCAATCTTGTGCAGAACAAACGCAGGTGTATTCCAACTGGCATCATAGCTGTGTTCCCTCAGCGTTTCAGTGAAAGCATAGCAGGCAGCCCCTGGATTTGGTGCGTCCACAATGCCAGCTGCTCGAGCAAGCGCTAGTCGGGCGGCAACGTTCTACGTGCAGGGGGGCGTGTCTCGTCTGTAGTTGGATACGCTGCTTGAAGTCGCCGAGTTCTGCATGGTGCATACACAGGGGGCCGCATCTCCTACAAGAGGGTAGTCCGTGACTGGCGTGCTGTCATAGCGGTCGCAAGGGGGCTACGGGTTCACTGGTCGGACTTCTCCGCAGCGAAGACCGTATTAGGATGCTTGGGGCGGTGGGGGTGCAGGGGGTAGCGGTGGAAAATTTCAAGGCAGCGCTGGTTTTAGTGATAGAACTGGGGATGGGGGTAAACCGCGGTGGAAGCATCGCATTCTCCGCAGCATGAATGACTGGGACAAGTTGGTCACATACGCGCGCAAGGGCCGCGATTTCGAGATGAAACGCATGATTCAGACCGTTGGCGAGTTTGGAGCTGCGAATATACCTCGTCTCGTGGATATGGTGAAGGAGCGAGCGCAGGGCAGACCGTAGGATGCCGATGTTGTGCTGTCCACGGTGCATCAGGCGAAAGGCCTCGAGTGGGACTAGGTGGTGCTGGCCAGCGATTTCGACGCTGAGCGGGTGTTCAACTGCCTCGCATCAATGCCATCGATGCCGTAGGTGCTCGCTATGGCGGAGAAAGGCGCGCTCCTGTTCCCTGAGGGTTCCGACGGATCGATGGAGAACGGACTCGGAACACCAGTAGTCGAACATTCTGCTTCTGCCTCCCTTGCCTCAAGCACTTCATAGGCAGTCGCAAGTACAGAAGTTACCGGCAGCAGTGCGACCACAGGCGCATCTGGTCAGGAAGTATTTTCCGGGGGCATTGGCACATTTCGAGGCAGCAGTGCCGAAATAATTGCAGCCCGATCGCGTGCTGTCCGATTATAGTGCCAGGTGTCGTTGATCCAGGATAAGAAGGTGGTCAGCAGTGGGGCGATGATGAGGATGGGCATGTCCAGGACTTAGCGCATGGGATGGGGTATGATGGGAGGTAAAGGATCGGCGGAGCACAGTCAAAGCATGGACGGGGTGAACGGAGAGGATGACGATAGGGTCCCCGAGGCTGTGACGGAGCCTCGTGGCCCCCGTGGTCCCTGGGACGATGAATCGTCGGAGCCTGAGGCAGCCGCTTTGTAGCTGCAGGCAGCCGTTGCCTCCATCGAAAACGCCCGAGGGGATTCTGTAGAGCACGTGGAGAAGCAAGTTCTCAAGCTGCAGGAAGAGGCGAATCTGCTTTATGTGGCTGTAACGAGGGCAAAGAGGAGACTGTGGCTGAGTGCCCCTCTGACGCAGTGGGTGATCAGAGTGGGCGGGTGGCTGCATCCAGTTTTGGTGGGTGGAGCATCCGGTGCACATGGCGCAGGGATGGCATCATAGTCACAATCGCAGTCGTAGGGGGGTAAGGGTAAGGGTGAGGGAGGGTCCGGTTCCCAGCCTGTGCTTGCATCCCAAGTAGGGGTAGGCTCGTTGGAAGGGCAGTCAACTTCGGACGGACCCCGACTCCATGCGTTGGTTGGACCGCCAGGAGTAGCTGGGTACATAACTGGTTCGTGGGCGAAGTGGCACTACCCTAACTCATTGGGTGCGGTTTTGCACGGGGGCACCGCTTGTACACAGAGTAATACACACAAAGAAGAAAGCTGACCTAAGTATCGTACAGGTATATTCTACCACAAATAGAGCTAGATAATAGATCATCTGTGACGAAATAACAGCCAAATCTAATATGTCTTGCTTGGGGGATATCGTCCGCAGAACCGTCTTAGCCGCCAAAGCAACAACTAGATCTACTGAGTCCGACTCACGTCAAAAGAATTCAACTTGTGCCACTGCAGCCTCGTCCTCCATCTCGTGTGCTTCTAGAAGCTCTACGAGGAACTCTTCCGCAACATCTAAACTAGACGAATCCTCGTTCTTCACAGCAAGGACGTGAGTCCTAGCGAGCTAAATAGCCTCTTGAAGTCGACCAGCCGACGATAAAGCGTCTACGTATTCTTGTAACACTTCTACGTAGCTAGAGCTGCAAACTCCGGACTGGCGTCGTTGCATGGCCAGCTCACTTCCCTACCACTCAAGCTCGTATTCGTATCGCTAGCAGGCTCCACACACCTGTCTAGCTGTACGCACGGCCATGTAATGTACAACGGACCCCTCGCCCCCAGACACCATGGCACCTTCAATGTCCTCCTTGGCCTGCTGAACAACTGCATCCATGGCGGCCTCATCCCCAGCCATGTATCCGCATACGGCTGTCTCTAGCAAGGCATTCCGGTACTAGGGTTGATCCCTGCCTCTTGATACAGCTATGTCTTCGGTCAGCTGGCGCTAAAGGGACAGGGCGGCTGCTTTTGTGCCATGCCCCTTATCACTCGCTCTTAGATCCTTAATGGTTTCTTCAGCCCACTTAAAGTACTCACTCGATCCCGGTCCCAGCCCCGCTTGATCCCGCACCAATCGAACGGAATCTACATGCTCATCCACCTACGCTTTCCACATTTCGGCATATCGTAGATATTGCAGCACGTCTTGCAGCGCATTGCGATGCTCCTAACTTCCAATACCACTAGTGGACATGACCACAGCCATCGTACCCCGCGCCATTGATATACACTCCTCCGAGGCCCCGAGCCGTGATAGCCAGCTAGCCGCCCACTCTCGTGCATGTTGGATTTGCGGGTCCAGTTCGCCGTAAAACTCGCCTACTTATGTCATGTAGGCACTAACAGTAGCCACGGCAGATTTTTCGGTGCCGTCTGCTTCGCGCAATGCATCGATGAGATCGTCTAAAGCCTCTCTGTATTCACACCCAAGCCCATCGTTAGCTCGAGCTGTCTCTGCAACACGTTTACATACGGCGATCATATCCTTCACCTGGCCGGCACCGCGTAAAGCACTCGCATAGCACGAACGAAGGCTGGTCAGGTCGTCATGAGAGCAGCCCGGATTCGCCTCCACCGCCTGGATCGCATCGTGCAGGTGCTTCGCGGCCACTTCTTCTTGCTGGGGAGTATCTGATGCTCTAGCCAGCTGTATCACGGCAGACCTGTGGTGATTCATTCCATACTAGCCAGTTTCCTTCATTGCAGCCAAAAGTTGTTCCATTACTTCTATCGCTAGCTCTTGTTTAGAGCTCCATGCATATTCCTAAGCTATATTCTCGACGCATAACGTGTGCATAGGCGAGCCTGCCCCATGTACGTCGTGTGCAACATTAGCTGCAGCTCGATAGCAGTCGATCTTCTCTTTTTGTCCTAGCGAATAGGCCCGTCCCCGAAAAAGCATTGCATGGATGTGCTCCTCGCTACCTCGTCCTGATACAATTTCCACAGTGTCAGCAATTAGACCAAGAGTCTCCGTGAAACCATCTATGTCCTTTACGAATTGTTGGTGCGTCGCCAGCTGATCTAGAGCTTTGCGGTAGCGATCTGACCCGTTGCCATGCAGGGTCTGTACCACTGATGCATATTCTTTGTAGTAGAGCCCTGCATCCTCAGGAAGCTTGATCCCTCGCACGCGCTTGGCCACTCGTCTCCTAACCCTTTGGATTGCGTCCAGCATATCGTTGATGCAACCAAGATACTCCTCGCATTCAGCCCCGTGTAAAAGCCTTACTGCATGAATGTATCGTCGTCTGAGCGGTATCTCCTGGCCGATATTCCCAAATTTGCTGTAAAAAGTGCACATCACTCCAAGACATGCCGTAGAAGCGGAGCTGGTGCCCCCGTGCGATTCCAGAACCTCCTCTAAACAGGCGGCAGCATTCTCCCCGGCAAGTTGGCTTGCTCCGCGACCACGGCCATCCAAATCTATTTTGTGGTAGTCGAGTAACAGTGCAAAATCTAGCCGCAGCAAGGCTTGTAACGTTTCATCGGTAGCACTGGACGCAAATGAAACAGGCACTGGTTCAGCCGAGTCATTAGCCCCGGAATCCGGTGGGAGTATTTGCGCAGCTCTAGCGAGAATTTGCATCACAGCGTGGTGAAATGCGTCCGCCGAGACATGCTTGGATCCCTCAACTCGTACGAATGGACTTTGACCCCACCACGTCCCCAGACCCAGTACCAGCTGTGCATATGCCCGCCTTGATCCTGATACTGTGCCACCATGGTCTTGCAGCGATGTAAGGCACATGTAGAATCGTTGCAAGAGGGTATACACTTCATTGAACTCGAAGCCACGAGGCCGAGAAACGGCTTCAATGATCAGTTCGCTCGCTTTGAGATGCATTCCGCTCTCCAAGAGATACTCTATGGCAAACTACCATCGCTTTCCACAAGGCGACCCACAGTTCTCTATACGATCTGGGATTTCGCAGCTATAACCATCTAGCGGATTGAATGGATCCACCAATGGGTTTGTGTTGTCATCAAGGAGCTTCAACTACTCCCATCGGCGAATACGGTTCTTGACAGGCAGCTTGAGTGCTTTCAGCTCGCCTAGGGATCCAACTAGCTTCCCTAACGATCTGAGCACGCTCAATTCACCCGGTCCTCCGACTCGCTGCATATGTGCTAGTTCTGCCAACATGCTTTTGACGCTTTGTAGTAAGCGTGCCTTGCTCGAAAATCCGTCCTCGGATCTTTGCGTGGCTGCGTGACGGCTAGCGGCATCAACTCCCACTGTCTCAAACTCTGAGGCAGACCCCACGTCGTGCTCAATTGCGATATTCTTAAGCTCGCTCAAAATGGATTCAAGCCTCGTCGGACTCGCATTTTGCCGCATCCATGAATCAATAATCTCATCCATCTCTACGCATCGGAACATCGGGCTGGTGGCCAACGGAACATAACCGCGGGCTGCAAACCCACGTGCAACCACACAACAACGTATGATAGTCGTTCTCAGTGCGACCTCTGACTCACTATTAATGTCTCGTCCAACGCCTTCTGCGCACATCTTGGCACTTTCTATG
>Ga0136560_1001342_pt1 | contig 12673 bp, 8 predicted proteins | sample AntRauMeHopE1497_FD_104925 | JGI IMG/M metagenome (GOLD analysis project Ga0136560, IMG submission 104925) | Saline lake microbial communities from Rauer Islands, Antarctica - Metagenome Hop E1 #497 | ecosystem: Environmental > Aquatic > Non-marine Saline and Alkaline > Saline | place...
CGGAGGCGAAGCGGGCTGGGAAGGCAGGGGAGCGGGTCGGCGGGGCGGGGGGCGGGGCAGGCAAGGGCGTGGGGGCGGGGGGCCCGCCGCGCGAGGGGGCTGCGGCGGGCGGCGGCTCTGGCGCTGCGGTCACACCGAGTGCGGGCCCGACAGCTGACGATATGGGGCTGGTGTCCGCAGAGCCGGAGCCTGCCGAGACGGCGGAGCCGCCCGCTGCCACCGCCCCGCCGCCCGCGCCTGCCGCCAGCGGTCTCCCCGCCAACGGCACCTCTGCCCACCGCGGTGCTCGGTCGCCGCTGCCGACACCGTCACCCGCCACGGCCGCCGTGTCGCCGGCCCCGGCCAGCCCTAGCCCCTCCCGCCGGCCCCGACGTGTCCCCACCCCGACCGCCACCCCGACCAGCCCTGCCGGCCACCCTTCGGGGCCCTCGGCCGTGGACCTCCTTCTCGACGCCGCGTCCGGCTCCCCCCACGGGGAGGGCGGCGGCGTCCCCGGCACCCACGACCCCGCCATCCTGGCCTACAACTCCCGCCTCCTGCAGGACGTCGCCTCCCTCCTCGCCGCCGCGGCCGTGGGCGGCGTCGCGGCGGGCATGCTCGGGGTGCCCCCCTCCTTCGGCTACCTTGTCGGCGGCGCCGTGGCCGGACCCTCGGGCCTCGGCCTCGTCGTCGACCTTGAGCACGTCGGCACCGTCGCCCAATTCGGCGTCGTCTTCCCCCTCTTCGCCAACGGGCTGCAGTTCCACCTCAAGGACCACGCAAGGTTTCACCGCCAGGCCGCCGCATCCGCGCTGGCTCTGTCCGCGTCGCTCATGGCACTCTTCGCCGTCGCCGGCCCCGCCACCGGCGTCGTGGCCTCCGTCCCCGAGGGCCTCCTCGTCGGCCTCGCGACGTCCCTCTGCTCCCCCGGCGTCGCCATCGCAAACCTCGTCTACACCGGTCACCTCACCCGCACCGCCGGGCACATCGGAACGGGCATCCTCGCCGCCCAGGACCTCCTCATGGGTCTCCTCCTCTCCCTCCCGCAAGCCCTCGCGCCGCACCTCGCCGCCGCGGCCGAGGTCGCGGACGCCGAGGCCGCCGCAGCCGCCGGCGCCGTGCCCCTCCCGGCCCTCCAGGCATCAGGGGCGGCCCAGCCCGCCGGGGGCGGCCCCGGGCGTCGCCTCCTGGCACTCGAGGCCGGCTCGCTCCGCCCCCGCGCCGCGGCCTCCCCGGCCCACGGCCCGCCCGCGCCCCCCTCGTCTGCGCACGGCGCCTCGGGCGCGGTGGCCGTCGCAGCCGCGGCGGGGGCCCTGGTCAAGTCCGCCGCTGCCTTCACCCTCGTGGTCATCGTCACCGCCCTGGTGTCGCGTCGCATCGTCCCCTCCGTCGTCGACTACCTCGGCCGGCAGGGGCAGCAGCGCGATGTCCACCTCCTCGCCCTCGTCGCACTGTGCATGGGGCTGGGCGTTGCCACCGAGTCGGCCGGCCTGTCCCTCGAGATGGGAGCCTTCTTTGCAGGGCTCATGGTCTCCGGCTCCAAGGACATCGCGCGCGTCATGCGGGCCGTGGACCCGTTGGCTCAGGTCTTCTCAGGCATGTTCTTCGCCTCGATCGGCCTCGTCATCTCGCCCTCCTACGTCCTGGCGAGGGCGCCCTCCATCGTGGGAAGCACCCTCGTCCTCTTTGCCGCCAAGACCGTCGTCCTCGTCCTCGTCATCCGCTGGCTCGGTTTCCACGCCCGCCACGCCGTGGCCGCGGCTCTCGCCCTCGCCCAGGTGTCCGAGTACAGCCTCATCTTCGCCGGCAAGGCCCACGCCGTCGGCCTGCTCAGCCGGGCGACCTACCTACGCTGGATGACAGCCACCATCGCCACCCTGGTGACTTCCCCGCTCCTCGCCCGGGCCGCGCCCTTCCTCGTCAGGGTGGTGTCGGGGCCGAGGACGGGCGAGGCCCCGGGTGCCGGCGGAGAGGGGGACGGCGCGGAGGCGGCTGGAGCCAAGGGGGGGGGTGGGTCGGCCGGGCACTTCCCCGACAGCCGGAGGGCGTCGAGGGCGGGCACGGAGGACGACGGCGCCGAGGGGTCGGGACCGGACGAAGGGGGAGGGGACGCGGGCCCCGGCATGGGGGTGGGGGTGCCACGCGGCGCTGCGGCGCCCTCGCTCGAGGCTGGCGGGCTTGACGGGGCTCCCGGCGCCGGGTCTGACGGCGACGGCGAGAGCACGGACGCGCGCTACGAAGGCCCAGACGCGCACCTCAGGGGCAGGGGGAGGCATCGCGCGGCCGGGCGTTCCAGCCCGGCCGTGTCGAGGACGTTCCGGCAAAAGCCGACGCATGGTGGTTCGCTCGCGAAGCCCGAGTCGGCGACGCCCCACCCTGACGTACCGACGCTGGGACATGTGCCTGCGTCGTCACGGTCCCGGGCCGCGCTGCTGGCAGCGATGAACCACGCCGCGACGCGTGGCGAAGGTGAGGCAAGGAGCTCCCGGGCTCTGGAGCCTGCGCCGACCGAGGATGACCGAGTGTGACACGCTCCAGCTCCCATCGATGCGTGTGATTGACGTCTGTATTTTGTTCGTGTCGACGTTGCAAGAATGGCACCAGTTCGGGAAGCGGGCCAGAACACACAAACGTACAGCCTTGGCTCAGCGCTCCGTGGCGTGTGGCACGGCCTGGGGCACTGCAGACGCGGCGACGACCTGCGACATGACACCAGGCGATGGAGCGCCCTGAGTTTACTCGCGCGGGCGGCTGTCAAGGAGAGCACGAGCCGGCGGGGCATGGCGCCACCCGAAGGCGCCCGCAAAGCCGCCAGGCTGGGCTGGTACTCGCGAGAACATGGCTCACATGCTCCACGTTCACGTGCGCGTGGTCGTGGCCGTGACCGTGGTCGTCGTGGCCGTGGTGCGCCTTGGAAACCTTGTAAGCGATCATCCTGTCGCCAACAAGCACAGCCAGGCCCGCCGCAGCAAAGGGCTTGACGGCCATCCACATGACCTCAGCTGCGCCCGACAGCTTGGGGAGGAAGCCTGACGCGGCACCGGCCATGTCTCCCGTGGCTGGGTGTGCCTCTCCGCTCGGCAGCTGTTTGGGCCTGTCATTGCTCAGCTCTGCCAGAATTTTGCAGCTTTTTTTCTTGCTCCAATTGGGCTGATCAGTCAGCCCCATAGTGTCAGCCTCGTCAGGTCATGTGCCGTTTGCCAGCCCACCCACGGCTCTGGTTGGCCAGCAACGACCCCCTGGCTGACAACTCGGCTGGGTGGTGTGATGCGGCAAGTCAGCGCATCAAGCGCAGCCAGCCTCGCTGGCAACCGCCTTGTGGCCCTCGTGCAAAACCGTGAGGTGTGCATCCGCAACGCTTGCAAGGAGGAGCTGCTCGGAAACACTCGGTACGCCGCAATGGCACGCGGCTGCTGCGCTACCTCGCAGCCCAGCTCCATTCCACCAGCTTGTGCCTGCAGCGCCACCGGTATTCCCTGGCACATTGGCCTCGAAGCTCCCCCAGGGCCACGCTACTCGGCCCTGGATCGATGCGCTCGCACCACAGCGACAAGTCCATCGGGTCAACCCCCGCGGCTGCAATCGGCCGAAGCGCCCGCGCTTCTAACAGTGCGTTCTCGTGGTTCCCTGCTTCGAAGCTGGTCGGACTACCAGGGCGGGGTGGGGTTTTGACGGCCACCAGTGACCAGATTCCGGGCTTCCCGGCACCATCGAGGTCAGCGGGGTCGGCACCAGCCGCAAGCAGGCAGCGAATGGTTCCGAAGCTCAGCGCGAGGTGGCGGCGGCCTAGAATACCCTTGCTCCAGCACTTCTGAGCAAGCTCCTGCAGCCTCAGCGCCCTGTCTGCGCCTGTGAGGCCCTCGCCGAGCAGCCGAGATTCGACCTCCCTCATCAGCACTGCTAAGCACTGGCCCGCCGACTCCTTCGCTGCTTCAATCGCAAGGGCCTCCAAACCTGCCATGCCGGGGTCAGACAGCTCAAGCAGTGCTTGCAGGCAGGCTGCTGCGTCGCAGTGGAAGGCGTGCCCGGCATCCAAGCAACGCTCGGACGTCGGAAGCGCCGCGGCGATGGCCTGCACGGCGTGGACATGGCCGCTGGCCAGCGCCTTGGACAACGCCACTCGAAGCAGCCCCCGGGCGCTGGTCTCCGGGATCATCTTTGCCACAGTCGCTGATCGGCCGCCGTCGCAGTCGGCGACCGCGAGGCAGAGGAGACTGCGCCAAACCGCTGTCCCGGAGCTGCCTTCGAGGTACTCAGAAATGCTCGATCCTGACAAGTCCAGGAGGAGAGCGAACGCGGCTTCCGATTGGTGCTGGATCTCCAGGAGTCTTGGGCACAGGTAGCGCGCGCATTCCCTCATCGCACCGGGGCCAACGACCTCCGCCACAGTGGCGATGTCCAGCGCGTCGTGCAGGTGCGAGGGCCATTTCGGCACTGTGACGCTCAGCCGCCACACCAGGTCTGAGACCGGCATCTGCGTTCAGGCAGTGACGGGGTAGTCTCTCGGTGAACCGAAATGGGACGCGCACACTCGTTCGACAGCTTCTCCGAAGCGAGACTGCCCCGGGCCCGGCTGGGGATACAAGCAGCGCGACCGAGGCAATCTCACCGCATCAGGGCCATGCATCAGATGTAATGCCGCTTCGCGCATCAGCTCCTGCCTCCCGGACATCCACAGGCCGCCGGCTTCTAATGACCGGAACAAGTCCGTGCTCTGCGCACGAGCGGGTCAGCGGGCACCTGCCAGCCGGGTTGAGGTCGGCAGCAGCCTTCCCATCGTCGCACCCTCCTCCTGGGCTGTTGCAGCCGCCGGGAGCAGTCTCACGCTGGCCCCGCGGGCTCTGCAGCCGTGCATCGCGATTAGGAGCCCCAGCGTGTTGCCACACTTGGCTGCCACAGAGCGAAGACAGTCGTCGTCAGTCTGCGTCGACGAGGGAGGAGGTTGAAGGCAGTTGTCCGATCGGCTCCGCGACTGGAGCGTGTCAGAAGGCGTGTCGTGGCCGGCCGAAGAGGCCTGGCTTCGGGGGCACCCCATCTCACCTTAACAGTGGCTCCGCGCGCGACCAGAGCCTCGATGGCGTCCGGCCTGGCCGCTGAAAGCGCCATCGCCATGGGGCTCTCCTCGTCCTGCGGAGCGGCGGCGGGGGCGGGGGGGGCCGGATACCCCTGTCTCCGGGTGACGCCGACGAGCGGCTCTGCTCGCTGCGCTGGCAGCAGCCTGTGTGCGGCGGCTCACCTCCTCGGGGCTCTCGATCGCCGCGCCGGCGTCCAGGAGCGTGTTGACGCACTCGGCGCTCCCGGCCTGGGCCGCCCACTGCAGCGGGCGCAGGCCAGCCTGCGAGGGCCGCGGGCGGGGCTTTCGCTGGGGCGAGGAAAGGCGGCAGCGGCTGCCTGGCAGCGGCACGGCGTTTGTCGTGGGTCAGCCGCCACGGCGCGCGACGATGCCGTACTCACCTTGTCGCGCGCGTCCACGCCGCCCTCCAGGATTGCCGCATGCAGAGCCTCCGCGTCGCTGCGGACGGCAGCAGAGTGCACGGGGCTCCAGCCCCACGCTGCCTGCGATCCGGGTAGCCGAGCCAGCGGAACGCACTGACGACCGTGCGGCCCACAAATCAAGCGGCGCCCGCACACCTCGCAAAGGCAGGTCCCTCACCGCTACCTCGGGGGTCACCGCGGCCCCGTGCGTGGCAAGCCAGGCCGCCGTGCCCCAGTCGGTCCGGCCGGCCGGCGGGCCGATGCCCACCAGCGGAACCATCCCCATCTGCGCGCAAAGCGGCGATCAGAAGCTCCGAGTGGCTTCTGCGCGCCTTGCAGTCGACCTGGATCGCAGCGTGCCAACTCACGTGATCCACGGCATCAAGGTCCGCCCCAGCCTCGTGAAGCATTCCAAGCAGCTCCATGCAGCTCAAGTCACACACGAAATGAATTGGGAACCGGCCGACCTGCGCACGATCGAACCAAGGCTGCCTCATCAATCCTACCGGCTGTGGCGGCCCGCGGCAGCGCCATCCTGGGCACCTGTGTCACCCATCGCGTTTGGTCGGTTGACAGATGCGCCGTGTTGCAGCAGCAGCGGCACAATGAGCCGGCGGCCCCTGGCCATGATCGCAGCGGTCAGCACGGTTTGTCCTTCCACCTGCGGGAGCAGCGAGGCGCCGGCAAGGTAGAACCGGCTGCCCGCCATCGTGCGTTCCGGCGTCTAGCAGCGCCCGTGCTTGACCGGGCCGGGCGGACCCACCAGGAGCTCATCGGCGTCGAGCCCTGCATCGATCCCTCGCAGGAACTGCGCCTCCGTGATGCACCGATGTAAGGCGGTCGCTCGCGGGAGCATTGTGTGTCAGACGGGGGTGCTCGCCGCGCTGGTCGCCCGGATGCAAGAGAGTGCCGTCACTCAAGCGCGCTCCGCACGGGCTCGCCCAGCCTCTGCCGCCCGCTCCGCGAGCGTCGCTCGCAGCGCTGCGACTTGCGCGGGTCGCCTGGCCACTGCGATGCGCAGCTCCGCATCCAGGAAGGCGCCCGCGGTGCCACTCGTGTCAAGGCGGAGGGCTGAGGGACCCGAAATCCCGGCGGCCAGCGCCAGCCTCTTTCCCACCCCCGACGGGAGCACGGCGAAGGGGTCCTCCCCGGCCTCCACCAGCGCGGGGGGCAGCTTTCCACCGGCGCCGTGCGGCGAGAACGCGCCTGCCGGCGATGACCGGGACGCCGCCGGTGACCACACACCGCGCCTCGACTGCCTCGTCGAGCGCATCGCCTCGGCGCCGTCGGGCCCCGGGGCGCCGTGGTCGTCGGCCCTGCCGGGTGCCTCCACGCCGATCCCGTCCGCGAACCGCGCGGCCTCGAGGTCCTCGGTGTTGATCCGGTGAAGCGACCAGCCCTGTCCAGCGATGGTCACCTCAAGCAGCCGGCTCAGCAGCGACGGTTCCATGCGCCGCCGCCTCGCCGTGGCCCGTCGCTCGGACCGGTGCGCGAGCAGAGCCCGCCGGTGTGACAGCAGCTCGGCACGCGATACCACGTCGGTCCCGCCGCCTCCGGTTGCGAGGCCTGAGAATGTTGCCGCCGTCGCGCGGGAGCTCGCCGGCGCCCCGTCGACGGGATCGTCCCCGCGTGCAGCATCGCTCGCGGGGAGCTGCGGCGCCGCGGGTCTGCGGTTCCAGGGGCCGCTGAGCTCGAGCGCGACTTGCGACGAGGGGATGCCGAGAGGGACGGTCACGGGCCCCGCCAGCTGGATGCGCGTCGACACGGGCGTGCCAAACCGCGACAGCAGGGTCTGAAGGGAAGCGTAAACGGGGAGCGCTGCGCCTGCCACCGCAGAGGCCGCGCGTGCGCAGCGCTGCTGAACATCCATCGGCAGTCTCGTCCGCCGGCCGAGCTCGTCCGGCTCTCCCCTCCCGCCGAACGAGTCGGCGCCATACATGCCAAGGAACGCGTCGACCGCCGAGAGGAGGGCCTGGTCCTCGAGGCTGAACACCTTTGTCCTGAGCACGTCATCGCTGAACGCCTCCCGGAACAGCGGCTCCCACGTGTTGCCCGCCAGGCACTGCCCCGCAAGAAACACTGCTAGCCCCGTTCCGGTCAATCCATCCCGGTGGAGGGTGCCAGAAGCATCGAACGCCAGCGTCACCGCTCCGCGCGGGTCAGCCCCGAGCCGCATCCACGGGCCCGCCTCAGCCGCAGCCCCCGAAAACGAACGACCGGAAGCATGCATGGTTGCCAAGGCGCTGCATACCGCTCCGCGGCCGAGCCGGGCGCGGCCAATTGGCAGGCCGAGCGCAGCCATCCTGCAGCCCCTTGTCACGCCCACCAGGCGACCTCGGCGCCCGAGGACCGCGTGAAGCCCAGAAACAGGCGTGGGTTCCAGTGTGCGTGGTGTGAAGCGGCATGGAGTGATCCGAGCGAGCCTGTTGCAGGGCTCCGCGTTCACAAGTCGTCGTCATCGCCACCGTACTCATACAAGGGTTCTGCATCATCAACACCAGCCGCTGCGCCGCCTGTGAGGACAGCAAACCCGTCGCCCGCGGCAAAGGGCGCCGCATCCTCGAACGCCGCGCCAAGCTCATCGGCTGCCTCGGGACCGGGCTGCTCGGGCGGCGCTGGCTGCTGGGCCGGCGCCGGCGCCGGCTGGACCGGGGCGGTGGCCGGTGCGTACGCTGATGCCGGTCCTGCATCGGGTGCGCCCTCAGGAGCGGCGGCCGGCTGGTAGGGCGGCGTGCCTCCCTGGGCGGCTTGCGGCTGGTAGGGCGGCGTGCCTCCCTGGGCGGCTTGCGGCTGGTAGGGCGGCGTGCCTCCCTGGGCGGCTGGCGGCTGGTAGGGCGGCGTGCCTCCCTGGGCGGCTTGCGGCTGGAAGGGCGGCGTGCCCGACGCCTCGGCAATGGGCGGGGCGTCCGCTGCGGCCGAGGAGGAGGAGGAGGAGGAGGAAGAGGATGACGACCCAGCCGGTGGCTCCGACGGGACGGTCGCGTCCGCCGCCCTCTTTGGCGCCCCGCGCTTTCGCGCCGGTGCCCTGGCCGCCCTGGCCTCGTCGGTTTCCGGTTCGAACGGGGGCAGCGACGCGACGTTGCCCCCCGAGCACGAGCCGTCGGGACGCACCACGAGGACCTGGTTGCGCTGCAGGATGGAGCTGGGGGAGAGAGGCACGCCGACGCGGGCGCGGCGCGGCCGGGGCACCGGGAGCGTCGGCGCCGCGGTTTCGTCCCTCCGGAACGCGAAGACCCGGTAGAGCCCGGCGGCTTCCCACTGCGCGTCGGTCAGGGTGCCGCCCTCGTCGTACACGCCCATGGATGCCATGAGGCGCTTGCTCTGCGCGGCCTCCTCCCCCGCGTCGTCGCCCCCGTGCGCCTCGAAGAACTGGTGGAAGTTGCACCCGCCAGCCGCGAAGTCGCTCGGGGCGGGGGGCAGGCCCGCCCGGCCGCGCACGCGCCCCACGCCCTCCACGGGGACGAGACCCACTGACCGCGCGAGGCGCTCCAGGAGCGCGGGCGGCACCAGGTACTCGTCCACGCCCTCCACCGAGCCTTCCAGGTAGAAGGTGTAGCGCATCCCGAAGGGGTCGCCCCCCGCCGCGTACGCCCGCGCGATGGTCTCCCGCGGAAAGGTCGCGTGGCAGAAGTCGCTCCCCACGCGGAGGGTGTCGACGTCCATCCCCGCGCGCTCTGCCGGCCCCTCCTCCTCGTACTTGGGGTCGGGGCGCGGGACGGCGGGGGCCGGCTCGGCGAACTTGGCGGCGAGGGCGGCGAGGGAGCCGGCGGGGGGGGCAGCCTTGGCCTTGCGGGAGGCCGGCTTGGCCCGCTTGGCGCTTGGCTCCCCGTCGGCCTTGGCCGCCTCGCCGGCCTCCTCGCGCTGCCAGAAGAAGGGGTCCCGGTCGCCCGGGTGGGCCACGGCCGTTCGCCGCATGCGCTTTGCGTGGGCCTCTCGCATCAGCCTGACCAGCGCGTGCGAGTCAGCGATTGTGCCCAGGAAGACGCCACCGGGGCGGAGCCGGTCGCGGATGTTCGCGAAGAACTGCAGAGCCCTGGCCTGGGACTGGAAGAGGTAGTGAAGTGCGAACTGGATGCTGATGCAGTCGAACTGCTCACCGGACTCGAGCGCGGGGTAGCACCGGAGGTCCACGGCGCCGAGGTCCGCGCACACGAGCCGCCCCATCATCACAGTGCTGCCCACGTTATTTTCCGTGAAGCGCTGGGCGCCCTTGCGAAGCTGCTCGCTGCTGATGTCCACGCCCACGTACCGCCGCACGCCCTTCTCCTTCCACTTGCCGAGGTCCCCCAGCTTCCCGCACGCCAGGTCCAGGACCGAGTCACACCGCTTCGGGGCGCACGTCGAGATGAGCGTGGTCTTCACCCAGTTCTGAAAACGCCGCAGGTAAATGTGCCTGGACGACTCCCTGGCCGCTAGGCCGACGTCCTCCGCCTGGTCGTACGCCGACGCAACTGCTGCCGCCGCATCATCTTGCGCAACCCTCTCGACCGGGGCGGCCGCATAGTCCGTGTGGCCCGCTCCTAGCGACGACGCCGGTGGCGAGACTGGCGTGGGCTCATCTGCCCTGAGGAGCTTGCCCGGGTTCTCGTACGAAGACTGCCCGTTAGACGGGTTGAAGTAGTACTGTTGTCCTGTCCTGCTGCTCGTGTGGATCTGCCAGCCGGGCGGCGCCGGGCCGTCGGACATGTCGTTGCCGGCCCCCTGGCACGCCCAGGCCTGTGGTCGCCGGTCCAGGGCCTCGGGGATAGAACGCTTGGCACCTCTCGGTCAGCCTCTCGCGCAATGGTCGCGCCGAAGGTGCGGGGCGCCACTCTGGGAGCTGCCCGCAAACCAAGCAACACGCCGCCAGCTCTGCTCGAATGCCGTCCGTTTGTGCTGCTCCCGCCGTCCTTTAGACAGCACTCACACTGCTGCCTGTCAGGAGGAACAACACCAACGCCAGCGTGCTCGAGAGATCGGGGCCAAGCAGTTCCCTGAATCCGCTGCAGAATGGCAAGCTCAGAAGCACACCAAGACAGCGAGGTCGTCGAGGCGGCAGCCGGTGTCATCGTCCGAGGCGATGACCTAGATGCAGAAGACGGCGCCGTGGAGCAGGCTGGTGCGGCTGGCATGGATTCCGCGGAGACTGAGCCCGAGGAAGCCGAAGGATCCGCATCGTCCAGTGCAGCCCCTGCGGCCGCTGAGGTCGAAACCCATCGTGAGAATGGCATCGTGGTGTTAAATGATGCGCCAAAATCGCGACTGGGGCGGAGCGCAGCATGGGCGGCGCGCCGGGTTGAGGGTGTGAGCGGCGGAGTGATTGGCGCAGATGTTGCGGTGCTTTCGGGCCTGCCCTGGGGAGCCAAGACGACGGATGTCGTCGAGTTTCTTGCGCCGCTGATGCCTGTTGGGTTCAAGACGGACGGGCAGGCGGTAGAGGGGCTGTTCATGACGTACAATTCTGCGTGAGGGGAGGGTTCGTGTGGCGCGTTCGGCGCCGGAGAAAGTTGTTGCCCCCGGGCTTGCCCTCGGCTTTGTCGCTCCGTTTGCATGGTGTATCTTGTCGCGTTCGCATGCGGAAGGGTCGGGGCGCGGCGCCCCTGTTGCCAGGCGCGTGTGTTAGCCTTGCCGGCGTGCTCGTCTCGCAGCGGTGAGGCCTACGTCGAGGTCGCCGACGCCGATCAGCTGAAACGGCTGACGGAGTTGTCTGGCAAGGCGCTTGGCGCCCGGAGCGTCCGCATCCGCGCGTGCAAGCCCGGGGAGCTCGATTGGGCGCTGGCAGGGTTCCCGCACCCCGCCAACGGCGACTACGCCGGCGTGGTCCGCTTCCGTGGCCTTCCCAAGACGGTCGATGAGGTGAGTTTCCGAGCACCGCGCCTGTGTGCGCCGGGGTCACGCGCCAGGGCGGGCGCGCGCTCGTTTGCGAGCCAGCTCACACCCGATCGCCCTCGATTGCACGGCTCCGCGGCCGCAGGCGGCGGTCCTTGCGTTCGTTGACGGCTTTGATGTGCAGGACCCGGCCAGTGATGTGGATTCGCCGGTGTTCCTGTGCCGGAACCGAGCGGGCAACCCCACCGGGGACGCCTTTGTGGTGTTTGGCAGCGATCTGGAGGCGGCCAAGGCGGCGGGGAGCAAGGACGGCCAGCCGTTTGGTGACTCGGGGGACCCTATCACTGCCGCGAGGGCCATCAAGGGCGAGATGTACGGCAAAATGCTGCTGGCAAGGGGGCCCGTGCCGGCCTTTGCGCCGGCTCTCGCCGAGGGCGCGGCCGCCGCCTCCTCGGCCTCCGCCGGCGGCCCCGCCCTGCCCGGCGCCGCCTTCGTGCTCCTCCGGGGCCTGCAGTTCTCCGCGCGGGAGGACGACGTGCGAGCCTTCCTCGCAGGCGCCACCATCCCGGAGGGTGGCGTCTTCCTGACCGTTGGGCGGGACGGCAGGAAGGACGGCCGCGCCGTCGTCGCCCTCGCGAGCGACGCCGACGTCCCCCTCGCCATGGCCAGGCACCGGGAGCACATGGGCCCGCGCTACGTGGAGGTCATGGCGATGACGCCCGCGGCCGCCGACGGCGCCACCGGGGGAGCCCTCACCCGCCCGGGTGCCGGGTTCGCCGGCCTCGTCAAGCTCCGCGGCCTGCCCTTCTCGGCCAAGCCCGACGAAGTGAGGGCCCTGTTCCCCGGCTCTACCATCGGGAGCGACGCGGTGTGGCTCACGAACGACGCGACTGGCCGCGCGTCGGGCGAGGCCTTTGTGGAGTTTGCGTCCGAGGCTGAGGGAGCCGCCGCAGCCGCGGCGGCCAGCGGCACCATGATGGGGTCCCGGCACGTCGAGGCGTGGCAGTGCTCCCGCCGCGACCTCTGGGGCGCGCTGGCCCGTCCCGGCACGGCGCAGCGCAGGACGACGCCCCCCCCCGACTCGTGCGTTCGCGTCCGCGGCCTCCCCTTCGGGACGGAGCACGCAGAGCTGGAGCAGTTCTTCGCGGGCTTCACCCTCAAGAACGTCATCGTGGTCAAGCAGGGCGGCACCGACGGCAAGCCGACGGGGGAGGGGTACGTCCAGTTCGAGAGCACCGCGAGCGTCGCCAGGGCCCTGGCGCGAAACCGCTCCGAGCTGGGGGGAAGGTACCTGGAGCTGTTCCCGTGCAACGAGCTGGACGTGAGAGACGCGCTGCAGCAGTCGGGAATGGTGCAGGGCGGGGGAAGAGCGGACAGGGGGCCGCCGAGCTCGGGCGGGTACGGGCGGGAC
>Ga0136560_1001343_pt1 | contig 12673 bp, 19 predicted proteins | sample AntRauMeHopE1497_FD_104925 | JGI IMG/M metagenome (GOLD analysis project Ga0136560, IMG submission 104925) | Saline lake microbial communities from Rauer Islands, Antarctica - Metagenome Hop E1 #497 | ecosystem: Environmental > Aquatic > Non-marine Saline and Alkaline > Saline | place...
CGTGGGGGATCTTTCGCCGCGATCGCTGTCGATGCGAGCTGGACGTAGCAGGGGTCCCCAGAAAGACGACTCGGAATAACAGGGGTGGCGTCACTGCATGGGGTTTCGATGGGAGGGACAGGTGCGCCTTCGTCCGAGAGAGTCACTACCGTTCAGGCGCTGCATTTTATGCTTGCCGGACTTGCATCTCAACAACCAGACGAGTGGCCGGAGCAAAGCTTCCTGGGGAGCGTGGGTGCCCCCATGAGCCCCTCCTCCATCTCACGGCCAGTAGCCTACTACTCCGACGCTGTTGCTTCCATTGCAGTCGATAGCGGTAGCATTGAAAGTTCCTACGCCGGTGGCAGTGGTGGAGCGCTCGCCGTAGTGGCCATATAGGGACAGGCTGAAGCCACAGCAGCAGTGGTTCAGAGCAATGCCACCATCCGCAGGTCCGGATCTGCCGGTGGCGCTGGGGGTGCAATTCGAGCTGCTAGCGGCGCTTCTACACGGGCGACCCAGCGTGGCCCAATGTCACAGTCAACTACGGCCGTAATTCTGACTGGGGATGCGATGGTTGAGGATGCAGCAGCGTCCCGTCACGGCGGAGGCATTGCCAGCGACTGCGTCGGGTACTGCGTGGGCCATCTGAAACTCGAGGCGCAGTCAGCTGTGATCAACACCAGGACACGTTCCGTCCTAGGCGGAGGATCGACACACGTGTCTGCAGTGTGCGATATGCGAAAGGGAGCTCCTTGCGTCGCGATCGCGGAGTACCTTCAGCAGGTCAGGGTGACCAACGGGACTTCTCTCGAGGGGCCAGGGGGTTGTGTAGGGCTGAGGCAAGCAAGTAATCCTTCGGGTCCTTTTGAGTTGCAAATCTCGCGCAGTGGTTCTGTCGACAACACGGAGAACGCCGCCATCGATATAGATGCCGGTGCTGATGTCAGTGACTCGAGGGCCGTAAGGGCATCTGACGGCGCAGACCTCATCCCGCTGTTCCCTGCCGTGGCATCATACGGGACGGACACGGTTGATGAGGTGTTCGGCGAGATGGAAGCCATCATACAGGGATCTGGGGACTCCACAGGCAGTCGAGTCACCCCTACACAGAGACGTTCAGCGTACGTTCCGACTGGTTCTCTTCCAGGTCCCGCAACTTCTGCGCAGGAGCAAGCGCAGTTCGCGGCCTAGATACAGGAAGGTGCTGTGCTGCTCGGGGCCGGCGAAGACGTCGAGATTTCCCGATGCATCGCACTGCTGGACGGCGGTGTGATCAGCGCGTTAGCTGACTCTTCTTTGGTAGCTCTGCTGACCGGGCCTGATCTCCGAGTGTCATCTGGGGTGTCCATCGCTGGCTCTGGGGGTCTATTAGCAATGCGTTCTAGCTCACTGGGGCAGACGTTGAAGGCATCCGTGACCATCAAAGGTGGGGTCACGCTGCAGAATGGAACTGCAGCGGTCAGGGGTGGGCTTGTTCGCGTACGGCAATCCAGGCTGTCCATCAGTGACGGTCCAATTCTATAGCAGGGCATTGCAGCGCAAGGTGGCATCCTCGCGTCAGACGACTCTAGCGTTACGATTGAAGGTGCCGATATCAGTGACGGGCTGTCGTTGAGCGAGTCAGCTTTCGGGGGGTGTCTAGCTCACTTTGGGGATAGAGAGGTGTTAATCCGTTCTGGCAGCACTGTGTAGCGATGCATGGCCATGCCGATTGATGCCGCAGCAGGTATGCAACTTCCGCGAGATGCATAGAGTGCGGCGCTCCTTGATTCAGGCAGGAGCAGCTCAAAAGTACTTTTGCTACCAACGTTTGAATCTACATCGATCGGAGCCGCGCGAGCCCCAGTTTTAAGGTTAGCTGCGGTGGATCGAATGGCGACTGACTACCTCCTCAAGCAGTGGTGGGACGATGTGCATGGCAGTGCAATGCTACCTAAGGTCGGCCTGGGTACCATCTGGGACGCGTGTGTAGTCGAGCCACTGGGAATGGGTGGTCTTACTCTAGAGGCCGCAGCGCGGATCCTACTAGAGCAGATGAGTGCCTCCACCGCGATTACGGCACCTGGCTCTGAATAGACGTCTGCACTAGCTTCCAGCTTGCTGTTAACGCAGACCCTCGGAGACTCCCAGTGGCAACAGATGCACGTATGTCTACCTCTCAGTGCCAGCGATGCTGCGAACTATGCGACTTCACACCCGGGCCGGGTGAACAGCTCTGCGCGTCTCGATATCGGCACGGATGACTGGATGCAGGTCCGAACCGCAAGTCCTCAAGGGTTAGCCAGAGCATGGCGAGTTGGTACCTAGTCTCCCCCTTGGAGCTCATGGCTTGGAGTGAGCGCGGCGTTGGTCGATGGCACGGGCTCTGTGTGCAATAGCATACCACCCCTACTGAAGGACGTCGCTGTGGTCCTCTTGCCTAGCAAAGGGGTTGTACCAATGCAGAACTGGTCGGCATCGGTAACCATCAATGAACACATCGGACCTGGTGTAAAACAAGCCGGTGTCATATCGTTTGGTGTCGATTCCGGGGCCATCGAGCTTGCCTGTGGTATTTCATCGGATCAGCAGCTCTCGTGCGCGATTCCGTCGACATTAGGCCGCGGTCTCACCAAAATGTGTCAGGTCGGTGTCGGCGAGGGCCCGTGGAGGATACATGTTTCGCTCACGTCTCACTTGGGGAACAACGCGAAAATTGAAGATCGAGTTTTGCGCGTCGCTGCAAAGCCAATCAAGGTAAGCGGGACATATACTTACTGCGAAACGGCGCAAGGAGAAATCGATTTGATGTGGCCCTAGTCAGGTTTCGGCGCATCTTCATATCAAGTCGGTATGGGCGTTGTGTCTCAAGTGGAGGAAACGATAGGGGCCGGTTTTTCGGCGTTTGAGCTTGGAATCGCTGGATTTGGTCAGCAAGTGCCAGGGCCCGACAACGAATTTAAGGAGTGCGCCTTGCTTTCACTAGAAGAGGGGTAGTCCGCCGAACCGGTCAAATTAGGCCGAAGTGCTACCGAGGCTCTCGTCATGCAACTTCGCGGCTCGATGGAGAAGAAGCGGGCCTCTGTGCGTGATCGCGTTCAGGTCGGATCGTTGGTCGGGGGCGGATACCCAGAGTGGCCTGTGTGGCATCTGCCTATGCCGAAACCACGCAATACGCAAGGTATCCCAGCTGGGCTTGCAAATATCATTGCTTCGAGATTTGGCATCGGGGCGATAGTAAGGACAGTAGCTGGCCAGACACGTGACGCCAGTGGCGTTCGGCCGCTACAGCTCAGCACTTCCTCTGTGCTGACCATGCCTCTGGCTTTCCCCGGGCCAATACACACGGTTTCGATCAAGGTGCAAGGAATGGAGCGACAGGATTCGATTCCGGACGTTGTTGTCTGGCCCCAGGAGGCGGGAATCGACGCCTTGTCTCCAGATTACACGCCGCCTGCAGCAACGACGCTCCCTTCCACAATGGCAGTTCTCGCTAGGGCCGTCGTTCGGTCCAAGTCGGACTACTTGAGCACGACGTTCGGTAGATTCGCCGAGGTGGTTGCGCGGGCCATCAAGACGGGTGATGAGCTACCGGACGATCCTGCTCGATGCTATCCAACGCATCAAACGATACTGCAGAGGCGGATGGCATCACTAGCGCTTGGCGCTATTGACGCAGTACTCGAGTACGCATGCCATGGGTACCCTGGTGGTATGTTAGAAGTGCACGCAACTTCGGATGCGTCGATCGTGGATGTCCGAGCATATGTTCCCGATACATGGACGCCAAGAGGGTAGGCAACCGCGCTTGCCTCATCGAAGTAGCCATTCGCTATTATTGACATGGCTGCTGCAGCAGTTGCTTCAGCTGCGCCATTCAAAGGTGCATTGGTCGATGTTGCTACAATGAGACGAATTGGCGCCGGAAGCGTGAGAATGCTCGGACTTCCACGCTCGCGCACCTCGTCGTATGATACCATTACAGGGACCAAGCTCAGAGACATGATATTGCAGCCCGTGGCAGGTGACCAGTGGGTTGAAGACGATGAGACCATGGAGACTGCAATGCTGAGCCTGGCATCAGATGCCGCTCCGAACGGCGTGTACTCACAGCGGCTATCCACGGGAGGATGTATCGCTGCGAATGACAGCATTTTAGCCATTCAAGGGACTGCTATGATGCACTGCGCCGCCGGTGCCTTTGGCGGCGCCATATTCACAGGAGGCGCCTCTGGCCAGCTGAGCTTGCAGGCCCCGCTACGGATCTCGGCTAGCCAGGCAGCTCTTGATCCTGCAAGAACCATGTGGTATGCGAACGCGTCTGATACGCATGCGAGGCTTGCTCGCATCATGCAGGCGGAGCGGGATGCCCTGGAAGCTGAACGGGCAGGTGTTGATGCTGGTGCCACGCAAGCTGGGAACTCAAGCCGGGACGCAGTTTTGCCGCTTGAGGCTGCCTATAATGCAATGCAGGCTCGGGCTTGGCTGCGTATCGATGGGATAGCACAGCAAATTGCCAGCAGTCCCTTGAGTCTAAGCAGCAAGTCCCCTGCGGACCAATTCACCGCCGCTGTGCTGCAGGCGGGGCTGCTGTCTGCCAGTGGCGAACCGGGCGGCGAGTCTGCAACGGCTCTATTAGCCGCCCTCGGCAAGGGATCTGGAGCAGCAGGTGGTGGTGCAATAGCCATCATAGATGGTCAGACAGTATCGACAAGTAAGTGCATTTCATTGCCGCCTGAGGATGGCAATCTGCTCGATTCGATGCCCGGACGAATGCTCCAAGACGCTTCGAATGCCGTCTATGGCGATGCATTTGACGGTTTGCTATCTATAGATGCCGGAGGTGCCGCCCAGAGACTGTCGTTACATGTAAGCCGGGCTGTGAATTCGATGCAGTCGCAAGGGATGGGCCTGCTAGGCATGGAACGTGTGCCCATAGCTTCCCAGGTGTCACGTCCTGGAATGTACTCAGCTGACGCTAGGTCGGCGCAAGGTGCCAGCGATGCCTTAACTCTAGACATGCTCACTAGGCTAAGTGGATTCGCATCGGTAGGGGGAAGTGTTCCAACAACGACAGGCGTTTCAGCTGCGAGGCTAATCTCTTGTTTCGCCCAGTCTTTCAGTCACGACCAGGATTTCCACGACGGTGGTCTCTGGAAGCCTGCGTATGTGAGTGCACGTGCTCAGCTGGGAAGCTCGAAAGTTAGCTCATTCGCTGGGTATGCTCTCCTAAGCAGTCCAGAGTCAGTCACAGCACGGCCGTAGATAGCTACGATACGACAGCGCGGGACTGCCAATGCACACTATGCGCTGTGCGATGGATGTACGCAAAGCATCTCCAGCGCCACGCATGCAAATATGCCACCACTGGGCACGTTTTACGGTGATCCACCTACGATTGCGCTATCGAAGGGTGCGGTGGCACGAGCAGATATTGAGCTAGCCTCGTGCACATCTACGCAAAGTGACCCGTACACCTGCAGAGTTGGGCTTGCTGTGCACACTGCGCCGGCTAATTCTTTCGAAGACTCTATCTTGTTGTCGTATTGCGGCCTATGGTCTACAGTGACAGATGGCACACTTGCAGCGTCCACTGGTGTCGAGTGCTGGGACACATCTGGAGGCACCGCGGCACCTGCAGTTCCGGCCGCGTTCCAGGTCGACGCACTGCTTCTCAGCCGAATCCGAGTTCGGACTCAAGTCACGACAGATGGAATCCAGACCATGTGGGAGCTAGCCCAACCTGCGATGCCGACACAATATACTGCCGGTTCCTTCCTCGAGTTTAACACCACGCAACTCGTCCATAGTGCTGCCCTCAGCCGGCTGGACCCAAGCACGACACAGTTGGGCGTCACAATAGTTCAATCGGTCGACGGGGCGAAACTCAATGCTGAGTCCAAGGTACATTCCTTGTCGTTTTATGAGCCTGATTGCGCTTCTCCACGCGCATTATCTGCATTGGTCGGATCGCCTGTCTCACTATCGCCAGGGGCGGTATCGGCTGCGAATTCCCCTGATATAGTGGGCGTGTCGGATCGGACTCGTGTCAGTCGGGCGAAGATCCAGCGATTTGCATAGCAGCAGTCAGCCATGCAGGACGTGCTAAGACTAGCATCCAAGTACACGTCCGTAGACATTACCAGCACCGCTGGCGACCTGGCGTTGGAGGGTCTTCGCTCAGCTGGAATTTTCTTACGTGACCGTGGTGGAGCTCAGTTTGGCTCGCAAGATACTCCTGCTGTTTGGGGCGCCCTTGGATCTGACCTCGCTCACGAGGCGGAACTCTAGCTCAAGCTACTGCAGCCATTTGCTCGGACAGAGAGCATGATCGGCTTGTTGCAGCACCAGCTCCTGTCTAGTGCGTGGGCAGTACTTCGGCCTGAACTGGGCACTTGCAGATCCAGAGATAATCTTGGAATGCCTGCGGCCAGCTACTACCCCGCCACGGTAGGACGGGACGTTGGTGAGGACTGTGATCATTTCGACGAATCACTCATCGGAACAACAACTACTCTGATCGGAGATAGGTTGGCCACGACGTGGCAGCTGTCTTCAGCTCATGATTCAACACAATGCATCATTGATGATTCGAGTGCGCCGCTTGGTTCTGGTGGTTCTGTTTTCGTGCGAAACGTAGACCAGGTAACCCTGGAAGGCTTCAGCATAGCTACAACTGCAACGTCCGGGGTGCATGCAGCCCGAGGAGGTAGCAGTGTCCTCAGCCACAGACTGGCCAAACGCACGCACTTCAGCCTGTTGGCCAGCTGGATTGCACTCGGAGCTGCTCATGAACGTTCATTGCGACTAAACTCTCCTCTATCACAGCAAGCGTCGGAGGAACAGCTGTTGCTGGGTGCATGTCAGGTTGCCCCCGGACGCAACAACCTGCATCAGCTTGTGGTTCCAAACGGACCTGCTGGCCTGGCATTCAAACGGTAGGCCGTCAAAGGGGGTACCCTTGCAGCGATGCCCTCTGACGATGTAAGCAGTGCTCGGCGAACTGTTGTCATCGATCGGTCTGCAATCACTGGGAGCTATGCCGCCGCAGCCGGGACGATGTACGTGGCTATCAACTCACCGAATGCGATCACTTTAAGAGACTCTGTGATCGCAGATACGATCGCAGATCAAGTTGCGATGAGTATTTTCCTGCAGTACGGGTCATCTACGGGTGCACAGGCGGGTAGCAGTGCAGGTGCGCTCGCGGCCGTCCTGCCAGGGACCCTGTCCACCCCTGTGACTAGGCTCGCTGGTGATCTGCCTGGGACTCTGTGGGCCTTCATGACGACCTTGAACGATATCAATGGACCACAGAACTTGACGGCGCAGGTCCTCCAGTCTATCAGCCGATCCATTCAACTGGGGCTCGAATAGCAAAGCTAGGAAACAAGCCTACGCGAGGTAGTTGTCCCGCCCATGCTGATGGCACGTGATACCGTAGGCAGCTACCCAGCCCTTATAGGCGAAGTATGCGACGCTTTCCTGGCTCAATCAACAGTTGGTGCGCTCACTGGAACCGAGACGTCAGCATTTCTTACGGGTGTCGTTGCTATTCGGAGCACAAGTCCAATAACGCAGCCAGCCACTCTCTCCAACCCGACCTTCCTCTTATTCAGTGGGAGAGACACGTCTGAAGTTCTTGGTGTCCTCCCTCCGACCAGCGGACCAGGAGCCGACACTGAGAATCCAGCAACCGCGATCCTAGCTCAAACGATTGAATCCATCACGAAGCCTTACGCTGTGGTCATCTCTGTCGATTTCTTTGGGACTGCGCTCCCTCCCGTCATGCCAGAACCCACCATGTCGTGTGACGTATCTGTGACGTCAGGGGGTCAGTACACGCCTATTCTTTCGACTCTCAGTCCAGCGTAGAGGATGTTTCTGGCCTCTGATATCAGCACGCCTGTATTGCTGTCGCCGGCAACCATCGAACCCCCAGGTGGTATCATGGAGCTGTCGGTGCAAGTAGTCGCACCAATGGCGTCAGTATTTGCAGTCTCCGTTTCCTGCACTGCGCTTGACGCAGAAGACGCGACCGGGGAGCCGATCATCGCAGACGTCAGCACTACTGGTGTAAGCGCGCTCGTCGCAGTAGTGTGGACGACTTCCACGACCTCAACGCAGCACGCAGTCACAGCGACGAGAGAGGCTGCTGTGCGTGCCATGGGTGGCAGCGCTTCGAAATTGGGATCCTGGGCCTACATATACCCATCGCTGGTGGCTCAAACCTAGGCGGTGATTCCAACGGCTACCGCGTTGGATGACGAGCAGCTTCCTCCGAAGGACAGGACGGAAGTGCTTCCTAGTGACACTGGTATAATGCAGACTGAGATCAGACTGTCTAATGTACCGTGTACAGTTTCAATTGGGAGAGCGGCAGCGGTGTCGGCCGGCGGACTGGCAGGATCTGCTTAGTCCTTGGATCTGCGTGCGTTTGGCGTGCGCTTGTGGGGTGAAACCACGGTGATGACAAACGCCCGCGGGCAAGCTGTGTTTGGCAAGGTAGGGCTAGAATCCCAGCTGGAAGACGTGGAAGTTGATCTGCAGCTACAGTGTCAATACACGACTGGCGCAATCGTTCAACCGGTTGTTCTATACGGCTAGACCGTCAGGGTTTACACGCAAAAACCAGTTATCCGTTGGGTGTAGCCGGCGCTGGCTTCAATCGAACGTGCCGCAGCAGTGAACATATCAGCCGAACTTGACCCAGGATGTGGGGTTTTACCACAGGCCAACAGACTGACATGCAGGAAGGCATCGGCGCGGTTCGCGTACCTTACACATAGGCTGCTGCTAGACCATCCGCATTCTGGCCAGCTCTTGGTGCGGCTCCTTGACATCATCTAGAACCACTAGACGGGTACAGGAGCAAATGCAGCTACAGACCCTCGACGAACAGCCCAGCTGCTGGCAGCAATGTCCTCCTGGTCTCCTAATAAAGACGCATTGCTAGGAGGGGGCGGGGTGATACCGAGTCTCTCTGCTGATTCGGTCCTAGGAAGCGTGGGACTCTCTGCTCTTGAGCCTCTCTTGAGATCCGCTGTTTCTGTGTCAGATTCTATGAAACAAATTCAATAGGTGCGCGCAACATCAGGCTTCACGGGTGGTCCTGGCGACTAGCCACATCTACCTTGGCTGTCGGTTTTGACCGCAGACATGCAAATTGCCGCCGAATCACAGGCAACCCGGGAAAGTATGTTGAGCGTAGCAGCCACTGCATGCGCAGAACGCGCTCGACAATTTATAGCTGGTACGCGTCTCAACGATGACGACAAGGCTCGCAGTGCCCTTGATGCTCTGGGTAACGCCTTGCGTGCGATTCCAAATGCGACCGAGGCTGCTCGAATGCGAAACGGTGTCGATGCCATGATCAGCACGCAGTGGGATGCAGGTGAAGTGCCTCTATGGGGTGCTAGGGCGCTTGCGCTTGACCAGATGATGCCTGACGTGTCAGCGGATGCAAGTGCCTCGAGCTATGGCAACGTGTCGATGGCGTCGCTCATTTCCATCGCGAACAACGGGTGGTAGCTAGCTGAACTCATCCAGGCGTCGGTGTCCGAATTCTCATAGATTAAGAGTTCCATGCAAGCCCCCTTGGATTGGTGCGATGTTGCTGCCGCTGCAACTATTTTGCACCAGTCACTGGCTGCAGACAGAACCTCCGGGGATTCTAAGGGTGGCGTCACCCCGGCTCCCATTCTTGTTGTTCGAGTAGATAGACTAGGTAGTGGTAGCGCACGCAATGAGCTCCTCCGCACCGGGCGGATAGCAGAGGACGCTGCAGCGTCAAAGTTACTGCCCAATTCGCTCGTTTCAGGACAAGATACGGCTTCGAACCTTGCCCCTGCAGATCTCCTCAGCGATGCGGAGATGGCAGCTGCGGTGGGGAGAGCGTAGCAGCTGTCTGCGTCAAGCCACGTTGCTTCCGTCATCGGTAGCAAGTACCGGCTGCAGGCAGGCATTTCTGGCGCCGAAACCGCCACCGCCTGGATCGTAGGAACTGCTACCGCTTCGGATGCAGAGAACGACGTATCGTACGACGTGTTGGCATGGCCTGCCTCGCGACCTACGTCACCCAGCGTCGCAAAGATCATGCCACCGAACGCCACGTCGATACCAGAGGTGACGTGCTCCGCAGGCGTGCAACTAGTATAGGACCCCCTGAATGATGTCTTGTCTTCACTGGCGTTAGAGATCCGAGGCAATGCATCTGCCCCCCTCGTGCCAGACAGCGCGATACGAGATCTTCCATCTGAAGCGGGCATCGTGAAAGCCTCCACTATGCAGCTGAGTGGTGCAGGTTCTACTGGGAGTATGTGGTGCATAGATGTGATGCCTCGGGCTACGGGACCTGGACGAGTACGTCCTCTGACGACCTCCGTCACACGACCACCGGAGTGCAGAGAGGTGGTTGCAGCTCTAGCGTTCCCCTCTCTCGTCATCAAGAGCACCGTGGATGGGTAGACGGTAGCCCTTGCTGCAGAATGCAGACTCGGGGGTTCAGGGACTCCTCATTCAAGCCAGTAGCGAGACAGCAAGCTTCTTGCTCTGGCATCGCCGCTGGTACCAGCTGGGTAGATTTCCAACGAACCAGTGCAAAGGACACAGCTGAATGCAAAGACACTCGACGAAGTGCAAAATCTTACGGCTTCCCTACAGTCCGACGAATTTGTCACTGGCTTGCCCCTCCTCGTCGATGTGCTCTTTACTGACGCTACCACGTGGTCAAGGCATGTAGCCACCTAGGTTGAATCATCGATCGATGCCGAGAGCGAAGCTATCGCCAGCATGTTTCCCCTGCCCGAGGGGCAGCTATGGCCCAGGTATCGGGGTTGGCACCCAGCGTGGGGTCCCGCTGATTACTGGCTGTGTCAGCTTCCTAGGAGTCAGAGGGGATCAATGAGACTCCTGCGCCCAGCTCTATCAAACTCAGCCCTCTGCCATGGCACGACTTCTGAAGGTGCCATTGCCGATGATGTGACTAGGATGGTGATGCTTTCGACTGGTGGCCACCGATTCGAGTTGCCTGCGGGTGCTTCGCCCGTCGCTGTGTGGCAGGAGACAAGAGACATTGATGTGTTTGGTAGCGGTATCAGCTTCACGGCCGGGTACGTTGCTGGCCTCGGGGCAGAAGCTGAGGCAGAGCAAGCCGCGATTGCGTGGAGATTCCTATCTCCTGGGACCGTCTCTACCGCTGTATCACCTCTTGTTCTCGCTGGGGTATCCGCATACGTTGTCACGGGCGATGCCGATGACAACCGCATTAGTTCCAACTCTGGTGGCACTGTAGGCCCATACGCCGGCTTGGCTGCCATCTCTTCAGCAGCATCTGGATTATACTCATCCCTGGAGTTTGACGTCCAAACCGGGTCATCATACGAGATTGTTGATCCTTAGAGTAGCTCATCAAGTCAACGGCTATCCTTAGAAGCTCGTGCGTTCCTAAGAGTCGTGTCGCGAGTTGCAGGTGTAGCAGGCGCACTGCATACAGTGAGACAATCGGGAAAGGAATCGACTTCGACAGATCCAGTCGTTGCTTGTTCCTCGGCTGTACAGGCTCAAGGCCTGTTGGATCTTCAGAACGACGCCTACCTGAGAAAGTCGGATTATCTCATCGCATAGATGCTCAAAGTGTCTACAGTGTCAGATCTTCAATCCTCATCTCACTTACTGTAGCGAGCCGTTCGCAGCATCGACGACGCAGATCTCCGAATTGCTGTCGCTGATTAGGTTGTGATTGCTAGGTCGTCGCCCACCGGGGATGACCGTCTCATGCAGGGACCTCTTATGAGCCATAGCAGCACGTTGCGGACTCAAATGAAACTCTCCTAGGGCCAAGGCGCGGTCGACTCCCACCCAGCTGATCAGCACGTGAAGAGGGTAACAGGGGCCTTTGGTAACGGCGTCATGCTGGACATAGGTCCTAGTCTGGTGGCGGCTGCAAGAGGCCTATCGGCTCGGCCGATACGACTTTAGCTCGTTGAGCCTAGTATTCGCACACAATGGGAGCGAGCCCCCGGTTTGCCTGACGGAAACCCGATGCACTCTGGAGAGCATGCCATCGTCGCACAGCTGACACTTGCATGTGCGAGCACAGGGATTATGGGAAGTGCTGCGAGCAATAATGCATTGCACGGCAGTGCGATAGGGGCTAATCTCATGGCACTGGTGGCGCCCCCAGCTCTGCATCACTGCCGAGTCGAGACCTACAATGCTAGCCTGCCAGGACAACTCGCGCCGAACCAGATCGCACTGCCACCTGTGAGCTAGACCCCTCCAACGCAAGCTGGGTCTACTCAAGAAGCCACTGCGTTTTTTGTCGCTCGGCCAGCCCCGTGCCAGAGGCTAGCAGCTGGAGTTGCTCTTGAGGCGATTGCAGCACTATCAGGCATATCGCAGGCGACGCGCTTGCATCGCTCAGAGCTCATGGACCCCTTGAAACAGGACAAGACGGACGTAGAGAACGCAATAAGAAGTGCTGCCGAGCTTACCCTGCTGCACGCATCTGCAACCGTGGCTGCAATTGGCAGCATCATGGGCTCCGGTCCAAGCGTAACGGCCACGCCTGCCGCTGCATCTGATGGATACGGCTGTCACATCGCGGTGGAACCGAGGTCGAGACTGAGTCTTCCATCGAACTTCGCTGGAGGTTTTGTCGAAGCACTAGGTGTCCTAAGCCACGTTGTCCCTCAAGAGTTGAATCGGGAGA
>Ga0136560_1001345_pt1 | contig 12658 bp, 4 predicted proteins | sample AntRauMeHopE1497_FD_104925 | JGI IMG/M metagenome (GOLD analysis project Ga0136560, IMG submission 104925) | Saline lake microbial communities from Rauer Islands, Antarctica - Metagenome Hop E1 #497 | ecosystem: Environmental > Aquatic > Non-marine Saline and Alkaline > Saline | place...
CCGCCCCGTGCCCCCGAGCCCCCGTCGCCACGACGGCAAGCGCATCCCCACATCCCCCCTCGTCCGCCAGCTCATGCACGAGGCCGACGTCCTCGCCGGTGCCACCCACTGGCTCCCGGCCAAGCTCCTCCGCAACCCCGCCGTCGCCGCCGCCGACATACCCATGACCACGGAGGCCTTCCCCTCGGGCCCCGCCTCCATCGTGCCCCCCTGCTTCCTCGCCCGGGCCATGCGCGGCCCCGCCGGCGGCCCCCCCTGCTCCGGCGTCCCCGGTCTCTTCAACTTTGAGGATTTCGTGCGATTCTCCATCGCCCAGGCCGACCGCATGCGGACGACGTCGGCGGCATACTGGCTCGACATCCTCGACCTCGACGACGCCGGCACCGTCGGCGAGCGCGACCTCCGCGTCGCCTGCGCGGCGGTGGTGCGGGAGCGACGCCGCCTACACTGCCGCGGCTCCAAGGTCTACCGCGTTGCCCTCAGCCCCGCCGCCGTCCTTCAGGCCGTCTCGGCGCTCCTGACGACCAACCGGGCGCTGCGCTTTGGGGCCGCGGCCGTCGCCGGAGGCACCGCCCGCGGCCCCGTCGCCCTCACCCGGGGAGCCTTCACCGGCCCGGGCGGCAACGCGCTCGGCCTTGCCGTCTTCTCCGCCCTCCTCGCGGCCAACGGCTGCGACGGGCTCCTCGACTCGGCCGCCGCAGTGGTCTCCCGCTTCCCCGCCGGCCTCGCCGCCGACCTCCCGATGCTTCACCCCTCGGCCTTTGCGCGCGCCTCGGCCAAGTCGGGCAGCAGCCCCATCGCCGTCGTCGGTGCCTCAAGCCCGAGGGCCGCCGCCGCCCCCCGCGGCGGCTCGGTGCGCCGCGTGGCATCCTTCCACGGCGGCGGCTCATCCCCCGCCGCACGCGCGGGCGCCGCCACCGCCTCAAGCGGCGTCACCATCGTCCGCTCCAGCTCGGGATCGGACCAGCACCACACCATGCCCGCCCTCCGACCCCGCACCGCCTCCACCGGCACCTTCCAGATCCCCGGCTTCGCCGCGCCCCCCGCCCTCACCATCCCCGACCAGGACCACGTCCCTGGCATGTGAGCGGGGCGGCGCCCGGCGCCCACCGACCCTGCTTCCCGAATCAGCCCCGCCTGCCCGGTGGCAGCGCCCCCGCACGTTGCGGAGGCGCCGCCACCGGCACGCTGGCGGACTGCAGCGCAATTGTCATGTCCCGCCTTTCATTGGATCTGCCCTCCAGCGTCTGCTAGCTTGCTTTGACCGATTCTCAAGCGCCTTTTGTGATTTTTTGGCATTGCCCTTGCGCAATCGCCGGATTAGCCTCGATGCCCGGGCTACCACGCAACCCTGCCACCCACACGCAACACACCGCACGCAAGGGCACCCTCAGAACAGCGGGAACCTCGCCGGGGGCTTGGCGGCCGCCGTCGCCGCCGCGCCCGGCGCGCTCGACCCCCCCGTGGTGGGCAGCGTGACCCTGGTCGGGGCCATCTTGCGGATCCGGTTCACCGCTGACGTCGTCGACGGCGCGGGGCGGTGCTTCGACCCGGCGCCCGCCGCCGGCCCCGCCGCGCTCGCCGGCATCACAAGCCGGTCCTGTGGCCCCGTCACGCCCTGCATCAACGACGGGGCCGGGGGCGCGGCGTCGGCACGGGACACGCCCGATGACGTCACCGGGCCGAGTGAGCTCCGCACCGTCCCGTCCCGGCTGCCGGAGGACAGGGCCGAGGCCGAGGCCACGAGGGCGCCGACGTCCTCGTCGTCAGAGTCCGCCCTCACGATGGCTCTGCCGGCGGGCCCCGGCCGCTCGCCGGGCCCGGCCGCCTGCTGCCCTTGCTCGAACCCGAACGCCGCCAGCCCGGCCTGGGCGCGGGCCGCGGACGGGTCGACGGCAGCCGCCGGAGCGGCCGCCGGTGCCGCGGCCCGCTGCTCCGGCCCCGCACCCTGGTACGACTGTGCCGCCTGCGACCACGCCGGCGGCTCGCTCGGCGAGGGCGCGAAGCCGCCGAAGCCGTCAGAGGCGTAGAAGTACTGACTCGCGTCCGTGTACCCCGCCCCGTCGGGCCACGTGTAACCGCCGTAGGCGTCCTGCACGCCGCCGTACTCGTCCACGTACGAGCCGTCGGGGAGCCAGTGCGGGCCAAGCGGGGCCGCCGCGGGGGCGGGGGCGAAGGACGCAGCCTGGCCGTAGCCGCCCGCCGCCTGAGGGTATGCCTCCGCTCCGTGCGGCTGCCCCGCCGCCGCGGCCGCCGCCGCCGCGCCGGGCGCCGGCTCCGTGGTCGACCCCCAGCCGGTGGGCGCGGCGTCCCTCGCCTCACCCTGCTTTCCCGCGTCGCCCGCCGCGCCGGCGCCCTGCCCCCGGCCCCCGAGCGCCCCGAGCAGCAGCCTCGCGGCGCCGGCGCCCCCCGCCGCGGCGCCGTCCCCGCGCTGCCTCGATGGCGAGGACACGAACGCCACCATTGCCCCCTCCTCCCCGTCCCCGTCCCTCCCCGACCCGCCGTCCTCGTCGTCGTCCTCCCCGCTCCCCTCCCCCGCCAGCGCCCGCCTGATCCTGTCCTCCTCCTCGTCTCTCCTCCGCTCCAGCTCCAGCATGACCTCCGTGTTCAGGTCGATCGCGTGCGTCTTGGCGAAGAGCCAGAACGTCGGCTCCCCCGCCAGACCCTCGAGCCGCAGAGCGACGCTCCCGAGAGACATGCTCACCAGCACACCCTGCGCCACGTACAGCGCGCTCAGAGCCGCGTTGTCCCGCGTCGCCAGGTGTCCCGCGGCCCCCAGGCCCAGGATCACCAGCAGCGTCAGCGCCGTCGTCAGGGCGGCAAAAGTCTGCGCCATGCGGGTCAGGCGCCGCGACTTGCGGACGAGAGCCGTCACCGTCAGCGGGACGGCGAACACCGCCATGGCGCCCGTGACGGCGGCCATGGTGACGGCCAGCTGCCACGAGTCGGCGCCAAACGCGCCGAGCACGGCCGCGATGGCGGAGCCCCCTGACGAGGTGCCGAGCCCCTGCGCCTCGAGACGCGCGGCCAGCCCCGTTTCCCTCGCGATGCGCCTCGCGGTGTCTGCCTCTGCCCCGAGGATACCCTCCGTGGTCGCGATGACGACGTTCAGCAGCGCGAGGAGCGTGCCGGCGATGACGACGCCCGAGAGGCTGGACCGGACCTCCTGCTCCTCGCTCTCGGTCTGGACCGGGACGCACCCGCACGCCAGGATGAGGGGCTCCCCGCTGGAGGGGTGGATGCCTGCGGGCACGGGGAGCGAGGCACGGAGGCGTTGGCACGAGCCGAGTCTTCACTCCGTGGCACTCGGGTCGCGCCAGGCAGGCCCGCGCCAGCAAGCGGCACCCGTGTGCACGGCGGGGATCCGCAGGACCGGCCCTCGATGTCATGGAGCGACGGGCGGAGCGCTCGCCAACGCAACTGCTCACCAACCGGCCCAACCGAGTCCTTGCGAGGGTCGTTGTGGGGGTCGAGCGCAATGAAGGGGAGACCGGTGCGGCGGTTCCTCTTCCGGAAGGCCTGGATGGCGGCCATGGCGCGCTGGGCGCAAGAGCGTGCCGGGCGCAACGATTCCGAGGCCGGTTTGGTCAATCGACGACGCACTGTCGTTTGCAGAGCGACCATCACACAGGGCGGAAGACGCGGCTCTTGCGCATCTTCTGCACGCGCTCCTTGTCCGCCTCGAACTTGCGCCGGAGGTCCTCCAGCTCTGCGGGGGAGGGCGTGGGGGAGGGGTGCGACGGCGGGGCTGGCGAAAGCGTGGAGCGGCCGAGGCCGGCGGCGCCTCCGCACGGCACGGCTCACCGTTGATGCGGCGCTCGCGGGTCTGGAAGCCGTAGAAGTCGCTGGCCTCCGCGGCGCCGCGCCTGTTCTTGTTCTTGCGATTCTGGCTGACAAAGCCCCAGGCGTCGGGGCCGGCCGACGCGCCGCGGGCGATGCGCCCCGCCCCCTTGCTCTTGCTCTTGGGGACGACGGTGATGAAGCCGTCCGCGTCGGGCTTCCCCGCGATGGCCCGCATCTCCTTCTCGACGCCACGCTCCGAGGCCTCGAACGCGGCCATGGCGCTGTCCACCTCGGCTGTCAGCGTCGACGAGCGGGGGATGCGGTCCTCCGCCTCCTTCACCCACACTGCGGGGGGGGGCACGGTGGGAGCACACGGGTGCGAACACACACACAAGCGTCAGGCGGGGCACGCCCGAGGCGGTGCGCGCGAGCGACAGCGCCGGGAGGCATCGGGGGTGCCTGTGCGCCGCTGCTCACGTGCCATCCCCACCGGCTCGCCGTCCTCGCCGGACTGCTTTGGCTCCACTCCCAGCGCCAGGAGCTTCTTGAACGCCCCCTTGGTCTCAAAGCGCACCCGAACAGCGGCCCAGTCGCTGGCCGATGACCCCGCCTCGGCAGGCGTGCCCGCCAGCGCCTCCGGAAGCTCGGCATCCCTGGCGTCCGCGATCTCCCCGCTCTTGGACGCAGCCGTGATGATGTCCGACGCGGTGGCGGCCGCGTCGTGGATGATGACCACGTCCTTCGCCCCGGTCCGGGCCACAAAGGCGTCCACGAGCTCTCCGTCCGCTACCCTGAGCATGACATGCCGCATGCTGGCGAGCGCTTTCATCGCGGACTCGGACGGGGCAGCGGGAGCCGACGCCGGGGCTGAGGCGGTGGCCTTTGCGGGGGGGCGCTTCTTTGCTGCGCGCTCCTTGTCGTCCGGGCGCTGGCGCTTAAGGGTTTTGCGGGACCCCATCGCGCAGGAACCGGACAGTCACCTGCCGGGCACGTGTGGGCAGCCTGGCCCGGTCCCGGTGCCCTCCGGCCAGCAGGTCGTCGCGGTGTGGCTCTACCTCACACACGCTGGGCTGTCCTGGCTTTCCTTGCCCTCACACGCGTCAAAGTACCAGACAGCATTCTCTGAATTGGGCGCCGTGTGCGGCCTGGCTCAAAGGAAGCGCAGCCAAGACCCCTGGTGGCGAGCAATTTCGCTGTGTGCGCCTCCCCCGGCACCCCGCGGAGTGATCAAGGGCCCTGACTCGGACTGCGTTCCGTCGTGCGGACTGGAATTCAAATTGCTTAGTGGCTGGCGGCAAGCCGTCGCGGGCTTTCGCTGCGATGGACTCGCAGCCGCTGTGCGCCAGCTCAGCACGGCCGGCTCGGGACAACGCGGGGAGCCGGCCAACGGTTGAGTCCCCAGCGCTTCGCTCCAGTGACATTCGTGCCATATGGCGGACCAGCCCCGCGGCGAAGCCTGCGGAAACACGGCGGGGCCGGGAGCCGGCGGCCGTGCCGGGGAGCCAGGACTCCAAGACCACGGTCGGCTCGCCGCTGCGCCAAGGCACGACGCCTTGGTCGCAGGACTACGGCCAGAGCGCCGCGATGCTAGAGGAGAGCGCGTTCCAGGCGCAGCCCGACCTGCTCTCGTCGCAGGACGCGCTGCCGAGCCACGTGCAGAGGGAGCTCGCGGCGGAGGGGGGCGCGCTGCCCGCCGCGGCGGAGGCAGTGGCGCCGGGCCGCCACGGCGGGCGGGCGAGGCGCGCGTCATCCGAGGACAGTGCCGAGGCCGAGGCCACGGCATCGGCGGTCCCTGCCGCCAGGGCTGTGACCGCACCAGCTCCTCCCCGCCTTCCTGTCGGCGGCGCACCGGCGCCGTTCGGCTTGGCCAGCCGTGTGCGCTCGGAGGGGGCGGCGCCACGGGGGCCCGGGGGGCGCGGCAGGGCCGCTGACGGCAGCGGGCCGAAGGCGACACACGAGCGGACGGTCGGGGGTCGCCGGCAGCGGCCATTGCTCCCCGAGGCCGACAAGGCAAGCGCGGGCGCCGTGCCGGGCTCACCGGCGCCCGTGGCGGACGAGCCGTGGGACCGTGCCGGACTCGGGCCGGACCTGCTCCGAGCGTTCCGTTCCATGCGGTCCGAGCTCGTGGCCCGGTGCGGCGGCGCCGCGGTCGACGCCCTGCTGGGGCCCCCGCGCGAGGGGTCCGAGTCTCCCTGGTCGCAGGCGGGCGGCGGCGCGGGGGGCCTGGATGTGTGCGGAGCCGGCCGGGACGCGGCGTCGCGGTCCCCTGCGCTGTCTCTCGGGGCGAGGGACTCGGTGGGGCAGCGACACGCGTGGCGCACCGGCGACGACTGGGGCAGGCACGCGGCAGAGTTCATGGCAGCGACCGAGGAAGAGGAGCAAGACGAGGAAGAGGAGGACGACGAGGAGGGGCGGGGTGGGGACGCCCCCCTCGGGAAGGCAGGGGCGAAGGCCGGGAGCGTGGAAGCGAAGGTGGGCGCTGGGTCGGCCGAGGGTGCCGTGCGGCCTGCCTGCGGCACCGACGGCGCCAGCGCCGCTGGTCTCGACTCGGGCCGGAGCACGAGGGAGGTGCCCGCAAGGGCGGGCGTGCCGCGCGCGGCAGCTCCCCCCTCGGAGCTTCCGTCGTCTCAGGGCAGCTTCGGGCAGCCGTGCGGCCCCGGCGGGGACGGGTCTGCGGCCCCCGAGCCGTCGGGCGCTTCGGCGATGCCGTGGGGGGGCGGACCCGCGGACGCGGGCGTGTGGTTGAGGGGCCCGGTGCTGCCTGTGGACGCGGCGGAGGGGCGGGGGTCGCTCAGCCGCCGGGAGCAGGAGGAGCAGTGGGGGGGGCACGGGCCGCGGGACTGGCTGGGGAGGGCGGGGGCGGCGGGCGCCGTCGGGGAGGAGGCCGACCCCACGGGAAGGGGGAGCGTGAGCGGGGCGGAGCCGGGGAGCGGCGGCGAGGGGTCGGGGTCAGACGCAGGCCCTGGGTCGCTCGGTGACACGCGGAGGGCCCTGAGCTTCGCGGGCAGGGCGGCCGCGCCGAGGAAGCGACGCGGCTCCGCCCAGGGTCCAGGGAGCGAGGCGAAGCGATGCCCGCATCCTGACGGGTGGCTCGAGGCGCGGAGCGACGATTCGGCTGCGGGCCCCGAGGCGGCGAGGCCGAGGCTTCCCCCGGGCATGGTGGCCCGTACGGCGGCGAGCGTGGGAGGCACGGCGCCCAGGGGGGCGGCCATGGGAGCCCAGCGGCGTGGTGGCGTCAAGGCTAGGGCGGGCGGGGCAGCGAGGCCGGCCGGTCAGCGCAGCATCGTCGGGATGCTGGGACGGCGGTGAAACCGTGCCGGGCGGCGCCCGTCACGCCCCGCCTGCGCGCAATGGTGTGTTGACGAGGGTGGCGGGGATCGAGCGATGCGTGATTCAAGGGCGCCTCGTTGCAGGGGCGCTGTGCTGCAGCGCGGCCTCGATGCTTCAGTCCCCCCCGCGGCACCGGCACGATCGATCACCGTCCTTGGGACTCCATGGCACACTTCTCGACTCCGGGCCCCCCAAACGGCTCACTACCACGCCGCCGCTCTGCCCCCGCTGGAGGCGATCTCCCGCCCCGCCCCCGCCTTGCCCCCTCAGCCTTCCCCCCCCGCCTGCTCCTCCACCCGCTGCATCACCACCGCGTGGACCTCCGCCACCAGCTCCTCCCCGAGCCGGTGCTCCGCGCAGAAGGCCTCGGACAGCGCCCACACGCTGTCCCCCTCCCGCACCTCCACCGCGCCCCACTCGTCCTCGGCGAACTCCAGGCTCACGCGCAGGAGCACGGGGCGCGGGGGCGGGGGAGCGCGCTGCGGGGGCGCGGGGGCCAGTCGCGGGGGCGGCCCGGGCGATGCCTTGGTCGCCGCCGCGGCCGCCAGCGTCTGCTGGAGCAGAGCCTGCTGACGGGCGCTGAGCCGTGCCGCCGCGCCCGGGCTCATGGCCTCGTCCCCGTCGTCGTCATCGTCGTCTTCGTCGTCCGAGCCGCTGTCGTCGTCGTCCGAGCCGCTGTCGTCCTCGTTCGAGCCGCTGTCGTCCTCGTGCCGTGTCCCTCGGCCCGTCACTGACCCTGCCGGCGACGCCCCGTGATCGGGCGTCGCTCGCCGTCGCTCCTCCTCCTTGCGCTCCAGAACGCGCCGTCCCAGCTCCGACGGGGCGGCAGAGCCGCGGGGCGGCGAGAGCATGACCCCCGCGGCCTGGTCGATGGTCACTTCGTCGTCCCTCGACCATCCCAGGTGGCGGCGTGCGTCGCTCACGCTCTGCCGACGAGCGGCGGGGGATTTTGCCCGCAGAGCCACGGCCCCGGGCACCGCCCTCGTGACCGAGCGACGCCTCGTCCCCCTGCCCGCGGAGGGCGAGCCCCCGAGCGACCGCCCCCTGACCTGCCCCTCACCCCCCATGCCCCCGGCCCCGGCGTCGCCGCGGCCGCCGCCAAAGCCCGACCGCACGCTCCCCGCGGCGGACGGCGCCCCGCCCTTGCCGCCCCCGTCGCCCCGCCCTTCCAGCCCGCCCCCCACCGCCGGCTCCTCCTCGTCGTCGAACCGTGCCCACTCCACTGCCGGCCTCGCCGCCGCCGCCTCCTCCTCCTCCTCACGCGCCCTGTCCTCCTCCGCCTGCTTCAGCCGCCGCGCCACCGCCTCCACCAGGGGCCCCGCCTCGTCGTCCCCGAGCCCGTGCTCCCGCTGGAACGCCGACACCACGCCCGACGGGTCGTCGCCGAGCCGGACCACGAGCACTTGCGTCTTCCCGCCGCCACCCGCGCGCACACGGACGCGGAGCCGGCCGACCACGCGCCCCCGGCCGCCGCCGTGCGGCGCCGCCTTGGCGGCCGCCCTGTCAGCCGCCTGTCCCCCCCCTGTCGCCCTGCCCCTGGCCGCCCTGCTCGCCGCGAACTTGAACGGAACCGTCGCCGTGGCCCTCCGGCCGCGCTGCTCCGCGCTCCGCTTCGCACGGCGCCGCCTCTCCGCCGCGTTCCGCGACTCCTCGTCCCTGAGAAACGCCGCGAGTCGCTCCTCCACCACCGTTGCGAGACGAATGCTTACGTCGTGGGGGAGACGGCGCTCCCGCACGAAACGCGACGCGACGCTGAAGGGGTTGCAGCCCCGGTGCACCGCTATCTGGCCGACCACCCTTCTCCCCAGGTTGACGTCCACGAAGAAGAGGGGGGGTGGGCGGCCGGCGAGGCGCCGCGGGCCAGCCCTGGGCGCAGGGGAGCCCGAGGCACCGGCACGGGACGAGGCCGAGGCCGATCCGGGGCGGCGGTGCGGGGAGGACGAGGCCGATCCCGGGCGGCTCCGACCGCCGCTGCGGCCGCTGGGCGCCGACGCCTTTCGCCTCGGCGCCGGCCCGTCGTCGTCGCCGCCGCGGGCCGGGCGGCCGCTGCTGCGCCTGGAGCCCGTGCGGGAGCGCCGCTCGCCCCTCGCGGCCGTCCCCGGCCGGACACCGTCGCTGACGGGCCCCTTGGCGTGCTCCCCCCGCCCGTGCGACGAGCCCCGGAGGAGGCCGCCGAGGGTCACGGTCTCGTGGGCGGGGCCGCCGTGGTAGGGGCCCGCCGTGGGAACCGGGCCGGCCCTCGGCGACGGCGTGCCCTCCTCGTCCACGGAGCCGTACCCGTTGCGCGATGACGTCATCCGGGCCCGGCGGGTGCCGCCCGGCGAGGTCTTGCTCTCGCCGTCGTCATCCAGGCCCGCGGTGGAGCCGTCCCCGTCGTCACCCCGCAGCGGCTCTGACAGGCTGACTTCGGACACGGTGCGTCGCTCCCTCACCGAGCGGGCGGTGGAGGCGGCGGAGGAGGCAGAGGGCGGGGCCTGGATGCCCGCTGCCTCCCACACGGGCACCCGGGTGCCGTGAGGGCCCGCCACGGTGGCAGAGCGGGGGGCCCCGCCTCGCCTCGCCCCGGAGTGAAGGGAGGAGGAGGAGGCGGCCGGCGGGCCGCCCGTGAAACGTGCTGCGTAGCCGTCGGCGCGCTCGGACCCGGCGGGGGTGTGGGGCCGTGGCGCCGACCCCACGAGCGGCACGGGCTGCGGCAGCGCCGGGGGCGCGCGGCCTGCCCTCGCCACGCCTCCGCCGCCTCCTCCCGTGCTGCCGGCGCCCCCCGCGGAGCCGCCGTGGCGGCCTGACCCCGACCGCCGCTGCCTCCTGCGCTGCTGCTGCTGCGTCGGCTGCGGAGGCGGCGGCCCCCTTAGGTCGCTCAGCGTCAGCGTGCGAACCCTGGGCACGGCCTCGTCGATGCCGCCCGCCCGACTCACGGCGCCCAGCTGCGCTCGCAGCCGCTCGTAGCGGGTCGACGCCGGGGTGGGGACGGGGGACGCGGCGCTTCGCGCCGGGGCGGCGGGGGGCGACGCGGGGCGCGCCCCCGGGCCCGCCGGCGAGGCTGCGACGGGAGGCTGAGCCGCGACGGGCGGGGCGGAGAAGTCGCCGCGACGGCGGCCGAGGCCGCGGAGGACGTCGGCGGGGGTGAGCGGCGCCGTGTCGGCGCCCTCGGCCTCGTCCTCTTCGGACCAGCCGTCGTCGTCGACAGGGCGCGAATGGCCGCCGGCCGTCCCCTCCCCGGCTCCGGCGCCGCCATGGGGCCCGGCGCCCGTGGGAGACGGCTTGGTGCCCCCGCTGTCCCCGCCAAGGCTGCCGTCGTCGTCCCATCCGGCGTCGGCCGGGCGCTCGGGGGTCACGCCGACGGCTCGCGAGCCGCGCGAGCGGGCGCCCTCGTCCCCCCCAGGGCCGTCGCCGAGGGTCGGGGCCGGAACCATCTCCGGAAGGCGCATGCGGAGGAGGCTGGAGAGGATGGTGACGTGCGAGCGCGTGCGCGGGGACACCTCAAGCCAGGCGGCGCCCGCGGCGGCGGCGTGGTCGTCGGCCAGGTCCGTTGACACGGCCCTCTCGTCTTCAAGGTCCGGGTGGGTTCCGACCAGGATGAGAAACGCCGACGGCGCGACGGCTCGGGCCGTGGGAAGCAGCTGCGGGGTTGGGAGCGGAAAGCAACGGTCCAGGCAGGCAGTGGCTGGCGGGGCTCACGCTCGCCGATGTGAGGCCGCGCTCCCCGCGCGGGTGGCATGTCAAGGGACCCTGCAGGGCCGTGGGCCGGGTGGGCAGTCTCACATGCGAGACGGCGATGTCAAACGTTGCCTTGCGCGTGATGTCGTACAGCACCACCGCCGCGCGCGCCCCGCCGAGCGCCCGGACCACAGGCTGGTATGGAACATGCGCACCCGCACCCGGCGGGTCGGCGGCCTCGCCTGCCGCGTCCAGGAGGGTCACGCGGACACTGGCGCCAGGGCTGGCCATATCCACAAACTCGGCAGGCGTTGAGACAGCCTCGCGTGTTGCTGCGAGGGTGAGCCCAGCGACAAAGATGCGCTTGCTGGCCGTCATCGCATCGGTCGACGCGCGCTCATCGCTCCGATGACCGCGGCAGGGGAGGGCGCGCCAGGGCGTGTGGCTCACGGCTGTACGACTTTGGCGGCTCGCCGCCGGCCAGAACGGCAATCAGGGACGTCTTGCCTGCGATGCATGCGAATGGTCGGGGGCGTGGAACGGCGTGCAGCGACAAGCATCCGTCGGCCCCAGGCAGCAAGCGTGACAGCGCCCATGGCGCATGGCCGGGCACGGCCGCAGCACGCAAAAACGCTCCTCTCACCTGTTCCGGCCATGCCGATGACCGCAACCTTTGCCATGGCCGAGGCACCCCGCTGGTCCGGCCAGGTGCGCCGCAGCGGGAGCCAAAGGCTGCGTTGAATGAGATTCGTATTCGCTCTGTCATTGTCATCCGCAGATTCAGGGGTGGGAGCCGGCGGGGAACGCCGAGTGCGGTGCGCGGCGTCATGGCGGATCTAGCTTGTTCGGGGCTCAATCACACACGCATGCTGCGGCAATGGCGGCGGCGGCGGCGGGCGCCGGTCACGGCATCGGCCTGCGGGCGCGGGACGGCGTCGACGACCGGCCCTTGAGGAAGTCGCTCATGCGGGAGCGACGCGGGGACGGGTCCGCCGCGGCCGCGGTCCGCGAGAGATCGTACGCGGCGCGGGGCGCGGGGGATCGGCCGTCGGCCTGGACGCGGCCGCCGGCGACGACGATGACGGGCCGTGGAGCCTCCACCCTTGGGCCCCGCGGCGCCGCGGGACGCTGCTGCTGCTGCCGCTGCTGCTGCTGCCGCTGCTGCCGCCGCGCCGGGGCTCGGATCCGCGCCGCCTCCTGCTCCGCCTCCTCCTCCTCGGCGAATCGCTCCTCCTCATCGTACCCGTCGTCCTCGGCGTACGGCTCCTCCTCCTCCCCATAGGCGTCGCCGTACCCGTCGTCGGGCAGGCCGGCCACCCGGTTCGCCTCGCGCACCACGCCCCTGGCCCTGGCGTCCAGGTCCACGAGCTCCGCGAGGAAGGGGGAGCGGTCGCTCGCGGGGCGGCGCCGGGACACCGAGCCGTCTCGCACGTGCACCGTGCGCGGCCGGCCGTCCCAGCGAAGGCCCGAGCGCGGGCCGCGCCGCTCCTCGTCGCGCCGCAGCGCCGCCGCCTCCGAGGCGATGAGCCGGTCGAGGCCACGCACCTCCCGGCCGGGCCACGGCGGCCGCCCGCCCCTGCCGCCGTACCCGCCTCCCCCGCGCCGGGCATCCTCCTCGTACGCTTCCTCCTCCTCCTCCTCCCCCCCGTAGGCGCCCCCGTCGTACAGCGAGTCGTCGTCAATCTCTGGCACACCGGCCCCCCCCCCTTCCTCCTCCTCGTCCTCCTCCTCCGCCCGGTACCTGATGCCGGGCCTGGCCGCGCTCCCCCCCCCCCCGCCCCCCCCCCCCTCCACCCAGGCCCCCTCCCCCCGGGGGCCCCCCGGCGCGCCCCCCCCCCTCCTTGCCCCCCCCCCCCGCGCCGCCCCGGGCGCCCGCGCCGCCGTGATC
>Ga0136560_1001347_pt1 | contig 12650 bp, 7 predicted proteins | sample AntRauMeHopE1497_FD_104925 | JGI IMG/M metagenome (GOLD analysis project Ga0136560, IMG submission 104925) | Saline lake microbial communities from Rauer Islands, Antarctica - Metagenome Hop E1 #497 | ecosystem: Environmental > Aquatic > Non-marine Saline and Alkaline > Saline | place...
ATTTCCCAAGATTTGGACCGTCTGTACTTGCTTTGAATAATAGGGAAGTGATTATCAAAGGTTATGTTTTGGAAATTGATCGTGGAAATGATGTGTATATACTTTCTGCCAATCCCTTTGCGGCTTGCTTTTTCTGTGGCGGGGCCGGACCAGAATCTATCGTGGAACTCAAATTGCCAAAAGATCACCCACGCTTTACAATGGATCAGATCGTTACCTTCAAAGGTGTCCTAAAGCTAAACGCGGTTGATATCTACCAATGCAATTACATTTTGGAAAAAGCGACTGTGGTCAAATAGGGTAGAATTTGCAAAACATCCTTTTTCTTTGGGCCTGTAATCAATGGGTTTTGACGTATTACTTTTTTGTATAGAACTGAATAGTTCCGGATTACGGCGGGTCCATATTAGATTTTATGGTTGGTGAGTTCTACTCAAAGACCTTCCTAAGAAAGCATATCTAAGTCAGTTAATTTTTCACTTTTATTCAGTTTACAGAAAGGAAGGCTATTTATTTAAAATTAATCTAAATAAGGTTTGTGAGTTTAAATTTCATCTTCTACTTTTGAGGCTATTTAGAAATAATCTTAATAAAGAAGAGAAATGAAAAGAATTATACTCGCAACTTTTATATTTTTCTGCATTCAGGCAGTTTTTGCGCAAAGCCAAAATGGGTCTGTTCGTGGCTCAGTAAAAGATCAATCAGGAGAAACACTCACAGGAATCAGTATTTTGCTGAAAGGAACTTCCATTGGGACACCCACAGGTATGGAAGGTGAATATGTGCTGGGAAATGTGCCTGTGGGAACCTATATCATGATGATCTCGGGGATTGGATATTCCAAACAGTCAATAGAAATAACTATTACCTTCAATGAAACTTTGATTAAGGAGATAATCTTGCAGGAGACTGTAGATCAACTTCAAACCATCGAAATAGTAGGTAGGAAAGAAACGGATTACAAGAATGCTGTCTCTTTTATCGGTACCAAAACTGCAACAGCCATTAAAGATGTTCCTCAATCTATCAGTTACGTCACCAAGGAATTGATGCTCGATCAAGGCGCCTATCGGGTCAATGATGTAGTCAAAAATATGAGTGGAGTGAATCAATATTCGTTTTACAATGACATCACCATTCGGGGCCATCGTGTGCAAGGTCAGCAAAATTCCTCCATACTAATCAATGGACAGCGGGCCTTTACCAGCTTTTGGAAGCAGCAGCTCATCCCCCACATCGAGCGAGTGGAAGTGATCAAAGGCCCGGCATCAGCAATGTTTGGAAACGCCTCAGCAGGAGGAACTATCAATCGCGTATCAAAAAAACCCCTGGATGAGCAATATCAGTCCATAAGCACCTCCTTTGGGAGTTTTGAGACTTTTAGGACTTTGGCTGATTTTACCGGGCCATTGACTGAAGACAAGTCTGTCCTATACAGGTTGAATCTTGGTTACGAAAACTCCGGTTCTTTTCGTGACTTGCAGTTTGATAAAAACATCATCATAGCACCAAGCATTTCTTTTATTCCTAATGAGAATACAAGAATTAACGCCGACTTGGTCATCCAAAAATCTGATACAAGGCTGGATCGTGGTCAATCTGTGCTTGGAGACGGAGATTTATTTTCAACTCCGATCTCGACTTCGCTCAATAGCGTAAACGACTACCTCAAAGAGGATACTTACAATTTCACCTTAAATTTTGCTCAAAAACTGGCTTCGAATCTGACATTCAACACTTCTTTTATGCGGTCCAATTATTCGGAAGATTTGCTTGAACACAGATCCGCCAATACTTATGCAAAGGATGGGATGGGTGCCACAATACCTACCCAAGTGGAGATGCAGGTATTTAATCGAAAGCGAACTTGGAACGCTGATAATGTGAGTGCCTATTTCAATTATGACGTGAGTACTGGAAAAGTAAAGCACAAACTTTTATTGGGATATGATTATGCACAGCAAAAACAACTTCCAGGTGGTTCGCAGTTGCAAGCCCGAGGCTACAGAAACGCAGCCAATACCGGAGCAATCAACAGTTTCAACCCCCAAAAACCGGAAAATTATCTATTGGATTCAAAGGGCAACCCGATTCCCAATGTCCCGCATTTTGATTTGAGTGCGACGAATCCGTACATCTTCCGAGATATGTCCAAATACTTTTATACCGCAATAAACTACGTTCCGTCCTTTCTAAGGACCCAAGGTGTGTACCTGCAGAATCAAATCCAAATTGGAAAGCTGCAGGCCTTAATCGGTTTGAGACAGGATTATTTTACAGACATTGTCAATTATAATACCCCGGAAGAAGAGGAAGTAACTCAAAATGCATTTTTACCTCGACTGGGACTTGTCTACAGTGTTAACAGGAATATTAATGCTTATGCAACGTATGTGACAGGCTATCAACCCCAATCAGCATCAGCAATCAATAATCCATTGGCCGGCGGTCCATTTGATCCCCTTGAAAGCGAGCTATTCGAGATTGGAGTGAAGACAGATTGGCTCGATCAAAGACTTGTAGTATCGGCGGCAGTATATAATTTGACAGTTAACGGTGAATTGTACAATGCCGGGGACGCTGGTAATCCGGAAAAATTGGTTCAAATAGGCGAGGAGATAGCCAGAGGCTTCGAATTCGATATTATTGGACAATTGGCTACCAATTGGAGCTTGATCGCAAATTATGCCTTCAATGATGCTATAATTACCCAGAGTCCAAACCAAGAAGAAGTTGGTCGTCAGAAACCAAATGCTCCAAAACATCAAGGAAATCTTTGGACAAAATACACGATCGACAACGGCAAATTTTCCGGATTGGGGTTTGCGCTGGGATCCAATTTTGTGAGTGATCGACTGGGCTCCATCGTGCCCGCAGGACAAGATCCAAAAGTCTTCCCATCCTATCAACTGTGGAATGCCGGCCTGTATTACAACCTCAATAAAGTAAGAGTACAACTCAATATTAACAACTTGGCGAATAAGACCCACTGGGTAGGTGGATATGATTACTTGCGCGCTTTTCCGGGAGCTCCGCGAAATTTCCTTGCAACGATCACTTATATTTTATAAAACACTCGTGAGGGAATGGATAAATGACCGTCAAAGGATGTGCGACTATAAGTCCAGGCGTCGGTTTGTCAATCAGTCTTTTCCACATGATTTAAAAAGCGTTTTTATGGAAACGAAAGTAACCCGTAGGGTTAGCACACTTTCAGAAAAAATTCAAAAACCTGAGGTTCCTCAATTGAATTGGTAAGACAAATGAAGAAGAAAATTCTATTTGATATTCATAGCTGGATTGGGATCAAGTTGAGCATACTATTTTTTATAGTATGCTTTTCCGGGACCTTGGCTACACTGAGTCATGAGATGGATTGGCTATTTATCCCGGATATTCGTGTGAGTGAAACCGGGGAAAAAGTCTCAAAAAACCTGATGGTGAAAAATCTTCAGAGCGTATATCCCGACTCCAAATTGGAGTTTTGGCAAGGTGCTCAAGAGAACTATCTGTGCGATATTGTATTCGTCAAAAAAGGCGAACGACAAGTCTATGCTTTTGTAAATCCTTACACTGGAGCGGTTCAGGGTCATGCCACGATCACTTTTCAGCGATTTTTCAGGGACCTTCACTATTACCTATTTATCCCTTTTCAGTATGGGCATTTTACAGTTTTGGTTTTTGCCTTTCTTTTGCTGATTTCTTGTTTGACTGCCTTGCTTTTCTACAAGAAATGGTATCGGAAACTTTTTGAACTCAAAACCAAAAATGGGTCGTTGGTATTCTTCAGGAGCTTACATCGACTAGTTGGGGTATGGTCTGTTCCCTTCACCTTGCTATTTTCGGTAACCGGAATTTGGTATTTTATTGAGCGCACCAACATCGGCAATGTCTCAGACATCGCAAATGCGAAGCAGCCGAAAATCGAATATTCCGGTCTGCCAATTAGCTCTGAAATAGATTTTTCATTTTCAGTAGATTATTCCTTGGCAGAAACTGTAGCAAAGACCGAAATCCCGGGCTTACAGGTGAAGGATATCGTGCCACCGGCCGGACCAGACGAAGTTATCTACCTAACCGGGACTAGTGATGTTCCGTTGGTGAGGAACCGAGCAAATCGGGTTTATCTTGATCCCTTGACTTATAAGGTTTTGGGAGTACAGCGGGCTAAAGATCTCAATACAATTACCTATCTCAACGACATAGCCGATCCGATCCATTTCGGAACTTGGGGAGGACTCCTTACGAAATTTATATGGTTTATATTCGGTTTGGGGATTTCATCACTCGTACTCTCGGGAATCTGGATCAGTCTAAAGCGAAAAGTAAAAGCTCAGGCAAACCAAAAAAAACAGCGGATGGGAATTTGGAAATACATCAACTGGCTTATTTTTTTAATACTGATTATATTCATGTACAACATGCTTATCAGCACCTATCATGCTTCTGTCCTTGCCTTAGCTACTATCACAGGCGGATGGATGATATTTATTGCGGCAGCGTGGTATCTATTTGGTTATAAATTGAAAAAAGTGGTTGATAAAGAAATGCTCAATAAAAATCAATCCTGCTAAATGGAGGTTGGAAGAATCTCTTAAATCAAGTTTGAGAAAATTAGGAAACTCTGCGCTTCGTTGTTAATGACTAATTTCCCGAAAGTCAATGCAAGCAACAAAATGATGCTATGATAATAGTGTGAAAAGCAAGTCAACAGTCCTCATGAATTGTACTATCACAAGAGAAACATATACCTCCCTGACACAGCTTGAATACCAAATATGATTATCCGATACTTTGCCAGTAGGCAAAAAAGACAAGAATATAATTGGTGCCAAATTGACATTTGGGCGTTTCGGCTTGCCTCGTCGTGGCGGGTCTTCTTTCCCAATAAGCAAAGAAAATAAGGCTACTGGAGCAATTGCGGATATACGTAAACACAAATTATCTTTTTGATCACAGAGAGCCAAAAGACGCTAGGTTGTTGCTATTTTTTTACGATTTTTTACTGAATCCCGTCCTGGAATTTTTTACAAGTTTTAATCTTTTAATCCTTCAAAGTATCACATCCGATTCAACTTTTCATCGAAAGCATCCAGTTTAAAAAGATGCTTCACTGGATGAGTTCCAGCGAGAAATAGAATTTGGAACAGGAGTGGAAGTAGGATGAATTCGACCGGCGCTGGCATGTTTGTTGGAATTTTTGCGCGTATGACAAACTTTAAACTCATCCAGCATAAAGCAGACTTGCTACGCAAATGGAGTATGATCTCCACCTCAGAGGCAGGTTCTGGCCACCCAACTTCCTGCCTTTCTGCTGCAGATTTGACAGCAGTTTTGTTTGATAGCTATTTTCGATATGATCTGGCAGCTCCGTTAAATCTTTACAATGACAGGTTTGTCTTATCCAAGGGACATGCTTCACCATTATTATATGCTCTTTTTGGACTCTCAGGAGCATTTCCTCTGGAAGAATTAAAAACACTGCGAAAATTTGGGAGTCGTTTTGAAGGACACCCCGTACCAAAATTTGAACATTCGGAGGCGGCCACTGGATCTTTGGGTCAGGGTCTTTCGGTCGGTGCAGGATTAGCTTTGGTAAGCAAAAGAGAAAATTTGGGAAATAAAATCTTTGTCTTACTGGGCGATGGAGAACTGGCAGAGGGGCAAGTGTGGGAGGCAGCCAATTTTGCCAGCTACCACAAATTGGGTAATCTAATTGCCATTTTGGATATTAATCGTCTGGCACAGAGCGGCGAAACTATGTTTGGTCACGACATGCTGGAATATGAAAATAGATTTAAAGCCTTTGGGTTTGAAGTCATCAGCATAGATGGACATGATTTGAAAGCAATTGATGCTGCATTCGAAAAGGCGATTAAAAGTGAAGATAAGCCTGTGGCAATTATTGCCAATACCCTAAAAGGTAAGGGAATTTCTTTTTTAGAAGATAAGGCTGGATGGCATGGCAAAATACTAAATGCGGATCAGCTAAAAGAAGCGCTTGATGAATTGGGTGAGTTGGACGACAAGCTAAGGTTTGAACTCATTTCTCCCGACAAAACAAGTACTACTGATAATCCGCAAGTCCTATCTCCTTCAAAACTCAGCTTTGATTCGAAGAAGAAATATGCGACACGAGAGGTTTTTGGTGAAGTGTTCTCCGATCAGGGTAAGTCAAACAAAAAGATATACGGTCTTGATGCTGATGTTAAGAATTCAACTTTTACTACCGAGTTCATGGATGCACATCCAGAGAGATTTGTCGAGTGTTTTGTAGCGGAACAGAATATGGTCACGGTGGCAGTTGGCTTGGCCAGATTGGGAAAAATACCTGTGGTCGCAACTTTTGCAGCTTTCTTAACCAGAGCTGCAGATCAAATCAGGATGGCGCGCGTTTCGGAGGCCAACATAAAATTTGTCGGATCACATGTAGGAGTTTCGATAGGTGAGGATGGACCGTCCCAGATGGGCTTGGAAGATATAGCCTTATTTGGCTCTCAACCCGATGTGGTGATCTTGCAGCCCTGTGATGCAGTATCCACTGCCCGATTAATCCCAATTATGTTGGCTCATATGGGGATGACTTACCTAAGGACACTCCGGCCTAAAACTCCGGTTATTTACGCTGAGAATGATCTTTTTGAGATAGGCGGATCGAAGGTTCTTAAACAGTCCTCAAAAGATAAGCTTACTGTGGCAGCCACGGGGATCACCGTGTTTGAGGCATTAAAAGCATGGGAAATCCTGCATGAAATGGGGATTCCAATCCGGATAGTTGATTGCTACTCGATCAATCCCATAGATGCAGAAACACTTAAAACCAACCTTCAAGAAACAGAACTCCCAATTTTGATTACAGTGGAAGACCATTATTCCCACGGAGGAATGGGGGACTTTGCCCATGCAGCGTTGGGTAAAGTGGATCACACGTTCATCAAAATGGCAGTACATAAAATCTCCAGATCAGGCGAAATGGATCAACTGCTAGATGATGCGGGCATAAACGCTGCAAACATTGTACAACAGGTGAAGCAATGCCTTGCTTAGATATATAGGTAAATACGATATCAGCAAGGAGGCCAGTAACCTGTATTTCTTTGCTTTTCAAGACCGAAGACGGGTGACTGAAGTGGCGTCGAGATGCGGGGAATTTAATTTGGTGACTGGAGCATACCTGGATACACAATGGTTTGATATGATTTTACGGAATCTTGCCAGTAGAAAATCTATTGGATCGGAAATCCAAAGACAAATTGTATTCTGGTTTACTCCAGTCTTCGGTCATAGGTCTTCCAACCCATTGATCAAAGGGAATTTGCTTAATGGCAGAAAAGCGTAGATAGAAATAATTTAAAGCAGGATAACAAAAAAAATAGAGCTTATGACCGAAATGGAAGATTGGAATTACAAAAGAGAACTGGGTAAGCTGAGCGAAGATGAAAGGAAAATTTTTGACCAGCTTGACCTAAACGAATCATCCCGAAGGAAATTCTTTAAAGGGATTTCTGCTACCAGTTTGAGCGTCTGGGCTGCTACTTATATACCTTCAGAAGTTACTGCCAGCGCTGCAGAGGACTTACCGGATAGCCCAATCAAGTTGGTTAATGAAGTAAAAGTGAATCTTCGGATAAACGATTCGGTAAAGCGACTGCATCTGGATTCACGAACAACTTTATTGGATGCTTTACGGGAAAGACTGGCACTTACCGGTACCAAAAAGGGATGTGATCACGGGCAATGCGGTGCCTGTACAGTCCTCGTGGATGGCAAGCGTATACTTTCTTGCCTTACACTGGCGGCCAGTTGCGAGGACAAAGAAATTACTACCATAGAGGGGTTGGCAGAAAACGGGGAGCTTCACGCGATGCAGAAGGCATTTTTGGAACATGATGGCTTTCAATGTGGCTATTGTACTCCAGGACAAATTTGCTCTTCGGTAGCTCTTCTGGAGGAAGTAAAGCGTGGCGAAGCAAGTTATGTAACAGATGATTTGCGAGAGATTACCAAAGATTTAACCCTTTCAGAGGAAGAAATCAGAGAACGGTTGTCCGGTAATATCTGCCGGTGTGGAGCTTACAATAACATCGTACAGGCTTTTAAGGAAGTTCATTCGAGTGACGATGAAATGCCGACTTGGGAATTTGCTACAGCTGAACAAATGAAAAATGCGAAGAGCTCTTAGGGCATCAAATCAATCACAATTTTTAAGACGATAACAAACACCTACCATGAGACCATTTATTTACACCGGTGCAAAAAATAAAGAACAAGCGCTTCAGAGTTACAGTCCCACTTCTCACTATTTGGGAGGAGGAACAAATCTGCTGGATTTGATGAAAGAAGATGTCGAGCGTCCTGATCAGCTGATCGAAGTGGCAAGTCTGGATTACAGGAAAATATTCCAAAACGAGAAAGGTGGCTTAACCCTCGGCGGAATGCTCAGTAATTCTGAGACAGCCAATCATCCTGAAGTACGTAAGAATTATCCCTTGCTCTCCATGTCAATGCTTTCCGCAGCCACCGCACAGATCAGGAATATGGCAACCAACGGCGGGAATCTATTGCAGCGAACTCGTTGTCCTTATTTTTTCGAAACATCAATGCCTTGCAATAAACGCAAACCGGGTTCAGGGTGTGGTGCCATAAAAGGGATAAATTCCCTCCATGCCATTTTCGGATATAGTGACAGTTGTATTGCGGTACATCCTTCCGACATGTGTGTAGCCTTAGCAGCTTTGGGAGCTACAGTTGAAGTCCAGAAACCAGATGGATCAGCGAGAATGATTGCGTTTGACGATTTTCACCGATTACCGGAAAGTCAGCCGGAGAAAGATACTAACCTGATGCCGGGAGAACTAATCACTGCGATCCATCTCGAAAAGCCGGAATTTTCAGAGCACTATTACTACCTGAAGATCCGTGATCGATCCAGTTATGCCTTTGCATTGATTTCGGTAGCAGCAGGTTTGCAACTAAAGGGCGGTGAGATTACTAAGGCCGGATTGGCTATGGGTGGAGTTGCCCACAAGCCTTGGAAATTTAAAGAAGTTGAAAAATTTCTTGTTGGGAAAAAGCCAAACGAATCAATTTTTGAGGCGGCGGCTGAACTGGCCATGAAAAAAGCGAAACCATTTGAGGGGAATACCTATAAAGTTGAAATGGGTAAAAAAGCTATAGTTAGAGCGCTTTCCCAGGCTTACGCGAGAAAATCTTAATCAATCTCAATACAACCACTATGAAAACTATAAAAGCATCAGGAATAGGCAAGCCTATTGACAGAATTGAAGGGAGATTGAAGGTTACAGGCATGGCAAAATATGCTACAGAATTTTCGGTGGAAAATAAAGTTTATGCACAAGCTGTAAATAGTACCATTGCAAAAGGTGAGATTGTTTCAATAGATACCTCTGAAGCAGAGAAAGCAGCTGGAGTCCTCGCCGTACTGACCCACAAGAATGCTGAAAAGCTTAAGGCTTTCGAAGAAAAGATGCCTGAATTGGGCACCACGACCATTGCGCCGGTTTTACAAAGTAGCAAAGTCCAGTATTACGGCGAATATGTGGGGCTTGTAGTAGCCGAAACTTTTGAGCAAGCCACGTATGCAGCAAGATTGATAAAAGTGAAATACAAGGAAGAAACCCCGGATATTCACCTTGATAAATCTAGAGCTAAAGCCTATAAACCTACCGAAAGTTCTGATTTCTCACGGGGAGACATGGATGCCGGGATGGCTGCTGCCGATGTGAAGTTGGAGGCGACTTACACTACACCCATTGAGCATCATCATCCTATGGAGTTGCACGCCGTGATCGCTGCCTGGAATAACGGTAAAGTATTAGCCTACACCAGTCAGCAAATGGTGGATAATTCTACCATTGTGATTTCAGACACTTTTCAGATTCCGAAAAAAGATGTGAGAGTAGTAGCTGCCTTTGTAGGTGGAGGATTTGGCTCTAAGCTAAATACTGATCGCCACGTAATTCTCGCACTGATGGCTTCCAAAAAGTTAGGCAAACCAGTTCAACTGACGGTGACACGAAATCAAATGTTTACCAATACTGGTATGCGACAGCATAATGAGCAAAATATGCGAATAGGCGCAAAGAAAGATGGCACACTCACCGCACTGTCTCACGAAACGCTTTCCCATACTTCAACCTTTCAGGAATATCAGGAACCCTGTGGAAATGTGTCAAAGATGCTGTACAAAGTCCCGAATAACTTAATCAAGCATAGGCTGATTCCATTGAATTTTCAGACTCCATGTTCTATGCGTGCACCTGGAGAAGCTACGGGAAGTTTTGCTTTGGAATCAGCGATGGACGAAATGGCATGGAAGCTTAAAATGGACCCGATAGATTTCAGAATCAAGAATGATACACAGATAGATTTGAGTGAGGATAGACCTTTTTCCTCCCGACTCCTGATAGAATGCCTCCGCATAGGTGCTGAGAAATTTGGCTGGAAAGAGCGGAATATGAAACCTAGAACCAATACCAAAGGTAACTGGCTGATCGGATATGGAGTAAGTGCTGCATCCAGAGAATCTCCCTACAAGAAAACATCGTCCAAGGTCATAATTTCCCTTGAAGAAGGGAAAGCTATCGCAACAATCCAGATGGATGCTACAGATATTGGCACCGGAAGTTATACTATTATCGCCCAAACTGCCTCTGAATACTTGGGCATTTCCACAGAAGATGTGACGGTAGAATTGGGAGACTCGAATTATCCTGTGACGCCAGGGTCAGGTGGCTCATGGGGTGCGGCATCCTATTGCAACGGAGCAAGGGCAGCTTGTGAAAATGCAATTGCTGAATTAAAACGAAAGAAAAATATCCCTGAAGGGGAAGAAATTGCTTTGACGGACCTTTTAAGGCAAAATGATCTTACAAAATTTGAGGCTGAAGGTACCGCAGAGCCATCGGAAGAATTTGAAAAGTATTCAGTATTCTCTTTCGGAGCCAACTTTTCGGAAGTTTGGGTGGATAAGGATACCGGGATGAGTCGCATCAAGCGAATGGTAAATGTAGGTTCAGCCGGTACAATTCTGAATCCCAAAACTGCCTATGGACAAATCATCGGGGGCTTGACCATGGGAGTGGGGATGGCTTTAACCGAGCAGACCAAAATTGAGCCAAATTTTGGAAATTTTATTACGCGATCTTTTGCGGACTATCACGCTCCGGTTAATCTGGACATGGCTAATGTAGAGGTGATTTTCCTGCCTGAGGAAGATAAAATCGCGAATAAAATGGGAGTGAAAGGAATCGGTGAACTAGGAATCACCAGTGTGGCCGCATCGATTGCAAATGCCATTTTTAATGCAACAGGCAAGCGAATGCGTGATTTGCCCATTACCCCGGAAAAACTTATTATGGCTAAGTTGGAACCCGGAGTGGAGTCTTAGGAAAGAATTGACTAAAATCAGGCTATAAAATCCACAAAAAAAAGGACGTTTTTCATAAAAAAACGCCCTTTAAAGCCTTTGAAGGCCTGTTTTGCAGAGAGTGGGGGATTCGAACCTTTTCTCTAATCTATTATAAATCAACTATTTACAAGGTTGGTATTTGTTGGACGCACGAATTAGAAATAAGTCTCTGGCTTCTCCAAAAACATACTTCAATTTAAGAAATAATTGGACCTTTGAAAAATTTTGGGATCAAATACTATCCTCATCCACAAAATATTAATCAATTGATTTCTTCCTGCATAGGCTAATTCTAGACCCTTCCATTGGATGATAGCTTGGAGAATAGTCAATATAGCCTGAGCTTATAAGCTGCTTTATTGATTTATGGTAAGTACCAAATGCCTTGATTTTCGAGAGTCTCATGATTAAAGAACGACTGATGAAAAATTCTTTTTTGAATTCCTGTTCTCTCCAGCACATCAAGATTGCTACGAAGATTGAGACCAAAGTTGGAGTTGCCATCTTGTCGGATTGAATCTTCAGCAAATGTCCTAGAACTAGTTTTTCTGGAGATTTCATTTATTCAAAAAGAGCCTCCACCTCGCTTTTTTGGTAATAGTAAACTCCTCCGATTTTTTTGGGTTTTAACTGACCATTAATTCTCAGATTTTGGAGTGAACCAGGGGAGCATTTTAGAATTTTTCGTACTTCTTGGCTTTTTAGCCATTTTGTGATCGGTTCATTCCGGACAGGAACTAATTTCTCGATTTCTTTCAAGATTTCTTCTTTGAGTAATCTTAAATCATCCTTGGTCAATAATTCAATATTCATGGAGAAGTCTTTTAAAAAATAGATTTAATGTTACTCGTTTTTAACTGCTTCTGTTCACAAGGCTCAGGGTAGTATGGATCATTAATTTTTTTCAATTTGATTTCTAAAAGATGGATGTCTGGTTCAATTTGAAAAAAAATTGCCTGTTTTTGGAAGTCGTTTTTTTCAATAGAGCCAGATAAAATTTTATAGTATTCGAGAATTTCTCCGCATGCGCTCATTTTTGTTCAAAATCGAACGCTCACTTAAAATTGATAGTGGCTTGCGCCCAGTTTAAGGCTGTTTCAGTCTGGCATAAATTTTACTCCTAAATTTAGATATTATCGAAACTTGTATGAAAGACGTTCAATTGAACTTCTCAAATAAGTTGATCACAGTATTCAACAGACGAAACTTTGGAGAATGA
>Ga0136560_1001350_pt1 | contig 12639 bp, 16 predicted proteins | sample AntRauMeHopE1497_FD_104925 | JGI IMG/M metagenome (GOLD analysis project Ga0136560, IMG submission 104925) | Saline lake microbial communities from Rauer Islands, Antarctica - Metagenome Hop E1 #497 | ecosystem: Environmental > Aquatic > Non-marine Saline and Alkaline > Saline | place...
AAGGTGCAGCCGACCCCAGCGGATTGCTCCCGATCCCACTCCTGCGAGGACATTCCATGGATCCGGACGGACCTGGGTCCGGGGGAGGTGCGCATGCATCGCATGGTAATGCCCCCGGGATCTTCGGGGATGGCGTGGGGAGCGGAGGCGAGGCCCTCCTCCGTGCCCTCTCGACGGACATGGCTCTGGCCTCGGCAGGAGGCAGGTCCGCCACAGGGGTATACAGGGAGGTCTGGGGACGGCTTCCGTCTGCAATTTCTGATTCCGGATCCGGATCCGTGGGAGGTGGCGAGATGAGTAGAGGTGCATCGCACGATAGCGCCACTGGAATGCCTGGCCTCGTCCTCTCATCACTCTCTGTCATGGGATACCACACTCCGGCGGATGACATTGATGTGCACGCTACATTGAAATCCGATGCTGCGTACGAATCGTCGAGGTCCAGCTGGCATAGGGAACAAGTGAAGCAGCTGAAGGCGAAGCGAGCGAAAGAAGCCGTGAAGAGGGAACTGGCCAGGCTGGTGAAATGCAGGGATCTTGCGGGCGATGTCCCTGGAGGTTCCGCTGAGCTGAGTATTGATTCCGGAACAGAGTCGTCGGCCGTGCCGAAGCAGCACCGATAGCAACGAGCATTCGAGCTCGTATCGCTAGGGAACGCCTTCGCGTGGGAGGTGAAGATGCACTTTGGCCAGGGAACACACCTGGGTGACCAGCTGAGGCAGCGGGCAGAAAACCTGGGGCTGGCACCCTCGATGGATTCGGAGCTAAAAACAAGCGACCCGATGCGACCTCATGCGCACCTCCGGCTGCTCCTCCTGTTCCCTCTCGATTTCCCCAAGGATCCCCCTATCATCCGCCTGGTCGGGCCCCTGCTGGAGGAGGGCACAGGCGGGGTGCAGTTCGGAGCATTCGTGAATAAACTGCTGTATGGTCCTGTTCGAAGGTCGGAACCTGTGGAGGACAGCGTTGACGTGGATCGGATCAAGGTGAAGGACCCTGCAGGATCTGGGGAACACAACGGCGGTACTTCCCAAGGCAATGAGGCAGCAACTGGTCTCAACACACCAGCATCACAGCTGTGGGGGTCATAGGGGTCGTCGCTTCCTGCTGGTCATGCATCTAGCGGCAGCGGTAGCGGCGGCAGCGGGTCATTAGGTCCATCAGGAACAGGAGCAGCTTGGGGCACAGACCCGCCTAACCCTTTCACCAACACCCCGAGCGGCACCGGCGGAGAGCGGAGCGAAGATGAAGATAACCTGGCCGCCCTGTTGAGCAGCGCCGGCGGCAAGAAGAAGAAGAAAAAGAAAAAGAAGAAAGACAAGAAATCGAACCAGCTGGGGAACAAGGAGGTAGAGGAGGCGAAGCAGGCTGCGCCAGCGGGAGCTGGATCCCACGCAACCGATGCACCCGGCGTGCCAGCCTGGGGAACTCCTGATGATGTCAAGGGCCAGCAGTCGGCGCCTGCCCTGGACAAGCGTGGGGGGAGGAGGGAGAGGGAGCGACGGGAGTTCAGCCGGGCCATGGTAGCCTATCGTGCCCTCGCAGAAGGAAGACACGATAGGATGCTTGTGGTGCTACTGCGAGCAATTCGAAAACAGCTCTGCACCACCGGCGGCGCCGGTGCGGAACTTCCTGCTGCCAGAGTTCGCCTTGACACAGGGGCCGAGTATGACGCTGATGCGTGGGCTGCAGTGCACAGGCGCCTCACCAAGGACTGGGGGGAGTACGAGCTGAATTCAAGGAACGATTTCCGAGACACTGTCCGAGCTGTGAGTGGCACTCAGGCCAGACTCATGGGTTTACGGTTCCCTGATTCGTTCCAGGGCGGAGACAGGTTAATCACGGGACATGGTGTCCCTATTGAGATGGGAGGGGGCAGTCGAAGCCTCGAGCTGACGCCCCTGTCCACCACTGATGCTGTGTCGATCGGGACGTATGCAGGGATCTTGCAATCCAACGCGGAGCGAGGGACGGTTGTGATTCCGGATCACATGATGCGAAGCATGGGCCTTTCGGACGGAGACCGCGTGGCTATGCGAACGGTGGAGCTGCACAAAGTCAAGGGTATCCGGTTACGACCTGCAAGGGCGGATTGGTTCAAGCGACTCCCCATCCCGCAGATGCCGTTCCTTCGCACTGCAATGCAACGCTTTTCCTCGATGACCAGGGGTCAAATCATCACACTGCGAGTGACGGCAGCGGATTTCGAAAGCACACCCAGGTATGCAGAGAAGATTCGAGACGCCGGCGGTGTCGTGGAAGAGCTCTTCCTAGCAGAGACAATTGACCCCGATGAACCTATGGTGAAACTATGGGATGGCTTTTTCACGAATGTCAAAGTAGATTTCCTTCCTGCGGCAGACGCCCAGGAAATGGTGGATCGGGCAAATGCAGGGACCGACGCCGAGGCGGGTGCTGCCGCAGAGCAAACAGATTCAGATTCCGCTACAGGTGCTGCTGGGACCGCCGCCGTAGGTACCGGTGATGCCTACCCACGGCGTGTTGCAAGGGTACAGTGGGGACAGCCATCTGCTTCTGCAGCTCCATTTTCCACCGATCCAACGCAAGCAGCAGAAGATCAATCAGCCCCCTCTCCCACAGAGGTGGAAAGGTACATCCTGGGCCGTACGGTGCAGCTGCTAGCGGAACCTCCTTTGTCATCTGGCGCCGCGGCATCCGGGGCAGGTTCATCGGTGAGTCCTGTTGCTTAGGCGGAGGGAGAGGGTGAGGTGACCCTGAAAGTACGAGTTGCGGGCGGTCCTTCGGGTGGCCGTGTTATCGCCGTCTGCGCCGCTAATAGCACCCCGAGTGATCTGGTCGTGCGGCTGCAACCCTTTGTAGCAGCAGCAGTTAAGTGGAGAGGGGTCCCTCGAGGTGTAGTTAGCATCGCATTGCGGCACACTTCGAGTGACGGGGATCGAGTGATCTGGTCCGGTGAATTCGACGCCTCAACCTCAACAGGAGTTCTCAAAGCTGCAGACACGTCGCTTCTCCACAGTAGGACTATGTCTTAGCTCGTTGGCCCTGGGGCGAGGGAATCCCTTGTTTTAGATGCCAAGTGGCCGACGACTGCAATTCCCCCCCTGCATCCAGAGGGTTCCGTTGAGCACGCTGCCATTGATATTCCGGATAGAGATGGCGAGATGGATGGGGATGGGGCAAAGGCTATATGGGCAGCTTCTGGCCTGAGCAGCATACAAGGCAAGGGTACGGGCACAATCACGGGTGCAGTCCTGCAGCCCCTCTCGGAGTACATTGAGGTGCTCATCGTGCCTGCGAACGGACCTCGTACCACGTCGCTAGCAGGGGCTCTGTAGCTAGCGCAGTTACTGCGGAGCGGGTCATCATCAGGTGATGTCATCATCGGCGGGCAGACAGCCGATGCTAGAGCCGCGAACGTGGGGAACACAGTTGAAGTGGGAATCCCGCGGGATCCACCGGTCAAGCGCAACGATGCGAGCGAGGCGGGTGCGTCCCACGGCCCCCGATTGTTCCCTGATGATAAAGTTGTTCCCCGGGTCGGAGTATATCTCCGGTTTCCGGTCACCGCGACTGCAGCTGATCTTCATGGTGCTGTGGAGCGTGCTCTTGAGCCCTCCCTCGTGTCTTGTCAGCTGATGGTGACCCGGCGACTGCCCGATTTGCCGGGGTCGGCTTTCGAGGAGCGAGTCCAGGGTGGTATCGGTGGGGTGCGGGTGCGAGGCGGAGACCGAGGCAGCGTAGTGCAGGATGATTCCGAGTTGAATCTCCTCCGGGTACTCGGACCATCGCACCATAAAGTGGGCAGGTAGGTGGGCAAGTCTGGGAACACTTCCGCCTCACTCTTCGTCAAATAGCTCAATGAAGTCGTCCGCTCTCTCCCCGGCGCTGTTGATGCCACAGCAGCTCGATTGCGGCATGGATCAAGGGGAATTTATGTAATAGAGCAAGTGCCTGCTCCGATCACTGCCTCCCGGACGAAGGCGATCGCAAGACAGGCAGCCGAGGCAAAGCGTGCTGCTGTGCAGGCGTGGGCGTGCATCAAATGCACTGGCGTAAACAGACCATGGCGTGATGAATGCTACATTTGCCATTCCGCACGGCCAGCATCGGGTCCTATCCCTGGACCTGTACCTGTACCATCGGGCGGAGATATCTCTTCAATTCAATTCGCCTAGGAAAGGATGAAGCTTATTCGAGAGCAGCACCGGACGCATAACCCTGTTACACGTAGGCGAGAGGCCTCTGCGTGTGATCCTGTGGATAGTGGGGGCAGCCTAGATGATGAGAGAGTTACCACGATTCAGGTAGGGGCTGACCGTCTTGCTTTGGATGACGAGGAGGATGTGCCTTGGCTGCGATGGGCACTTGCAGGGGGTCACCTGATGCCTCATGAGGTATTGTAGCTGCAGGTGGGTTGGGTGCGAGAGCAGTCAGGTCTGAATGCCTTCTGACGACAATAATTGAGCAGCACTGTAAGCATCGCTAATTTTAGAATTTATCGGTCCTACCCTACAGAAGTCGGACCTCTGAATGGTTTAGAGTGTACTGGGCGGTTGAGGTGACCTAAAACCATATTGCCGTCCACCTGGTGCTTAATGTACTTGAGTATACTACTGTACAGCATTGCCTCCAGAGCAGTCGATTAGATTACGTTTGCATCAGTGTGATCAATTAAAGACCATAAAATAACCTTCAATAGTCAAAATTTACCCAAGTATTTAACACAAGACCCCACCAAGCTGGTGTTTTCACACAAGCCTGGCATCGGCATCGGTACGATCGGCAGACTCGCCTGTCCCCCCTCGAGCCAGTGGATTCATTGCTGAAACAGACTGGTATTGCGAGAGAGGACGGGAGAGTTTCTGAACAACTTTCGGCCCTCCTGTGACTCCTCTAGTGGCGGATTCGCTAGCTGTCATAGTTCTTGCGCTCGAAATCTTTAATCGCCTGTTGGACACTCCTGCCTTGGCGTCGCTTCTCAGGTTAGGAGAGGACGACAAGTCTGCTGGTTTGGGCAGTAAAGCCGGCGCTCCAGACAGTATAGAATCGACATTCCGCCCCGGATCCTTCGTGACCTTGACAGTGATACGCTCGTCCATCGCCTCTTCCTCCGTCAGAATCCGGCCAGTCTTTCCACACATCCATACCATTTGCTCCCCGCAGATTCGCTCAAATATTGCGAATGATGCAGTGAATGCCCCTAGTATACCCACGGTAAGACCAACAATAGAAGATACAACCTGCACGAACGTAAACGCACGGGTGACTCTCGTGGAGGCAAACACAGGCGACCGAGAGACTTGGATCCGGAGAGTGGTTGTGGATGCAGCAGGGTCAATCTCAGTCACAGCCCTAGACAGGAGAGCCCCCACCCGGGTATCTTGTACTCTGAAACCGGAGCGCTATTCCACACCATCACCGCGATCGTCATCCAAGATGTGCCCCACAAAATTGAGTGATTCTTCCTTCACATCAAGCATCTGATCGCGGAGTGCTGTGGCATTTGCTACGGAGGGGTCGGCCACTGGGGACACAGCGGTTCCCTGAGCGTACGCCCAGTTTCTCTCGGCATCCGTGGCAGCCAGTCGCCAGCCGACGAGCTGAACGGACCAATGCGCCTACAGCTCTAGCTACACAGTCTGGGGCATCCCGCACTCGTCGCACGATGCTCGCAGCCAGCATAGCTCGTGGAGCCCATCCGGAGTCTAGACCATCTCCATGGTTGCTGTTGCCGCGAGCTGGAGCAGCGACGGAGTGCTCGAATGTTGTTCCCTGGCTGTCCCGCGGGAGGACACGACGTCGCTCCCGGAAGACACAGTCAGAAGAATAGCATTGTCGCACGTAACAAATGACGCTGGCTACGCGAGAATATCGAACAGGATGTTTGCAGTAGCCGTGGCGGCTCTATCGGCACCAGGTACTCCTGTTGCGGCAACCTCGAGTCCCGCCGTCCGAAGGTAGTTCCTGTACGCGTATTCGAGGATGAGACTGGAGGACGAGGCCAAAGCGATGAGAAGAGCCGCCACGGTACACCACCCCCCTGTTGGAGTGCTGATCCGACGGACGGCGGCGAATTGCTCTGGCTAGTGGTCAGTCGACATGCTGTCCACAACCTTGAGTCCATTATGGACTGTGGGTCTGATCATGGGCACTAGGAGAGACACAAATATGATGCCGATGATGGAGCAGCTGATTGCCCACGCCCCGGTCTCCAGAGCGACAATGTCTACGTCACTTGTTCCCTGGGGATTCTGCGGCACTGAGGAACCGGATGTATCTTCGGACTGCAACCGGCGAGCAATGACAGATGCTTCTAGCACTGAATGTGCTCTTGGCCCTGCCACCATCAGTGCGACAGTCTCCTCTGTGTTCCTCAGGAGGCGAGCGGCACCTTTTGTGACAGTCTCCTCTGTGTTCCTCAGGAGGCGAGCGGCACCACCTGTGCCCTGCACCACACTCGATTCGCTTCCTTTCGATGTAGCGTCTCCAAATCCGAACCGATCCCGAACTGAGCTGAACACGCTAGAGTCGTCCACCTCCTGGTCAGGCAGTGGCAGCTGAGCCACCAGGGTGCTAACTGTGGCAGGCGCCGCGATAGGTTGCGGAACACCGGGTAGGCACGCGGATCCCCCTCGGAGGCATGCTTCCGGAGGCTCAACACAGGTTCCGCTAGTGGCGTCAAGAACGCTTCCCGCCGCGCATCCTGAGCACACTGGAGACCCTGAGCCTGATTTAAGCCCATTCCCGCACGAGATGCACGACCCGAGTAGCGCCCCTTGTTCCCTGGGCATGTAGGTGTTAGGGGGGCATGCATCGCATGCTACGGACAGCCTCTCTAGCTCTGAGACGGTGCCCGGGGAACACACGGTGCACTCCCTGACGTTACCACCAGTGGATATTGTCCCTGGGCCACAGGGGTCACATGCGAGTCCTGCCGTGCCTGGGGAACAAGCCAATTGGATGGCAATGCACTGGGATAGCCTGCTGGATCCAACTGCACTCGTGGTGAGACCTAGGCCGCACTCGATGCATGCTGATGGGGAGCTGGCCATCTGGCTTGGGTTGTACGTGCCTTCGGTGCACTCCGTTTTCACGTTACCGTCATCGCAGTAATGTCCTACTGGACAAACGACGCACATCGCTGGGTCGTCCCCACCCAGCACAGACACGGGTTGTTTGACAGTCCCCGGCTGGCACACTTTGCCCAGATCTACTGTCACAGTCACAAGCTTGAATAGGTTGGCAAACGGATTCTCAACCACAAGGTCAAGGGGGTTCCCGGCCAAACTGATGCTCTCAAGGACCCCCCCTGCGGAGCGAGAGAGAAGGGGTAACGATCGGATCCCATCGTTCTCCAGAGTGGCGGATGTAAGCAATTGTAATGGCGTCAAGAAATCGCCGGCGATGGCGAAGGATGTGTTCCCTGGCGATTCTCGCACGATCAGAGTGCGCAGAGAGGTCAATGCCCCGAATGTCATTGAGTTCCATATGGAGAGCCCAAGGTCGAGTCCGACCAGTTCCAGCTCTTGGATGGACCCAACAAAAGAACAATACTCGAATCCGTCGGCGGCTAAGTCTTGGTTCAACCCGAATATATTTCGAGCCCTGGGTGCTGATATGTAAAGGCGCAGAAGCCCACTGAGTCCTTCGAAAATGCTGCACGAGTGTACCTGTGTCAGAGACTATCCATTCACCGCACCACCAGTTGCAGCGAGGCTGGCCCCTGCAGAAATGTGCAATTCATCGAGCGATTCTAGTCCATCAAAGGCACCAACGTCGATCGTCTGAAGACCGGGGGCTACAATTTGTAAACGCCTAGGTAACTGAGTCATCTGGTCAAACGCCCCTTTCTCAATCCGAACTAGGCCGCTCCCTTCAATTCGCAGGGAAGCGGGAGAAACGGAGGCCTCTCGAAAGACACCAGCGGAGAGTACTGCTAGTCCAGCAGGAAGTCGAACAACCTCAATGCCTCGAGCCCCGATAAACGCAGCTGCAGGCAGGGCAGTGACGAGTGTATCGGCTAGGTCGACCAACGTGAGATTACCGCTGCCGTTAAATGCACCGGCCTAGATCATGGCTAGCCCAGCTGGAAACCCAATGTGCACGTTACCTGTCAGGCCTGACATAGCGCCGGGCACCAGCTCGGTCACGGCTGTCCCTACCATATCAACGCTCTGCAGCATCTGTGCTCCGGCAAAGGCCGACGGTTCGATTGTTTCAAGAGTGGAAGGTAGGCGCACCTCAGTGAGCGAATCCATGCCACTCAGTGCCCCTGTCTATACCCTGTGCATTGCCGTCCCGGTCAAGTCTATCGATCCAAGAGCCTTGCACGCACGCATTGCACCTTCATCGATGTGAGACAACGTCATTGGCACTGCGAGTGTTGCCAGTCTCGAGAGGCCATCGAAGGCACCTGTCGGTAGCCGTGTGATGCGAGTTATGCTCAGATCCAGCGACAGTAGCAACGAGGTGTCCGGAAAAGCACCGCCTTGCAGCGCAGTCAGCCCAGGTGGGAGCATCAGCGTGCTTAAGCTACGCATGCCAGCTAGTGCCCCGGTTCGCAGTTCGGTTACTTCTGTGGATCGGAGGTCAATCGACAGGATACTACCCGTTGGCATGGAATTTGCTTCAATCGCTTGAAGGCTTGCTGGCAGGAGCAGGCTGCTACAGGTCGTGAGCCCACTCAAAGAACCAGTGCGCAGCACCTAAATCATTGTTCTTGAGAGATCCAGACTATTAATCGATGAGTCGGCCTGATCGAAGGCCCCGGGCTATATCTCCTCCAGACCAGGAGGGAGAAGCACTGAGTCTAGGCCGGAGAGACCCTCGAAACTGGACCCGTTCAAAGCACGCAACTGCGTGGCTGATAGATCGACACAGAAATCCTCCCCCGCCCCCGACATAGCAAGAGATCCAGGCTACAGCTCTCGAAAGGAAGGTGGGAATCGAATCTACTGTGACTCGAATGACCTTCCGCTCAACCCCATGAGAGCTCCTGTATGTAGCACTTGCAACGAAGTCTAACTCAAGTCGACTCGATACGCCACACCATTGACGACTGAAAATGAATATCCTTCAATGATCGTCAGGTTGCGGGGCAGAGTCAGTGTTTTCAATTTTATCAGGCCCACCAAGGATCCTGTCCTCAGCACAGTGACCGAGGTGTCACCAAGATCCAGCATCTATAGGTTGAACTGTCCTGCGAACGCACCCGCCTCGATATGTCTGAGCGTATGAGGGAGCAGTATCGCCTCCACACTGATGCCATCGAGCAAGCCAGTTTCCAGAGTCGCCAGGATGGAGTTCTGAAGATCCAGGGAGATAATCATAGTACCCCTTAGCGACCCCGGTGCTAACCGAGATAGACTAGGCGGCAGCGCCAGGTTCTAAAGTTGTGATAAACCGCGAAAGGCATCCGATGGTATCTCCGCGATCCGAGTGAGGGACAAGTCGAGAGACGCAACTGCGCCTGGAGCGGGCGCCCAGTCTGCTTCCAGAGCCTCTAACGTGGGAGGTACGTCAAGCTAACTCAGCGAAATCAGACCCCTCAGAGCATCCGTCTCCAGCTGGGTGATTTGTGAGCCAGAGAGGTTGAGTGCAGTAACAGCAGGCAGTTCGGGGAACGCGTCCGCTCGTATGCTCCGCAAGCTGAACGGAACCGTGATGAATTTAAGATCAACAGCACCCTCGAAGCACCCTGTCGGGAACTCCTCGATCAAGGTGCCTGCACCTGAAAAAGTGTCAACCTTCGACAACCCTAGGTGGAATCCTGGCTCGATTCGTCGCAGTCTTGAAGGATACGAAATCGAGTCAATGTCGCGAAGCCCCAGGAAAGTGCCGTTTTTGAGGACCTCAATCTGTGTGTTGCCGAGGTTCAAGTTTTGTCTGTGGTTGACCTGCGACATTGGGAATGCCCCCGGCTCGATCACCTACAAAGTGGGGGGGAAGTGAAATTGCTCAGTCCATCGGAGGCCTCTGAGGGATCCTGCAACCAGTGTCTTCACCTACGTACCGCTTAGATCCATCTCTACCAGGGACAGTGCACCTGACGGGAATGCATCTGGTTCGATCGCCTGCACCGCATTCGGAGGTTTCAATACAGAGATGCTGTCAAGACTCCGGAAGGCGTGCCTTTCCAGGACAGTCACATTGGCAGCCAAGAGGGTTTCCGAGAATCCATCGACTCCTGTTCCATCAATGCTAGTGCCATTGAATGCGTCGCTTCTGATTCTAGTGAGAGTTGTCGGGAAGAACAGTCGGGTAATCTGCAGGCCCACGAGTCCGTTAGTTGGCAGCTCCACCAAGCGTGTGTCTCGGAAGTCCAGCATAGACACACTATTTGACCGAGGCCACGCACTGGCCGAGATCGATTCCAGCACATGTGGAGGGGAGATGGCGGTGACAGCGATGGGTCCAGCCAGGGCATGGGGACCGAGGTGCCTGATGCTGGTATCACGAAGGTCGATGGCTCTGATCAGGTCCAATCCCCTGAGTGAATACGGTTCCAAGACTGCTAGATTCCTAGGGAACACTATGGGTTGCAACCCTCGGTTGGCTTTACCATCGGAGGCAACAAACGCATCGGACCCGATCGTGATCACGCTGTTCGGTAAGCGAACGAGAACGAGAGACCCCGTATCAGTGCCCAGAGCGTGCTAGGGAACAACCGTCAATCGCGCGCTTCGTGAAAGGTCCACTGCCGAAATGTTCGTTGCCCCTGTAAGCATACCCCCCTGAATCGACTGCAGCTGAGGGGGGCCAGCAATCCTAGTCAACCTGTCCCACCCGTCCAGGTATGGTGTTGTTCCCTGGTCTGCCCATGCTACGAGTTCTGACGCATTCACGAGATTCAAATGGGTAACGTGCGGTTCTGGAGCCGGCTGCCCGAAATCGACAGTATCTAGGGAACAGTGGACTGGGCGTGCGAGTGCCCTGAGTCCAGGGGGCAACCCAAGCTACTATGCTGACGGGCCGACGCATTTCACGAGGCTACTTCCTGCCTCAATCCCGCAATTGACGGATGAGCTGATCGCAATGGATTCCCATCGCAAACCCTACCCTGAGTGCGCCAACTGAGAGCCCCCAGACCCCCAGCAGCGCATGTGGAGGGTCGACGCCTCAACAGCGCAAGCACGGTTCTTCGAGACCGACACGTCAGTCCACTCCGTTGTATCAGCTGGAATTCCACTGACAACATTAAAGGAATTCGTTCCCCAGCAATGGAGTGCTCCTCCAGCTCCAGCTCCAGCTCCGCTGGGGGGTGACTCGACTCCGCAGCCGAAGGTGTCAATGATCTCAATCCGCCGCCAGCTCGTCACCGCAGAAGGCCAATCGCCTTCAGTGCCCTGCCTCATCCCGAAGAATGTAGCACTACCGTTCATCGCAATTGCCACCGTGTGATCAGTACCAGAGTGAATGCTCGCCCAGGGTCCAGCGGTTGCAACCGGGACGTGCGACCAACTTGCCGTGCCTAGTCCAAAGCAATGCAGTTGTCTGGTTGCAGCAGCAATCCCGCATGCATGCGCATCACCTGTTGATACTGCAACCCATCGTGTGACGCTAGCAGTTGGTTTGGTTTCATTCGCGGGATAGCTCCCAAAACAGCTCAATCTACTGTCGTCAGCATTAACTGCACATGCGAAGTCTCCGGCTGATACGTCTCTGACGCTTACGCTAGCGCTAGACCAAGCGCCAGTTTCCTGCAGATTGTCGTTTGTGGGTGCCGCAAACTCCGGAAAGCAGCGTAGCTAGCTCGTCACTGCGTCAATCATGCACATACGATCGTCCTAAAGAGAAATCCCCGGAGACATCGCGACAGTTGAATTCCCACACGGGCTCGCGGACCTACAGCCAACAATACCCCACAGGAGTACAAATATGGTGGTAAATCGAAAAAAGGTGAGTTCACAGCCATACTGCGGCAGATGGCGGTGCAAGTGGAGCTTAGGTATGACATGTGCTTACCTGCTTAACACGTTACGAAACCAGAGCTGTAGCATCCTAAATAAGGGCCCTAGCATTATTCGTATGGAAACTTGCGCGCAGTGGGCACAGAGTACCTAGCTATAGTCGCATCTATTACACCTTCACGAAAAACCGAAAGGTTCTCACTAAAATACATCCATACATTACGCTTGCAAGGCGGTAATCGAATCTGTGTTGGCCTAGCTACGAGTTATCTAACTGGAGTGTTGGTTTTAAGGATTTTGAGGGCTTTATAGGCGTTTGAAATGCCCAATATAACCGCCGTAAACTTGATGCACTACAGTGTAATGCACTCCGGAGGCAAAGCAAGACAAATCGTTCCATTGGCTACGTTTGCGCTGTGATCATACGATTGTAGTGATAATGCTCTAATTCACCCTTGCAATGTGCCGACCGACACAAGCACCGTCTCCAGATCTGCCATCACTGGTACAGGGCATTGAATTCGTCCTTGAATCGGTCATAGATCTTGCGTCGCTGGTACTTGAGCGAAGCAGTCACGAGATCCGTTTCCGGCCTCCACTCCTCCGTACCTACGATCGTGATCCGGCCGGGTGTCTCCCCTCGAGTCAGCTTGCCCAGAGCCTGCAGCTGCCGGATGATCTCCTTCCCTGCCTCTGCGTTGCCCACGACGTCTTCGTCGGCCAGGTCACAGAGGGGCGCAGGTAGCTC
>Ga0136560_1001351_pt1 | contig 12636 bp, 17 predicted proteins | sample AntRauMeHopE1497_FD_104925 | JGI IMG/M metagenome (GOLD analysis project Ga0136560, IMG submission 104925) | Saline lake microbial communities from Rauer Islands, Antarctica - Metagenome Hop E1 #497 | ecosystem: Environmental > Aquatic > Non-marine Saline and Alkaline > Saline | place...
CAATGGGGAATTGACCCCCTAGCGCCTGTCCAATCCACGCAGCACGAAGGTGCTCGGGAGCGTACTCGACAACAGAACCGATAGCTTCGGTCTCTGATGCATATATATGAGGGGAAACAAGAACGTGCAGTCTTGATCGTCTATTCAACCCAGATCACAGGAACTCACGATTTCAACAGTGTGGGCATGCATTGGGTAAAACACGCCTTCCTCAGTTACCCTGGTAGGACCGATCGATCAGCTGATCCTGCTGTATCGTCTTCATCGCTTGCCGCGCCGGAGGCATCGGCAACTCTCGCCAAGACATCCTTTCCACCGCCGCCAGCAGCAGCCACGGCAGCCGCCTCCGCGGCTGCGATTTCCTCTGCCCCGTAAATCTCCTCCGAGAACTCGCGATGCAGCTTCACCACCTTGCCCACGCCTTTGGCCCGTCCTTCCCGAAACAAAAGCGGTGCGCCCTCCGTCACAAACTGAGGACTGTACATGAATTGGCACCTCACGATGGCTTTGTCCCCCGTGCGGAGCCTCTCCAGCATATGCCCGGTCTTGCGGTGCTTGATGCTGAGAATCCGCGCAGACTGGGTCACCACCCCGATGTGCATGATAGGAGCATATCCAACGGTCAGTGTCGTCTGGTGATGAAGAATGTGCACCTCTGCATCGAAGCCCCAGTAGGCTGCCGGCTTCAGCCTCGGATCCACAAGGGCCATCCCGCGCTTGACCCATGGTCTTCGCTTGTCCGTCGCCGTCTTGCCCTTGATACGGATCGCAAATGCAGCAGAGCCGCCCGCGGTCGCTTGGTCCACAGGGGTGTACTGCACATGGATCGACCTCACGACAACAGGGACAAACTCCCCCCTCCGATCAGGACCCAGGAGGATCGTCTGCCCGGCGTCCACGCTACCCTGCACCACTGTGCCTGCCACCACAGTTCCCACGCCAGGCACGTTGAACACGGAATCAATAATCACCATGCCCGGGCCATCCATCTTGACCACCCGCATGTGCTTTGGCACCACAGCCCCAGCACCGGCACCGGCACCATCTGCAGCCTCTCCCGCTGCTGTGTCTGCTGACGCCGCCCTGCCGCCTCCCTCCGCTGTCTCATCGTCAGCGGATTTTGATGCCCCGCCGCCGCTGGGGTCAGCCTCGGCGGCGCCTGCTGCGGAACTTGCATCTGCTTTCGACTCCGATACCTCTGGGACGCGGTCCGCTCTGCCGCCTCCCCCAGTTGCAGCTCCGGCCACCGCAGATGCCGATACAGACGCGGCCTCCACCGCTCCAGCAGACACGCGGGGCTGAAGCGCTCTCAGTAGTGCGCGCAGCGCGTCCAATCCCTGCCCTGTGACGTTCGACACGATAGCCACCGGGGCCAGGCGACCTCCAAATACCCCGCTTGCTGCTTTCTCGACGTGATCCTCCTTTCTCACCAGGAAAGGCATGCGATGAGCCGCGCGGAGGGTCTTTTGAATCTGCTGCACCGTCTTCTTGAAGACGGCAGGAGGCGCGATATCAACCTTGGTGACTACGACGATCAGAGGGATCTTGAGCGCCGCGGCAATTCCAATGTGCTCCCGCGTCATACGAGATACGCCCATGTTTGCTCCAACTACTACGAGGCAGTAGTCTGGCAGCATACCAGTTAGGCCAAAAATGGTGGTTTTCAAGTACTTCTCGTGGCCGCACAAATCGATCAGTGTAATGCGCTTGTCCGCCTTCGTGTGAACAGTCTGCCACTATCGCGCGCGTGGAGCCTTGATATCTACAGCAACTTGCCCTTCGCTGCTGAAACCCTGCAATGAGCTCGGATAGAACGCGTTGAAATGCAATCGTGTTACGTGGAAATAAATCTTACCTTGCTGATGTGGCGATGTGAAGTGCCTGTCAACGACGCGGCCGAACAGTTGGCATGATGCTGGTAGAGCCAGCAATTAAAGTAGGAGCATCATTAAATTGGATTGCTTCAGCAGGCGCGTACTGTTGTTGAATCTTACCATTACCTCGGTAGCGACCGAAGACGTCCTGCCGTTCTCAGCCTCATGACGATGCCTGAAAACTGTCGAGCGGGCTTTCCCGCGCCCGTCATCAAGCATATTTCTAGTGAGTACGCCAACAATACTGGATTTCCCGCTGTCTACGTTTCCAATCATCGCTATTCTAATGTCAGTCCTGTGCGAGAAAAGCTGATTGGGACGTCAGCAGGCGTAAATAGCAAGTGGAAAGCTCCACCAGTGCGGTGGCTTCCATTTAGTTGTGCGTAACTTCAACGTTCAAAACTAAATCGAGTATGGGTGCCCCCGAAACTAGAGAGAAATGCCTTTAATCTATCCGGAGAATGATCAACCTTACTTGATGGGCATGTCAGAATCCCCTTTGATACTTGGTCCACCGCCCCCAGGTGCACCAGACGTGGAGGTCACGGCTATTCTTCCATCACCAGTTGCCGAAGAAGCCATAGCTGAACTTATTTTGCTCTGGCTTAGTGACCCAACGTCGCAAGAAGAAAAACAGGAATTAACGTTTAAACCACACACTACCCCAGATGAACCTTGGCGCCGCGGCCAAAACCGGCGATCTGTTTCGGCTCGAGTTGTGCGTTATAGTTGTATCTAAACTCAGATTTCTCTCTCTCTCCGGCCGATGGAGTTTGCTTTCGTCGCTGATGCCCGATGACCGATGTTCATGTAAATGCATTTCTGCGCCCATCGTCAAAAAGAAGCCGCAAAGAGGGAGCCAATGGTGGCAGTCGTACTACCTCGTGTGTGGGGCCGTTGAGAGGCAGGTGCAGCGTGGTACTCGCTGTCGCTACACCAGTAAGCAAACATGCACCTTTGAGGGTACACCAAGTTTTGGTCAAACTGCGTCACTCTGAGTGGACGAGACGAGACCCTGTGGCGGCGCCAGTGGTTCGCATCGATCCGTGTTCGTTCGAGCTCAATTCAGGTGAACAGTATTATGTTAATAATTCAACAAGCAGCGCAATCTCAAGCAACCGCATAATCTCCAGGCGCCTATTCGGCAATCCTGTCTTGTGAGCGCATGAAGCGTCGCCCGAAGGCAACTTTGAAGGTAGCCCAAGCCATGCACGGCATTGACGTAGTGCTCGCAGCATCAGAGCGCCTCGGCCGAGTGCGGCGATGCTGCAGCTTTCGTTAGCATCAATCGCAGGGTTTGACTGCGTTGATGCGCATGATCAGAGATGGTATCAAACGTTCCCAATCACAGCATATACTGCCATATTCAGCGTCCAACATGCATCCTGAATTCGGCCACGAGGGACGGGTCTGTCTTGAACTCGCCCAGCTTGACGAGCGTCGTCGTGCTGGCACCGGGCTTGTTGGCTCCTCGCATGCTCATGCACATGTGCTCTGCCTCCACAAGCACGCAGGCACCCTTGGCCCCAATGGACTCGACAACAGCCTCTGCAATCTGACGGGTCAGGCGCTCCTGCACCTGCAGCCTCTTGGCGAAGATGTCAGTGATGCGTGCCAGCTTGCTCAGGCCTACGACGCGATCACCAGGGATGTACGCGATGTGAACCGTGCCTCTGAAAGGCAATACGTGGTGCTCGCACAGGGATGAGAACTCGATGTTCTTGACTACGACCATGGATCCGCCGCCGTCCACATCGAAGAGCGCTTTCTGCAGAGTGGCCTAGGGGTCCATGTGATACCCGCGAGTGAGCTCCAACATGGCCTTGGCCATGCGCGTAGGAGTCTTAATGATGCCATCGCGGGCAGGGTCTTCGCCGACGGCCTGCGAAGCGAGAAAAAGGGCGCAGCAAGATTTGGAAGCAGGTTGGAATGGCGGTGCGGGGAAAGCGGAACTGACGTGTGACGATGCGAACGCAACAGTGCAACCAGAGGCGTAAGAAGCCATGGGGCGGGAGCAATTAGTAAGCTTCATAGGTGTATCGTGTATCATATCCTATTCTTCTCACTTCTAGAAGGACTTTGCAGCACCTAGCCATGACCTCGATACGGGCGTCAGCATCGAGAGATGACAGACCTCCGGCGTCGGCCGCAGCTGCAAGGGCTTCAGAGGCCTCGCGCAGGCTGTCTGCCTCAAATGTTGCTGGTGAATCAATCTTTGTTGCGAGATGTCCGTGCGCAAGTGGGCCATGGTGCTCTCCGCAGCCGCAACCCGACGCTGGGGCCGCCGATGCTGCGCCATCGTCGCTCCCTGACGACTTGTGCTCCTCCTCGGCGGTCGGCAGGCTGGCTTTGTTCACTGCTCGAATAAGATGAGGATACATTTCATTTAACCGCGATGCCTTAGGTGAGTAGTGTTCGTTCGGATGCGGCGGGCAGGGTATTCCCGCGCCACGGGCACAAGATTCAGGTGGTCGACGTGGCGCGTGACATCGTGCGAACCACGACGCAACAGACAGCAACATTCGCAAAACAGCAACGGCACACACGATTTGAAACTCCCAGCATCATCTTGGTGTATGAGGATGGTGACGCAGTCATCGATGATTCGCTTCTATCGCTCGGTGAAGCTGTCAATTCGTTTCAACGTCACACCCGTTCTAGTTCGGAGGGTGATACACCCCACTTGTGCTTTTCAAAGACATTTCGCGCTAAACCACGAGACCTTGATTAACATATTGTCTCACGGGTGATTACGGGGTGCTGGATGGCTGCCATTCTTTTATTTGTCGCTTTTTAGAATGATCAACATGCGGCGTCATCACACGGTTGTCCAACTGCTTGGAGAACGAACCTACAACGAAAGTTCATAATCTGTTTTTATATAGGCCTACAATAAATACACGTTATCAGAAACTCTCTAAATCATGCATTGGCATGCCGTGTATAACAATAACTAAACGTGGCTGCGCTGAGCAGCCTATCAATCAATCATAGGGCGCGTAAAGCCCAGAGATCATTGTTCAACCGGTCCCGGTGAGGACACCGGACAGGCGGATCCACTACCGAGCCCCCGAGCCATGATCCCAGGAGCAGAAGCTGAACCGCGAGACGAGCTAATACGGTTGTCGAGCCTCAATGGGGTCGATCCGGTTCGTGCGCCAGCAGAACACGTCGGAACGTTAAAACTACGGAACTGCGGAACTGCGGGATCATTTCAGAGACGAAATTCCACGAATCTGGGATGCTCAGCAAACGCCCGTGCCCTCTCCCTCACCCACGCCAAGCTTCTCGTGCTCCTCCTCCATTGGGCCACAGCCGAAGCAGCTGCTAGAGGGCGAGCGTACCCCACAGCATGATAAAGTGATACATGCACCGCGATCTAGTGCAGCAGACAGTGGACCCTCTAAAGGTGCTGGTGCCATCGTGAGGGCAAACGCAGCGACCAGCTGGAGCGCAGAGGCGAGCACACAGGCCCATAATGACGTCCCTCCAGCCATCTGCATCAGCGAAGTGAACACTGCAGGAGCCCCGATCGCCGACAGAGCAGCCGCACCCTGCACCAGCGAGAACAGAGCCCCGAAATTCGCGTCCCCAAGGTCCGTGGCCACTGCTTCTGGCCCTAGGCTAAGGACAGCCCCGAACGGAATGCCAGTGAGTGCGAGCAACACCCCGGCAGGGACTTGCAGCAGAAGTGGAGCAGGTGCTCCAAGGGCTGTGCTCCTCCGCACGCAAAGCCGTAGTGATGCCACGCCGGCGAAGAGACCGGCCTATCCAAAGGCGCACCAGCTCAGCGTTGTTCCTCGATGTGTGCGACATGAAGGCGAGCGTCGCAGTACCGTAGCAAGCCAAGGACCCCCGAGGTTTCCCACTGCATTTGCGACCGAAAACACGGCCACAAGGACTGCGAGGGGTACCTAAGGGCCATCATTGCCGCCATCCATTCCTCCACTCCCTTCAGCATCGCCACCAGCGCCAGCATCGCCATCCACCGACCCATTCCCAAGTTCGTCGTCATCTGCCAGGCCTGCGGCATCCACCGGCCCACGACCTAGCCAGTCACCCTCCCATATGTCTCGACGTGTCCCAAGGAAGAATAGGCCTCCTGCGAGCATGCATACGTATGCAATGACCACAGCTGCGAAAGAAGGCAGCATGCAGGCCGCCGGCAGCTGATACAGAGGGACGGCTTCCCGCCGGAACTTGACGACCTATCTCGCCCTGTAGGACCGGGAGCATGATGGCGGGCACGACGAATGCCCCCCCGTGTACCATGCATCGGCAGAGGTGAGCCGGCGCCGATCCAGGGCAGTCATGGACATCCCCTGTCCTGTCGGTGATACTGTCATGGTAGGTATCGGAGGGATGATACGGTCTTGGCTGCTTGTACTTGTACTTGCATAGACTGTGGCAGCGTGGGTGCTCGCTGCAGCTCTCCCCCCCTGACCCTGACCCTGATCCTGACCCTGACCCTGATCCTGACCATGAGAATCGTACAGCTTCGGCGCTGCAGCTACAACCGGAACATTTCCCCCGCTGGAGGTGTCTCTGTAAGACGGCTCGGACTCTGACGCTGACCTACTAAATCCCGTCGTCTTTGATTCGGATGACGGAGGCGATTTATCCACGCTTCCATCGCTGCTGCCGCTGCTGCTCCTACCATCGATGCTCGATCTACCGCTCTCCAGTTGCTGCATGCTGTCGTGTTTCAACGAAAGTGCGACCGAGTGACCGTCGATGCTGTATCCGGCTAAAGAAGCCTCGCTTTCAGCTCGCCGCATGCTGTGCGTCCCTGCGATAGACCCGGTGCCAGTGGCTTGGTACGAGACGGAAGACATCGGTTCCTGTTCCTGGAGCACGGCCTGCGCATCTGAAAGCCTGCTCTCGCTCTCGCTCATCTTGTTCTTCTTCTTCTGCCAGTTGTGCAGCTATTTACCACTATCCTTGGGAACACCTGCATCGCCCTCGCTAGTCGACTCTTTCTTATTCCTATGAATGCCAGAATCACCTTCACCTGCAGCACAGCATTCGGTCTTCTCACGATTCGAGGAGGGAACACCAGTCCCCTATTCCATCTGTGATGCTTCGGTCCACTCAGACCTTGAGCTCGTGCTGGTGCTTGTGCGCGTGCTTGCCCACACCAATATCAGCACGGCCACGCCAGCTGAGCACCCAGACATCACTGCGACGGAGCGGAGCTGAGATCTCCAGCACTCGCCATCATCAGACCCGCATGTTCCCCAGCCAAGTGTCCTCGTCTGCTGGAAGCACATCTCCGCCAGAAGCAGTCCAGTGCTCGTCGCGGCACTCGTCACACCCACAGCAGGTCCCCACTGCGCCCTGACGGCGGCAGCCAGGGCTGACACGACGATCCATCCGCAGCCCAGGCACGCAGCCGTATATAGCACCGCTCCAAGCCACGCAGATTGCGAGAAAGACATTGCAACTGCAGCTCCGGCGGCGAGGGCACCGCCGGCGGCAGCGCCCGCGGCTGGCCCGGCTCTGTCGACGAGCAGCCCCGCGGGAAGCGTGCATAGGACGGCAGCGAAACCGAGGCCTAGAAATAGCGATGGGGGGATCGATCCTCCGAGTGCAGCTGAAGCGTCGCCTGCTATTGCCTCGAACGCGTTCGGAAGCGCGTGAGTGAGTGCCAACAGAGCCGCCGCGACGGTAAGCGAAGCTCCTCCAGGGCCAGGGCAGTCCAAGCCACACGCGTTCACAGCAGCCTGGTCTGGATATCCTTGATTACTATCGCTCTTTCGGAAGGGCTTTCCTTTCCTGTCTGGTGATGGGGCAGAGGCGCCTAGATGCGGATCTGGACCACCGTGACCTTGGGTTTCGGCTCCTGGCCTTATGGGGTCCTATGCCCGCGCGCTTCGCTGCTCATAACCAGCGTGATTATTAAACCCAGAGCCCGTGCCATTTCTTTGCTCGAGTTCATGGTATAAGTCCTGCTGCGCCATGCGTGTAGAGTGTCGAATCCCCAATGACCCTGCTGACGATGCGGCATCCACTGCAGGCCGACCGTATGGATCAGCATCCCATTCGCCAGCACTGGTCATTGTTGATGCGACTGATTCAGTCTCCCAGTCGTCCGCAAAGCGCTACGGTGCACTATTGCTGTCGCCGTAGCTGTGTTGACGGGATGCAGATACTAGAGGTGTGCGAGCAGAATGAGCACTGCGCATGCAACAATTATCGGCCGACCGCTGAGGATTGGCAATGTAACTGAATTGGCTTTTCACAGGGGGATAACGCAGCCGAGAGACGAACGAGTATGATGGGCAGAACATGTACCGTCGGCGACGTCACCTTTTCTGGCTTTCGAGCAACACGTCACTCTCACAAATCCATTTAGACCAGGCGGGTATCTCCGCATAAGTAGGGCAAGGGACGCCCACCGACTAAACTCCAGTCATCTATCGCTCAGTATTTAAATGGCGGCCGCTTCCACCGATGCCAAAGCGATGCCTTGCAGTGCTAGAGGCTTGGAGTTGAAAACGTCGTCTCAGCGTGAAGCAGAGCTAGGGTCGACGACAGCGTCACATTTCGAAATCTACGTCGAGAAGGCGGCAAATAAATTCAATGCTTCTCATTTCATTGTTCATGGCGTGAGGCTGTCTGCAACCTTGCTCGAGGTATGAAGTTTTGGCATTGCGATTGCAGTGCGGCAATACCATTCGCTCTTAAATTAGCGCAGTCAGAAAGAGAACGCCTGCATGGGCATAATTATTAGGCAACTGTAGAGGTCATTGCTTGTGCGGGGACTGCCTTGACGGAAGGATACGTCATGGACTTCGGCGAAGTAAAGGCGGCATTGAAAAAGTTGTGCAAAAAGTGGGATGAAAGGTTTTTGTGTCCAGTGCTGTCGACTCACATGGATATTACTGCTTGGCCAGTAGACGAAAAAGAAGGAGGCCCTGCTACCATCAGCGCTTCTGAGCTTCTGACCAGCTCGATCGCTGCAGCCGCCTCGAGTCCTGAAGAAGCCGCGAAACTCGTGGCCAATCATCAGATCGGCATGCGAGTGAAGCACGACGGTTCCAAGTTCGTCTTTCCGGCTGCGGACTGCGCACTGCTTCCCGTGCACCACTCTTCGGCGGAAGAGCTGTCTCGTTTGCTGTGCCTAGACCTTGTGGACGCGATGGGAGGGGCTGGAGCACTCCGTGGTAGAGGCATGCGGAGTATCAAGGTAGCTTTGATCGAGACCCCGAGACAGGAGGCAAGGTACTGCCTGTCCTTGGTGGATGCGTGAAGCGACCGGCAGGAGGGTTCAGAATCTCAGCGGGCCCGAGTCATGATGTATGATTCGTACCAGTAGACTACAGCGCCGGCAGCCTGAGCGAAGAAACCGCCGGTCGCATGTGCCAGCTCCATCGCACACTGGCAGACATCCAGTGCATTGTCCTGGCGCATGTGCTCCAAAAGAAAAGCGAAACGTAACGATAGGGCAACTTTTGTTGAATTGATCAGAATCCATGTATGAGTTAGGTTCTTCCCGTCAAGCCTCCGATCGGCCTGCTGCAGTACCATGTGTCTGTCCGTGGTTGTCTACTCGGTGGCCGGTGCGCTGTTACATTCGGGTCCGGTACAACAGGAGGCTTCGGTATAGGCAGGATTGGGTATGGGCCTGTGCCACCACTGACCCACCCGTAAACTCGGCCGGGTGCCCCCGGTTCGTTCCGTAGTTCCGGTCTTCGCGGCGCAACGTCACACAAAGCAGCGAACATCCGTCATATTTTCAATGTCGGATTCGGGCTATTTAGTCCTTCTGCTCCAATGCACAATTGTATCCATTATATTCATGCAAGGGGGGATTGTTTACGGCTTCACAGGTCAGTTCTAGCGATAATCGATGGAATTGTAAAGAGGCTTGTCAGTCATTAATCGACATTTATCTTTCCATGTATAAGCGCACTTTCATAGTTGCAGACCTGGAGCTGCTCATGAAAGATAGAAATATATACAAGTTGCCGTCCGGGGAGTTTGACGTTGAGAAGTACTCTTTGTTGGCTACAGTAGGAACCAGCGTAACAGGCTTGTCTTCGGCAGCAGCCGGACCGCTTCTCGACTGGATCGGTCCGCGCGCAACCCTTGGGCTTTCTGCAATTATCTCTACACTTGGATGCTTGCTGTTCGGTTTTGAAATATCGTTCCTGGGAGGGTTTGTGTGCATGGCCGTAGGAGGCATCAGTTGCCTCCTCGTTGGGTTTCGATGCGGCCTCCTGGCTCCTTCCCGGGTATCCAGTGCGATGAGTGAGCAATTACAGGTGTCTGGCCGCGAATACAATTATTAGCTTCATTTAGAGCGTGACCCGTTACGCTTGCGGCATGTTTTGATCGGCAGCCACTGTCCCTCTGCGTAGCATCCGGATACACCCTTCTCATTCCCCGCAGCTGCCGTATCGTGTGCGTTCGATGCCTCCAGTCTTGTGTTTGTCATATTTTATGAAGTATACAGGGCAAGCGGTTTGGGCCTGAAGCCATTGTTTTGCGGCCTTGCTGCCTTGGGAGTGCTGCTCCATTGTGCAGCACAAATAGTGTGGTGCTACATCCCGAGCGACTCGTCCCAGGGCAGTGCCATTGCTGACGACGACACACACGAGGGTGGTGAGGCGAACGAACGAATTGGACCAGGCGACAAATCTAACGGCCATTCGGTCAGTTTGAACTCGCACGATAACAAGGGTGGCAGTCTGTATGATAAATATGACTATGATGGGGCCGTCAACTCCGGTGGGTCTCGCGGCAAGAATCTTGCCTAGGTCTATGCTGGTCACCCGAACGCCAGGCATGGGTTGGAAGCACCTCTGCTGGATCCCCTGTATCCCGATGAAGATAAAAGCAATAGCAAGGCAGGTACTCGTTAGATTGGAGGACCCCTGGCCTCGCCCGAAGGAGTGAACCACCATGGCCACAACCAGAGTGAGGAACAGGAACAAAAACCCAGATTCGATGCCACCTCGCATCACCCTAGAGACAGGGCTGAAGGCAAGGACACATATGACAACAACGACAGCGATAAGTATGGAGCTGACATCATGCAGATAGAGGCCGGCCTGGTTATAGGGTCCGACTCGGCTGACTACATGGAGGTTAAGATGAGTGGCCCGGGCGGCACCGAAGCAAAGAGCACCGATGCACCTGGTAGCAACCTTGCGTCACTCGAGCATTTGCCTCTGTGGTAGCAGGTGCTCACCTTGGAGTTCGCGTTCGCACTGGTATACGTCTGTGTGCACGCTACTCGGAGCACCTTCGTCCTAGGTACCGCCCAGCAGCAATTCGAGGAGAAAGGAGACGCGGAGCACAACTTCGCAACTTCGCGCGCGTTTGCCTGGATCGTTCCGGCCGGCGTATTAGTATCCCCTGGGGTATCATGGATGCTCTCTTCATACGGGTCGCTGTGGACTGCTCATGTTGTTTGCGCAGTCGGTTTGCTGTATGGCATCCTGCTCTGCCTCCCGCTTGCCGCTGCTATTCCAATGTCGGTTTCATTCGCAGTGTTTCGGGTTGCGCTCTACGCAGTGCTGGCTGACTTTACCGGCAGAACATTCGGGTCCAAGACGATTGGCTCAATCACCGGTATCCTGTACTCTGCTGCTGCTTGCTTCATGTTCCTGCAGCAGCCCCTGACGGTGATTGCATAGAGATTATGCAACGGCGACTATTTCTGGGTCAATGTCGGACTAGCAGCATCTGTGGCGATTGTGTGGGGCCTACTAGTGAGCTTGCAAAGGGTTCAAGCCACTCGTGCCTCAAGTTGACGCGTATATCGCGCAGTTATAGTAGAAACTCGAATATATCGATCATTATCACCTGCTGCTCTACAAGATTGATTATGGTGCAAATCTCGAGTGAGAAGTGTAGAAAGCATAAATCTGCATCAATCAGCCTCGATCGCTAAACCGGAACTGCAGCAGGGGGTCGGCAGCAATAGTCATTGAGTTCTACTTTCGCGCCCAAGCATGGCAGGAAACGGCCTGCGAGACTGGGAATGGCAAGAAGAGAAACATAGTGAGTGGGCTCTCGCCATGTTCCGCCGAGGCCTCCTCAGTATTCGAAGGGAGACTCCGGATTGGAAGTTTGCAGTGGCAAAAATAGGGCAGATGCAAGTCGACGTAAGTGCGTGAAGATGAGAACAGAGAAATTACGTGTAGGATGTGCGCACTAGTACTTATTGTCGCTATTCGCGCTCCTGCGCTGTCACTGCAGGCCACAACTTCCATCAGGAAAGGAAGAACTATTGCCATGTTCACTGCCTCCGCGAAGGCTCTATGGACAGCCCAACCGTCTGGAAGCAAGGTGCCGACCATCGGTGGCATGGTGAGATTTGAGGACGCTACCTAGGATGATGCAGGTGATGCTGAGGTGGTTACGGAGCGACTCGCTGCCAAAGTATCCGAATCTACATAGCTTGGATGGGACTCTAAGGTTGCAGTAGCAGCAGAAGCCGAGCTTGGCGCCGGCGTGCGCAGCTTGCTTCGGAATTTATTCGATGGTTTGGTTGCAAGGGCGAATTCAACAGGGCCAGCTAAAGGGGGCTCCGACGCGACTGGGGGGGACTCCGGTGTCGGCGCGGGGCCGGGGCAGGCTGTGGCATCAGATGAGGCCCCGGTTGTGGAACCGTCTTCGTAGCAGCTGCCTGCAGAGGCACCGAGTTCGACTGGTGTTAGCTCTGAAGGCGCGTTGCAACCAGGCATGGTTGCGTCCAGCTCAACTGGCCCCTCTGCAACCACGGAAACTACAGCCGGAGGCACCAGCAGCA
>Ga0136560_1001352_pt1 | contig 12627 bp, 2 predicted proteins | sample AntRauMeHopE1497_FD_104925 | JGI IMG/M metagenome (GOLD analysis project Ga0136560, IMG submission 104925) | Saline lake microbial communities from Rauer Islands, Antarctica - Metagenome Hop E1 #497 | ecosystem: Environmental > Aquatic > Non-marine Saline and Alkaline > Saline | place...
CATCGCCTGCCGGCCGCGGCCGCCCTCCCTGGGTGGGTCGGCGAACGGGCTGCCTGACGCGAGCATCGCCGCCAGGCTCAGGCACTCCTCGGCGCAGTGCAGGTCCGGTCCCAGGCTCGCCAGTAGCATCCCGCCCACGTGCGGGGGCACGGGAAGCTGCGCGAGCCAACGGCCCCTCCAGGTGAGCCCGGCGGCCGCCCCAGCCGGTGATTCCGTGTCAGTCGACGCAGCATCCGCGGCACGGCGCGGCGGCGGCGTCAGCGCTTCCACGGCGCGCAGCGTCGCGAGCTCATCAAGGGCCCTGACGACGCTTGCCGCGGGTGGCGGGTCCAGGAACCGGAACTTGCCGATGGCCGTCACCCCCAGGGCCAGGAGCTGGAGCACCAGGGAGGAGAGCGGCGCGCAGAGCAGGTCGGGGGGGTTGCTCAGCTCCAGCCCCCGCGCCGTAGCCGCCGTGTAAAGCCGAAGGCACTTCCCCGGCCTCACACGGCCGGCGCGGCCCGCCCGCTGCTTGGCTTGCGCCGCGGACACCGGCCGCGTCACCAGGCCTGACACCCCGGCGTCGGGGTCGTACGCCGGCCCGCGGGTGAACCCCGAGTCCACGACGACGGTCACTCCCGGCAGGGTGATGGAGGTCTCCGCCACGCTGGTGGCCACCACGACCTTGCGGACGCGCCTGGAGCCGGAGATGACGCGGCCGGGCCGGAGGGCGCGCAGCTGGTCGCTCCACGGCAGCTTGGCGTGCAGCGGACACACCTCCAGCTCCCTTCCTGCCGGCCAGTCCACCCCGTCGTCCGCCTGCGCCACCCCGGCTCGCTCGTGACGGCGCCCGGCCGCCATGGCCGCAAATCGGGCCGTTCCCATGACAGCGGTGGCTCCGCCGTCGCGGCCGTAGCCGCCCTCGGGGGCCGGCGCCCCGTCTCGGAGCGCCCGGCACACCCAATCCACCTCGTCAGCCCCGGGCACGAAGACGAGGATGTCCCCCGGGGGCTCGCGCTTGTGCGCGGCGAGCGCCGCGTCGGCAGCGGCTCTCAGGTACTCTGAGGGCGGCTCTGCCGCGTACTGCACGTCCACGGGAAAGGCTCTGCCGGAGACCGCGAGCACGCAGGCAGCCGAGGCAGGCGGGCGTGATAGCACTCCGCTCGGGTCTCGGGCGCGAGGAGCCGGCTCCGGCGCGGGAGGGGCTTCAGCCGCGCGCGACGGCTCCGAGGTGCCTCGGCCGGCCCTCGCGGACACCCGGTCCCTCCACGAGGACGCGGAGGAGGAGGAAGACGACGACGACGACGACGACGGATCGTCGGCCGCGGTGCCCCAGCGTGATGGCTTCTGAGGGGCGTCGCCCCAGCGGCGAGGGTCGGGCAGCCTCGGGGCGCTCGGCGCGTCGGGCGGCCGGGGTCCGTCGAAGAAGCGGCGGAAGCGCTCGGCGTCGATGGTCGCCGACGTGACGACGACGCGCAGCTCCGGGCGCACCGCCCGCACGCGGCGGAGGATGCCGAGGAGGACGTCCGTCTGCATGCCCCGCTCGTGGGCCTCGTCGACGACGACGACCGAGTACGCCCGCAGCTCCGGGTCTGACATGGCCTCCCTCAGCAGGAGGCCGTCCGTCACGTACTTGAGCCGCGTCGTGCCGCGCACCCACTGTTCCTCGAAGCGTACGGCGAACCCGACCTCCTGGCCGAGCCGGCAGCCCGCCTCCTCGGCGACGCGGGCCGCCAGCGTCGTCGCGGCGACTCGGCGCGGCTGCGTGCAGCACACCATCCGCCCACGCTGCGCCCAGCCCGCCTCGACCAGGAACTGGGGGAGCTGCGTGCTTTTGCCGCTCCCCGTCTCCGCGGTGACTACGACGCACCCGTGCGACTCAACCGCGTGCAGGAACCGGTCCCTCGCGCCGTACACGGGAAGCAGCCGTCGTTGTCTCGCCAGGTCAAGGTGCGAGCGCGGGTTGAAAGGGGCCATCGTGGCCACCGGCTCGCCTCCGTCGGTGTCCGCGACAGGGCGCGGAGCGCCGGGCTTCCGAAACGCGCTCATCCGCACATGCACCCTCCTGCCCAGACGCCCAGAGCGCGCGGGTGCGTAAGCCCGGGGGGGCGGGAGCCCGGCCCGGCCGAAAAGCAGAGCCTTTTACCGGCCCCATCGGCCCCACCGGCACAGTTCTCGCCGCCGCCAGTGGCACAAGGCACTCACACTCGCTGAAGCATCATGCTGCGGGCGGCAGCGCGGTCCCTCGGGTCGGCGACCTTGCCGGGGGGACGTCTCGCAAGACCAGCCCTTCTTTCGCGCAGGCTCGCGTCCGGGGCTCCGCTCGAGCCGATGGCAGACGGAGATGACGCTTCTGCACCGGTTGCAATCGTCCCGGACGCCAAGGCCCCGGCAGAACGCATGCGCGTCCCGTCCGGGGCGGACCAGGCCCCCCTGTCCAACCCCCCGGACGTGGAGGCCATGATCAAGGAGCTTGCCGAGTCGCAGGCGGTGCTTGCGGAGCAGCTCAAGGTGGTGGAGGAGGCAGAGGAGTGGCAGGAGTACAAGGCCGAGGTGGCGTTCGAGCTCGACGTGCTCCGCAGCCGGTACACGCAGTCGGGCGAGCCCATGACGCCGCAGCGCACGGCGCAGTTCCAGGCGCACCACCGGAAGCTTCAGATGGCCATCATGGACCGCGCGGCGGACAAGGCGGCGCAGAAGCTGTTCCTGTCGATGACCAGCAAGGAGCGGGCGAAGATGCGGCGGGAGTTCGGGGAGCTCGAGGCGGCGGGGCACACGCTGGAGGTGGAGGACGTCATGGCGCTGCAGCCGTTCCAGACGTCGGAGCTGGACGAGAGCCTGAGCAACCTGCGGCTGTCGCTGCTGCAGCGGGCGCAGTCGGAGGGGCAGGTGTCGCGGGAGCACTTCGAGCAGCGCATGGCGCACGAACGGGCGCTGGTGCAGGCGTCCAGGGAACGGGACCCGGAGCGCAGGCAGCTGCACGAGGAGGCTGTGGCGTCGCTCGGGGCGGACCCGTTCGCGATGCCCGGGGTGGCAGCCTCGGCCAGCGACGCGGTGAAGGAGAAGGCCAGCATCGAGGACCGGCTGCTGCAGATGAGGGACCGGGTGCGCCGCAAGGAGGCGGAGACGCTCAGCGCGCAGGTGGAGCGAGAGCGCTCGCTCGACGACGCGGGAAGGGTGCTCGACAGGCACAGCCCCGGCACCGACTCGGACGTCGACGAGCCCGAGCGCACCTGAGCCTGCGGTCGGGCAGGAAGCCCCGGGCGACACGGCAAAGGCGGAGACGCGGCGCGACATGGGCCAGCACGGACGGAGGGTCCCGCGAAGAGGTGACGCACAGCGCGGGCCGGCGATCCTCGGCAGAGCCGACGCACGTTTTCCCGGCGCGAGCCTGCCGAGTCGGCGCACGGAGAGGGTCGCAAGGGCGTCACGAGGCCTCCCTGTGGTTGGGCCTGGCCGGGGGGAAGTGACGCCGCTCCCGGCTCTGCAAGCCCATCGGGCGACTTCGCCGCCGACGAAGCGCCGCCGCGAAGTCGCAAACCGACGGAGGTGGAGCGAGGCGGTGTTTGGTGTGTGTGCGATGCCGCAATGCAGCCCGTGGTGCAAGCGCAAGCCTGGGCAGCGCGTGCAACCTCCCAGCTCTGCCGGCAGAGCAATTTGACACATGGGCACGGTTTGAGCAACTGGGCACATTGGCCGGCCGAGGCTCGCCCTGGGCCACCGAATCTGCCGGCGCCGCTCCAGCCTCGTGCGATCGTACCGGAGGGCTGAGCGCCATGGCAAGCCCGCGGACCCGACCCCTGAGGAAGGCAGCGGAGGCCGCGATTGTCGCCAACAATGCCCTGCTTGAGTCCTGGCCCCGGAAGCGGGCATCAGGCACCACCCCGCCGGGCGGCAGCTCTAGCGCATCGAAGGCAGCTGGACCAGCCGGTGCGGCCGCAAGGAAAGGCCGCGCGAGACGTGCCAGCGCTGCAGCCGCCAGCTCAAAAATGACCAAGGCCACGGCCGCCGCCGAGGACTCGCCCGACTCCGGGGCTGGCAGCGACGATGATTCTGACGTCCTGGTTCCATCGGACGATGAAGAATCCGAGGCGGAGGCAGCCCCGCCCAAGCGCAAGCCTGCCCCGAAACGCCGCCGGAAGGCTGCGCGAGGCGCTCCGTCGCCCGAGGACGAATCCGAGGAGGAAGCAGAGGCGTCTGCAGAAGACAGCGACGACAAGACGGTCACGGACGAGGAAGAGGAGGAAGCGGACGGCGGCGATCGGTCTGCTCGGTCGTACACGCGCCGCCGGGGTGCCGACAGCGGGAGTGAGGCCAGCGAGGCCCCGTCTTCCAGCGACGCCGAGTCGTCGGACGACGAGGCGGCCGTTGCCCCCGAGCCGAAGGGCGCCAAGCGGGCGGCCAAGGCCTCGGCGGGCGGCGCCGACGACACCGAGGTGGTCGAGTTGGCTGGCATCGCGGACCTGCAGGACTCGAGCGGCACGCACGTGCCGTGGAAGATGCCCCGCGGCGAGATGCGCCAGCTCTACTTCGGCTCGCCCGCGCTCGACGATGCCTGCGAGGTGATCGGGCACCGATGGATGACCAAGGAAGGGGAGCCGGTGCCGGCCGGCTCGGAGCCCCCCGGGGGCGAGGACGGCGGCGGCTACGAGGAGGTGCTGGTGCGGTTCACGGGCCGCAGCCTGCGCCGGTCGGTGTGGTGGGACCGGTCCGAGGTGGAGCAGTACCCCCAGCTGAAGCAGCGCCTCCGCAAGTTCGCCGAGGTTAACGCCGCCGTGCTCGCGTCCGCGAAGGAGCGCCGCAAGCGCCGGGAGCTGGTCGCGGCGGAGCAGCGGGCGGCAGCGGAGGCGACTTCGACCCCGACCAGGAGGCCCGGCGTCGCGACGTCGACGGCTGGAGCCACGGCTGCCGCCGCGGGCCCGCTCCTCTCCCCTGCCAGGTCTCCCGGCGCGGCGGCCGCGGCGCAGGAGTACGCCTCCGCGGCGGAGCGCCACCGGAGGGCGGTGGAAGGCGAGGACGGCGAGGGCTCGCAGCTGGCCCTACGCCGGGTCGCGATGCTGGCCGCCGACACCGTGGGCGCGCTGCGGCTGGCAGAGCGCGAGGGGGAGGCTGCGGACCGGAGGCGAAAGCGGCGCGAGGCGTCGAGCCGCAAGCGCAAGTCGGCCGACCTCATGGCTCTGCCCGTGTCCATGGGACTGTGCTACCCCTCGGACTGGGAGGAAGTCGACCGCGTGCTGGCGCACTACGTGGAGGACGGCCTCCCCGCGGGCTGCCGCGACGGCGCGGGCGTGCCCGAGGAGGGCAAGGGCAAGAAGGCCAAGAAGCGGGGCGCCCCGGTGAGCGAGGTCGGCAAGGGCGCCAAGGGCATGACCCACGGACTTCCCGCCGACGACGACGCGCTCCTTGCGGGCCTGGAGGAGTGCGGCAACCCCATCGACGGCACCGAGCGGGTGGTCTGGTACCTCATCTCGTGGAAGGAGCTCCCGCCCACCAGGTGCACGTGGGAGCCCGCGGCCTTCCTCGACGAGGTAGCCGACCGGGAGGCCATCCGGGTCTACCTGCGCCGCCGCGCGGGGCTCGGCGGCCGCGCGGGCCTGGCGCTGCCCTGGGGACAGTCGCCGGAAGGGCGCACGGCGTCGCCGCCCAAGGGCTTCGCGAGGCGCTGGAGAGCCTCGGACGGGTCCGGCCGCCCGGCCGACGCCGTTCTGGCTGCGCCTCTGGACGGCGAGGACGGCCCCCTCTTCTCCTCGCACGGCTGCTGCCTCGTCCCGTCGCCCGACGTGCTGACGGCTGTGGCCCGGGCCAGGATCCGCATCGAGGAAGAGGCGCTCGCCGACGCGGGGGAGACCCAGGGCGCGGCATCCTCGTCGGCTGCCGCGGGAGAGGCCGACGCGGGCGGCGAGGACGCCGATGGGCCGCCGGGGACGCTGTGCGCCGCCGCCGCGGACGAGGTGGCCCGTGTAGCCGCGTCCGGCAAGGCGAGCAAGCCCGGCAAGGCCAGGCGGGCGTCGTCCTCGTCCTCGTCCTCGTCGTCCGCCCCGGCCGCCTCGGACCAGCCGCTGCCGCCGCCGGCCTCTGCGGCGATGGAGCCGGAGCAGCTGCACAAGGCGGCCACGGCCGCCTCGAAGCGCCACGGGTTGCCGAGCGTCCCGGGCGCGTCCCTGCTGTCGCTGCGCGACTACCAGCGCCGCGGCCTCAACTTCATGCTCCGCCTGTACCGCGAGGGCCGCGGCGCCCTCCTGGCCGACGAGATGGGCCTCGGCAAGACGATCCAGTCCCTGTCGCTGCTGCAGTCCCTCGCGGCGAGGGGCAACCGCGGGCCGTTCCTCGTGGTCGCCCCGCTCTCGACTCTCCGGCAGTGGCGCCGCGGGGCGCTGATCTGGACCGACCTCGACGTGGAGCTTTACCACGGCGACCAGGCTGCCAGGGGCCTGCTGCGCACGCACCGCCTCGCGGGCCTCCCCGGCGCCCTGTCGGGCCTGGGCAAGGCCGGCGGCGGGGCGCGGTTCGTCCCCAAGGACGCGAGCGGCTTCGACCCGTCGAGCCCTGCTCCCGGCGCGGAGCTCGTGCTCACGTCGTACGAGATGCTTCTCACGGACGGGAACATGCTGACCCGCGTGCGGTGGGAGGCCCTGGTGGTCGACGAGGCGCACCGCCTCCGCACGCCGTCGTCCCAGCTGCTGGGCGTGCTGTCCAGGAACCTCAAGGTGCGCGGCCACCACACCGTGCTGCTGACGGGGACGCCGATGCAGAACAACATCATGGAGCTCCAGTGCCTCATGAGCTTCCTCGTCAAGGGCGCGGGGGAGGACGCGATCCGCCGGGAGATGCGCAAGCGGGGCGCCGCGTCGTCAGGCAAGGTCGTCGAGCTCAAGGATGGCGAGGACGGCAAGGCCGAGGCGGAAGGCGGTGCCGCGGCCTCCCCCTCGGCGTCCAAGGGGAAGGCAAAGGGCAAGGCAAAGGGCAAGGCAAAGGCTGCGTCCTCCTCCTCCCCCCCCTCCTCCTCCTCCTCCTCCTCCTCCTCCTCCTCCTCTTCGTCGACTGCTGTGCCCGCCGGCGAGGCGGCCGAGGACTCCTTCTCCACGAAGACGTTCATGGCCCGCTTCGGCGAGCTGCGCACGGCGTCCCAGGTCGCGGACCTCCAGGCCATGCTGCGGCCCTTCATGCTCCGTCGGATCAAGGACCAGGTCGCGGCGTCGCTGCCTCTCAAGACGGAGCACATCGTCAACGTGGAGCTCACCTACTTCCAGAAGCAGTGGTACCGTGCCCTCCTCGACCGCAACCGCGACTTCCTCGGCGGGTCCACCGCCACGGGCGTGGACAAGCTAGGGATGCGGCGCGACGCAGCCGCTGCCACCGCCGCGGCCGGCAGGGTCCGGCGGGGGGGCAGCTCCAGCAGGGGCGGGCCCGGGGACGCCAGCGGCCCCGTCCCCCGCCTGGTCAACACGCTCATGCAGCTGCGCAAGTGCTGCGACCACCCGTACCTGGTGGCAGGCGCGGAGGAGCGCATCATCGACCAGCACCTGGAGCTGGACGACGAGACCCGGGCCCGGCAGCGCGCGAGGGCGCTCGCCAAGATGCTCGAGCCGGACGACGAGCCGTCCAGGGCCTCGGCCGCCGCCATGGTCTCGGCGGCCGAGGAGGAGCGGGACAGGCTGGCGGCGCAGTTCGAGCAGCTCGTGCGCTCCAGCGGCAAGATGCTCTTCCTCGACCGGCTGCTCCCGCGCCTCCGCGCCAGGGGCTCCCGCGTGCTGGTCTTCTCCCAGATGACCTCCATGCTGACCCTGCTCGAGGAGTACTGCGCCGTCCGCGGCTTCCCCTTCGAGCGGCTGGACGGCAGCATCACGGGGGACGAGCGGGAGGCCGCCGTCAGCCGGTTCATGCAGGCGGACGACTCCAAGGCCGCCGGCACCGACGGCACTCGCGCCGAGGTCGCGGCCGCCCAGCCGTTCCTCTTCCTCCTCTCCACGCGGGCGGGCGGCCTGGGGCTGAACCTGCAGGCTGCGGACACCGTCGTCCTGTTCGACAGCGACTGGAACCCGCAGAACGACCTGCAGGCGATGGCGCGGTCCCACCGGATCGGGCAGACGCGCGCCGTCACGGTCTACCGCCTGGTGTGCAAGGGCACGGTGGAGGAGGTCATCTTCCGCCGCGCCTCGCTCAAGCTCGGGATGGGCAAGGCCGTCCTGGGCGGCGCGTTCGGCGGCGAGGGCGACGACGCCTCCGCGGAGGACGACGCGAGCTCTGACCCCGCGGTGGACGACGAGGCCATCGCGTCGTCGCTGACGAAGCTGACCCCGGACGAGATCGAGAGGCTGCTCCGCGAGGGCTCCTACTCCCTCCTCGTGGAGGACGAGGAGCAGGCCAGGGAGGCGTCCAGGCGCTACGAGGAGGCGGGCGTGGGCGAGGCCGTGGCGGAGGCGCTCAAGGCCAAGGAGCAGGACGAGGCGGCCGGCGCCGAGCGCCGTCGCCGCCAGCTGGAGGGCCGCAGGAAGGAGCAGCAGAAGGCCCTTGACCGCGCGGAGCGCATGGCGGGCGACGGCCGCTCCTCCAAGCGGAGCCGCGACGACGCTGCCGAAGAAGCCGACGACGACGACGCGGACGATGCAGACGCCGATGATGGGGGTCAGCAGGACGAGAGCAACCCCGACGCCGCGGCGGAGGAGCGGGCCGCCAAGCGGACGCGGGAGTCCGGCCCGCCGGCCGTGGCCATCATGCGCGAGGGCAGCGACAAGTGGCTGGCCGACGACCGGCTGGACGTCGACTTTGACGCGGCGGACTTCTGGGAGCGCGTCCTGGAGAAGCAGGGCGGGTCTCGCTGCGAGCGGCTGAAGCAGAGGCTGGCCAAGACCCCCGGCAGGCCGCAGTACGGCGGCCTGCTCGGAGACCTCGCGATGGTGGCGCGCGGCGACTCCGGGTCGGAGCTGGCCAAGCTCGGCGAGCTCGTGCACCAGCACGGCGTCGCGCGGCAGGGCCACGCGGCGCTTGAGGCGAACATGAAGGCTGCCGAGGCGGCCGGCGACGCCGCCAAGGTCGCCGAGCTCAAGGCCGCGGCGGAGGCCCTGGGGAGGCAGCAGGAGACCGTGACCAAGCAGCTCCAGGACCTGGACGGCGCCATCAAGGAGCGCCGCACGAGGGCGCTCGCGGCCATGACCGACCCCGACCGCAAGGCCCTCATCGCGTTCGCGGTGGCAGCCACGGAGGAGATGCGCGATTTCCACGCCGGGTCCCTGCCCGCCCATGGCAGGCAGGCGGTGGCCGCGTTCTACAGCAGCGCCCTCGCGGGCCTCGCCAAGGGGGAGGCCTCGGCGCCGCTGCCCCTCATGCTCGGCGTCCCCACGCTGCAGGCGCTCGACTCCTTCACCGCCCTGGGCGCCGAGGCGACGGACTGCGTGGAGCAGGCGCGCGACCAGTCGCCCCCGGCGGACGCCGAGGCCATGGTGGCACTGCTTCACGAGGCCCGGGACCTCCCGCCGCTGCGGCCGCCCAGGAACGACGCGCTCCCCGTGCTCGCCGAGCGGGCCATCGCCGCGGTGCGGTCCGCCAAGCCAGCGGTCTTCGCGGCGCTCCCGGCGGCGCTCAAGCCCCTCCTCGGCGAGCGGGTGACCCTGACGGCGATGAGGCAGCGCCTGGGCGAGTGGGCGGAGGCCATCGTGCGGCCCAAGAGGCGGCGGACGAGGGTCAGCTACACGCGGATGACCAACTACCTGGCCTCCTCGGACGACGAGGAGTCGAGCTCGGACGACGATGACGGGGAAGGCGGCGAAGACGACGATGACGACGATGACGACGATGACGACGACGATGATGGCGACAACGGCGACGGCAAGGACACCGGGGCCGCCAGGGCGCAGCCGGGGCCTGTGGTCACGGCTTCGGCACCGGCCAAGGGCGTGTACGCCCTGCCGGCGAAGCGCATCACGATGCCCTCGCGCAGGGCGGACCTCATGGAATCATCCTACGAGACCCGCTCCCGCGATCTGACCGACGAGCAGCAGAAGGACGAGGACCGGCTCCTCAAGACCTACGAGCGCATGACCGAGCAGACCAAGGCGATGCCGGCCGGCACCGGGCCCCTCGTCGGCCGCGCCGTGCACCGGCTGCGGGAGACGGCCGCGCGGCTCATGGCCCTGGTCGGCGGCAAGGGGGAGCTGACGGCCGCGGCCGTTGCCGGGGCGACCGGGGCGCGCAAGTCCGGCATCCAGGCGCTCAAGGCCTGCCTGGGCACGGTCGATGGCACGAGGCGCACCCTGGCGTGGAACATCATGGGAGCCCTGCCCCCGATGGGCCCGCAGGCCAGCGAGGCCGACCGCCGCGCCGCCGAAGAGGCATCCACCGCCGTCGCCGACGCCGTCGAGGTGAACCGCGAGAGGGTCGCCGGGCAGAGCTTCTCGGACCTCACAGTCAGCAGCCTCCCCCTGGGCATCCGCTTCCAGCCGCTGTACACGGTGCCCCCTCCTCCCGGGTCGCCGGGGCAGCACCCGGCCGCCTGGGACCCGATGCTCGCGCCCTCCCACCTCAGCTGCTACAGCGGGGCCAAGAGCGCCACCACGCCGATCGAGACCAACTGGGTGCGGTCTGACATGGGGCCGGCCATCGGGCGCCTGCAGTGGAGCAAGGCCCGGACCCTCGGCGTCCCGGACAAGCGGTTCCAGGGCCCCAAGCTCTTCCCCAACCCCACGGCCGTCGGGCTCCGCACGCGCAGCGCCAGCGACGCGCCGTGGGCGCTCGTCGTCGCCGATGTCCGGGACGAGTCCCCCGCAAAGGGCGCGCTCACCCGCGGCGAGATCCTGGTCCGCATCAACGGCGAGTCCGCCCTGGGCATCACGCCCTCGGAGCTGGGCGCGCGCATCCGCGGCCTCAAGCTCCCCTTCATTCTGTCCTTCGCGAAGCCCAACACCACCGCCGACGGCCCGCACCTGAACCTGGCCCGCCAGGCGGTGGCCTCGGCCGTCCTCAGCTTCGGCCTCCCCATGCCCGTCTACCTTCGCATGGTCGGCGCGGGCCCGGCCGCGTCCGAGGCCGCCGCCTCCTCGTCCTCGTCCTCGTCCTCGTCCTCTGCCGCAGGCGCCGGCGAGGACTTTGTGGCGCCTCCCTGGGGCGACCACGCGGACGCGATGCCGCTCGCATGGCTTCCTTCGGGGTCCGGCGTGGCTGCCGGTGGAGTTTTCGGGTCGGTCATCTCCAGGGGACGCGCCACCGCGAACCGTGACGCACGGGAAGGCCTGCTCGACCTCAGCGACGCGGCCAGGGCGCACCTCAGGGCCGTGGCCAAGGCCAAGCAGCCCGCGGGGAAGACATCGAGCCTCCCGTTCGCCCCGCCCTGGCGCAAGCCATGACCGTCCCGGTGTCCGCTCGGTGCGTGCGTGAGTGCCGCCAACAGGTCCACGCGCGCGTTGCACAAGATTCCGAACAGCAGCCACTCACACACTCACGGTCGCCCGGCCCCCGGCTCACTCCCGCGAGGCGATGCGAGGCACCGAGTACCTCGCGCCGGTCATGGTCGTCCTTACCGCCGGCGCGTGGCCCCCGATGACAACTCCGTCGTTGGAGAAATGGCCTGCAGAGCCCAAGGTGACGGCGCTGGGTCCGAGCGTTATCCCAGACGCCGTCGCCGCTGCCGCGGGCACGACCCTGACCTGCATGGCGCTGGAGCCCCGCTTGCTGCGGAGCGGGGTGCCGGACCTCGAGCGCATGGACGACTGGCTGCCCTGTACCGACCCGGCAGTGCCCTCATCGCCGGAGTCGCCCGCCAGCGAGCCCCCGGCGAAGGACTGGCGGTCCTCCTTGGACCCGGTCGCGACGGAGCTGGCGGCTATCAACCGCCTCAGGACCGGGAACCTGGGGCTGAAGATGATGGCGGCGAAGACGAAGACGAAGCCGACGACGGGGATGAGGAAGAAGGCGGCGCCCAGGCTAACGAGCCACTGGGGCGCCGACTCGACGTACTGCTCGTAGACGCGGACCGCGAGCTCAACGCCGCCCAGGCTGACAAAGGCCACGGACATGACCAGCATGGTCGTCGCGGCGACGCGGGTGGCGATGGGCCGCGTCACCACCTGCACCGCGAGCATGAACAGGGTCCACACGAAGAGCGCGACGGCCTGCGCCACGGGCTCGGCCACGAAGACGTTGAGGACCACGACGCCCGTCTTCCGGAGGAAGAAGAAGGACTCGAACCAGATGCGCTGGTCGGGCTGGACCCAGCCGCCCAGCTCGTACTTGAGGGAGCGGAGCGAGGACGTCTCAAGCATGACGATGGACCAGCGGCGGCTGCGGCGCCCGCGCCGGCCGGGCTTCGCAGCCGCGTCCGTGACGCGGGCCTGGGGGAGGACGGAGCAGCGGCAGCAGAGGACGTGGTCGAGGACGTCGTTGAACCACTTGACGGCGCGGCTGAGGCCGCGGTAGCGAAAAGTGGGCCCGAGCTCCGCGCGCATGGAGCGGCAGTGGATGATGGGGAGGACGACGGACACGATGACGACGACGATGAGCATGACGGTGGAGAGCACGATGTGCTGGGCGGTGTTGCACTGCACGCCGTTCTTGGAGCGGAGGACCTGGACGTCGCCCACCTGGAGGCAGTCGAGGAGGCGGAAGCCCGTCTTCACGATGGCCGTGTACCCGATGAAGAGCAGCCGCCACAGCAGC
>Ga0136560_1001353_pt1 | contig 12616 bp, 5 predicted proteins | sample AntRauMeHopE1497_FD_104925 | JGI IMG/M metagenome (GOLD analysis project Ga0136560, IMG submission 104925) | Saline lake microbial communities from Rauer Islands, Antarctica - Metagenome Hop E1 #497 | ecosystem: Environmental > Aquatic > Non-marine Saline and Alkaline > Saline | place...
ACGCGGCGGAGGCGGAGCGCGGCGCCGGCTCCGAGCTCGGGCTCCGCCTCACGCCCCCGGACGTGCCCACCGCCTCGTTCGCTGTGACGGGGTGCCTGTGAGCAGCCCGCGCGGCCTTATGTTCGCCGGGCGCGGGGCATCGGGTGCCAGCGCGTGGCGGGGTCGCTTGCCTTTGATGCGCGCGTTGCCGGCAAGTCCACTCGGATCGGCAATGAGGGGGCCCGCACGGTCGGTTCAGATCCTGCTGCGGACACGCGCATCGTGCGCGGCGTAGAAACAAACAGAAAGTCGCAAGCACCGGAGCCATTGTGATGGTCTGGGGTCGCTCACGTGCATACAACCAAAGTCATGACGGCTCACGCACGCGTCGGCCCGAAAAGCTCCGCCGGGCCGCCCTGGCACACGGTCCCGCCGCCATGGGGACATCCCAATCGCGGCAGCAGGCAAAGAGCAGGCAGGCCGCAGGCGAGGAGCCGGGCGTGGTCCCGGACACGGCTCGGAGCGGGCGCTCAAGGCCGCTGGGCGAGGTGAGCTGTTGGACCTTCCCGATGCCGGTCATCCGTCCCCGCCTCTCACTAGCCGCAACGGGAAGCGTTGCGAGCACTGCGGGTGCCATTGCCGCGAGCCTCACCATGCTGCCCTGTTTGCGCTACCGCCGCAGTCGTTTGAGCCCCAGTCGGCCCGAGGGGGCGGCGAAAGGCAGCCTCGGCCCGCCCGAGATTCCACGCCTGCGTCGTCGTCGGCGTCCGTCGGCCATGTTGGCACAGCAATTGCGCCTGGGTCAAGCACAGGGGCAGGCAGGCAAGACAACCTCGGCTCGGGGAGGGGCGCGCCGGCTTCCCGAGCCTCGGTCGAGCGAAGCGGGCGCCACAGCCCCATCTTGACCGACGCCGCCCCCGCCGTCCGGGCTGAGCGCGCCGCGCCCGCGGGAATTCCTATGATCCCCATCCAGGCGCATCTTGCCGAGCTTCGGGCCGCTTCCATGGGCGAGCCTGCAGAGGCAAAAACCGACGCCCCAAAGCCAGCCGCCCCGCGGGGCGGCGTGCGCCGCAAGGGAGTGGCGGGCCTCACCGGCAGCGCGGAGGGCGTTGTAGCGCACCCTACTGGGCGGGCCGCGACCGGTTCCGGAGGCAAGCGCGGGCGCAAGGGGCTACCGCTCCTCCACACCGAGCTGTCGGCGTCGGGGGCCGTGAGCCCGCGGGACCCTGCTGCCGCCGAGGCCGCGGCCGGAAAGCCTTCCGTGGCCGCGGCAAGGGAGCCCCGCGGCGGTCCCCCGCTCCTGCTGACGTCGAGGCCCGGGCAGGCCCGGGCCGGAAACGGAGGCAAGCGTTCCACGCCCCCGCGCCTCGCCGTTGGCACGCCAACGGCGGCGGACGACCGGTCCTCATTCGCGGCTCCCGTTTTGAGCGGCATGGGCCCGCTGAGCGACGGGGCATCGTCCGTGAGCGGCGGGGCGAGGCGCCCGCCCCCCATGATGATGGCGCTCTCGGCGTCGTCCGCGACGCACACCCGCGCCGGGTTCGCGCGGGGGCTCTCGTCCTCCATGGGCATCGACGGCAGCGGCCCGGCGCTGGTGATGCCGGGGCCGCTGGGCGTGGCGCCGCCGCACGCGGAGGGCGACAACGACGACGACGACGAGGATGGCGACTACGACGAGCACCACGGGGAGGGCGGTGCCCGGCCGGCCCACTGGGGCCCGCACGTGGACGTGGACGGCGTCCCCTGGACCGAGGAGACGCGCCACGCCGCCAAGCTAGCCTACAATTCCGCCCGCTGCTCCCATGTCCTCCCCGGCCTCCGCGTATCCTCCGTCGTCGTGGCCAGGGACTGGGCCAAGCTCTCCGCCGCCGGCGTCGTCTTCGTCGTCAACGCCGCGCGCGCCGTCTGCCCCTGCGAGTTCCAGGACGCCCCGGCAGAGCCGCTCACGACAGAGCCCGGGTCGGAGGCCGCCGGCACCGGCACCCCGCCGAGCACCGTTCCCGCGCCGAAGCAGCTCTCCAAGCGCTTCGGCCTGGGGGCGGAGCTGACGGGAGTGGCGGCGCCGCAGCGGCTCGGCGCCGCCGGCTCACAGAGCACCCGGCACGGTGTCATGGCGGCGGCAGTCGCCGCCAAGGACGGCTCCGGCCCCCTGGCCGCCAGGGGCGGTCCCAGGACCAAGACCAGCCGCCGCCGCGCCTCGGACGGCGGCATCGTCCACATCATCCAGGAGACGTCATCCGCCGCCGCCTCCGGCAACGTCGGCTCGCCCCTGGGCGACGCCTCCTTCCGCGGCTCCGGCTCGTGCGGCCCCACGTCCCTCCCCGACTGGGCCCCCCTCGCCGCGCCCCCCCCCGCCATCCCCGTGCCCCCGCGCGGCCGACTGGCCTACCTAACCCTCAACGCCGCCGACGCCAACAGCCAGGACCTCAGCCCCATCGTCCCCTACTTCGCCCTCCTCGTCGAGCACATCCGCGTCGTCGGCCCCAGGCCACCACCCGTCACCGCCGCCGCCGCGCTCGCTGACCTAACCTCGGTCCGCGCCGTGGACCTGCCCCCGGCCGGCCCCTCCCTCCTCACCCACTGCCACCAGGGTGTCAGCCGCTCCGGCACCCTCGCCCTCGCCCACGTGATGTGGGCACTCCGCCTCCCCTTCGACGAGGCTCTGCCCTGGGCGCGCACCCGCCGCGGCATCATCTCGCCCAACGCGGGCTTCACGTGCCAGCTGCTCGAGCTGGAGGACGCCCTCGCCTCCATGGCGGCGGCGGAGGACGGCACGGCGGCGCCGGGGGCCGGGGGGGGCAGCGACGACGACGACCAGGACGACCTCATCGCCGCCGCCGACGCCGCCGCAGCGAGCGCCACGGCCGCGGTCTCCGGCCCCACGGGCGGGCGCCACCGCCCCAACACGGGCCCCTGGATCCCCGTCGACCCGGGCCTGCACCCCGCCCCCCGGGCCGCCTGGCCCCGATACCGCCGCGCCTTCCCCGGCCTCCTCCCCGGCCAGGGCCTCGCCTTTGACGTCCGCGCCTGGGGTCCCCTCGACGCCCCCCTCCTCGGCGGCGACCCGACGATGTGGCCCCCCTCCCTCGACACCGCCGGCCCCGCCGACGCCTCCGCCCTCCCCGCCGTCTCCGCCCACGGCGTCACCGGCCCCGTCTGGCCCTCGCCCTGGGCCGTCGCGATGCTCCGATCCGCAGCGGACCGATCCCCCGTCACCCCCGCCAGCGCCGTCACCGTGTGGGCGGCAGAGCTCCTCGAGGAAGCCTCCTCCTCGGCCCCGGCCGCCGCCGCCGCCGCCTCCTCGGAGGGTCGCCCGGCCAACGACGACGCAAGCCGGACCGCGCTCCGCGACGCCGTGCTCATTCTCCTCCCCCGCCGCCTCCGCCCCACCAGCATCCTGCCGAGCCCACGGGACCGCTCGGCGGAGGAGGCCGTCTCCCGCCCCGTGCTCTCCGCGCGCAGCCGCCGCAGCAGCAGCCGCAAGCACAGCATCGTCGCCGCCGACCGCACCTGGCGCGTCGACTCGGCCATCGTCCTCGTCCGCGCCGGACTCACCCCGGAGCGGCGACAGGCGCTCAGGCGCGCCGTCAGGGCGGAGCTCCAGGTCTGGGACGGCCTGGCGTGCTGGGTGCCGGACCGCGCGGCAGCGCTCGACGGCCGCCCGCCCGCCGACGGCGCGGTGTCGCCCCTGGTCTCGGTACGGCGGGTGCTCGAGGCCCGTGCGCCCCGCCCCCGCGGCGTCGACCTCCTCCCCGACCTGCAGATGGGCGTGGTCGGCTGCGACGGCGGCGTCCTCGTCGTCGATGCCGTCGCCTCGGCCGCCCTCGACGCCCTTAACGTCCGGATGCCGTCGAGGCGCGTGCTGGCGGTGCCGCACCCCTCCGCGGCGCCGGCCGAGGGACACCCGTCGCCCATCTCCGCCTCGTCGAGGCGCCCGGCCGCCCCCAAGGCCCCATCGCCCATCCTCATGCCGGCCGCCGGGGGCCGCGGGGCAGCAGGGGCGATCCCCCGCCCCGCCGCCGTGCCGTCCCTCGCGCTTGGCGGCGTCAGGGCGGCGATGCCCGGCGCGGCGAGCGAGGACCGGGCCGGCGACAGCGCCGCGGGGAGTCACAGCGGAAGGGAAACCGCTGCCTCGGCCGCCGACGACGACGCCGCCGCCGCCGCCGCGCCGGCCGAAAGGCCGCCCACCGTGAGCATCGGGTCCCCGCCGCAGACGAAGCGCCCGGGGCAGTCTGGCGGTTTCGCGTTCGGCGACCTCCCACGAGGCGACGCGCCCAAGGCCCCAAGGCCCGTGGAGGACGACGACGCGGCGGCCGGGGTGGACGAGGGGCGGTCGTCGCCCATGCCGGTGCTGGGCGGGGCCACGGGCCCGGCACCGCGGCTGCTCGAGGCCCAGGCCGGGCAGGGCGGCGTGGTGGAGTGCGAGCTGCTGGTCGACTTTGACGAGGAGGACCTGCGATCGGACATGGTGGCGGCGCTGGTGTGCCCGGCGGGCGACGGGGACGGGACACCGACGGTGTGGGTGTGGACGGGCGCCAGTGCGGCCGCCCTCGACGCCAGCGACGTCGCCGAGGCGGCCCTGGCTGCCGTGGGCATGATGGGCGAGGCCGACGTGCGCGCAGTGGCCGCGGGCGACGAGCCCGAGGCCTTCTGGGATTCGTTCGACCGCGGGTTCTGACGGCTTGCGGTGTTGCTGGCGGGTTCACGGCCGCGGGGCGACGGCTCTCACGGGCGACCGGCGACCTGTGTGCGTGCCGGCGTGAGCGGGTGCAAAACACAGCGCGGCTTGGCAAAGCCCTGGGGCGCTCACACACCGCACGCCGCGTAGGGCACACAGCAACGGGGCCGCGCGCGGCAACACCTCGGCTTGCGAGCAGAGCTGCAAGGGGCGGCGGCGGAACAAAAAACAGAGACAGCGGGAGACAAAAAAACAAGGGTCACAAACAGAGAAAAAAAACAGGGAGGAGCCAACGCAGGTTGTGCGCTGGGGACGGGTCGGACTGGAAGAAGCAGGCGCGGCCGTGCCAAGGCCGGTCACATGTGCGGATGTGGCGGGTAGGCGGGATGGTGGTGCGCGGCGTGGTGCCTTGGCGCCTCGGCAAAGGAGGTGGGCGGGCCCGCGTGGTCGCGGGCGGCGGCGTACTCGCTGCCGTGGTGACCGCCGATGCCGGCCGAGGCCACCGCGAGAGCTGCTGCGGCGGCTGCGGCATCGGAGGCGGATGCTGTCGACGCGCCGACTTGCGCGGCGTGCGGGTGGTGCCCGGGCACGGCGCTGGAGGGGAAGGCGTCGTGGGCGAGGTGGTGCTGCCCCGGGAAGGCGGCGTGGGGGTGGTGCATCGCCCCGGCGGCGGGGAAGAGCCCGGCGCCGCCGAGGCCTGCCATGTGGGCCATGTCGTGGGACGAGGCGGGGCCGAGGGACGGGCTGGCCCCGTCCTCCGGGGACTCGCCGCGGGAGCGGGACTTGGGCTTCCCACCCCGGCTGCCGGGCCCGGTCGCCTCCCCGCCGTGGACGGTGCGCATGTGGTGGTTGAGGACGCCCTTGGAGGTGAAGGGGGTGTGGCACTGGGGGCAGAGGAGCGGCGTGGGGACGGCGTGCTCGGAGCCGTGGTGCACGGACTTGTGGTCCCTGAGGTCGTCCTCGGAGACGAAGACGCGCTCGCACATGTCGCAGGGGTAGATGTTGGCGTTGCGGTGGACGGTCCGGACGTGCCTGTCGCGGTTGGAGGCCCGGGTGAAGAGCTTGTGGCACATGGGGCAGCCGTAGTCCCGCTTGCCCTCGTGCACGGCCCTGACGTGGGTCTTGACGTGGCTCTTCTGGGTGAAGAGCTTGCTGCAGTGGGGGCAGGGGTAGCCGCGGAAGCCCTCGTGGACGGTGCGGCGGTGGAGGCGGAGGCCCGACTCGGACTTGTACACACGGTCGCAGAGCGGGCACTGGAAGCCGCCCTCTGCCTGGATGGCGGCGGGCGTCGCGCCGCCGAGGGAGCCGTTGACGCCCGGGTTGGGGAGCTCGGTGCGCTTCTTGCCGGACTTGGCCTTGGCCTTGCCCCGCCCGGCGCCCATCTGCCTGTCGGCGGCCGCCGCGGCGGACGCGGCGGCCCCGGCCGGCCCCACCATCACCGTGGGCAACCGCGGCATGCCGGGCTGGTCGGGGAGGGCGAGGGCGTGCCCGCCGTGCTGCCCCCCGTGGACCATGCCGCCCATATCGCCCGGGAAGCCGATGCCGAGGTGCACGGAGAGCGCGGTGGCCGCCGCGTCCATGGCCGCCGCGTCGGGCCCGACGTCGTGCCGCACCGGCTGCATCGTGACGGCGCCCGTGAGCGCGGCGGTGAGCTGCTCGAGGACCTGGGTCGTGGACAGCTGGTGATGGGCGGCCGCCGGGGCGCCGAGCGCGGCGGCGGCGGAGGAGGGCGGCGACGAGCCCGCGAGCTGCGCCCCGACGCCCCCCTCCGATGCGGAAGCGGGGGAAGGCATGACAGGAACCACGCCGTTCGAGCCGGCCAGCCCTGAAAGCATCGACTGCGTCGCGGGCACGCCGCCGCTCGCCTCGAGTCCGTGCGACACCACCGCCGGGAGGTCCAGCGAAAAGGCGGCTCCCCCGAGGAGCGCAGACTGGCCTACCATCATCGCGCCCGATGAATGCGGCGCGGCGTAGCCCGCGCTGGCGGACGCGACCGAGTCGTGCATGCCTTGGGGCGCGTGGTGCCCCACCAGGTGCGCGTGGTAGGCCCCGGCATCACCGTGGTGCTGCGAAACGCGGGAAGGAGCGGACTGGGCTCGCCGTGTGGGCATGGGGCTCGCCGTGGCAATCGAGCCGCAGGTGCCGCAGCGCCGGCTGCGCGGTCTCGCCCGCCTCCCGGCCCAGCGGCTGGTGGGCCCCGCATTCCCCTCCCCCCAAAGTTGTTATGTGTCGTTGCTCGGCGGGAAGGGCTGCCGCAGCCGGAGCCAGCCGGCCCCCCTGAAGCACAAGCCGCGGCGGGCTTGAACGTGTTCCACAAGACCAATCGGCGTGCCCCTGGCACTATGGGGCAAAATTTGCTCTCGATACCGGCATTCTGGTCGCTCTATCGGCTTTACGGGCCGTGTCGCGAATTATCATCCGGCACGCCCGCGCCGCTCCGGACGCTAGGCCGCCTTTGCTGAGCGAGCTCCTTGACGGCAGTCTGGCAAGCGCACCCCGCGTGTTCAAACCGCGTTGCTCTCGCGCACACTCACCATCCCCGAGGCATAGTATTGTGGGTAATCCGCCATCCGAGCAGACGCGCGCGCCGGACTGGGTTCAGCGCGTGCGGGGGGTGCGTGGGAAGCCGCCGCCCGCCGAGGGCTTCGGCCGTTCGCGCCAACGTTCCTCGCGCGCGATCGACCAACTGTGCCTTGCCGGCAGAGCAAATTCTGTGGCACGCTTGCGCCGGCCTTGCCCGCACCAGGCGTGGCCTACGCCTCCGCATCCCGGCTGGTCCGACCCTTTGTTACTTCCGGTAGACGCGGGGACTGCGGCGCGTCGGGGGTCCCGAGGGATCACCGTGCTGACGGTGCCCAATGGCGCTCCTTCGCGCCCACACCGCCATCTTGAGCCGGATGACGCGCGCAACGCGGGAATCATTGCCCCGTGTGGCAATAAGGGGCATGGCATCCAGGGCCGGGCCTCGAAAGCCTCCCGCCAACAGCCGGGCCGGGCCGAAGAAGCCCCCGCCAAAGGCCACCGGCCCGCGCGGCGGGCCGCGGTCGGACGCGGAAGCCGTCGCCGCAATGGACCGTGCCTCGGGGCTGGGCAGGGCCGACCCGAGGGACCTGGACAGGGCGCGGAAGGCCCTCCAGGAGGCGGGGCGGGAGCTCCCGTCGGTGCGTGCAGGACGGGGTCCGCCTCGGAAGCAGCGCAGCGTGCCGGGGGGAGCGGGTGCGCTGCAGCCGACGGCCGCGGGCATCCTGGACGCGGCGCTTGCGGAGGCGATGCAGTCCGGGTCCAGGGTGAGGGGCGAGCCGAGGCGGCCGGAGCGCGCCGAGGCCGTGGTCCGCGCCGGCGCAGACGACCTCGGGATCGCGGGCATGCTCGACCCGGACGCCCTTGCGGTGGGGGGCGACGACCAGGGGGGCATGGGCGCGGTGCGGGAGGGCCAGGCGCTGGGGGTGATGTACGAGGCCGAGACGGACTCGGAGTTCGACGAGGCGGAATGGGGACCCCCGGGCGCGGGGGCGGGGGACCTGTACGACGAGCTCGAGTCGCTGGACCCGACACAGCGGATGGATGACATCCGCTCGGTTCGCAGCGCCCTCGCGCGGCGCCGCGCGGCGGTCGAGGGTCGGGCGCTGCAGGTCGGCGCGGACCCCGCGGCGGCCAGGGCGCTCGTGCAGGCTGGGACGGACCCTGCCGTGACGGCGCCGACGTCCGGACGTCGGCGGAAGAACAGCGTTGTGCAGCAGGCGAGGCGGCTTAGCCCCACCACGCCCGTGGAGGCGCCCATTGCGGGCACGATGGGCCGCCGCCGCATGAGCCTGGAGGTCAGCGTGCCCCGGCTCGCCCTGGACCCGCTGCCGGACCCCTCCTCCCTCCCGCTCACCCTCCCGGAGGCCCCCGACGGCATGGACTGGCAGTGGGTGCCCGAGACGCACACCGCCCTGCCGAGGCCCGCGGGGTGGAACGCCGCCAAGGGCTGGGGCGGCTTCCTCGGCATGCGCGTGCTGAGCGCCGCGGTGACGCCGGAGGACCCGCTGGTGCTGAACGAGCGGGACCCGGTGGTGCGCGGGGAGGCACACACCACGCTGGCCATGCGGGAGGCGTACGTGCGCCGCGCGGGGGCCGAGGCCGCGGGCGGCGGGGAGAGCGACGGCGGCGGTGGCGGCGGGGAGGGGGAAGGGGCGGGCCTCCGACTCACGGAGCAGACGATCGACGGCAAGCGGGTGAGTGTCATCCGAGAGGAGGACGTCGACGCCGACGGGCCTGACTCCTCCCCCGACGTGCCCGACGACGACGATGCGGCGCCCACCGTCACCGCCGCGGACCCGTCGGAGCACTTCCTGCGCGTCGGGCTCACGTACAAGGCCTACGTCGGAGCCTTCACCTGCGAGACGATCGACGCCACGGAGCCCCAGGAGCTGGCGAAGTTCTTCCTCACCCTCGTCCTCAAGCGCTTCCTGCCCCCCGCGGAGACGGCGGCGCAGGAGGAGGGCGACTCCGGCAGCTCCTTCGAGGCCGTCACGGGCAAGGCGCCGGCCGAGGGCCAGTCCGGCTGGACCCAGGCGCAGCTGTCGGCGGCCATGGACGCGTCGGCCGAGGGGCGGGACCCGGTAGCCGCCGCCGAGGCGGTGCGGCGCGCAGGGGGCGACTCGAGCGGCACTGCCGTGCCTGCCATCGGCTTCCGCTTCGACGCCTTCCCGCACGTTGACAACCCCGGGTTCGAGATCGAGCCGAGCCTCCACGACCAGTGGGGCTACGAGCTCGTCCCCGGGCGCGTCTACGGGTTCGGTGCCATCGCGTCGGTGCCCTGGAGCCCCATGGGCGAGGACGACCCGAGCCACCGGATGAACGGCGGCATGCGCCTCGCCGTGTCCTTCACCATGGACACCGAAGCCAACATCCTCCACGAGGTGGTGTTCCGCGCCCCCGCGAGCATGTGGGACGAGGCCTGGTCCGCGCACGGGGAGCGCATGATGGATGACGTGTGCGTCAACTGGCGCGACGACAGCACCCAGAAGTTTGCGTGATGCACGATTGCGCCGCCGCAGCGAAGCCTTCGTCCATCGATTCGTGCCGCTGCCGTTGTCGACTATTCAACCAATGCTAGGAGCCATGCAGGACCGGATAGTACCAACAGCCGGCACCGCGCGCTTGTCAGCCGCATGCCGAACACGGCCCGGTCATCGCTTCCGCCGCCCCGTCCGCCGGGCCTTGCCCTTGCTCGCCGTGATCAGCTCGTGCAGCTTCTCCGGGTCGACCGGCTTCACCATCGTGAGCCCGACACCCGCGTCCGCAAAGGCCTTCAGGTCACGGGCACCCGAGTGACCCGACACCCCGATGACCCTGACTGCCGCGACGGAGTGCACAAACGGCGAGCCGGCCGCCATGTCCCGCACCCGAGCCCACGCCGCAGGACCGTCCAGGCGGACCATGCTGCAGTCGAGACAGACCACGTCCGGCCACCGCGGGCGGGCTCCGAGGGGCCTTGTCGCCAGCTCCGCGGCCGCCGCTGAGCCCCCGTCGGGCCCCGTGCCGGCGAACACAGACGTCTGAGTCGCTCCGAGGTCCTGCGAGCCGCTCTCGGCAGACGTCGATGTCCCGACCAGCGCCGCCATCGCCTCCACCAGCTCCTCCCCGTCGCTCAGCTCCCTCACCTCCATGCCCCAGCTCGTCAGCAGGCGGGCGAGGAGATGGCGGGAGATCGTGTCGTCGTCGACGACAAAGGCCAATGGCAGCAGAGCCGCCGGACCCTGTCGTGCCAAGCAGTGACGAGCTGGTCGATCCGCCCGAAGCACGGACGGCCGTCGAGCGCCGACGATCTCGCCGCAGCATCCTCCGGCTCGCGCGGTCCTCGCGGCTTCGCAAGCTGCCATTGGCCCGCACAGCAAGCCTCGGCGCGGGAGGCTCCGCCGCGTCGTCGAGCGTGAGGGCGCGACGGCGCTGTGCGGTGGCGTCGACGTCACCCGACCTCCCGGTCCCGACGGACTGCGCCCCACCCGGGGCCGCCCCGGCCATTGAGGCCGCTGCGCCGCGCTGCTCGCCTGGGGCGGCGGCGGCGCTCGGGCTTCCGACGCGCGATGGCAGCAATAGCGGAGGCAGAGCGTCTGACGACTCCCCGGACACGACGCTGTCCGCTGGGCCCGAGGGTGCCGTCTTCCCGCGGCGATAGGACCGGCTCAGCATGGGCAGCGACGGAGCTGCGTGCGCGGACACCGTCCGCGAGATGGTCGCATCGGCCGCCACGCTCGCCCTCGGCTGGCGCTCCGTCCCCACACGACGACGCCCGTAGCACGGCACTGCCGCGAAAAAGCACGCACCCTCACCCTCCTTCGTCGACACCCCCACCACACCCCCCATGTCCCGCACAGCCATGCTCTTCACGATCGACAGGCCCAGGCCCGTCGACGCCATGCGGAGGCGGCCGTCGCCCTGGCGCATCTTAGCGAAGGGAGCGAAGAGCTTCCCCGATGCGAGATCATCCTCGGACATGCCGTGTCCGTTGTCGAGGGCCTCGATGACGAGCACGCAGCGGAGGACGGGCCCGCCGGGCTGGGGGCCGCCGGTCGAAGCAACGCTCGGGGACAGCGACCGCCTCGGCATCGCCCCGCGCTCCCGGACCGACCCGGTGGAGTCCAGCAGCCCAGAAGGCGCCGTGATGCTCGGGGCATCGCCAGCTGCCGGGGACACGGCGGCCCCGGCCGCGGACGACGCACACGGCTGGTGCATCTCCACGCCGTCTCCGAGCTCGACCGACCCCAGTGAGCCAGACGCCTCCAGCGGCTGCCTCACGGGCTCGGCCAGCTCGTGGAAGACGCGGTTGAAGCCGACCCTCGCCCTCGTCATCAGCGAGGCCGCCTCCACCTCAGTCCGGGCCCCGATGACGTCACAGGCACTTTCGGCGGCGGAGCGCGACGTGAGGTCCACGCGCGGCGTCCTGGAGATCCTGGCTCCACGACGGCGCGGAGCGCCGAGCCGGCCCCGGACGGCGGCTGCAAGGGACGCGGGCTGATGGTCGATCGTGTCTGCCCTGGGCGTGTGTCCCTGCGACTCGAAGCCGGACACGTCATCCGCATCCTCCGCCTCCGTGTGCAGCATCCGCACTGACACAGCCAGCCGGATCCGGCCGCTGGTCGACGCCACGTGCTTCAGCCCGTTGGACAGGAAGTTGATGCAGATCCCGGCCACCTTGTCAGAGTCAAGGTACACCTCGAAGCCCGGAGCCAGCCCGCTCGGCGACGCTGCGCTGCCCAGGCCGTCCATGCCTGGCTCCGAGTACAACAGCTCCAGGTCCAGGCCCTCAGACGCGAACGCACCGCGCATCGCCGACCGGGCCGCGGACAGGGCCTCGACGTGGGCCGCCCCCCACGCCCACTCGACATCGGACGCCGCGGCCTCGGCGCTGGCGGCCTGCAGCGCCAGCAGCGAGTCCAGGCCCCGCTTCGTGCGGTCCAGGCTGCACCCCAGGTCGCGCAGCAGCTCCAGCGCCTCCTCACGCCGGCCCCGGCGCACGGCATCGCTCAGCAGCGCCAGGGCAAGTACGGCGCTGTTGGTGGGTCCCCGCGTCTCGTGGCTCAGCACACGCAGCGCCTCCTGGAGGCTCTCCGTCGACGCCACGGCGTCGGCTCGTCGTCGGTCCGAGACCACCTCGATGGTCCGGAGCATCAGCAGCATCGCCGTCCCCGCCAGGGCCAGGGCGCCCGTGACGGCGAAGGACAGCGACAACCACGACCCGTCGGCGAGGCGCGAGGCGCCGTCAGCGCCGTCGAAGCCGTCGGGGAAGCGCTGACCGGGGCTCGCTGAGGCGCCGCTGACGGCGAGATGGGCGGGGCATCCGGCGCTCTGGGCGCTGCTGACGACGAGCGCAGTGACACTAACCGCCACAGCGGCGGAGACCCCGAGGGGGATGAGCCAGCGGGCGACCGCCGCGGCGGTCCAAGTGAGCTTGGGCCGGCCGACCCCGGCAAT
>Ga0136560_1001356_pt1 | contig 12605 bp, 16 predicted proteins | sample AntRauMeHopE1497_FD_104925 | JGI IMG/M metagenome (GOLD analysis project Ga0136560, IMG submission 104925) | Saline lake microbial communities from Rauer Islands, Antarctica - Metagenome Hop E1 #497 | ecosystem: Environmental > Aquatic > Non-marine Saline and Alkaline > Saline | place...
CAGAGCTCGGCGCCCATACTCCGCTGGGAGCCTATGTCGTTGCCATGTTCCCACTCCATATGTACGCAAGGTTGAATGAGCTGCGGAATGATTGGCTCTGTATATGGCGGCCGCAGTAGGCAGTGGCAGAACTGGATCGGATTGGATCGTCCACTGCCAGTGCAGGGGGTCCCTCGCTCATTGATCCACTGAACCAGAAGGACGGTAATTCAATTCTATCTCAGTTGGGCCTCGTCGCAGACACACCAGACGATGACAACTACATGCAAACCGGCGGAATGTGTTGCGGACCTGTGGACGAAAGCGATCTGCGAACGGTTGGAATGCAGCTACACATGTAGACGGTAGATGAGAAGAGGGAGACGATGGACGCGCAGTGTAGGTTTTGCTGCTGCATCTGTCAGCGACCCTGCTATGCAGCCGGTAACAAATAGTCTGATAAGGCTACAGCGCTCATATTCGACTTGGTTGCCTCTCTGCTGCTCCTCTTCACCTGTGGATTGTTAGTGCTATGCGCAGGGTCTGTGTGCCTCCCTAGTTGCTGTGGAGGCTAGCGCGGCAGAGCTAGGCAGCAAGGTATCAGCAAGAAAGGAGGTGGAAACGATCGGGAATCGATGGCACTTGCCGCTGGTATTGCTAGATTCAGCCTTGGAAGTACCAGCAGCTCGATCCGGAAGAGTGTTATGCGAGGTGGGCCAATCAGATTCAGCCAAGGAGGGGCGGCACTGGCAGCACAACTAACGGAAGTAGAGGCAAATCAACGCAGATGTTGCCGAAGCGACGCCTGCCAGAAGCGAATCGCTGTCGGTTGCGCAAATGCGCTATCCTGTCAACTCACTCACTCGTACCATGTGGCATCATGTGCTCCCACGGGGTGCAAGTTCTCATGCGGAGACAACGGGGGCGAGCCTGTCCTCGAGCTGCGAGAGCTCAGCATGGAACAGACTGATGCAGCAGGCTTACCTCTGCATGATGTTGAAGCGCGGGATAGGGCTTGCTGTACCATGCTGTGTCCAGCTTCGTGCGGATCATGTCTTGGATTTGTATGTTTCCGCGCATTTTGCGGGATGACAGCATGCTGCTGTAAATGTTCTCGGTCGTGCCATAGGTTCTGGGGAACCATGCTGACCTAGCCGCTGGATCGGATTGCTGCCTATTTCGGCGAGACTGTAGCTTTCTACTTCGCATGGCTAGAGTACTACACACACTGGCTGATCCCGCCATCGGTGGCCGGCATCCTACTCTTTCTGTACTAGGCTTGGCACAACTAGGTTGACGTTATCTTCGTGCCGCTCTTCAGTCTATTCATCGCTGTATGGAGCATGTTGTTTCTTGAGTGCTGGCGCCGCCGTAACAACGAACTGGCGTATAAATGGGGCGTATTAAACTACGAACAGGAGGAGGTCACCAGGCCGCAGTTCCGAGGGGAATGGAGGCACGACCCCATCACGGGTGAAGTTATGCGCTGGTATCCAGTGTGGCGACGAGCGTGCAAAGTTTTCGCTAGTCTTGCCTGCGTAGCGATGCAAATGATCTGTGTCATTGTGGTGATGTTGTTCGTGTTTACAACCAGAGACACAATTCTGGAGCGGATCGAGAATGAAGCTTGCAACGATGGATTGGATTCTTACAGAGAGTTTTGTGCGGCTCGGATAGGATCGAATGCCACCGGGCTTTATTCTTCTGCGCTGAGCTTTGATGTGCTTCAATCGTCGGTCGATGGACGCGGGTCTTTCTCGCGGCGGCTGAGTAGTATCGCTCTGCCCCCTAGGCCCGAGCGGTGGGCTCCGGATTTACCTGGGTTTGCCTACGCTCGCTCTGTGCTTGGGATAAGAGAGGTGGAAGACATCGACGTAGTACTTGTACACACTTCGTTTACGCGGCAACTTCAATCGAATGCGTCGGTGGCAGATAACAACGGGATCCCGCACGATGACTCCCCGATCGTGGGATCACTAGAGCAGTTTCGCCTGCACTCGTCAGACGCGAACTGGTGGGTCGCCATGCTACTGCCTCCTGTGGCCTATGGCTTCCTGATCCCGTGCCTGGACTTCATGTTTGGTCGTCTGGCCATAATGCTGAACGACTGGGAGAACCACCGTACACAAAGCGACTACAGGAACCACCGCATAGCGAAAGTGTTTTCGTTCAGGTTCGTAAATTGTTTCATTTCTTTGTTTTACTACGCGTTCGCCCCGCATTCGACACTGCTGCAGCTGACCGTGCAGCTTGCCGTGTTCTTGGTCGTCGGGTAGCTATGGAATACTGCTTTGGAGGTTGTACTGCCGTGTCTGTGGAGGAGATATCAGGAATGCAGGTTTCAGGCAAAAGTGCAGCGTGCACTCGACAGCGGACTCACAGAGGGGCGGAGAGGGCGGCGGCTCATCCGTCACGCCAAGTCGCAAGCGTGGGCAGAATCGCGGCTCTCTAGATACGATACTTTCAACGACTACGCGGAAATGCGTGAGGCTAGATGTGTTCAAATGAAGTATCAACAGCGCTAACCCTGCACTGGCCTATGCACAGCTTATGTTCTCTTGGCCACCATGTCTACCTCGCAGTCATCCAATTCGGTTACGTGACCTTCTTCTCATGGGCGTTTCCACTTGCCCCCCTGTGTGCTCTCGTGAACAACTTGATCGAGATGAGGACGGATGCATACAAGCTGTGCTACTTCACGCAGAGACCAATCGCTCACAAGGCTTCTGGCATTGGAGTATGGTACAACGTGCTCCACGTGATGTCCGTATTCGCCGTCCTAACGAACTGCGCTCATCTGGCCCTGGCGTCCAAGCAGTTTACGGTATATTTCCCCACTCTCTCTGGAGCTCAGCGGATACTCGTCGTCTTCCTGTGCGAGCATTTTGTCCTGTTCCTTCGAATGATCCTGGCGTACACCGTGCCTGCGATGCCTGCGGAAGTTGCCAGGCTGCTCAAGCGTGATCGGCTCAACTTATCCCGTGTGAGTGGACGGAAGTCGATGTAAAAGAAATCGAATGAAAGATTCGTTATGACCACAAAGAAGCTTAATTTCTTTTAATGAATTTGATCAGCAAAAGTGGGGCTCTCCTTGCGGATTCTCTGCCGAGCTCCGGACTATACATGGTATGGCAATCATAAACTTTTTGTGGTGGGAAATTCCATTGCGAGCTTTCGCTCATACACATGACTGTGGCCGTAGAATCGCACTGCCAATACCTCCATTTCTTTCTCTTGAGGTAAAATGGGCATCGCATGTCTGCTGACTTCTTGCTGACCCATGCGATATGATTTGGGCTTGAATGGTCAGTTAGAGCCCTCTCGGCGCTTTTTCTGCGATTGAAGAGCTCGAATTGCGGCATGGTGCCATAGATTCCTAGCCCAAGTTGGCGTGCTAGCCGGTTTAATAAGGCTGTTTGACTCGAAATCTGTGGACTGGTCCCCAATATGGTGAACTTCTAGTACAGTGATACTGTCGCTCTCAGCCCCGAAATCTGACGCAAGTCCGTCGGCACAAGACACTGATGCATCACGATACTGCAATTGCCGTGATATGCAGCCACCTCGCCCCCGCGTTCGCTCAGGGACGAATTTCATCGTCCTGGCCCGAGCAACGTGGTCCGGCGGCACGCTGGATTCTCCTTGCACTTCAGCTAGGGCGGATGCTCGCATGTCTTCCAGTTCTGCCTGCTCGTCAAATCGAAGCGGCTTGCCATCAAAACCATCCTGACTCGAGAGTTGTTCCCAAGCAAAACCGACAACGTCGTGCGCCAGCTGCCAATCAGCCGTAGCAGTAGTGTACACTCGGCGGTCTGGTCCTAGAGGAGGGACGGCCAAGCGCTTGCTGACTCCAGGCCTTGCCATTGCGTCGAGTTGCTGCACCAGACCCTTTGTGCCCGCTTCTTGCTGAAGTTTGTCATCGTCATCTATGCCGGCTTCCGCCTCAGTGCCGCGAGTTGATGGGGTACTGCCCGTTATGCTGTCTTGCGCGAACTTTTTAAAAGCAAAGCCCACAGCAACAATGTATGGATCTCTGAGATTCTCCGCCATATTCTGTAATTCAGACCTAAGCTCTGCGCGCTTAGCATCTACGTCAAGAGGCATTTGCTTGCCAATCAGCCTACTTCCAATTGCACCGAGGTTCGTCAACATGCTAGCCAACTCGTCGCTCAAGCCGGCAACAGAGCCAGATAACTCAACAGAATACTACTAGCAAAGCCACGCATGCATTTCCTTGTATTCATCGGTATCACCGAGCTCATCTGCACTGCACGCTTTGCCTATTAGCTCAGTGGCAACCTCTAAAGCCCTCTAAGTTTCATCGGCGCGCCACTGTAGGCTGATGTCCAGGGACTTCGTGCCAGTATCTTCAGTATCGTCGTGTTTGCTAGGCGTTGTTTGGTCTATCTTACCTCTAGACTCTGTATCAGGGTCTTGAGGATCCCTGCATATCTCAGCAGCATTGTCCTCATTGCTTGAAGTTCTCTGGAAGAGTCGGGGTGTATGGACATCGATGGCTCGTTCAGCATCTCGGCACAACCCCAGCACCTCAGCACTGCACCATCCTTGATCGATACACTTCCTTTCGAAACGACGAACCTCCAAACTGCCAGGTCCAAGGAGCGCCCCAAGCACGAATCGAAGCAGCATTGCATGTTGCACCGTGTGAAACATGACCCGACCACACGGTGCCAGCCTGGCGAGAACATATTCTTCAGCAGATGATGCGTCACTTTCGACAAACTGACGAACCACGAACTTATGAACAGCCTTACCCACGCTGCCCCCCTCCATTTCTGACGATACAGCGCCATCAATGTTCACAAGCTTCCATCCGGCCGTTGGAAGCAGCGGGCCTGGCAACTCGACGCCGAGCAACTTCGCAATCTGCAGAATGAATGGAGAGGCATCAGCACACCCGCGGAACTCCAGCGGATATGATCCCCAGTCTTGGTCCGAAAATTCGTCAGCGAGCTCATCGAAATGAGCGTGAATTGGCGCGGAGGTGTACGCATCCTAACGCACCGCAGCAAGCGGAACTCGCTCCATTGGAAGCTCCATGGTGAGACAGTGATGCCGTAGATGCTCCTCTGAGACCAGTCTCCGTGTCTGAATGAAGGCCTCCATCGCACCACCCATACAAGTAACGTCATCGGCAGACCCAAGAATTTGCAAGCTCTTGAGATTTTCTTCCAGTCCCGTGAGTTGGTACCCAGTACCAGCTGGGAGCGGCTATCCAGGCACAGCAGAAGCAGCTGTCAATCGCAAGTGCTACAGAGAGGACTATTGAGCAAACGTGGCCAGCACATCCTGAGATCGGATACTTTCTGCTTCCTCTTTTTCCTTAAACATGCCTGCCAGGCATGGTGTCCCTGCGGCATACAGTTCTGGTCGCAATCCAGCTGCAATGCTAGCTCCCTGGATGGCGAGCAATTCGGCAAAGACCTTCCGGATCCGGCCCTTGTCGCCGCTCGCGGTCGTCATGGTATCCCCACCCCCAGATGCTAGAGCCTCGGCTTCAATTTCTTGCTTGGTTTCATTATAGATACCTTGCAGACGCTCCAGGGCAATCTTTCGATCTGCTGCCACTTCGTCTTCACTCACGTCTGGATTCATTGCTCGCTCGTCGAAGAATGCCTCCATGTCACTGCGTCTGGCTTCGTACATGGCTTCCAGTCCTTCGATTCGAATAGCCCTCACCTCCTCTCCACGCACTCCAGTCGTACCATCGCCATATCCGAACGCCCACGAGAACAGGACATGCGCGCTGTGAGCCGGCACAAGTCCAAATGCAGGCGTGTCACAGAGCGCTGGGAGAGCGTGCTTAAGCCGCTCCAAACAGAGCCTTCGCATGACCTCGGATCCTGCTTCTAGGATACTACCCGATTGCTCGATGACACCAGCATCTTCACTAGTGCCGCTGCCATCGCCAGACGGCCGCGCGCCATAGACCGGCTGTCTTCGCTCGAGCCCAGTGTGGAGTGCCGACATGAATGCATCGGACAAATCCAGGGCAGGGCCTTGCCTGGGGGTCCAAGACGGGTCTTTGTCGGGTGTTTGAATCCAATCGTAATTCTTCGATTGGTGTGTGCTAGTGCTGCCAGTGCTGCCAGTGCTGCTGCCGTTTGGTTTGGGAGATTCATCCGCACCAGATGGGTGTCCTCCTGCTGCAACCTATCGCTGCTGCTCCATTGTGGAGGCAAGCACAGAAGCTCGAATGCAAGCTTCTGACGAGAACATAGCTGGGGATATATTCCCCGGATTCACTGTGCCAGCTCCTTGCAAGAGAGCACTAGCAAACGCTACTGAGTATCCTAAGGGCGAGACACGCTCATCGCCCCCAGCCGTTGACGTTGACAGAGCAGCTATATCGTTAATGCTCTGGGCAAACGTCCCAACCTAATTCTGTGAATCAGGAGTCGGTGCGCCTCCAGCTTGCGCAAGAACTAGCAATCGAAGAAGGCTTGCCTATTGGACATGAACACGAGCCGAGGTTAAGCCTTTTAAAGCCGGACTGTCACGTTGACCATCGTGAGACTGCACTAACGAGTCTCTCCAGCCTAGTATTTCATTTTTCAGGTTGCCTTCAACCAGCTAATCCAGCAATGACGAAAGTTTAGTCTCGTTCTTTTCTGACGCTGGGGCGAACATGGCATTACAAATGGTTTGGAACAGCTTGCCCGATCCAAGCAAGAAGTCGTGCTCTCCGTCATGGAATACTCCCAAACGCTGAATTATCGCCTCATGGTTGACATCCAGAGAGTGGTGTCGACGGAGCAGCGCCCTTGGAGTACCCCCCCAAAAATCTGGAACTGGCGTTGCTTGAGATTTCCATCGGCGAAAGCATACCGGTTGTGTACTCGCGCGAACTAGGTGCAGCATTCTACTTAAATGTGGGGTTCGTGTGCATATTGACGGGATCATCGAGCGATTCATACGTATATGTAGACACGAGCAGGTCAGCCGTCACTGTCAAGTTTTCATCTTCACAAATGTGTTCGCCTGCCAGCAGTGCGACACCTAACGCTGCAGTCGCGACTATGGGCTACTGCATAGGGAGCATCTCTGCCGAGCGTGCGGCGCATTAGCATATTCTATATGTGCGATACCGATGCCACATACCTCGGGTCTCGTGGTCATGGGCTGGCAGTACTTCCAATGGAGTGTGCACCGTGGACCATCTGTGGCCATTGTGCTTGCCCGTTACAATGGATTATACTCCACATGCACGTGCCTCAAACATCTTGCTACTCAGCAATGGCAGAGGCGGGTAAAGCCCCTGTGCCCTCATCAGCCTTCATACGCCTCACAGCAGTATGCAGCAGCGCTATGTCCAGCCCCTCTGCTGCCATGGCAATTCCCACCTCCCGCTCTCTGACACCGACAGAGAGCATGCGAATGAATCGACTTAAGTCATGTCCGTCAACAAGTGCTGCACCATCACTGACCATTTCTGACGTATTTCTGGCAGCATCTGATCCCTCCGCCGCACCTCCAGACATCCTTTCTTTGACCGACCGCATCGTTTTGGCAGCTGCCGCCTGCTCCGCCTGCTCCTCCTGGTCCTCCCTCTCGCGCTACTCAGCCCGGGCATGTCGCTCGGCAGATGTCAATATGTGGAACGCTTGTTCTCTGGGACCTCCTGGGCCGCGAGATGCATGTGTCCCCGCCCATGGACGAAGGCCCTCCGTGGGATCATGGCTTCGCTGAGACAGCAGATCGCCATCTGCTGCATCCCGAAACACCACTATGTCGCCGCTCTTGATATTCCAGGGAGCCCCTGCAAGCGACGATGACCGCATCGGTTGTTGGGCCCACCGTCGCAGCTCTGCAACATCCTACGGGGTCCGCAGCTGCCATTGGAAAGCAGTCGCGAAGCGCACCCTCTTAGCTGGAACCCATTGAGTGGATTCGAGTGCACTCGATTCAGTACTCTATGGCGATGCACTAGGCACAGGGGTAGATTCCATAAATGTGCTTACTGCACTATCCACAGAGGCAGGCGCACTTGCAGAGTCTCTGCAAAATCCGGATACAGGAGCAAGAGACTGTGGGACTGCAATACCTGGTGTACGATGACAATGACAATCTGCTGGTGATACATCTGCATGAAGCATGACGGGGGTCGCAGCCTGTGCAGCATCTTCCTCTGGTGATGCATCTTCTTCGAGGCCTGTTTCGATTCTGCTGACTCTCTGTGCTACGATCGCGAGATCTCTGTAGGTCGCCTTGCCGCGGACACACACTTCATGCGGGGGGCCTAAGCGCGCCTCGGCGGAGAACCATCGACGAAGGATTAGCAGCGTGTCATCAGCTTGAAGTGACTCTGCAACAGCTGTGCGCTGGATGATAAGCACCATTCCATCTCTCATCTTCACCTTTGATCCGGAGCTTAAAGTCCCTGAATCTGCTAAGGCAGGCCCAAGCTTAGAACCTTGACCTAATCGGATGCGGCAATGAGTAAACACCGGAATTTTTAGAGGGCCAGACATACCCATGAGAGCCGAAGTTCGCTTGTCGATGTCACTTCCTGCAATCACCTACTATTTTGCTGCATTATGTAGTGCCTGACAGATGATCTGCTTTGCATCTTTGACCGGAGTATCCCCGCTCAGTTCCACCCTGCATGCCATCACGAATGCTTCAGATGCTCCTGTTTTAACGTTTGAAACAGTTACACCGTGCATGGGGGATCTCGCCAATGAGCCAATAACAGGTAATCCGGGTCTCGGCCTAGGGGCCGGTCGTGGACCAGGTCGACTGGGTCGATTTCCACCTGTCGGTCGTGGACCAGGCCTGACAAGGGCAGGGCGTGGCCGTGCAGATGACCCTGTCTGCGGTTTCGGTCGAGGACGTGGTGTCCGCTTTGCAGATGATTGTACCCTGGCCGATGCCGATGGTTTGTCACTCGCAGAGTCCTCTATGGATGCAGCGTGCTTGTCGTCGTATATTGCCACCTTGAACGAATACTCGCCCATGCTGAGAGGCCGGCCCCGACGGATCAGGACTCGTCCTCCGCCCATCATCCCGTAGTACTCCAGGCTCTTGGATCCATTCTTCAACTCAGGTCCAACTCGAAGCGACCCGGCAATGATAGGCGGCAGACTAGTCGAATGTGTGCTAGCCTATCTTGCATCGACAGCCTCGGCCTACTGCTAAGCGAGCGCAGCCTCAGCTGACTTGCGTCGCTCTTGCAGGTCTACTCTCTCCGCCTTAGTGAGAAACGGTCCATGTGTTCCCTCTCGCATGATCTTAAAGTCTCCAGTGTGACATTTGAGCTATTCTGCAATACTCTCACGCAGCTCGTCAAGAGGTCGACGCTGGTCGAGCTCCACCTGTATGAGCTGGACTCCTGGTAAGCCTTTCTCTGTGGATACACCCTCGCTGTATCCGAAGCCTTTGACAATACACTCGATAGTCACGCTATTCACTAGGCCGTCAAGCATCGATTTGGCACGACTGGACTCCGCTGTCGCATGCTCTGGATCTACTGACGGGTCCACAGCACGTTGCTCGGCGAACACGGTGTTCCCTGCTACGAGTCTGAGCGATCGGCTAAGACTAATTCTCGTCTCATCGCGATGAGAATTATGCTGTAACAGTTCCTGCATCTGCCGAAGGACCGTGGAACGTACATCTGTGGCACCTACTGAAGCATCAGCGCCTGATTCGGCGCTACCTCCCAATCCGCTCATCTCCTCGGCGGCATGTAATGACCCAAGTCGTTCTGCAAGTGCCTCGGCAGCTACTTCGGCATCAACAAGGCTAGCATGCGGCTCTTTGAGCGGGCCAGGAGTTTCATCTTCCCCTATTTCGGATGGACCCGAGTCTGTGAGCACAAAGAGACGGACCAGTCGAGGTGGAAGCTTCATGTACGTGGCAGCAGCTCGGCGCAAGGTCACTGCGGAGTCATCGTCGATAACGATTTGGTGCGGCCTTGCGAACTGATGAGTGCCAAGCTTTAATGGAGCCAGCCGCAGTGGCAGTCCACCAGGTCTCCATGGAGTCCAAGGCGACTCTGGTGATGCTTTCACTTCTATCAACAGAGGCCTGTGCGGGCCCAAAGCTGGATCCAGCTCGTTCAACGAGATAGGAGCTTGGGACAACTCGTCACCTGTCTACGTGCTCTCCCTCGTGGCGCGCTCTTTTGTAGCTGCCCATTCGATGGGGGCCAGCATGATGCCGTTCATGAGATCATAGTGCCGCAATCGGCATCTCAGCTTGCACTCAACGGCGTTTGCAAACATATTTCCGTTGGAATCAAGGTTCCCTAGGCTGCCATCGGTAGATGGCTTGGATTCGGATTTCTTGCCACTGGCTTTGTATGTCTTCTGTGTCACGCTCTTCCCGTCTTGCAGTAGCCCGACCCTTCGTGCGGCTTCACACACTAAATCGCCCACCGTAGTAGACTCGTGAAGGGAAAAGCTTACCTGCTTACCATGCCTGCTGGAAGAGGCAGGGTCCTCTTTGGTACCTCCCGCCCTGCGCTGCTCTCCGATGAGAGCTGCCTTAGCAGGGTCGCCTTGCTCTCCACCGGGGCGAGGCGCGAGGTCAGCTGGGCCGTACACCCGTACGTGCACCATTTCGCACTGATAGTCCCATTCTTTTTTTAGCTTGACCCAATCGGCATTGTCAGCTGCTACTTCCGCCGCAATGTCACCTGGGATATCCGAGGCTGCAACAACTGGAGGAAGCTGGGCCCTCTATGCTACGACCGTACCCTACTCGGCTGCAGATATCACATCAATTCTGCGATAGACCAACATGTACGCATTCGACGTGGATCTGCTGACCGAGACGCCCGTTCGACTCTCAGGTCGTTTGAGATCAGGTTTACCACTGCTTTTGGCACCCTTCTTGTCACCGGATGCATCAGTGCCGTCAGCCGACTTGGTGTCAAGCCTCTTCTTGGATTCGAGCCCAGCCTTGGCTGCAGCTAACTCTTGCTCCACTGAGGGCTCTTCGATGATCCGTCCAGCAGCTGCAATTGCCTCAGCTTCTGACGCCTTCTTGGCTGCTTCCTTCCAACCGAAAGCCCATTGTAGTCTGTCTGCAGGGAGCCAGTCAACAGATGCATCGTTAAATTTGATCCAACGGCCCCGCTTTCCTTCCATGACTGATGCATCGGCAGCCGTGCACCCAGCAGCCGGGATGGCAATGCTCTCGGCTCCGACTGGCAGCGAGGAGCCGTCAACGAATGGAGACTTGAACGAACATTCGCCGTCCACACCATCTGCTGGCAGAGGATGTGGTTGAACAGCTGCCGCGATAGCAGATTCCGCTGCATTGTGGCTGGTACCTGCTTCATGAGGAGCAGGGGCACCTCCGTTTACAGGCACCCACACGCGTTCTCCGCCATCAGCTCCATCTGCTCCTTGATCCCGGATGTATGCAAAGTAATGTCCACCATGGGTGCCTCCCAAATGCATCATAACAGCGAACAGAGCGTATTTTGTGCTCTCGCCAGCTGTTGAGACAGTGCCTGCAGCATCAGTACCCTCAGCAATTGGACCCATACCTGATCCCCGAGGGACGTCAGAGCCGCTCGCAGCCCCGCCACACTCGCTCCCCATAACGCCTGGCCGTTGACAATATTCTGCCATATCTAGGATTACAGGGAAGGGCAACTCGTCTGATATCTTGCGGCGGCTTAATGTCCTCATATCGAACTCGAATCGACCCAACTGCGACAGCACGGAGACAACAACAATAGCACAAAAGCTCGGATAATCTAACGCACGCTTGCAAGTGCAGAATCGAATTGAAACCACATATGCTTATAGGGATTTCGAAACAGCTGTGGTATTGTTGCAGTGGCTCGCCTCACCTAAATCGTGAATATTTTAGGCAGCTGTGACTGTTCAAAGTACTGCCCTTTGCTTGCATCCGAGAGCTTGTCACACGCACTACATCGATACTGGTTGTCCCCAGTGAGATGTTCTGGAGAGGTGTACGACAGGAGGGCCTCCTGAAGGTTACTGCATCCCTTGATAGGAAGTGGCAGCGCAGTGAACGGCTCATCGCGTTCGGAGACGTTGCCGCACGAATGGCACTATACGTACCCTTTCGTCAAACCCGTCTGATCCATGCTGATGTGCTTTCCCAATGGAGTACCTGCTCCTAATACCTGCAGATGTTCGAAAACGTGAGCCATGCACTCCTGCACGTCGTGCTGAGTGAATGCCTCTGAGCCTTCCCAGCCAAAGCTTATGGTGAGGTCTTTCGTTGTTACCGCTCCTTGCGTGGACATTTGCAATCGAGCCAGCAGCTTCTACAACTATAGGGCTAAGCAATACTTGGGCTCATCGTGCACATTTGCGTCATATCTCCATTCTGCGAAGCTGTACCAAGGAAGGATGTGTACTGCGTATATGTCATGTAGATCTTTCTTAATCGCAGCTGGCTGCATGATTCTCATAGATATCACCGCGTCCAAAGCCCAGCCTTACCGAATATAGCCTTTCTAAACTCAGGTGTCATAAAAAGCATCTGAATAAATGAGTTCAGGTAGCAAGTTGCGCCTTGATTCGCCAAGCCGACAAAATTAGTCTAGCTGCGATCTACGAATGTGAAGCCCCTCCGCCTCGCTGTGTCACCCAGTGACGTCGACACCGATACAGCTCCCC
>Ga0136560_1001358_pt1 | contig 12587 bp, 3 predicted proteins | sample AntRauMeHopE1497_FD_104925 | JGI IMG/M metagenome (GOLD analysis project Ga0136560, IMG submission 104925) | Saline lake microbial communities from Rauer Islands, Antarctica - Metagenome Hop E1 #497 | ecosystem: Environmental > Aquatic > Non-marine Saline and Alkaline > Saline | place...
CTCGAAGCCGCGACCCGTGAGAAGGAGGAGGCGCTCGAAGCCGCGACCCGTGAGAAGGAGGAGGCGCTCGAAGCCGCGACCCGTGAGAAGGAGGAGGCTGTCGCGGTGGCTCAACGCGAGAAGGACGAGGCGGAGGAGGCGCACACCAAGGTCGAGTCACTGCTCGCCAAGGCCGACTCAGCGCTGGCACGCGCCGCAGAGGACGCAGGGGTCGGACAGACTGAGGCAGAGGCGGCCCGCAAAGAGGCGGAGGGTCTGCAGGCGAAGCTTTTGGCGGCCGAGGAGGAGGCCTCGGCCCTCGCGGCTCGTCATGCAGAGACGGAGGAGGCTGCGAAGCTCGACGCTGCGGACAGGCAGAGCCGGCTGGACCAAGCACAGGCCGAAGTGACCAGGCTTGAGGGCGAGGTGGAGGCGGCGCGTGCGGCCGCCGTCACGGGAGAGTCGGGTGCCGATGCCGCCCGCGAGACCATTGCCCGCCTCGACGCCCGCGCCGGGGAGCTCGAGGCCGAGGCCTGGACCTTGCGGAGGGAGGCGAGCGCCGCCGAGGCCTCGCTGAAGGCTCAGAACGAGGCGGCCGAGCAGGAAATCAAGGGCCTGCAGGCGGCGCTTGCGGCGGTGGAGGAGGATGCGGCGGAGAGCGCGTCGGCCGCCGAGGAGCTGAGGCAGGAGCTGAAGCGCGTCCGCGCGGAGGCGGAGGACGAGGCGGTGGAGGCCGAGGCGGCGCTGTCGGAAGCCCGGGCCGTGGCACAGTCCGCGCGCAGCCGGGTCAGCTCCGTGGACGTGGCTCGGGAGGCGGAGGCAGAGGCGCGGCACGCCGCCGAGGCCCGGACAGCTGCCCAGGTGTCGCAGCTCCGGGCCGAGGCGAAGGAGCTGGAGTCGCGGCTCGCGGAGGAGCGGGAGGCGCTCGCGACGGCGCGGGCCCGCACCGAGGCGGTGTCCGCGGACCTCGAGGCGTCGAGGGCGCGAGAGGCAGAGGCGGCGGCGGCGGCGGAGCGGCTCCGCGGGCAGGCGAGGGAGGCCGCGGACGCCGCCGCTGCGGAGACGGCGGACCTCCGCGAGGCGCTGAAGAGGGCGGAGCTGGAGGCCTCGGACGCCAAGGAGGACGCGGAGCGCCACATCCGCCGCCTGGGGAAGGCCGCCGACGACCTGGAGGCGGCCAAGCTGCTGTCCCGGGAGCGGGAGACGGGGCTCCTCGGGCAGGTAACGGCAGCCAGGGACGAGGCGGAGGCGGCCAGGTCCCGGGCGGTTTCCGAGCTGGAGGACCGGGAGACGCGGCTCAGGGAGGCGAGGGAGGAGGCGGCATCGCTCCGTGACGAGGTGCGGGCGGCGCGTGCGGCGGCCGACGAGGCCGAGGCGAATCACCGCGCCGCGCTTGACGCCATGGAGGGCGAGGTGGAGGCGGCGGCGACGTCGATGGAGCAGCTCCTGGGGCAGAACCGAGCGGAGGTGGAGGCGACTGCTGCCGCTCGGGCCGAAGCGGCGGCCGCGAAGGACGCTGCGGCCGCGGCGGAGGCCCGTGCGGACGAAGCCCGGGAAGCGACGCGGCGTGCCCTCGAGGCCGCGGAGGCCAGCGAATCGTCAGCCAGGGCTGCCGCCGCTGACCGGGACGAGGCCGCGGCGCGGGCCGCGGCGGAGGCCAAGCGGGCGAGCACCTCGGCCGACGAGGCCCGGTCGGCCGAGGAGGCAAGGATGCGGGCGGACGAGCGCGGCAGGGCGGCAGACAGGCGCCTGGCGGCGGTGCGCGCCGCCGCTGAGCAGGCGGAGGACGAGGCAGCCACGGAGCGGCGGCGCACCAAGCGCGAGGCGGCGCGGGCCGCGGCGCTCAAGGAGCAGGCCCTGGCGGCGGGTCAGCAGGCTGCGGAGGCACGAGCAGAGCTCGCGATGTCGGACGAGCGGCTGGCAGAGGCTGGCGCCCGGGCGGCCGCATCAGTGCGCCGTCGCGACGCAACCGTCTCGTACCTTCGCTCGTCGCTCCGGACGGCAGCCTCCCTCGGGCGGCGGGTCGGCGACGCCGCCGCCGCCGTCCGCACCCTCTGCGGCGGCCTGCCGGCGACCAAGCACAACACCCGCACGGCCAAGGCCCAGGCGGGACGGGTCGTGAGGCTCGTCCCGGCCCAGGCGGCGGGGCCCCTCCTGCCGCTTGCCGAGGCCCCGGCCGCCGAGTTCCCTTCGGCCGCTATCCTTGAGGCGGCGAGGGACGCCGCGCGGCGAGGCTCCGTAGGCGCCCTGTCGCTCGACGGCCGGGGCGGGGGCAGCGCGACGGCGGGCCGGGCGGCGGGCCGGCTGCCGCAGTGGCGGCTTGTCTGGTACGAGGGCCGCCCGGAGGGCTCCCCGGAGTGGGCCGGCGAGCCGGAGGGCGCGGCGCCGCGCGGAAAGGGTCCCGACGTCGCCGGCGCCGCGTGCCACGGGATCTGGCTCGCTGACGTGCGGGGTGTGTCCCTGGGCGCAGACACGGGCTCTGGCTTCCGCCGGGCACCGACTGCACCCCGCGAGTGGTCGCGCTGCGTCAGCGTGTGGGTGGGATCCCGCTCATTCGACTTCGAGATGGGGTCGAGGGCCGACGCCGTCACACTGGTGCACGCCCTGCGCGTGGCTCTGCTCCGGGCGAGGGGGGTAGCGTCCGTGGACGTGTCGAGAGTGGTGGTGCGGCTCGAGGCGGCCGGCGCAGAGCTGCGGCAGCGGGCCGCGGACAGCCTCGGCGCAGGCGCGTCCCGCGACCAGGTCGCTGACGAGTGCGCCCGGCTTCTAGACGACGCGCGCGCCGCTGCGCGCTCCGCCTGTGCGGGATCCCTCTTCGCGGCATCGCTGGCCCGGCTCCGGCGGCTGCGCTCACAGCGGGGTGCCCGGGAGGCCGCGTTTGCCCTCGGCATGGGAGGCGTGCCGTCGCCGCCGCTGCCGCAGGCGCCCGACATGGCAGCAGCGTCCCCGGCTCCCGCTGCCAGCCCCTCGGACTCTCGCTCAGAGGCCGGAAGCCGGAGCGAGGGCGAGTCACCGCAGACCCCGGGCGCACGCCTGCCCCAGGCCGCTGCTGCCTGGCCGGACATGCCTGCCACGGAGGCATCGGCACCTCCTTCTGCCGCGGCCTGGCCGGACGTGCCTGCGGCTGCCATCGATGCAGGCGCCGCGGAGCACAAGGAGGAGGATTCGACCAGCATGCTTGCCCACGCCGGCAGGGGCCTCGGCCGGACCGTCCGTTCGGCACAGTCGGACTCAACAGACGCCGAGTCGGTGGGGCGCCGGGGCAGCGCAGCGCGCGTGCTCGCCAGGGACGCCAAGCTGCGGCAGGGCGGCGACGACACTGACGGGGAGAGCGAGCCGGACATGCAGCCACGGCCTCCGGCGCGCATCCGATCACCGGCTGCCTCGGACGTGTCTGCGGCTAAGCCGTCGCTGGCCGGGGTGTCGCCAGCCAGCTCAAACTCGACCGCCGACGAGGCGAGCGACGGTGACGACGACGGCGGTGACGATGATCACGGTGAAGACGACGACGCCTCCGCATCCACGCACGCTGATCGTAGTGCAGCGGCCGGAGCGTCGTCTGTCGTAAAGGCTGGGGCGCCCGCCATCGACGAGGCTGAGGCCACCCTGCCGCCGCAGGCCGCGAGCCCCGGCAACCCTTTCGCGTCCAGCTGGCCTGAGCCGGCCGCGCGTCTTGCCCCCGCAGCGCTGCCGGGCAACCCGTTCGGGCATTCGCACTCTGCTTCGGCGCCGGCGGCAGTCGTTCATAAGACTGAGGAGCCACACCGCCCCGGGAACCCCTTCGCCCCGGGCCCAAGTGTTGCCGCAGGGGTTCTGCCTCATCAGCAGACTGACTCGCTGGTGGCAGGGCCCCCCAGCGCGGACGCAGCCGCTCCAGGCAACCCCTTTGCGGATGCGCCTCCCCCACCGCCGCCGCAGCGCTCCCCGCGCCCCAAGGCGCCGCTGGCTCCCGCCCAGCAGCCCCCTTCCCTGCCTCAGGAGATGCCTCATGCTGGCACCGCCACGGGTGCCTCGTCGCGAATGGTGTCGCTCGCTGCTTCTGCGGGCGACGAGGACGGCAGCACGGTCGAATCGGGGGACGATGACGACAGCGAGGCGGCCACGTCCGTCCGCGGCAGCATCAGCAGCAGGCAGCCCAGGCGTGCCGCCCCTTCCTCCCAGCGGGCAGCGGCACAGATCATCACTGAGGCCGCCGAGAGCGGGTCAGACTCGGAGCCTGGACCCGGCCCGGCCGGCCACGTTCGCAGCGCCGCTGCTGGCGCTGCCGCTGTGATGGGGACCGCCACCGAAGGCCAGAACGACGATGCGGCCGACAGTGAGGACGACAGCGAGGACGACTGGGCGCCCGTTCGGCCGGTGGGCCTCCGAGGGCCGAGGGCGCCGGCGCTCCCCGCGAGCTCGTCGACCAGGGCGATGCCCAGCAGTCCGGCGGCAGGCCGCCACTTTTCTTGATGCCGGCGCCGCGGGAACAGATCCATCAAACTCGCTCTGCAACCATGCCTCACAGAAACGCTCGCCCATGCGCAGCAGCAACACGCGCACAACCAGCCGACAGTTTGCAACAGAGGCAAGACTTTTGTGGCGCGCACGGAGGTGAGAAGCCGTGGTCACGCGGCCCAGCGATGAATCGTGGCAACGCTTGCTGCTTCACGCCAGCACCATTGTCGGCGTTGATCAGTGGCCGAGAGACTGCAGGTCTCCCAAGCTAGCCCGTGCCCCGTGCCCCCCATCTCGCTGTTCTCACCCGAGCGTGAGGCTGGCCCGTTTGACGGTGCTCGTCCGTCCCAGGCGCTGCTTTTTGTGCCCGCAGTGGCTTGTGTAGGAACCCTACAAAACTCGCCAGGCCACCCCTCCTTAAGTCAACCGTTCGCCCGAGGGCGCACCCACAGGCTCCCCTGGCATGTCAGAGCATGCCGGTGCTGGCGGGGCAATGAGGCCGTCACCGCCCGCGCTGGAGACGACGGATCAGCCGGCTGCGGGGGTGCGAGACCCAACCGATTGGGGTCTCGCACCAGGTCAAGGCTCGGAGCCCCAGCCGAGCATCGGCTTTCCAGGGCCTGAACAGGAGGCACTCATTGGCAAAGGCACGGGTGCTGCCGAGGGCGGCTTTGGGCACGAAGCCGCTGATGCCGATGGCGTTGGCCGGGGCTACGACGAAGGCCGCCTGGTCCAAGACGGCCAAACCGAAGGCTACGCACAAGAGTATGGACAAGAGGAATTTGAGGGAGGTGCTGCGGAAGGGTACGAGGGCGAGCAGGCGGCCTACGACGCGCTGGCGGCGGGCTTTGCCGAGGGGTACGAGGGCGAGCAGGCGGCCTACGACGCGCAGGCGGCGGGCTTTGCCGAGGGCTTCGAGCCGGGGCAGGGGGGCGAGTACGCAGGCGAGTACGCGGGGGAGGACGGGAACGGGGGCGAGTACGGCGAGGAGGTGCCGGGGGAGACGGACGCCGACGCGTGGGGCGCCGGCCTGTCGGACCAGCAGTGGGCCGAGATCGCGGAGGCGTCGGTGCTGGAGCGCAAGGTGGCGGGGTGGGAGATCTGGTCCTTCTCGATGGACGGGGTGACGATGCAGAAGTACTACCAGCACGCCACGTCGGGCCAGTCTCAGTGGGAGCGGCCCGTGGAGGTGGCCCGTTCGCTGGCCAAGGAGGTGCGGCAGAACAAGCTGAACGAGTACGGCTTCGAGGGGCTCGACGATGACGACGACCCGCGGCCGTGGGCGCCGCCGACACTCGCGCGCGCGTTCCGCACCCGCATCCGCCGCGTCTTCGGCGGCGGCAGGGCCCCGCTGTGGGCCACCAAGGAGGCCGACTTCGCGGCTATGGGCGTCGGCGTCAGCCTGTACTTCCGCCTGCTGCGCACCTTGGCCAGCTTCTTCCTCATCGCCTCGCTGCTCTACGTCCCCGCCCTGGTCATCTTCGCCAGCGGCAGCCGCATCCCTAACTCCTTCCTCGACCCGCTGAGCTCCGCCAGGCTGTCGCTGGGCAACATCGGCTCCCGAGACCTCGCCGCAGCGGAGACCTCTGCCGTGGTCGGCTCCACGCCCAACTTTGCCACCTTCTTCGGCCTCCCCATGACCGGCTTTGACGCCAGCTACGTGGTCTCCTTCCTCGACCTGGCCGTCCTCCTGGTCTTCGTGTTCCTGGTATCCTTCTTCGCGAGGCGGATCGACGCCGAGGTCGACGAGGCCGAGAAGCGGGTGGTCCGCGCCCGTGACTTTACCATCTTCGTCCGCGGCGTGCCCGGCGACGCCACCGAGGCAGAGCTGCGCGATTTTTTCTCCGAGCGCTTCTCGCTCGACGACCTCGACGCCCAGTTCCGTATCCTGGACGGCCAGGAGATGGACGAGGCGCAGTTGGAGGCGGCGGAGGAGGCCCGGAAAGGCCTATTCAACCGCATCCAAGCCACCCTTGCCCGGTCCAAGGCGGCCAAGGAGCGCCTCGGCAAGCGCGTCCGCGCGGCGGCGATGGTGCGAACGGCCGCGGCCGGCTTCATGGCAGTCGGGGGGCAGGTCGCGCCAGAGTCGGAGACGTCGCCGCTGATCGAGGGCGGGGGACTCCGACCAGTCGCCGCAGGCGACAGCGCTGCAGTGGGGCTGGACGCCAAGGCCGCCAGCGGCGCCGCGGCCGCGGCGAAGCCGGGGCTCTCCATGATCGGTGCCATGGAGATGGTGCCGCCCTCGATGCTGCAGGGCGACGAGGAGGCCGACGCCGTGGACTTCACCGTCAAGCCGGGCGCCGGGGCGAGCGCAGGCAAAGGCACGGGCACGGGCAAGGGTCTGGCTGTCGTCCACCCGAGCCCGGGGTCACCTCTGACGCCAGGCTCGGGCGCTGCGTACAAGCTCCCAGAGTTCGCCGCAGAGGAGCGCAAGCGACAGAGGGAGGCAAATCGCCGGTCGCGGAAGGCCGGGCAGGCCTCCCCGACCAAGCACACGAGGGCCCGGACGGAGGTGAGCATAGTGGGCCTTAAGCGGGTCATCCCGCAGCGGGAGGTGAGGACGCACCAGCACTCGCAGTCCGACGAGCAGGCGATCCGGGACAGGCTGGCTCTCTACGCGGGGGCGAGCGTGGTGGACTTTGAGACGCCCACGCCGGAAGAGGACGGCGAGTCCTCCGGCGGCGGCCGGTCGTCCCTCGAGGCCCCGAACTCGTCGCCGGACCGCCGGAGCGGCGGGCGCACGACGAAGGCGGGCGGCCGCCGGTTCGACTTCGCGGAGCTCCAGGGCCTTGGTCGGTCCCAGGCCGCGGCGGCGGACGGCATCATGAGCGCCGCCGCAGCCGTCAAGCTGCTGACGGTGCACCACCCGAGCGACAGCTTTTTCTCCGCCGACGGCGGCGGTGAGGTCTCGGCTGCCAGCGCAAAGGCGGGTTCCGGCCCCAAGAAGGGCTCCAGCCGCAAGCCCAAGATCCCAGAGGAGATCCGGGTGGTCGGCGTGACGGCGTTTGGCACGGCGAGGCCGCACGACGCCCCTGGGCTCAAGTTAGGCGTGCACCCCGTCCTGGACGTGACCCACAACAGCAAGATCGACAGCCTCGGGTCGTGGGTCGCGGACGTGGCGATGGTCGAGGGCGATGGCGCGAGCCTCCGCGCCTTCAAGGCCGCCGAGAAGCTCACCCTCCGGCTCCAGGAGGCGCGCGCGCGCATGAAGATGGCCCGCGGCGACACGCCGCTGAAGAAGGGGCCGGACGAGAAGGCGTACGCCAAGGCGAGCGAGGTTGTGGACAGGCTTGGCTCGCGCATCGCCATCCTGCGCGAGCGCGTGGGCGCCGCCACCAAGCTCGGCGGCGCCGCGAGCAACGCCAGGTCCATGGCCGGCCAGAGCATCGGGGGCTCGGCCCTCGGCGCCGTGGTGTCGCTGATGGAGGCGGCGACCGGGGAGGGGAACGAGGACGGGGAAGCCCGCGGCGCGTTTGTGACGTTCAACCACGAGGAGTCGTTCCTCCGGGCCATGGCGGCGTACCGCGGCTCCCACCGCTGGTTCTTCCGCTGCTGCCAGCCGGTGGCCCTGCGCTTCCGCGGGAAGCACAGGCTCATCGTCAAGCAGGCGCCGGACCCGAGCGACCTCCTCTGGGAGTACATCGGCACCTCCAACGCCTCCCGGTCCTGCAGGCGCTGCTGCACCAACTTCGCCGCTCTGCTGCTCCTCCTCGGGGCCTTCGTCCTCGTCCTCGTCGCCCAGGCGGCCAAGGAGCGGCTGTCTGCGCAGATCCCCGACCTCGCCGACTGCGACACCACGCTCCCCTCCACGTTCTTCGGCGGACTGGCCAACGCGACCGCCGCCGCAGCGGCGGCCGGCGGGTCCGACGCGGCCGTGGCTCTCGGCACGTCCTCCGCCGTGGTGCTCGACCGACCCGCGGGCGACGGCTCCACGACCCTGATCCAGCAGGGCGTCATGGACCAGAGCTGCGGCACCGGCTCCTTCTTCGTCGGCTACCTCAGCCCTACCCTGGAGCCCTTCGTCACGGGCGGCTACGCGACCGGCAGCGTGTCCGTCGCATCCCGCTGCGGCGCGGCTACTACCAGCACCAACCTCCCGGCGGGAACCGTCATCGGCCACCCCGCGTGCCCCAACCCTGACAGCCTCGCCGCGCAGTGCCCGTGCGCCCCGTCGTCGTCGGCCGCCCGGTGCCCGAACCTGCCGTGCTTCCGGCCCGAGCTTCGCTCCGAGGAGGTGCGCTGCGAGACGTGGCCGGTGACGACCATCGCCGGTTGCTTCTGTCTCACGGCGTTCCAGCGCCTCATCGCGTCGGACGGCGCCATCGACGGCACAGCGCGCTTCGTGCGGGAGCACCAGGACCTTTGCGGCGACTTTGCGTCCACGTACACCCAGACCCAGGCGCTCACCATCGTCGCCTCCCTCTCCGCCGCGGTGGTGAACATCGCCCTCGCCAAGCTCATGAAGCTGCTGGTGGACTTCGAGCGGCACGTCTCCGTGTCGGAGCGCTCGGCCGCCCTCGTCTCAAAGACCACCGTCGCCCAGATCTTCAACACCGCCGCCGTCATGCTCCTCGTCCAGATGCGCCTCCCCAACAACGCCGCGGCCAACGTGCCCGTGGTCCGCGATCTCGGCATCCTGCAGGGCAGCCTGGACTCGATGACGTGGCAGTGGTACGTCAGCGTCGGGTTTGGAATCTTCACCACCCTGGCCGTCACCGTGGTCCTCTCTGTCGCGTCCCCCATCATCGGGCTCGCGTTCAACGCGCTGGCGCGGATGCGCATCGGCACGTCGGCCGCCATCGCTGCCCACGGGAGCGTCCCGACCCAACAGACCCTGGACCATGTGTATGTGGACCGAGCGCCCCGCCTGGACGAGCGCTACCCGCCGCTCCTCGCCCTCACATTTGTCACCGTCGTCTACTCGGCCGGCATCCCCCTCCTCGCCCCCGTGGCGGCGGCGGCACTGTGGGCGACCTACGCCATCGACAAGTATCTCCTGCTGCGGCGGCAGCGCAAGCCCCCGGCGTACTCTGGCGCCCTCGCGCGCTACGCTGCCGGCCTCCTCCCCTACGCCGTGGTTGCCCACTGCGTCATGGCCGTGCTCATGCTCGGCCAGCCCGAGGTCCTGCCCTCACACAACCTCCCCACGGTGCGCTCCTTCCTCTCCGAGAGCGACTCCAGCGGCACCCTGGTCACCGCCCTCACCGCCGCGCAGCGGCTGGACCTCATCGGCGCACTGCCCCGCATCACCCGCTGGAACACCTGCTTCTTCGCGGCCCTCGGCGCTGGGCTCCTCGCCTTCCTCCTGGTCCGGGGCATCATCTGGTCCACCGTGCTCAACACCATCGCGTCGTGCGGTCTGTCCGACATCTGCGCCTGCGGCTGCTGCAACGAGAAGGTGCAGGGGCTGCCCCCGCGGAAGTGGGCTGCTCCCTTCACCGGCTTCTACGGCAGAGCCCTGGACGAGCGCGCCGACCTGCACCGCCAGAGGACCTGGCGGGAGGTGCTCCCCGGCTGGCTCGCCTGCCTGCTGTGCCTGTGCTGCTGCGGCCGCGGGGATGTGGAGACTCGCGAGGCCGAGTCCAAGCGGTTCCAGCGCGTCAGGCTGACGGCTGTGGAGCGCTCCCAGGGCTGGCGCATCGAGCGGGTGGGGAAGGTGCCCGTGCTCCGCAAGGTGCTCCACAGCGAGACCGGCACGGGCGGGACGCCCGCAGCACCGGCGCCAGCCCCCAGCTCGCACGACGACAGGCTGAAGATGACCTGGGAGGTGATCTCGGACCTCTCGGGACTGGCGACGTACGCGCTCGAGTCCAACCCAGACTACGCGCAGGCCGTGCTCGCCAGCGGTGCGGTCAAGACCCGGGCGCAACGGGCGCCGGCGGCTCCGCCCGGCCCCAGTCCCGCCGTTGCCGACCACACGGAAGACGAGGACGTCGATGAGGACGACGAGGACGCGGACGAGGTCGAGGATGAGGAAACCCTCATGTCGTCAGCACCCAGGGCCGCAAGGCGAGGCTGAGCGTCGAGCGACCCCACGCCTCCCGGGGCTCCTGGTGCGAGGACTCTAGCCCTGGCATGAGATTGTCGCCAGTCCCCGCTTCGCCTGCGCTGCGTGCGTAGAAAAGTCCGTGTGACGAGCAGCCTGCCTCCGGCGCTCTTGCTCTGCGCCGCGGCACTCGAGCCACGCACTGCCCGGCCTACAACCTGTGCTGTGATTTTGAGAACGCGCAGGATGCGGCGGGCGACGTGCGTGGGAGGCCACGGCCCCTCTGCGCTGACTGCAATGACGCGGGACGAGCTTGAAGCGGCGCGAACGACCGCCTCCTTCCCGCTTCTGCTGCTCTTTCAGCTGTGCCTAGCAGGTTTATGGTCCTCCTACATTGGCACCGCAGTTTCTGACCGCAGAGTGGCGCTGGGTGTGCTCGGAGGCGTCCGAGATGTGCACATGGTGCCGCCGTGGCTTAGCCCGCCGGAGCCCGGCATGGTGATCGAGGTCCGCGACGTGAACGACGCTGCGAGCATTCTGGCAGTCCCTCTCGCGAACCTACCACCGGGAGCGGCCGTCTGGATGGAGGCGGCGGCTGTGAAGGTGCGAGGCCCGCTGAGCCTGGTGGTGGACCGCCGCTCCGAAGCCTTGAACGCAAGCGCAGCAACGTGGGGCCCCGCTGTGCGGCAAGAATGGACCCTGGCGTCCGAGGAGCAAGCTCGGGCATTCGCTGCGGACCAATTGGCGCCGGCATCAATCCGGGCACTCTTGAAGGCCACGCTGACCGTGCCGATCCGCTTACGTCTGCTCGGAGGTATGCTCCCGCGTCGTGACTGCTTGGTTTCCGTTGAGCTCGGGGCCTCGGGTCAGGGTGCGCTCGAGGCGCGCTACCGCACGGAGATGCTCGGTTGCGAAGGCTGTGCGCACCAGCGAGCTCGATGGCAGGCCTGGGGCGTCTTAGCGACGTGCACCGTGCTGGTTGTCAGCATGACCCTTCGCGCTCGGTTCGCATGGCGGGTCCACCGGGTCCTGGAGGCGGCACGCGGTCACGCCGTCGCCCAGACACACGGAAGGGGGGCGTGCTGCAGGGGCTGCCGCTTGGGCGTTCAGACGACGCACCGGGGCGCATTCCTTTCACTTTGTGGCCCCACGGAGGCCATCGTCACGGCCTCAGCCTTGCTGTCAGGGGCAATCGCCTCGGCAGACCTCGGCCTCGACGCTGCGGCCTTTGACTCGGTTCTCGCGTCTACGGTGGGGAGGGCAGCTGCTGGTGCGGCGTCCTTTGCTGTGTGGGTGTCCCTGCTGCGTGCTGCCCGCCATCGCCCCGCCTGCGGGGCGGCGCACCGCACCCTGCTGCGGTCGGCAACATCTCTCGCAGGCTTTCTGTGCGGCGCGGCTCCGTGCTTCGTGGCCTTCGTCGGGATTGCAACGGCGGCCTTTGGCGCTCACGCGGTGCGATTCTCAACGCTTGCCTGGTCGTCAATGACCCTGTTCGCGGTGGTCAACGGTGACGTCATGCGCGACACATTCCTGGCGGCCAGAGGGGGGCGAGCACAGCCGCTATGGGCATCGCTCGCTGCTTCTGCCGTGCTCTTTGCATTCGTCATCCTGCTCCTGTTCGTTGTGCTGACGAGCTGCGTCGCTCTGATGGAGGAGTCGTTCGTGCTGGCCCGGCCAGCGCACGACGTACCCGGCGTGGGGGGACCACGTCCCGGGATGTCAGCAGAGGGCGGCGGCATCACGCCCTCACCAGGGATGCCACATGCCCCGCCAGAGGATTCCTGGTCCGTGGAAATGGCACCGGAGCGACCTGGCCGATCCCGCGTCTCCGGTCGTCTCGCGCGGCGTTCACTTGCGAGCGTGCGAGCCCCGTGGTTCATCATGTGAGTCAGTGCTCGAGCGCGTCTTGCGGAGGCTTGGCGAATCTATGCTCCGCCCTGCGCTTGCCGGGCGTGGCGACGCTCAGGGCAGGGCCTTCGCAGATGGCTTGCGCCGCAGCACACACGGCACGCCTGCCTTCAAAGCCATTCATAAACCTTAGCTCCCAGGCGGCGACGACACATACGCCGCCGGCAGACTCAGCACAAAGCCCAGCATCGCACCCGTCGGCACCACGATCGTCGACGGCGCAGCCGACCGCGACGGGCTAGCGGATGCCGTCGACGTCGGGGACGGCGCGACCGAC
>Ga0136560_1001360_pt1 | contig 12580 bp, 4 predicted proteins | sample AntRauMeHopE1497_FD_104925 | JGI IMG/M metagenome (GOLD analysis project Ga0136560, IMG submission 104925) | Saline lake microbial communities from Rauer Islands, Antarctica - Metagenome Hop E1 #497 | ecosystem: Environmental > Aquatic > Non-marine Saline and Alkaline > Saline | place...
AGCCGGTGTTGATGACACGGCCGTCCTCGTCGAGGACGAACTTCTGGTTGTCGCCGCCGTTGCAGGTGTAGAGCTCGACGTTGGAGCCGGAGTCGGTGCCGGCGTTGGTCACGTCCATGCAGTAGCCCGCGCCCTTGTAGGCGTTGGCGAACTGGGTGGTCGTGGCGTTGAGCTGGAGGTCCCAGGACTGCCCGGCGTCCTTGGCATCGCAGGTGACGAGGCCGACGTTGGGGTAGCTGGAGGACGGGTCGGTGCCGGAGACGCCGAGGCAGAGGGTGGGGTCGGAGAGGAGGGCGAGCTGGCCGGTGGCGGCGGAGAAGGAGTAGCGGAAGTTGGCGTCGAAGCAGGTGGACGCCCCCTCGAGGACGGCGGTCTGCCCGGCGGCGGCCTTGTCGCAGGTCACGCCTGGGTTGGTCGCGCTCTCGACCTTGTAGTTGTCGAACCAGACGTAGTCGTACGCCCACCCGGTGCCCACCGCGGCCCAGCCGTGGGGGCAGTTGCAGGCGCTGATGTCGACGCCCGTGAAGAGCGCGGCGCCGTCCAGCGTCGCGGACGCGGAGGAGCCGGTGACGGTGAGGCCGAGGGTGTGCCACTCGCCCTTGGCGATGGGTGCCGGGAGCTTGCCCGTCTTGATGGGGGTGGTGTCCCCGAGCTTGTAGAAGAGGATCCAGTCACCGGTGAGCGTTACGGCGACGAAGACGCCGTTGGGACGGGTGGTGCCGGTGACGCGGGCGCCGATGGAGGCGCCGGCGGTGTCGGACGACTCGGCGTCGATGTTGAAGTCCGCGCTGTGGCTGAGGTCGGTCCACGTCGTCTCGCCGAAGACGGACACGGGGGCGAAGTCGCCCGCCCAGCAGATGGGCCTGGAGGGGACCATCTGGCGCATGGCGAGGCCGTGGGCGGCGTCCCCGGTGTCGAGGACCTCCCAGCTGCCGGCCTGGTCCGCGAAGTACGACGGCTCCGAGTGCAGCGGGTACGAGTTGAAGTCGTCAGAGTAGGGGACGGGGAAGGGGGCGGCGGCGGGGGGGAGCGCGTACGAGCCCTTGGCGGGGCCGTGCAGCATGGTGGAAACCGTCACGATGGAGTCGACGGGGATGGTAACGGTGACGTTGACGCTGCCGTCCGCCGCGAGCTTGGTGGCGACGTCCGCCTGGCGCTCGAAGAGCGTGGAGTCGGCGCCGTTGTAGCGGAGGACGGTGAGCCAGACGGCGACCTCGCCCTGCGCCGCGGCCGTCTGGGCGGCGGGGCCGGTGATGACAAAGGTGACGTCCTCCTGCGCGACGTCGTAGCCGGGGAGGCCCGGGCGGACGCACTTGGAGCGGTCATGGTGAATCTTTTCCGAGATGATGGTCCAGTCGCCGGAGCCGTCGGCCTTCTCCACGAGGGAGGCGTAGGTGCCGCCCTGCGCCAGGTAGCCGCTGCCGCCCTTGGTGCTGTCCACGGCGAGGTAGCGCCACCCGGGCTTGGTGAACTGCGTCCAGTGGGCGGTGGCGTAGACCGCGCTCTTGACCTGGTAGTGGGAAGACCACGGCTGGGTGGCCCACATGAAGGCAGTGCCCATCCAGGGCAAGCCAGGGCTGCGCGGGGTGGAGGGGGGGAGGTGGTCGGGGGTGGACGGTGAACGGGCCTGGGAGGGCGAGGGCGTGCTCCTCGCAGCGCGCGCGGCTCACTAGTAGCTGGCAAGCAGGTTCCACATGCTGCGGGGGGGCGGAGGCGGGGGAGGAGGGAGGACGGGGTGAAGGGAGGCTGCATACCGGGCGCCGACAACGGCGGCTCGGGGAAGGGGGGGCGGCGAGGTCCCCACGGCGGCTCACATGGTGCCGGACATGGAGCCCTCGACCCAGTTGCGGTTGAGCACGCGCGCCCAGCACCCGGTCCCGACGTTGTCGCCAAAGGTGCTGTCGTCCTCGGAGGAGATGAGGACCTTGCCGGTCTTCTTGGCGTCCGAGGAGGACTGCATGCCGGGGTAGTGCGCGCCGATGACGCCGACGGCGTCCATCAGCTGCGGGTTGCTGAGCATGTCGCCAGCGATGCTCCAACCGGAGTCGGGCGCCGAGATGGTGGTTGCCTCGAACCCGTTCGCGTCAAGCTCCTGGCGCAGCAGGATGAGGTAGCCCGCGGAGTACGAGCGCTCGTTCCACGAGCCGACGTAGTCGATGGTCACGCCGTGCGTGTCGCGCGCGCACTTGAGCCAGTTGATGGTGTAGTTAGCCGCCTTGTGCGGCGCGTTCCACGGGGAGCTGGTGAAGTTCCCGGTCCACGCGGGCCAAGCCCAGCTCAGGCCGTACGTGAGGATCTCAGGGTTGCGGGCCTTGGCCTCCTTGAGGAGGTACCACTCGTATCCGCGCTCGCAGTTGAGGTCGTCCTGCGTGTGCATGTGCGAAGGCTCGGTGCCGTCAGTGCTCTGGGCGTCGCCGCCGATCTCGACCTTGAGCATGTGCAGGGACGCTCCAAAGTTCGGCTTGAAGAGGTAGTCCATGATCTCGCCCTTGGCCTTGTCGGAGTACGACGGAAGCAGCCGGCTCGTGGCGCCACCCCCGGAGAGGCCGCCGATGCCTGCAAGCAGGTGTGACGATGAATTTCGATAGGGTCGTGTTGGGGATCGCAGCGTACGCGGCTGCGGGCGGCGCTGCAGGTGGAACGGCGACGCGAGCCAAAATCTCACCGAAGAAGTCACGGTCCGTCGCGGTCGAGTCGATGTTCACATTCGACGCCAGCGCGGCAGACGCCGCCAGCGCGGCCAGCACGGCGGAAAGAGCCCTCATGGCTGAGTGCGGAACGAGCGTAACGATGGGAAGCAGCAAGAAGCAGGTTGAAGCTCTGTCTCGCGAATTTGCGGCAAGCGCCGGCGGTGCTGCAAGCTCAAGGTTCATGCGCCCCACGCGCGCCCAGACACGTCAGCTCTCTGCCCTTTGGTCGTCCAGGGATCGTCGGATGGCGAGCGCGACCATGGCGGCCTCCTCTGCTGGCACACCCGCGAGCGGGTCCGCGCGCACGTCAAAGGACGCGTGACGCCGAGGCCGGGTCCTCGGCGCCGCCGGTTCGGTAGCCGTGGCCGATGGTGGCGCCACCCGGGCCACCGGGGGCGACGGGAGCGTGAGCACGTGGACCCGCCCGTTCGCGGTGCCGACGGCCACGACGTCCGCCGAGCCCGTCGCGTCCAGGCACGTCACAGCCTCTGGCGGCTCCAGGAAGGCGGACCGCAGGAGCCGCCCGGCCCGCGGCCCGACCTGCCAGAAACGGACCAGCCCGTCCGAGTCCGCGCTGACTCCTCGCCTGCCATTGAGCGACGCGCACGTCACCCTCCCCTCGTGCCCCGGGATCTCCGCGCACACCACCGCCGCTGCCTGGCCGCCCTTCTCCGCCCCCGGGGCCGCCCCGCGCTCCGCGAAGGACCCCAGGCGCCTGCCGCCGCCGGCCTCGCCCCCCGCCGACCGCACAGCCCGCAGGGTGATGCCTGCCTCCGCCCCGGCATCCCCCGTCGGCTGCCACAGCCTCAGCGACCCCGCCGACCCGGCCGTCAGCACCGACCCCGCTGCCCCCTCCGCCCCCCACATCCCCGCGACGGGCGCGTCCCTGTGGCAGAGCGCTTGCCTCGCGAGCAGAACCGGCCGAACCTCGCCGCCCCGCCCCTGCCGGCGGCCCCAGACCGCCACCGTGCCGTCCTGGCTGCCCGCGACCAGCAGCCGGCCGGTGAGGGCCACCGCTGTCACCGCCTCCCCGAGGGACGCCGTGCCGCCGTCCCTCGCCCCTCCGGCGCTCCCGGCACCCCCCGCCGACGACAGCGAGCCGGATCCGCCGGACCGGCCCCTCCGCCGCCGCCCCGGCGCCCTCCCCTCATCCTTGCCCTCCCCCGCCACCCGCAGCGACGCGACGGGCCGCCCCGACGACGCAGACCACACGCTCACCGCCCCGCTCGCGTCCCCCGCCGCCACAATCACCGCCCCGGACCCGCCCTCCTCCTCCTCCACCGCCACCGCCAGCGCGGTGACGCACGCCGCCGGTCCCACGAGGCTCTCCTCCGCCTCCAGCTCCTCCGGAAGCCGCCCCAGCGGGACGCGCCACACCCCGACGGCGGCGCCGACGGCCCCCACCACCACCGTGGGCGCGCCCCGCCGGACGACGGCACGGGCGAGCGCGAGGAGGCTCCCTGACGTCGCTCCCGACGGCGGGCGCAGGCCGCACATGGGACGGGAGAGCCACGCCGCGGGCTCTGCCCGCAGGCCGCCGGGCCGGAGCGCTGCGCCCAGACGGCTGGATCCTGCGTCCCCCGGCGCAGCGGCGGCGGCGTAGCGCCGCGGGAGGGCTTCTAGAGCCAGCGCTGCCGCCGCGGCCGCCTCCCTCGCCACGTCGTCTCTCGTTGGGGACTCGGACGGTGCCGGGGCCGAGCCGGCGGCGAGCGAGAGGAGCGGCCACAGCGACCTGGGCAGCAGCAGCCCCGACGTGTCGGCGCCCGGCTCGGCAGCCGCCCGGGCGGCGTCGAGGCTCTCCATCGCGACCACACCTGCAGAGCCGTCATCGAAGGACAGCAGGGCGTGCAGAGCCACGGGGAGGGGCCTGTCCCGAGGCCCGCCGGGCGGGCTCTGCAGCCACGAAGTGACCACCCAGGCCGGTGCCGGAGCCTCGGCACCGTCGTCCGCCCCGCGCCCTGCAGCCCCCTCCCCCGCGGCTCCTCGGCCCTGCGAGCCGCGGGCTGAGGACCCCGCACGGCTCGAGGACCCGGCAGAGCTCGAGCTCCTCGACCCTCGCCTCGCCTCAGCGGCCCCGCCGGCGAGCCTGCCGGCAGAGCCCTTGGCCGCGCCCCCCTCGGCGGCCCCCGCCCGCCCCGCCGCCTCGGACCTCCGCCGATCCAGGTCCACCCGCTGCCTCGCGCCCCCCAGGATCTCGGGAAGGGGCGTCCTGCCGTCGGCAGCGCGGCGAGAGCCCTTGCCCCTCGACCGCCGGGGGCGCCCGCCGCCCTTGCTCGGACTGCCCGCCGCCGGGGCAGGAGGGGTCTGCGCCGGACCCGGCCCGGCCGCCGCGGCGCCGCGGTCGCTCCGTACCGGCTCGCCGCCCGCCAAGGCGCTACCCTGTACGGCCGCCCCACCGGTCCCTGCCGCGACCGACACTGCCGCACCGACGGGGCCGCCCCGGCCCCCGGACGGCCCCTCGGCTGCCGTCTCACCCGATGCCCTCGGTGCCGTGCCGCCGCCTCCGCCGCCGCCTCCGCCGCCCGCTGACCCCTCCCCGACCCGTCTCCCCGCCATCCCCGCCGCCAGCACACCCGTGAGCCCTGACTCCCACCGCTTCGCAGTCCTCGCCCCCCACCAGATCGCCGCCTCCGCCTCGGCCTCCTCGGCGGGCCGCTCGTCGCCCGGCTGCCCGGCCCCAGCGCCCGCCCCGCTCACAGAAACGCCAAGTCCCAGCCCGACGTGCCGCCTGCTCGTGGACGAGGAGGCAGCGGCCGCTGCAGCCACAGCCTCGGCGCCGGGCGATGCGCCCCAGGCGTCAGACCCCTCCGAAGCCGCCCGCCGGCCCGCCCCCGCCCTTGACGCGCCGCTCGCGCGGCTGCCGACGGAGCCCCTTCGCTGCTGGGCCGCCTGGGTCGGCGTCCTCGGAACCGCAGACGCCGCTTCCCGCGCCGACGCCGCCGCACCGACACGCAGCGTCGACGCAAACAGGTCCAGCGGAGCCATGCCGCCCCCAATACCCTCCCTGGACCCCAGCGGGGGCGACGCCGCCTCCCCCGCCGCCCTCCGCCTGGCATGGTGCCGCCTCTGCAGCTCCTCCCACCGCTGCCTGTTCGCCTCCGGCCAGAGGTCCCGCCCCGCCCTCGCGGCGCCGTCGGACCCGTCGCCGGCGGACGACCCTGCCGCGGCGGCCCCGTCCCCCGCGCTCTCCCGCCGGCCGCTGCCGCCCCCAGCCCCGGTCCTCCCCTCCCCGTCGCCCCCGCGCTGCTTCCTCCCTCCCGCCTTCGCCCGGCCGCCCTTCCGACGGCCCTTGCGCGGCGACCCGGCATCCTGCGACGGCGCACCCTGCGACGGCCTCCGCCTCAGGAACGCGTCGTCCCACCAACACGGCCCGGTCCCCACCGCCGGCGCCCTCAGCGCTGCCCGCTCGCTCGCGCTCGTCCCTGCGCCCGTCGATGCCGACGAGGCGTCGCTCAGGCGGCGGCCAAGGTGCCCGCCGCCCGAGCCGGCAGCGGGACCGCCCGGGGCGGCGCGTGGCGGCCCGACGATGGCGCGCCACGCCATGGCCTGGGGCGCCCCCGCCCCCCGGCCCGGCCCGGGGGAGGCCGGGGAGCTCGACGCCCTCCCGAGGCGAACGGGCGACGGCCTCGAGTCGTCCGCCGCCGCCTCCTCCGCATCCCCCGGCCCCCTGGCGGCTCCCGCTCGGGGCCGGAGCCCGCTTGCGCTGCCATCCTGCGCGTCACCAGCGCGGCCGGCGCCCCCCTTCCCCCGTGCTCGCGGACCAGCGCACCCCGGCCCGCTCGCCCCCCCCTCCGCCTCCTCGTCCTCCTCGCTCGCCGCCCCGCGCTCGTCGCCCCACAGGCCGAACCCGCCGTCGTCCCTCGGCCGCACCTTGAAGGCCACCAGCGCGCTGGCCCCCCGCCCAGGCGTGGCCATATCGCCGTACTTCCTCGCGGCGCGCCGCTGGGCTCGGTCCGCCAGCCCGGACACGAGCACCGAGCCGCGGAGCCGGGCCGGGACCGCCGGGGCGGGAGACCACCGCGTGACGGCGCCGCCCCGCCGCCCGCGCCCAGTGGGCACCCGAAGCCACTCGGGCCGCGACGAGTCGCCGCCGCGGGAGGAGGCGGCCGCCTGAGCGTCGGCCAGCGGAGGCGTCCCGGCGGACCGGTCCAGGGCCCGCCGCTCCGACGGCCGCAGGCCGTCCGCCGCGGACGGCAGCGCCCACACCGAGGCGTCCCCGGCGCGGGCGAGCCCGACAAGGACGCCAGTGGGGGTGAGGTGGACACGGGAGACCGCCTCCCTGCCCCGCGCTTCCAGCGCCGCCAGGCCCTCGAGCTGCGCGCCTCGTGTGACGACGTGGGCGATGGTCGGTCCGGCCGAGCCCTCCCCCGGAAACGCGTGCGCGAGGCTCAACGGCGCGCGGCGAAGGCGCCGCTTCATCATGCGCCGCGCGAACTGCGGAAAGACACAGGCCTCGACCGAAACCAGACGTTACGGCCGCATGCTGGCGATGGCACGCGCCTGCTCAGCCTTCGGACGGCAAGGCACGGGAGCGGGAAGATTCGAGTGCTCTTGCTCACGAGAAGCCGCGGGTGCAGGCCCGCATCCACACCAGTCGGACCGGCCGAGGGACCGAACTGGCGAACCAGCTCGCGGGACCAGACGGCAGGCGAGGCGCATGCCGCTGCCCAACGGGAGCTCGTCGCGCCGAGCGCGCACAGCGATTCGCTGTCCAGGAATGCCAACACGCCCTCGCACGCGTCCGAGTTGCCCCAGAGGATGTCGACCGATGCCATCCCGGCAACGGGGCGGACGGCGTCCGGCAGTGCCGGTGGCCCGGGCTCCGGCGCTCTGTTGGGGCCGCAGCCGCTCCGCTTGCACTTGCACGAGAGCAGCGCCTCCGCCCAGCCTAGGGTGCATCCCGCGGCAAACGCTCGGATGGGCGATGCTGCTCGGCCTCGCGCGGCGAGCGAGCCAGAGGAGCCGCCAGCATCGGTGCTGGAGGCTTGGCTGGACTGCTGCATGCCGTGCTGCCGCCCGAAGCGGCTCGCACCGCTGCAGCAGGCGGTCATCCTGGTGCGGAACGCCTACCACGGCCGTCCGCCCGCGTCACCGACGCCGTGGAGCATGGCGGCGAGGCGAATTTACCACCACAAGCTGTACCGCCTCGTTAGTGCGGCCGCCGCGCTCACGCTGTGCGGCCTCGGCTTCGCCGAGCCGGCGATGTCTGACCAGCCGTACCCATCGGCCGCGGTCCCTATCCTTGAGGTCCTGTGCCTGCTGTTCTTCGGGACCGACTGCGCGCTGCAGTTCATCTACCTCGGCCCCTCCATCTTTGTGACGAAGAAATGGACCGTGGTCAAGACGTTCCTGGTCCCCCTGAACCTCTTGTCCATGCTAGTGGTATACATCTCGGCGCAGTGGGGCTGGGGCCTGGTCAGGCTGTTCCGGCCGGTGTTCCTGCTTGAGCGTTTTCGCAACGTCCGTCGCATCGCCGCGTCCATCATCTCGGCGACGCCGCGCATTCTCAGCGTGGCGGCGATGCTGGGGATGGCCAACGTGCTTTATGGCGTGCTCGGCTTCGTGCTGTTTGCGGGGATCGACGGCGAGCAGTGCAGCGCCTTCCGGGGCAAGCCGCGACCCCCGTCCGGCTGCTCCACGTTCCTGTCACCCGCCGAGGGGGGATGCCAGGACTATTTTGCGAGCCTCCTAGACTCCATGACGCAGCTCTTCATCCTGACGACGACGGCCAACTTCCCGGGCGTGATGCTTCCCGCGTACCGCTGCTCCAGGTGGTACGCCGCGTTTTTCGTGACCTACATCCTCCTGAGCACGTTCTTCCTCCTCAACCTCACCCTGGCCGCCACGTACCTCGCGTTCAAGGGCCTGACGCAGCGCAAGGTGCTCGCCCGGTACTCGAACATGTTTGACGGCGTGGACCTCGCCTTCTCCAAGCTGGCCGCCCTCACGGACCGCCACGGGGACGCGCCGACGGAGCCCAAGGTGGCCCTCTCCCCCCTCGCCCCGCCCGCCGCCTCGTCCGTGGCGTCGCCGCTGTCCCTTCCCCCGGCCGCCGCCGGTCCCGCGGCCACGCCTCCCGCCAAGCCGACGCCCGCCACCCCATCTCCCCCTCCTCCTCCTCCTCCCCTCGCCCTGTCCTCCTCCCCTGCCGGCTCTGCCGCGATCCGCCTGGCTCCCTACAAGCCCCGTGAGCGCACTTTCGCCGGGGTGTCGTCGGCCGTGTGGCGAGACTTTTTCTGCGCGCTGCATCCCAGGACGCCGCCGCGCGCGGCCGACCTCCTCTTCCTGTCCGTCGACGGCGACGGCAGGGGCCTCGTCTTCGGCATGGAGTTCCGCCGGATGGTGGTCTTCTTCGGACGGCTGAAGATCCGAGAGCCGGCGCGGGGCAGGGGCATCCGGTCCAAGCTCGCCCGGTCTGTCCGCGCCATAGCGGGGGCCATGGGGCGCGGGCCTTGCCCGCCCGGAGCGGGGGATGGGCAGGCACGCGACGCGGCGGCGGCGGGGGCGGACGCCGGCCGGAGGGTGAGCTTCGCTCCCGGGACAGCGCCCCCGGGCGTTGTCCGGCGGCGGGGGGCGGCGTCCGGCACCGCGGACGGGGTGCCGTCCGCCGCCGCGGGCGCCCGGCCGCGCGGGCAGTCTGTCATCGCGCCGCCCTCCTGCTCCCAGCGGTGCCGGCGCGTCGGACGGTTCCTGCTTAAGCCAATCGACGACCCGGCCCTGGGCGGCGGCGCCGCGTCCAGGGGCAGGGCCGAGGACGCGGCGCCCTGGGGCACCGACGGCGGCGGCGGCTCGGCTGCCGGCGGCTCGGCTGCCGGCGCGGAGACCCCCGCGTCCCCCGTGCTGGACTGGGGTGGGAGGTCGCCTCCCGCCCCCGGCGCGTCCCCCGTCGACAGGCCGTCGTCGCGGCGCCAGCGCGCCGGCCTCGCCGCCCTCGACCGGAGCGTGAGCGACTCCTCTGTCGGGGCAGAGCCGGTCGATGACTCGGACAGCGGCGGCAGCGACGACAGCGACGACGACGACGGCGACTCCGCTGGCTCCGCCGCCCGCCGTACGGAGTACCGCTGCTGCCTCCTCGGCTCCGCCCCCTGCAGCGCCTCGGACCCCATCAACGCTGTGCCCTCCTCCGCCGCCCGCGCCCGCCGCGCCGCCTCCCCCCGCGCCTCCCCCGCCGCCTGCTGCGGCCGCTGGCGCCGCGCCGCCCGCGCCCTCGTCCGCGTGCGCCTCGTAGCCTGGTTCTTCGACGTCGCCGTCGTCGTCAACGCCCTCGCCGTCCTGGCAGAGCTCGCGCTCACGCCCTCCACCGGCGCCGCCACGACCTCCTCCGCCGAGGTGCGCCCCGTCGAGGCCCTGCAGTACACCACCCTGGCCATCTTCCTCCTGGAGGTCGCCCTCAAGGCCTGGGCCCTGGGCCTGGGTCGCTACCTTCGGTCCAGCTTCCACCGCATCGACTTCGTGCTCGCCGTCGCGGCGGTGGCGGGCACCATCCTCGAGGTGGCGGTGCTCCGCGACGACACGGAGGCGCAGTGGAGCAGCGCCATCACCTTCATGCGCAGCCTGCGCATCCTCAGGCCGCTCCGCACCATCGCGGGCTTCGGCACCACGGTCCGGGCGTTCATGGACACGCTGCCGGTGCTGGGGCAGTACGTCACCGTGCTCGCCGCCGTCTTCTACGGCTTCGCCGTACTCGGCGTCCGCCTCTTCGCAGGGCAGCTCCGGCGCGACGACCCGGCGGTGCAGGCCTCGTCGTACGGCAAGCACGAGTACTGGGCCTACAACTTCGACGACCTCGGCTCTGCCATGACGTCGCTCTTCTCGCTCATGGTGGTGAACGACTGGCCGGTGCTTATGGAGGGCTGCGAGGCGGGCACGGGCACGCCGTGGGCGCGGGCCTTCTTCGTGACCTTCTACCTCGTCACCGTCGTCCTGGTCCTCAACGTCCTGGTGGCCTTCATCATCGAGAGCTTCGCGCTGCAGAAGGCTCGCATCGACCGGGACGAGGCCGAGAGGGAGGCGCGCGACCGCGGGGCGGGCGCCGCGCGCCTCAAGCGGCGGTCCGTGGGCGAGGCCTCCCGCTGGCGACGCCGCATGCTCGAGGCTGACACCAATGACATCGGCGACGGCCCGTCCGGGAGCTGGGCCGGCGTGGAGGCCGCCGCCACGGCGGCCCTCGGCGCGGACGACCGCCTCGGGGCCGTGGCGGGGGAGCCCGGCGCGGTTGACGCCCTCATCTCCTCCTCGGGGTGGAAGGCCCTGCCGGCGGGCGAGGAGTGGCGCCTCATGCTCGCCCGCGCCGGGCTCTCCCTGGGCGGCTTCCGCGCCCGCAGCGCCCGCAGCCCGTTCGACATCTACGACTCGCTCTACCGCGACGCCATCCACGCCGAGTTCCCCCGCACCTTTAGCACGCAGCGCCGCGGGGGCAACGCCAACGGGCAGCCTTGAGTGCGCGAACCCGGCCCCGCGCCCGGCGGGTCGGCTCTTCACCGGACCGCGCGCGCGTGTGCGGCCTGGAGTCGCAGGCCGCGCGAGCGAGAGCCGTGTCACAAGCAGGGAGGCGGAGCAGTGGCTGCGGTGAGCTGGGGCTGACCTGCAAACCTGTGTGAAGGGCCGGTGCCGCGAGGCGCTCATGATCACGCGCCGCCCGCTGGTGCTGCCGTCACGCGGTGCTGCTGCCGCAGATGACGACGCGCAGCCGCTCCGGGTCGACCGGCTTGCTGAGCAGCGTCGCAGCCCCCGCCGCGCGGAATCGCGATCGCTCCGTGTCGTCCGCATGGCCCGTCACGCCCACCACGCGCACCGCCGCGACCCGGGGCAGCACGCCCGCCTCCGCAGCGTCGGCTCTCACTCGGAGCCAGGCGTCGGGGCCGTCAAGGCCCGGCATGCTCGAGTCTAGGCATAACACGTCAGGCCAGCGCTGGGCGAAGCCGCCGGGGGTAGAGCCGCTGGTTGAGCTAAGCATGCCCGGCTCGCTGCCGCCAGAGGCCACCGCCCGCAGGCTCTTGGTCGACAGTGTAGCCGCAGTCTTAGCGGCCGTCGGTGTCGCCTCGGCGATGAGCGACGCCATCGTGTCGACGAGCGCCCGTCCGTCCCTGAACTGGGAGACATCGCACCCCCACGAGCGGAGGAGCCGGGCCATAAGCTGCCGCGTGACGCCGTCGTCGTCCACCACAAAGGCCAGCGGTCTGGCCCCGCCGGCCGGCCCGGCCTCCAGCTCGGCCTTGAGGCCTCGTCGGCCAGACACGGCGCGGTTCGAGAGCCCACTGCCCCGGCGGGAGTGCCTGTGCTGCGCCCGGAGCGAGCGTCGCGACTCTCGCTCCGCCCTCGACCGCCCTTGGGGGCCAGACCGCGACTGGCCGTTGCCGACATGGCCGGGGGCTGGCCCAACACGGCTGGTGGCGTCGCCAGCAGCAAATGGTGGGCTTCTCGGCCCGACTTGGAGCGGGGAACTCAACCAGGCATTGGCTGGGGAAACTCCCGCTGCAGACGATGCCTCAGAAGAAGACACAGCCGGCAGCTCCCCGACTGCCCTGGCTGGCACAGCGAACATGCTCGAGCCCACGGACGCGGCCGGCATCGCAAACGAGCCCCACGGCTCGGTGCCCGCGTCGTCATCGTCGTCAGCGTCAGCGTCCTCGTCCACTTCGCAACCTGAGTCCGCCTTGGCTGAGATCCCGATGGCCCCAGAGCTGTGATGCAACCCTGTCATGTCCACAGCCCTGCCAACCGCTCGGGGCCGTCCGTCATGTCGGCCGTAGCACGGCACCATCGCGAAGAAGCACGCCCCCTCCCCCTCCTTCGTCGACACGCCCACTGCCCCACCCAGGTCCCGCACCGCCATGCTCTTCACGATCGACAGGCCCAGCCCCGTCGACGCCATGCGGAGGCGGCCGTCG
>Ga0136560_1001361_pt1 | contig 12576 bp, 2 predicted proteins | sample AntRauMeHopE1497_FD_104925 | JGI IMG/M metagenome (GOLD analysis project Ga0136560, IMG submission 104925) | Saline lake microbial communities from Rauer Islands, Antarctica - Metagenome Hop E1 #497 | ecosystem: Environmental > Aquatic > Non-marine Saline and Alkaline > Saline | place...
CCGCCGCCGCGCCGCGGGACCAGGTGCCCGCGGCTCCGGGCCGGGCCCCGTCGTCGTCGTCGCGGCCGCCGTCGCCATCGCCGTCGTCGTCGCCCCACTCGAAGACCCGCTTGCTGGTGCGGATCACGGCGGCGGCGGCCTTGTTGAGCGCCCTCTGGACGTCATCGAGGCTGGGCACGAGGCGGACCGAGGGGGCGCTGAGCTGCACGTCGAGCATGAAGAATGGGCGCTCGATGAAGAAGATGCCTGAGGTCTTGGCGCACACGCGGTCCCGCAGCTTCTGCAGGCTCGTCCGCACGCAGCTCAGGAGCGACGCGTACATGGTGTCGTTGAAGTGCGAGCGGAAGGCGCGGCGGTCCGCGGCTGAGGGGGGCGGCACGCCCGCCGGCAGCTCGAAGGCCGCCACCTCGGCGATGGCGTCGTCCACCGCCGACTCCACCTCGGCGTTCTTGGCCGCGAGCGCGCGGCCCTCGGCGCGCACCTTGGCCTCCTGCGCCTGCACGAACTCGTCCAGCGTGTAGCTCCGGTCCCTGGGCAGGTCCACCAGCACCGTCTTGGCCACCGAGGCCAGGTTGCGCTGCACACGCAAGTCGATGAGGTCCGCGAGGCGGTGCACCAGCGCCCGGAGGCGCTCCACGGCCGCCGCCGCGTCGGCAACCCACGGCCCGATGCACAGGCTGGTCCACGTGTGGGTGGCCAGCCCGGGGCGGAGCGCCACGCGGACCGCCGCGACGGCGGGCCGCAGGAGCACCCTCGCCGTGGGCGGGATGGCCTGCCGCACCGCCCTGAACCCGGCGAGGAGGTCGCTGATGGCGAGGAAGGAGGCCTTGTGCTTGTCCTGCTGCGCCAGGACGATGGCGGCCCGCTCCGGCACGGGGCACCCCATGCGGGCGAGGCACCGCGACTCCCGCACCAGCTGCAGCACGGCGCCGTCGAAGCTCACCTCGGCCTCCCCCGTGTCGGCGTCGACGCGGAGGACGGGGCGGGAGAGGCCGCTGCAGGCGCCGGGCACGTCCTCCGTCCAGGCCTCGACCCAGCGGTCCTCGAAGGCCACGAGCGTGCGGGCCAGGCGGTTGTACAGCCGGACGATGCGCTTGCTCGCGCGGTCTGCGCTGAGCACCTCGGGGGCCCGCTCCCTGAACATCTCCATCGGCTCCTGCACGCGCCGGAGCAGGTGCCGCGCCCAGGCCACGTGGCCCGCCACGGGCGGCAGGTCACGCGGCAGCGGCGGGTCGTCCCTGGCCTCCTCGTAGAGCCGCTGGACCTCGATGAGCTGGAGGCCGAACTGGTGGAAGATGAGCACCTGCTTGTCGTCGAGGTCACGGAGCAGGTGCTCCCGCCTGAGGAGCTGCCGGAAGCGCTGGAGGAGGAGGAGCGCCTCTCGGACGCTGTAGGCCTTCTCGAAAGCCCGGTTGATGAAGAACTGCAGGGACGTGTCCAGGTCCGACAGCCGCACGTTGAACTCGATGTAGGCGCGGTCGAACGCCGCGTCCCGGTACGCCAGCGGGTCCAGGCCCTTCCCGCGGAGCTCGTCCAGCAGCGCGAAGAAGGCCGCGCAGAGCTCGAGCATGACGTCGATGCGCTCCGCCTGGAGGCGGCGGAACTGGTGGATGGTGCTGAAGAGGTCCAGCAGCTTGAGCACGCGGCGGCAGAGCACGTCCAGCTCGCCGAAGACCTGCGCCTCGCTCATGTCGAACTGCCGCCCGCGCGGGTTCGCCTCCAGGTCCTCCCTGGTGCGCCGGAACTGCGCCTGGTACGCCTCGTTCAGGTGCGTGCAGTCCTCCAGCGCCGCGCACACGCCCTCGGCGTCCCGCGTCCACATCTCCGACGGCGGCCTCCCGGCCAGGACGTGCGCGCGGCACGCCACCACCAGCTGGTTGGTCACCCGCACGAAGAAGGCCGTCATGCGCTCGGTGGTGCAGAAGAAGCGGCTGACGCCGTGGACGAGCCGGATCGACTGCAGCAGCGCGGGCAGCGAGTCGATGATGGCGGGCGGCGCGGCCGCGTACAGCGGCAGCACGAACGGCTCCAGCGTGGTGAGGTACTTGCAGGTGTCCGCGGCCTCGTTGAAGGCCTCCGTCACGTGCATGCGCATCGCGCGCCACCGCCGGAGCAGCGCCGACACGGCCCGCGGGTCCATGCCGACGTCGGAGCTGGAGCGGGACACCGCCGCGAGGGTCCGCACGGCCAGGTCCACCGCCGGGTGCGCGAGCTGCTCCGTCACCGACGCGAGCCGCTGCTGGCGACGCCGCCACTCGGCAAAGTCCTGGTGCGGGCCGGGCAGGGACGCCGCGATGGCGGCCTCGGACGCGAGGAACGCCGCGCCCGACCGGCCGGCCGCGCCGCCGGGCGGGCCGCCGGGGAACAGCGCGCCCCCGCCCCCGCGGCCGCCGGACGCACCGGGCTGCTGCCGTGGGGCGGGCGGGGCGGCGGAGCCGGCCGGCACCGCTGTGCCACGGAACGCGGCCGCCGCCGACGCGTCCGCGGCGTCCAGGTCTGGGTCCGTCGCGTCCGTCGCCACCCCCGCGGTCCCACCGACCGCCGCAGCGCTCAGCCTCGCGGGCCGGGCCGCGCCCCCGCCCCTGCCCCGCCCTTCCACGAACGCCTCCACCTGCTGGCAATGCTCCGATGCCACCTCCATCAGGTGGCGCACGAGGGCCGGGCTCGGCACCACCGCGCCCCCGGCGGCCGCCTCCATCTCTGGAAGGGTCCGCGACTGGGGAAGCCGGAGGCGCAGGCCCTCGTAGACCGTCGCGCGGGCGTCCCGGAGGCCCTTGCCGGCCCGGTCAACGCCCCAGGAGGCGTCGGCGAGGGCGGAGCGGCTGCCCTCCCCCCACTCGTCCGCCCCCGTGGCGCGGAGGCACGGCGCGAGCACCCCGCGCACCACCCCGTCCAGGAGCTTGAGCACGCCGGGCGACATGGCACCGACCACAAGCCTGCCGTCGTCCGCGACCGATCGGTCCAGCTGCCCGTCCGTGGCGCCCTCGGCCTCCCGCGGGGCCCCAGGAGCCGCCGTGTCGGCGCGCATGCAGTACGCGGCGGAGCCTCGCACAGCCTCGCCCCAGCGGGCGTCAACAACCACGATGCGCTCGGCGCCCGCACTCGTGACGGCGCCCGGGCGCGCCCCCGCCGTCTCCGCGGGCTGCTGCAGCCACAAGATCGCGGTTGGTGCCCCCTCGCCGCCGTCAAGGAGCGCTTCGAGCAGCTCCCAGCCGTCGTCGCTCTGTGCCGCGGCGGCGATTTGAGCCGACCCGCGCATTCCGAGCGCCCGCGCAACGCTCTCCACGACCCAAGCGTGCCTGGCCGACAGGACACGCCGTCGCCTGTGGGAGCGCCCCTGGACACGGCGGGTGCTTGCCTGGGGCGACGGCATGGTCGGCCTCACCGGGGCGGCCGCGCTCATTTCGGCCGGCCTCGCGGCCTGTCACTGAGCGAGCGGGGAGCGGCAAGCACGGTTGTGCTGCCGATCGGTACGTTGGGCAGGGTGCTGCTGCTTGGTGCGAAAATGCGGGCGAGCGTCTGCGCCAGGAGGGGCACAGCTTCGAGAGGGGGCAACTGCCAGTCGCTCTGCTCCCTCGCCACGGGCTGCCTTTCCTACGTGCTTGACAGCAGGCCTGCCAAGGAATGACAATTGCGTACGCAAAGGCACCTCGCTCGGGCCCGAACGCAGGAGCTGTGGCCCGCCTTTTTGTCTTCCGCTCGCTTGACTTGCTCGCTCGCCTTCAGCTACGCGGACGATTCACAGGTGACCAAAACCGCTCCTACACAATGAGTGGACATTACTGCAAAGGCACCGGAGCAGCCGGCCCGAGCGAAATCGGCGGCAGCAGGGCATTCGCTCCCGGGCCGGATGTCAGACGATCGGACCGCCCTCGCTACTGCAAGCCATCGGCCAAGATGCTTGCGTGTCTTTCATGGCAAGCGAGTTTCGGGCCAGTCCTGCCGGGCTGTTCCCTGCTCGTCGTTTCCTTGCGCGTCAACCAGGCTGTCACAGAACTGAGCAGGCTCGGGGAATCAACGCTCCTCCCCGAAGGCCAGAACCACACGGGCGGACGGCAACGCCCATGCTGGTTTCTGCGCCGGACGGCACCCCGGGGGACAGTGTCGGCCAAGCCGCCCCATGCTCGGCAGAGGGCGGCGGCGCCGACAGGGAGGACGTCACCACGGCGACAGGCTCGTTTCCCGTGGCTTCAAGTTCTGCCCCCCGCCACACCAGGCGGCACTCAACCGCCAGCGGTCGGTTCCCCCGCCTCAGAACAGCGCATCCTTGGCTCTGCGGCGCCCCGCTTGGCAGACCAGGTCCTGCCAAGGCCGAGCACCGGAGAGGGCGCGGAGCATTCGGCGCCTCCGGCACGCGCTTGCTGTTGTCCCGGCATCCGGATCCATGAGCGCCCAAGGCGTGGCGCTGGCCGTACTGTTCGCGTGCACTGCGGCCACTGCTGCTGCGGATAACCCCGGTGAGACCAAGGCGCCGCGAGGCTCAGCTCAGCGACGCAGGCCGGGGGACACAGGAAATGGAACAAGCCTCGCCGGCGAGCTCGCGGGTGCCGCAACGGCGGCCTGCCCGTGAACTCCCGACCTACGGGTCTTGAATTCGGACTGATGGCGGTTTCCTCGCAGTTCGAGTCCTGATCACTACGTCCAGCAACCGAGAGGAGGTCGTGGACCTCCGTGACAAATTCAGCGGCTCCTCGTACTCCGGGCTTGGCAGCAGAGACGAGAATCAAGTATGGGGTGGTGAGTGGGCCGTTGCTATACCGGGCGACCACAGCGGGTACGGTGGGCTTCCAGCCAAGGCGTTGAGCGCGGGGGGCGTCCGTTGTTGCGCTTGACGGGGCATCAGTGCCAACGGCAGCCCAAGCGAGACCACGGCCGCGCATCCACTCTGGAACGACCTGTGCTGACTTTTCTGCGCAGAAGACGGCGACGTTGACAGGCTTGGTTGCGGCTACCGCCGTGTTGGAGCGGCTTTCAAGTTCAACAACGAGATGCGCGTTCACGAGGTGGTGGTGAAGCTCCCCGGATCTAGACAGGACGACTGGGAGGACGGGCGCACGCAATTCATCACGGTGGGCAACAACGCTGGCCACAATGATGTCGCGTTCGGTCAGACGGGCTACCAGGCCTGCTCCGCCACCGATGGCTGGATCAACCTCGGCGGTGTATGGACGGTGCGAGATTCCAGCATGTCACGGACGGGGCGGTACATCAGCATCCTTGCCAGGAGCGACGACTGCGACTGCGACGACCGCCGCCGGAGGCTGACAGCATCACCAACCAACGAGACGACTCCTCCACGTGGGGGTCGGCAGCTGTCCGCGAACTGCCGCACCAGAGATTGCGGCCGGCTTCTCGTCGATGAAGCCTGGGGCTACCAGTACTCGTGTGCGCCGGGCACCTACCCCGACGACCCGGACTCGGTTGCCTCTGGAAACTGCAAGCCCTGCGAGAGCGGTTTCTGGTGCCCCGGCGGCTTGCTCGGGTCTGCATCCAGCACCTACCGGTTTGCTTGCCCTGCTGGGCGTGCGGGAGCTGGCCCTCGGAAGACGTCCCAGAGCGACGGATGCATCTCCTGCCAGCCGGGGTCGGCATTGGCCGGGACCTCGTGCGCCACCTGTCAGTCGGGGAGCTTCTGCGCCGGTGGCCTTTCCAGCGAGGTGCCTTGCCCGGCAGGCTCCGTGTGCCCGACTCCGTCCGCGCAGCAAGCATGTCCGGCCAACAGGTTCTGCCCTGAGGGCTCGGCCTCAGCTCAGTTATGTCCTGCGGGAAGCCACTGCACAGCCGCCACCAAGACCCAGTGTCCTTCCGGCTCCTACTGCCCGGGGGGTCAGAACGCTGCCGTGACGTGCCCGGCAGGGAGCGCCTGCCCAGCCGGGGCATCGACCCCCACCGCGTGCGTGGCCGGGGAAGCCTGCGACGAGGGGTCTTCGGCCCCGAGCGTCTGCCCTCAGGGCTCGTACTGCCCGGCAGGCAGGGCCATCTTGTGCCCGGCTGGGATGTTTGGCAGGACTTCAGGCCTTGAGATGGTCTCTTCTTGCTTGCTCTGCCCAGCTGGCACGTTCGGTTCCCAAGCAGGAGCCACATCCCAGGCCCTGGGGTGTCAGGCTTGCCCCGATGGTTCTGCCAGCGAGGAAGGCAAGGGCGCGTGTTATCCGCTGCTTCTCAGCGCCGAGGCGACCGATCCGGGCAGCGTTGCCACTGGCTTCACGACCCTCGACCGCCTGGAGCTGCGTCTCGGGGGCTCTCCTGCCGATCCGAGCGATACGTCCCGGCCTCCCCCCGTGGCAGCAGCCGCCCTCAGCGCCCACGGAAGGGGCCCATACTCCGCTTTTGTCTTCTGGTCCTTCGACCCCAGCGATCCGGATGTGGTACACTGTTCCTCCGGAGTTCAGGAGGTGGCCGACGCGGTGCTTGCGCAGGCATCCGCCATCCGTGCAGGCTCTGCGCCGACGACGGTCGTCACCACTCTCCTGCTCGGCGAGGCCGGCACCCAGGTCGACGCCGAGTGGCTGGACGACGGTGCCACCGTCCGGATCGAGGTGAGGGACCCCAACGGCGTGGACGACGCTCTCATCCCCGTAGCATCCAACAGATTCTACGTCTTCCCCGCGCCGGGTGCCTTGGCGGGGCGGGGCGACGCGACCAGCCTCAACGGCCGCCTGGCAGCCAACCAGGTGCCTATTACCGGGTCCTGGGGCGTTACCACCAAGCCCGGCCTCGTTTCGGCGCTCCTCCGGGACACGGGCCGCGCCGAAGGCCTCGGGGTCGGCGACACGATCGAGCTGCAGTTCAACCAGGAGATCGCCGGCAAGCGCCTGTCCCAGGTCGGGTCGGGCCCGAGAGCCGCGGGCCCGGCCCTCGGGGCGCGCTCCATCATCGAGCTCTGGCCGCTCGGAGCCGCGGCCCCACTCACGGGCTGGGAGGGCACCGCCTCGTGGGGGCTCAGGCCTGGGTCGGTGGACTCTCGCGCCGAGACCGTCGGGGACCTGCCCCGAGGATTTCCGGCCGTCAACGCCTCGGTCATTGTCGTGAATATCACAGCGGCCCCGGCTTGGGCCGCTCTGCCACCCTCCTCCGCGGCTGCCCTCCTCGCCGGCAGGCTCACGGTCGCCGTGCTGGGCTCCGCCGGCCTCACGGGAGTCGGCCCCATGGCCGCCCTGGGCTCTGTGAACAACACTGTGCCGACGGTGGGCAGCTGGGGCGAGGCCCCCGTCACGCCCGTCTTCCGCTCCCACTCGGCGACGTCGGCGACCGTCAGCTGGCGCCCGCCCTTCCGGCCCGATGACCCCGACGCAGCCGGCTGGTCGGCGCTCGGCCTCGACGGCTTTGCCATCGTCTGGTGTGACGCCGGGAGCATCGGCGACTCGCCCACCAAAGAGCAGGAGAAGTCCGGCGCGGCTTCCATCTCCGGCTTCTTCTTGGACGCCGTGGCGGCGGCCCGTGCCGCCATGCCCCGAGGCACCGCAGATGCCCCAGCAGTGGACGCCCTTTTTGCGGCGGGCAAGTGCTCGGCCGCCTTCCACCCCATGCCGCGCACCGACATCGAGCTCGAGCCGGAGATGTGGGCCCCGCTCCTCTCCACGTCGACCACCACCATGGGCGCGTCGACCCGCCTCGTCGTCGGCGTCGCCGCGGTCTTCCTCGACGTCCTCGGCCAGATCGTCCCCGCCGTCGACGTGTCGCCGACGGCCGCAGCGGCGCTCTCTCTGGGGCGCGGTGACGAGGCAGAAGTCCCCACGGACGGCACGGCCGTCCCCCGGACCGTGTGTTCCGTCCTGGACTGGTCCGCAGGCGCGGGCTCCCCCACCCCGACCGCGTGCTCCCCCCGCGCAGCCGGGCGGCCTGAGCTGCGAAGGGCGTGCCGCTGCACCGCCAGCACCCACATCGGGCCCGCAGGGGACACAACCCCTGCCATGGGCGAGCTGTCTGGCGCGGCCTTTCTCCGCACCGAGCCCCTCGTCGTCGACGGCGTGCACACCACCAGCGAGCTGAGCACCGCGGGGGGCGAGTTCCTCACCGTCATCGGCGACGGCATGCCAATCACCGTCCCAGGCCTCGGCGTGTCGGACAACCACGCCGCTTTGCTGTCCTCTCGCGTGACTGCGGGCATGCAGGCGCTCGCCGCACGGGCCTCGAGGCCCAAGAGCCCGATCATCGGCGCTCCCCAGGCCATCCGGACATCGCCCTCCATCCTGCCGTTGCCCCCCGCCCCGGTTCCCTACGTGTCGGTGTCGTACGGAGGCGGCTGGGGCGGCGAGACATACGCGCTCGACGCGTCGCAGTGCACCATCTTCGCCGAGGGCCTCGCGCTCCGCTGCCTCTCGGTCGAGGGTGTTGGCGCCGAGCACTCCATCAGCCTGGAAGTCAACGGGCAAGGACCCGTGGCCCCCATCACGGCGCAGGGGCAGCTGAGCGGCGTCGCCGCCCGTTCTGAGGCCAGCCTCGCGGCGCTCACCGCCAATGCCACGATCAAGTACGCGGCCCCGTACATCCAGGAGTTCACGGTCCGGTCCCAGCTGGGAGAGGCGGCGACAACCACCCCTACGACGGGCAACGTCGTGGTGGAGCTCATCGGACGCCACCTGGGCCCGCTAGGGCACCCGCACATCGACGACGTCCGCTTCTCACCGTCCCGCCACGGAGCTTTCGAGTACGTGGCGCGTAACTGCAGTGTAGTCCGCGCTCACACCGCGATCCAGTGCGTCGCCCCCGAGAACGCCGGCGCCCGTGCGTACTGGACCGCCCGCATCGCCGGGCAGGAGAGCCTCCTCCCCTCCACCAGCGCCACCCGCCCCAGCCTGACCAGCATCGAGCTCGTGACCGCCGACATGCTCGTCCCGGGGTCTGAAGCGCTCGCCACGGCCGTCGGGAGGGTCCTTGGCGTCTCGAACGGAACTGACCTTGACCTGGGGGCGGTCCGCGCCGCCTTTGCGTCGCTCCCGGTCGCCCTCTCCAAGAACACCATCCCCACGAGCGGCGGCCCTCTCATCCTCCTGCACGGGCGCGACCTGGGCCCGGGGCCCGGCTTCCTCGCCGCCGTCTGGGCCCAGCGCACCAGCAACGCACGCCTCGACGTCTTTGCGCAGGACGTGGACGAGCCGGAGCCGACAGGCCTGCCGCCCGCGTGCACCATGGCCCTGCCCCACAAGAGCCTGCTGTGCCAGGTTCCCCCAGGGGCCGGGAGCGGCTTCCTTTGGTACGCGCGGATCCTCGACCAGGGAAGCAACGGTGTGACGGGCACGGGCTACGCCGACGTGGAAATCACCGCCGTGACACCGGCCGAGGTGCCCTCGGAGGGAGGCACCGTCACCCTCCGGGGCCGCAACTTCCCCCCCGTGGGCGACGTCTCGGAGCTGGTCCTCACCTTCCGCGGCCAGCGGGTCGTGCGCTTCAACAGGAACCCGGAGCTGCCCCTGCAGGAGCTCACCTTCACCGCGCCCCCCGTGGTCGTCGACCGGCCCATCCTGGACCCGAACGCGACCGGCCCGCCGCCCCCCGAGGGTGTCGTCTTCGTCCCCGTCACGCTCGAGGCCGCCGGCGTCACCGCCCGCCACCAGCTCCCCATCATGCCGCCGGTCATCGACTCCTTCAACGCCGACTCGCGCCTCCGCAACGTGTCCGCCGCCGCGCTCTTCCCGCCCCCAGCGTCGGCCGGCGGCATCTCGGGCGCCATCCTTCTCGAGGTCTACGGCTCCTCCTTCGGCGGCAACCGTGGCAGCCTGAGCCTGCTTCTCGACGGCCAGGAGTGCGTCCCCCTCACGGAGACGGAGATCCGGCGCCACCTGACCCTGGGCCGGCCCGACGACCCCCACCGGGAGTTCTTCTGCTGGACGCCCCTGCGCCGGGGCGTCCCGGCGATGCAGGACGTCGCGGGCCGCAGCTTCCTCAACGGGGCAGAGTACAACTTCGACGCCCTCAAGAGGCCGCCGCAGATCACATCAGTCTTCGTCTTCGGCAACTTCACCCCAGGCGCCTCCACAGCGCTGCGGCAGCCGCTCGACACCCTCGGCGGCGAGGTCCTCCGCGTCCGCGGCAACTCCCTGCAGGACGTCACCATGCTCGAGCTCGCCATCCTCGCCCCCGGCGTCGACGTCGCCCTCGAGGTGCAGCCCGGCGACGTCCTCACCGCCTCGGAGTGCCCCATCATGCAGCGCAGCCGCACGCTCTCCGCCACCGGGGTCGACCCCTGCCCCGGCTTCCCCCTCGTTGCCAACGAGGCCCCGGAGTTCTGCGTCTCCGACGCGGAGATCCTCTGCACCTCGCCCCCCGGCGTCGGCGCCGCCCTCTCGGCCCACGCCGTCATCCAGTCGGCCGCCGCCGCCGTTCACGGCTGGTCCCAGCCGGGCGTGACGTCGTACCGGCCACCAGTGCTGGCCTCAGTGGACCCGCCCTCGGCCCCGAGCCGCGGCGGGGATGTCATCACCATCTCGGGGCGGCACTTTGGGATCGCCGCGCTGCCCCGAGGACCCGGCACCGGACTTGACGCCGTCAGCGCGACGCTCGGCGGCCTGCCTTGCGCCGTGCTCTCTGTCAACGACACCGCCGTAAGGTGCACCGTGCCGCCGGGGGTCGGCAGTGCCGCCGAGATCCGCATCGTCGTGCAGGGCCAGCTCGGGGTGTCGGCGTCCACCGGCCAGCCCTTTCTCCGATTCACGTACGACCCGCCCGCCGTCGCAATCGCCGAGACGTTTGACCTTGAAGCCGGCAGAGGTCCCGCCGACACCCAGACTGCAAGAGGCGCAGGCGGGCACCTCCTCGCGTCCACCCGCGGGGCGTGGCTCCGGGTCGCTGGCACCAGCTTTGGCAGCGCGCCCGTGATTGACTTTGTCAGCGAGGTCGACGCAACGGTTCTTCCTTGCGTTTCCGACGCCGCCGTCCGACCCGCGGGCTCGGCTGCGGCGCATGACGAGGCGTGGTGCCTCGTGGCTGGCGCCTCGGGCCAGTCCTTCCGCCTTCGCCTACGCGCCGCCATGACAGGCTCCCCGTCCCTCGGCGCCGAGGCTCCGTTCAGCTACAGGTTCGCCTTCCGCCCTGCTACCATCGCTGGCGTGTTCTACGACAGCCTCGCCGCGGCAGGCGCGTCGCTCGGGCGGTCCAGGGACGTCAGCACGACTGGCGAGGGCCGCACCCCGACCTCTGGCGGCTTCCTCGTCCACGTCATCGGTGACAGCTTCTCCGACGACGCCCGAGTCCTCGTCGGCGGCATCCCCTGCGACGTCGTGGCGGGCCGCGTCGACCGCGCGGCGCCCCTCGGCCTCGGCGCCGTGACTGCCGTCGGGGAGGGAGCGCGCGGCGGGGCCTTCCCCCGTGTGGCGGTCGATGCTTCCGCCCTTCGTGACGCCGGCGCCTCGAGCGCGTTGCTCCGTCCCCCCGTGGAGGTGCTCGACGCGACCGGCGCTCTCCGCGTCTGGCTGACCCACGAGCTCATCTCGTGCCGGGCCCCCGCGGGGACGGGAGCCGTCGGCGTCGTCATCACCTCGGCCGGCCGCAACGCCTCAGCCCCGCGCACCATCGTGTACGACCCGCCCTCAATCGGTGCGGTGACGTCCCCCGTCATCCAGGCCCACCTCGAAGGCCGCGCGCCGCCCGACGTGACCATCACCGGCCTCAACTTCGGATCCCTCGCCTCGGAGCTCGGTGCGGGCGGGGCTGTCCTGGTCAACGTCACCATCCGCCGCGTACTGCCCTTTGACGCCGCCACGGCCGTCGTTGCACCGTCCTCGGCGCGGCTGCTCCGGATCCTCGCAGCCGACGACGCCCGGTCGGCCCCCGTGTCCCCGTCCGCCATGCTCTGTGCGCAGCCCCTGATGCGGTCGCCGCACCAGGAGCTGGTGTGCAGCCCGGCCGCGCGCATCCCCGTGGGCCTCCTCGCCGTACGGGTCATGGTCGCCGGGCAGAGCTCCGCGGACCGCATCGTCCTGGCGCTCTGCCCCGCCGGGTCGTACGGCGGGCCGGGAGAGCAATGCCAGCCCTGCCCCGTCGAGGCCTTCTGCGCCGGAGGCTTTGCCGAGCCGCAGCCGCTGCCCGGCTTCTTCAAGATCCGCCCCGCGGCATTCCTGGAGTGCAACCCCAAGGACGCGTGCCCGGGCGCGGCCGCGGCCGGGATCGAAGCTGCCAACTTCCCCACGGACCGGCTGAGCGTCGGCTGGTGGCAGCCCGGCTTCGAGGAGCTCGCCCGGCCCGCGCTGTCCGAGCGAACGTTCCTCGCCCTGCCAACGGCAGGAGCCGCCGGCACGGGGCCTGCCGGAGCCTCCGGCGCTCGCTCTTTGCAGGCGGCAGCAGCCGATCAAAACGGTGACGGGGTCAGACGTGCCGGTCTCGGGGCGGGGGCGTGGCGGCCCGAGGCCGGGGCGGCGGAGCTCCCGCTCGCGGTCGGCTTCAGCGCCAACGGCACCCTCGCCCAGCTTCTACAGCTCTACCAGGACGAGGCCCGCCGCGTCGCCCTGGACCAGTGCGTCGACGGGTACGTCGGGGAGCGGTGCGCGGCTTGCCAGGACCGCTTCTACCGGCTCGAGGGGCGGTGCGAGGCGTGCCCCGAGCTTGCGTGGCTGATGATCCCGGGCTTCATCTGCGCGC
>Ga0136560_1001362_pt1 | contig 12574 bp, 3 predicted proteins | sample AntRauMeHopE1497_FD_104925 | JGI IMG/M metagenome (GOLD analysis project Ga0136560, IMG submission 104925) | Saline lake microbial communities from Rauer Islands, Antarctica - Metagenome Hop E1 #497 | ecosystem: Environmental > Aquatic > Non-marine Saline and Alkaline > Saline | place...
AAATGCGGTCATGGTTTTAGACGTCTTAGATTACAGAAATGACCGTTTTAGGGCAAATTTAGAGGTGTCTATGTCCAGACCTGCTTTTAATACAGCATACACGTCGCCCGTATTTAATTATAGAGACGATAAAATTGTCTTTGAGTATGTGGAATTTGCCCCTATCTTTTACAATGCAAACCAGTTCGAAAATAATTTTATGTCCTTGCTTTCGTTTTATGCATATACCATGCTAGGTATGGATGCAGACACCTATGCGCCTCGTGGCGGGCAAAAGTTTCATGAAGAAGCCCAGCGCATCGTTAATTTAGCACAAGGTTCTCAAATAGAGGGCTGGCGACCGTCAGACGGGTTGATTTCTAGATTTAGACTTAACGACGACGTGCTTTCAGAGACCTATAAAGAGTACCGCGACATAATGTACAGCTATCACATGAACGGTATAGATATTTTTGCTGATGACCCTAAAAAGGCAAAAACCGAAATAAAAAACCAGATACAACAGTTCGACGCACTTAACAGCCGCAGGCCTAACAGCCTCCTGCAACGGGTCTTTTTTGATGCAAAAGCACCAGAGATTGCAAGTATCTTTTCTGGTGGGCCAGCCATGGACATACGAGAGCTCAAAGGGATACTACAAAAGCTAGCACCTAGCCAGTCCACAAGCTGGCGGCTTATTAAGTAAAAAGCAGTTGCATGTGGAATATTTTTTAACTAATTTCAAACGCGCAGCCAGCTAAGGACTGTGGCTTCATAAACTTCTTTATAACAGTTGCTTACCTCTATACATATCGAGAATTTTGCGCTTATAGATGCGCTAGATCTAGACCTAAAGTCAGGGCTCACAACCATAACAGGCGAGACTGGTGCGGGTAAGTCTATATTATTAGGTGCACTGGGCCTGGTTTTGGGTAATCGTGCAGACCTGAGCGCGGTGCGCGATACCACACGCAAGTGCGTGGTAGAAACCCATTTTAACCTCAGCGGTCATGCATTAACGACCTTGTTTGAGGAGTTGGAGCTGGATTATGAAGAGCAAACCATCGTTAGACGAGAAATATTGCCATCAGGCAAGAGTAGGGCTTTTATAAACGACTCTCCCGTTACCTTAAACCAGCTGTCAGCATTAGGGGTTTACCTCATAGACATACACTCACAGCACCAAACGATGCAGTTGAGTGGTGATTCTTTTCAGGTAAATGTGCTCGATGCTTATATAAAGGAGCAAACTAAGGCTGCAAAAAAGCCAGCAGCACAGCTTTTTGAGGAATATGCAATTTTACGCACAACTCATAGTAGCATAAGTAAAGAGCTTGTTCAAGCTCAAAAACTAGAAGCCAGCCTTGTAAAGGAGTATGAATACAATACCTTTTTACTAGAAGAGTTAGAGGCAGTGCAACTAGACCGCATAGATATAGCAGCACTAGAAGAGGAAAGCACGCAGCTTAGCAACGTAGAGACCATAGGCGTTTCTTTAAATGAAGCTAGTGAATCATTGTCTTTAGAAGAAACAGGTATTGTAGATCAACTGCGGCTTGTACAACGACGCTTGCAACAAGTGAGCAGTTATTCAACAGTGTATGTAAATCTTTTAGAGCGTACAACCAGTGTGTTATTGGAGCTTGAAGATGTGCAAACCGCCTTAGAAGCTCAGGTTGATCTCGTTGAGGCAAATCCAGAGCGGCTAGAAATTGTAAATAATATAATGGCCACCGTAGAGAACCTGCTGCGCAAACACCATGTGACCGCAGTTGAAGAACTTATAGCCTATAGAGATGAACTGGCAAATAAAGTACTGAACACCCAAGGGTTGAGTAAAAAATTAAAAGCTTTACAAGCCCAGGTGGACCTTACCTCAAGCGAGCTCGGAACACTGGGTAAAACAATACATGATTTACGAGTACAGCACTCGCCAGCATTTGAGCTCGAGATTCTAGAAACAGTTCACGCCCTGGGCATGCCCGACGCACAGTTTAAAGTGCACCTAGAACCGTCTTTAGACTATTTACCTACCGGTATGGAGACCGTTTCCTTTAGGTTTACAGCAAATAAAGGCACAGTTTTACAGGCTTTGGATAAAGCAGCTTCTGGCGGTGAGTTATCCCGATTAATGCTCGCCATTAAGGCCATGTTGTCGCGATGTATGCGTTTGCCTACCATTATTTTTGATGAGATAGACACCGGTGTAAGCGGTGTTATCGCCAGTAAAATGGCAGTGATTATGCAGCATATGTCACAGTCCATGCAGGTTATTACAATCACGCACCTGCCGCAAATTGCCGCTGCGGGTGAAGAACACCTGTTTGTAAAAAAGAAAATTGTTGCAGACCGCACCGTTTCACAAATACAGCGTTTAAATGCTGTTGATAGGGTAGAGGAGCTGGCCCAAATGCTGAGCGGTGGAAGTATTTCCGAAGCTGCACGAGAAAATGCCCGTGAATTACTCAAATAACTATTTATATTTGCCCAACTTAATATAAGGATATGTCATACAACTTACTAAAAGGAAAACGCGGAATCATTTTTGGCGCGCTCGATGAAAACTCAATCGCTTGGAAAACCGCTCAACTAGCTCATGAAGAAGGAGCAACATTTGTACTTACAAACGCACCGGTCGCCATGCGTATGGGGCAAATTGCAGAACTTGCAAAAGCAACAGGCAGTGAAATTATACCCGCAGACGCGACAAGTGTAGAAGACTTAGAGAACCTAGTCACAAAGGCTGTAGAGATTCTAGGCGGCAAACTAGATTTTGTACTACACTCTATAGGCATGTCTGTAAACGTGCGTAAAGGAAATGCTTACACAGACCAAAATTACAAGTATACCGAAAAGGGCTGGGACGTAAGTGCCGTGTCTTTTCACAAAGTCATGCAAACCCTGTATAAGCACGATGCCATGAACGAGTGGGGTAGTATTGTTGCCTTAACTTATATGGCCGCACAACGCACCTTTCCAGATTATAATGACATGGCCGACAATAAGGCCTATCTAGAAAGTATTGCGAGAAGTTTCGGTTACTTTTTTGGAAAAGATAAAAAGGTACGTGTAAACACAATCTCACAATCACCTACACCCACTACTGCCGGAAGCGGTGTTAAAGGGTTTGATGGTTTTATAAGCTATGCCGAGAAAATGAGCCCACTGGGTAACGCAACTGCTCAAGATTGTGCAGAGTATACCGTAACGCTGTTTTCGGACTATACTAAAAAAGTGACCATGCAAAATTTATTTCACGATGGCGGCTTTTCTAACACTGGTGTAAGCCAAGAGGTCATAGAAAAATTTTAAAGTACGGTATTTAAATAGTTAAGGGCCTCTATGTTTATAGGGGCTTTTTTATTTCGCTTTCGCGAAAGCAAGAATTTAACAATATTTTGTGTTTTTTTTTCGATTAACCAAAGTTTAATACTATCTTTAAATCTTCAATTTTAAATCTTCAATTTTAAAACTTTCATAATGAAACAAATTTACCTTTTGCTTTTTGCACTACTAGCCTCGTTTGGAGCGGCTGCACAGTGTAATTATCAGCTCGTTTTACAAGACAATTTTGGTGGCGGCATTGCAGCACCTGCTGGAGTAAACGTATCCATTAATGGCACTAGTACGTTCTACACTGTACTAGGCACAGGTACGCCCCCTAACATAGAAACGTACCCCATCGCCGTTAACACTGGCGATATACTTATTTTTGACTACACCGAGCCCGCTTTGACAGGTGACTTGCAGTGGTTATTAAGAGACTCAGAGGGCTTCGTGATTTTTGACTCTGGTTTTAATCCAAGCAGCGCTGCAGACTTTTCGGGTACAGGAACCTGCCCAACATGTCCAGCTGTTATTAATGTGACCGCTTCTAATGTTGCCGCCTCCACTGCTGAAATCGCTTGGACAAGTGTAGGTACAGAGATAGAATGGGAAATAGAGTACGGCGTAGCACCCTATACCCAAGGTTCTGGTGGTGTAATCGTAACAGCGGTAGTAACAAACCCATTTACTATTACAGGGCTGTCTTCTGACACCGTATACGATTTTTGTGTGCGTTCTGTCTGTGGTCCAAATGATTTAGGAAGAAATTCCTGCGGTACATTTACCACAACGCCTTCATGTCCCGCGCCTGGTGCATACTCGCCAGTTACTCAAACAGCAAACGAGGTGCAGTTTACATGGGATGCAAACGGCAACGCCGCTACAAATTATGAGATAGAATTCGCCCTACCGGGTGTGATTACCGCTCCAGGAACGAATCAGGGTACAACCTCGTTAGGTGCTTCGGCACCGTTTGCAATCGTAGGTGGGCTCACAGCAAATACTGCGTATGAATTTTTTGTACGTATAGATTGTGGTGGTGGCGATTTTAGTGCATGGACAACCGTACCATACACAGCAACAACATTACAGTCTTGTCCCGATGTTTCTGCAATAACATTTTCAAATGTAGATCAAACGCAAGTAGATATCGCATGGACAAATGGTGGCACAGAAACTGCTTGGAGTATCGAGTACGGCGCGCCAGGCTTTACTCCCGGTACAGGGACCGTAGTCGCGGCTACCACAAATCCTTTTACACTTACCGGCCTTGCCTCAGGTACACAATATGATATTTGTGTGACCGCTGTTTGTGCTGCAAACGACCGTTCTACACCAGTTTGCGCGAGCCTTTTAACACCCGCAGACTACTGTAACGGTGACTTGTTTTTAGATACAGGTGGTGCAACAGGAGACTACCAGAATAATGAAAATATTACGTATAACATTTGTCCAGATAATGCTGGCGATGTAGTATATGTGAACTTCACGCTTAATAACATGGAAACAAGTTTTAACGGATGTTTTGACGGATTAACAATCTACGATGGTCCAGATACAACCTTTCCTACCATTAATACGCCTGCCGGTGGTACTGAATGGTGTTGGAATCCAGCAACAAACACAGGTACGGGCAACCTGGTAGGTGAGCTGTTAATAGCGACCTCAACATCTGGGTGTTTGACTGTAGTGTTTTCTTCAGATGGATCCGCCACTAGACCCGGCTGGTCTGCAACTGTGACTTGCGCACCACCGCCCACATGTCCGGCCCCGTCTGACTTAAGTGCTGCTAACTTTACAGACAGTGCCGCAACCCTTTCATGGCTTGCTGGTGGAACAGAAACTGCCTGGGAGGTAGAAGTAGGTCTTCCTGGTTTCGCGCCTAATACCGCTGCTACAGCAATTCCTGTTATTAACGTTGCTGCGAACCCTACCACACAAGCTACAGGCCTAACAGCAGACACTTCTTATGAATATTATGTTAGAGCAGTATGCGCTGTAGGCGATGAGAGTATTTACAGAGGACCGTTTGCATTTAAAACAGAATGCTCCCCTATTGTAGCACCCTATACAGAGGATTTTGAGTTGTTTACCGCAAGCCTGTTAGTTACCGAGGAGAACTGCTGGAAAGCAAGTACAAACTCCACCACCTTTACAGCTTGGGATTGGAATTTGGACGCTGCGGGAGGAACTCCTACAGGAGCCACTGGTCCTGACGCTGCTTTTAATGGAACTAAATACTTTTATATTGAAGGTAATGGCGGTGCGGCCGGCAACATAGCAACGCTGGTGTCGCCGCTTGTTAACGTCGCGGGGTTAACAAACCCGTCCCTACAATTTAACTACCACATGTTTGGTGCTGCAACTGGCATTTTACGAGTAGACATAAATGACGGTACCGGTTTTGTGAACAATGTTCTTGTAATTACCGGACAGCAGCAAACTAGCGGTGCTTCGCCGTGGGAACTAGCGGTTATAGACCTTAGTGGTTATGCCTCTGGTACTATTCAAGCCCGTTTCAGAGCCGAACGTACAGATACAGGATTCGCAGGTACAAGCGATATTGCGCTTGACAATGTTGTGTTTGGTGAAGCTCCAGCTTGTGCGCAACCTTCGATTTTAGCTTCGACAAGTGTTACAGATACAACAGCGCTATTATCATGGAATGAGAACGGTAGTGCAACCTCATGGATTGTTGAGTACGGTCCTTGCGGGTTTGCTCCAGGAACCTCGGCCGCTGGAACGACCACTGTAACTGCTGGTGTCAACACAGGATTTAGTATTACCGGACTTGCAAGTAATACATGTTATCAATTTTATGTAACTGCAGACTGTGGCGCGGGAACCCTAAGTGGTCTTGGAGGTCCGGCAACGTTTACAACAGAGTGTTCTGCCTTTATTGCACCTTATTTCGTAAATTTCGAAAACTTTACACCTAATACAAATTTTGTAGGTCAGAATTGTTGGAAGGCAAATTCAGACTCCGCTTATGACTGGAATGTTGATAATTCCGGCTCTACCCCTAGTGGTGGAACAGGCCCATTAGCAGCGTTCAGTGGTACGACATATGTGTATATAGAAGCATCTAGTGGAGTAATTGGAAATGAGGCACGCTTGTTGTCCCCTTTAGTAGACATTACTGCACTCACGACCCCAGCAATTCAGTTTAAGTACCACATGTTTGGTGCTCAAATAGGAACACTGAACGTAGACGTTAATGATGGTACTGGATGGATAAACGGTATAGGTGTATTAGTTGGTCAGCAACAAACTGCGCAAGCACAAGAATGGAGAGATGCCATTTTTGACTTAACCGCCGTTAACCTAGCCAGTAACGTAATTCAAGTGCGTTTAAGGGCCACAAGTAATGGTACGTTTGAGGGTGATATTTCTGTAGATGACTTTAGAATTGACGAAATTCCTACGTGTCCTAACATTTCAAATCTTACTAATGGCGTTACAAATTCTAGTAGTGTTGAATTAAACTGGACAGCAGTGGGGTCAGAAACAGAGTGGTTAGTAGAGTACCGTGAAGTAGGAACTACTGCGTTTACGTCAGTTACTCCAAACCCTACAGCGACTACAACAACAATCACTGGCTTGAATACTGGAACTGCATACGAATTCTGCGTTTCAGCAGTTTGCGGTGTTGGTGATGTCTCGCAGCAAACATGTATTAACGTGTCCACTGCACCAGACTATTGTGCAGGAGATTTGTTTTTAGATTCAGGTGGCGCAACAGGAGACTACCAGAATAGCGAAAATATTACGTATAATATTTGTCCAGATAATGCTGGCGATGTAGTAAACGTGAACTTCACGTTTAATGACATGGAAACTAGTTTTGCTGGATGTTTTGATGGCCTAACAATTTATAACGGTCCCGACACTTCATTCCCGATCATTACTACACCTTCGGGCAGTACAGAGTGGTGCTGGGACCCTGCTAATAATTCAGGTACTGGTGACCTTGTAGGACAACTAATAATAGGAACCTCAACATCTGGATGTATCACCATAGTGTTCTCTTCTGATGGCTCTGTTACAAGACCAGGCTGGTCTGCAAACGTAACTTGCTCAGCAGCTCCTACATGCATTGCCCCTTCACTTGCAAACATAAATGCGGTAACGGCAACTGATGCTTCTTTTGGATGGACTGAAAACGGAACAGCCACCGTATGGGAAGTAGAGGTACAGCCAGCAGGTGTTGCGCAAGGAACTCCAGGGGCTGTCTTCGTACAGAATATGGCTACTAACCGCCAGGCTATTACTGGGCTTAATCCGGTTACGGCATACAGCGCTTATGTCAGGTCATCTTGTTCTACTACCGACTTTTCTACCTGGGTAGGGCCTATAAACTTTACTACAGCTTGTGCAGTGTTCCCTATACCGTACAGCACGCCATTTCCCGCCCTCCCTGGTCATAGCCCTACCGAATTCGCAGGCGATTGTTGGAGTGAAGGTAATGACTCGGCAATCACAGCTGGTCCTAACGGGGCAGATGGTGCATGGGGTTCAGACAATTTTGGTAACGCGGCTGGTGGGCCTAACGGTCTTGCTGCACGCATTAATATTTATGATAATGCGTTCATAGATAGAGACTGGCTAGTGACCCCGGAATTTAATCTTGGAGCCGCTGGACACAGTTTTGGGGCTAGCTTTACGGTCGCTTTAACCGATTTTGCTAACACCTTAGCGTCCAACTTTGGTAGCGATGATGCTGTTGAACTGCTTATAACCACAGACAGCGGGGTGACCTGGACAAGCATTAGAACCTTTAATGCAACCTCGGGCATTACTCCCGCAGGTCTAACGGTTAATGTACCCCTTACTGCCTACAGCGGTACGATAAGGCTCGCATTTTGGGCCACACGTGGCGTTGTTGCAGACCCAGAAGACATTGACTTTTTTGTAGACAATTTTACCATAGATGCTACTGCTGGAATAGATTCTCCAGACACATTAGGATTTACATATTATCCGAACCCTACTACAGGTATCTTAAATGTTACAGGAACTGCTATTATAGATGCCATTCAGGTACGCAACTTGTTAGGTCAGGTGCTGTTTAATACCCAAAACAATAGTGTAGACATGCAGGTGGATCTTTCTGACTATCCTACAGGTGTTTACCTTGTTCAGGTTCGTACTAATGGCAATACAAACGTTATAAAGGTAATAAAGGAGTAAAATCACAACCACTAGTTGAAAAGGGCCGTCGTTATGACGGCCTTTTTTGTGGACTGTATTTTAATTTACAAGGTGTCTTCGTACGGCGCTTTCGCGAAAGCAAAATCCTTACAAGCTTGATCGCATGTAAAGCGATGATAAAGGTTTTTTACAATACGTTCATTATTAAGGGTTTTAGTCTAGAAACTTTTTAGTTTATCGAATAACCGAAAAAACATCCCCTAAACATGTAAGAAAACCCTATTTTAGGGGTTTCGTTTTAACCAATAACATACACATGAAACATTTTTATGCTTTATTTCTTTCCGTTTTTGCCTTATCCACGGCATTTGCGCAGTGCAATTACCAGCTTGTCCTTCAAGACAATTTTGGTCAAGGATGGACTTCTACACCAGGAGCTGGCGTGGTCGTCACCATTAATGGTGTTGGATCGACTTTTTATACCGTACAAAATGCGGGTACGCCACCTAACATTGCAACGTTCCCTATTGCGATAACAACTGGTGACGCTATTGTGTTTGATTACACACCTCCAAGCTTTACAGGTGATGGGCAGTGGTCGTTGCAAGACTCTGAGGGCATTGTCGTTTTTGATTCAGGTTTTAACCCAAGTGCTACGGCAGATTTCTCTGGAACAGCGGTTTGTCCGGTTTGTCCAGCAGTGACTGCTCTTACTGTGTCAAGTGTAGATGCTGACAGCGCACAAATAGGCTGGACTAACGGTGGATCAGAAACTGAGTGGGAAGTAGAGTTTGGGGTAAGTCCTTACACCGTAGGTTCTGGTGGCACTGTGCGGCTCGCTACTACGAACCCTTTTAATTTAGACGGCTTAACGTCTAACACTTCTTATGATGTTTTTGTAAGAGCAAAATGCGGAACAGACCTAAGTTCTTCACGGGGTCCCATAAACTTCACGACGACCGTCTCGTGCCCAGCGCCTAGTAACATTATACCTATAACAAACACATCTAGCAGCATTTCATTTGTCTGGGATGCAAACGGAAACAACAATCCGAACGTAAATATTCAATTTGGTGTTGCGCCATTTGCCTTAAATGATCCAAACGGACAAACGGTGCAACAAGGTACTGCGCCTTTTGCGATTGTGCCAGGACTCGCGTCTGATACCAATTATGTCTTTTTTATTCAGATAGATTGTGGTAATGGAGATTTGAGCCCATGGGCAGGTCCCTACACTGCCAGGACACTCATTTCTTGTTTTCCTGTGACCGCATTACAAGCGTTTTTTGTAGGAACTACTACAGCAGATATTATCTGGAATCCTGGGCAATCAGAAACTGCATGGGAATTAGAACATGCACCCGTAGGAACCATCACCCAGCCTGGCACAGGTCAGGGTACGGTTGTTCCTTTAACGACACCATCATATACGATACCAAGCCTAATTCAAAACACGGCATACGATGTGTTTGTAAGAGCTGTATGTGATCCTGCATTACCGGACTTTAGTTCCCGACAAACCATAAGATTTACCACGCAGTGCACCGCATTTATAGCAACTACAGCAAGCCCTTACGTAGAAAATTTCGAAACCTTTACAGCAAACATAGATTTTGAAAGAGAGAATTGCTGGAGTGCAACTTTTGTAACAACAAACACGTTTAATGAGTACGATTGGAATGTTACTGCTACAGGCACAACCCCATCTGCCGGGACAGGGCCAAACGCAGCAAACTCGGGTACACGCTATTTTTACACAGAAACATTAGGTACCAACGGCGACACAGCGACCCTGTTCTCTCCCTTAATTAATGTAGATGGTCTAACAAGTCCGTCGGTGCAGTTCTTTTACCACTTATTCGGTGCTAACATGGGCAACTTAAGTGTAGATGTTTTTGATGGTACTACTTGGCAGACAGGCTTGTTTACAAGTTCTGGACAAGTACAAACGTCTGGTGCAGACCCCTTTGAGCAGGCTATCATAGATTTAACGGGATATACCGGTAATATTCAGGTGCGTTTTGTTTCAACACGCGTAGGGCCCACGACCGGCGACATGGCGATAGACGATTTTAGCGTGCAAGAAGCACCGGCATGTGCCCCAGTAGGCATTTTAAGTACGGGTATTGTTAACGCAACCGATGCCGAAGTTTCTTGGCAACAACAAGGTTCTGAAACGGCATGGCTTGTAGAGTACGGCCCAGCGGGTTTCACTACTGGAACAAGCGCTACAGACCCAGATGTTTTTGAAGTAACAGTTACCACAAATCCCTATACCATACCAAGCTTAAATCCCAATACTAATTACGAGTTTTATGTAACCGCGGTCTGTGGTTCAGGTGTTTTTAGTGCACAAAAAGGTCCTCGATCTTTTACCACAGCATTTTTACCGCCGCAAGGAGTGCCTTGTACAGGTAATGACAATGTTTTTGTCTTTCAAGAAGAATTTGAGAATAATTTGAATGGATGGACAGGCAGTCTGGGCGTAGGTACTACGACAAACTCCCTGTGGAATTTCAACAGGGCAACAGCACCAGGTTCTGCAAACACAGGTCCAAATGGTCCATTTAGCGGCGGTGGTTATGCATATCTAGAGACGTCGGGTACCTTATTAGTACCAGCGACTATTGTCTCACCAGCAATAGACTTAAGTTTTGCAAATACGGGTGCTGAACTTTCATTCTATTACTTTGCTTTTGGTATAGACATTGACGTTTTTCAAGTAAATATAGGGCCTACAGCAAATGGACCGTGGACAAATGAGTTTACCACTAGAGGACAAATACAAACCTCACGTACAGACCCGTGGTCACCAGTAGGCGTGAATCTAGATGCTTATTTGGGTCAAGTGATATTTATACAGATATCAGGTGAGGAAGCTGCACCGGGCACTGGTTTTGCAGGGGATTTTGCTATAGACTTACTAAGAGTGGAGACTTGTGGTGCATTTTGCGCACCACCTAACATGATAACGGCTACAAATATTACTGACACGACAGCTGATATTTCATTTGCCGACACAAATGTAACTCCAGCAACAAGTTTTGAAGTACTCGTGCTGCCAGCAGGATCACCTGCTCCGACCGCTGCTACAACCGGCGTTCAACAAACAACAGCCGCTTCACCCTTTAACCAGACAGGATTAACTCCGTTTACAGACTATGTAATCTATGTGCGCACAGATTGTATGGGAGCGTCTGGTTTTTCTGTATGGTCTGGTCCCGTTGCTTTTCAAACAGCGTGCGCAACTTTTGCAGCACCCTATTTTACAGATTTTGAGAACTTTACACCTACCCTTCTTTTTGTTGAAGAAAACTGCTGGTCTGCAAATGCTGACGGCATCTACGACTGGAATGTAGATAATTCAGGTTCAACACCTAGTGGTGGAACTGGGCCGCTAGGCGCGTTCAGCGGAACTACCTATTTTTATATCGAGACAAACGGTGGCGTAAATGGCGATGCAGCCCGATTAATATCTCCACTTGTAGACATAACTGGTCTTACAGCACCCTCGGTGCAATTTAAATACCACATGTTTGGCGCCCAAATGGGATCTCTGATAGTAGATATTAATGATGGTGCAGGATGGATTAATGATGTGTTTACATTAACAGGTCAGCAGCAAACTACACAGGCCGAAGATTGGCGAGATGCTATCGTAGACCTTTCTACGGTAACGTTAACCTCAAATGTTATACGTGTGCGCTTGAGATCTATTAAGGCGGGTGTAACTACAGGCGATGTTTCTATAGATGACTTTAGAATCGACAACATTCCTACTTGTCCTACGCCCTCTGCTCTTGTAGTAGACCCTGCGAGTATATCACAAAACGGGGTTACGATAGACTGGACTGAAAATGGAACAGCCACACTTTATGACGTAGAGTGGGGTCCAGCGGGTTACACTCAGGGTTCTCCTCCTGCTGCACCACTAGGCGGCAGTGCAATAGATGTTACAAAACCCTACAGTGTTACGGGGCTAATCGCTAGTACGCTTTACGATTTTTATGTAAAAGCAAAATGCGGGCCTGGCGACGAGTCTTTTTGGGCAGGACCAGTTACGTTTCAAACAACCTGCGGGCCTATTTTAGCGCCGCATTTTCAAAATTTTGAGGGG
>Ga0136560_1001363_pt1 | contig 12559 bp, 9 predicted proteins | sample AntRauMeHopE1497_FD_104925 | JGI IMG/M metagenome (GOLD analysis project Ga0136560, IMG submission 104925) | Saline lake microbial communities from Rauer Islands, Antarctica - Metagenome Hop E1 #497 | ecosystem: Environmental > Aquatic > Non-marine Saline and Alkaline > Saline | place...
CCGAGAGTACAGATGGAGTCGGCCTCACCCGCTTGCTGAGGCTTCCCGGCAACTGTCTGTACCGACACCACGCAAGCCGACCCGTTGGCGACGAGCGCCCCGCCGACAGCGCAGGGCTGCGCGCCGGCGCCCCAGGCTTGGCAGATCGGTCGCAGGGGCGGCATCGTCGCGCAGTCGGCGGTGGTCAGCCTGCGAGCTTTCGCCACCATGCACAGGCCGTTCGGGGCATCGTGGTGGTTCACTAGCCGGTTCTCGAACTCGACGATTCGGCCGCTCGGCCATCGCCAGGTCGTGGAGGACGCGCTGCGGCGCGTCATGCCGATGTAGCAGGGACCAACAGAGCACTGATACGCCGTCTCGCCAAGCATATAGCTCTCGAGCCCCGCAACGGGCGTCGAGCCGAGCTTTGCGCAGGCCGCCGCAACCTGTGCCTGGGGCACCGCCACGGGGAGCACCGCGAAAATGGCAGTGCCATAACCATATTTGTACCACCCAGTGCTGCAGCTGAACCAAGCATTGAAAGGCGGGCTTCTGCCGAGCTCGCGGAGTGTGACCACTCCCCCGCTTTCCGGTGGGGCCCGTGGCTGTCCGTTGGCGCGCTCAAGCTGGGAGCCGGCACCAGCCACGTCATCTGGTGGCGGCAGGGTAGCAGGCTGCGGCGTCGCGAGCACGGCGTTGGCTCCGGAAGCTGCGCCGACGGCCTGCACGAAGCCGACCATTGCCGTCACTCGGAACACGACCCGCGCAGCGAGAAGCACTGTCATGGTGCTTCCCACCCCCTGGTGTGTAGTCTCACGCCGGCAGCGGCCCGCGGGGTTGGCAGGCGAGTGAACCAGACCCCGGAACACCAACAGGGCTCTGGTAGATATTGGGCATCACACAAGCATTCGGGCGGCGCAAGGTGCTCATCAAGGCTCAAAACTTGTCTGCCCCGCAAGCCCCCTCCACAAAGCGGAGGGCCGGGCGTGCAACAGCAGGAACAAGCGAGCAGGCTCATCCGTGGATGGAGAGGAAAAGGGCCGTCAGGTCAGTGACGGAGTCCCTCGAAGGACCGTACAGCGATCACCTACCATATCGGCGACGGCAGAGATTGTTCGCGGGTGGGAATCCTCAGCCCCGCCGACGCATGCCGCGGGCTCATGCGTAGCTAGCTTGAATTCGAGCCCGCAGCCATCGCCACACCCGACCGCGGACGGGCAAGCGCAACGCGTGGGGATTCAGACGTGTGAGTGTTCCGAGCATCCGTGTTTGCACGCGGCTTCCTCGGTCTGGGCCGCCGTGTCACCGGTCAAAGCACGATGGGGTCGTCACTGCCACCATGCACGCGCGCGCGCCCGACGGAAAATCCGCCCAGCTTGCTCGCGGGCCCGGCTTCGGCTGCCGGGGGCGCCGAGCCCACGGGAACCAGCCGCGGCGGCGGGACGAGACGAGCAAATTCGCCGCCTGGGGCTTCTTCGGCGGGACGGTGACGGCTTTCTTCCTTGCCGGCTTCCTGGCTGGCTGCTGGCCGGAAGCAGGGGGTGCCTCGGACGCGGCCGAGCAGAAGAAGCAACACGACCACCGCCACCAGCGCCGCGGCAGCCGCGAGAAGCGCCCAAAAGGCCAGGACAGAGGGGCCCGGCGGCGGCGGCGGCGGCGGCGGCGGCGCGGGGGAGGCCGACGGGACCGGGGTGGGCGGCGACGGCAAGTGCCGACTGGCCGAGGGCACAAACGGGATACGGCGGCCCTGGCAGACGACGGCGGGGGCGGCCGTCGACTCGCATGCGACGGACAGCCACGTGCCGTTGGCCGTCACGACGGCGCAGTCGTTCCCGGCCAGCGGGTGGCCGGCCGCCCACAGGGACAGGCCGGTGGCAGCCTGCACGATGCGGCCGCCCCAGGCCCACACCGGGGATCCCGGGGCCAGGCGGCGAAGGCCGACCACGCACGGCCCGCCCTGCTGCCCAGTCCCGGCGTCGGCGCAAGCCCCTTGCACCACGGCTGACTGGGTCCAAGTTGCCGCCTCTCCTAGCTCTGCCGGACCGAGCCCCAGTGACGCGCCGTCGCACGCTGCCCCCGCATCCCCTGCCGCGAGGCCGCCCGACGGAGCAGAGAAGATGCAGGTGCCGGACACAGCCTCGAACTGAGAGCCGACGGGGCAAGGCACCGACCCGGACACGGGGGCGACGCAGAGCGGGTAGAGCCGGGCGCCGCAGTCCCCCGCAGACCACGATGATCCGTCGACGCTGGCGCACAGCCCGGGGCCCGGCTGCCCCGTGCCCCATTGGGCCGACCCGGCCTCGAGTGGTGGTCCGTCACTCCAGAGCCAGGGGGCGTCCTCGGCCTCGCGGCGAAGCGGGAGGTGGCAGCCCGCCACGCCGAGGCCCCCGCACTCGACGTTGGCCGCCACGCGATCTGACGGCGTGAGCAGGACAGCCGGCCGGGCTTGGATCGCGCCGCACGCCGGCCCCTGCCCCGCCCACGGCACGACGGCCGGCAGGCGCGTGAGGCAGCTCTGCCGGTCGTCGGCGTCAGTCCAGCCGCCGGGACAGCGGGGACCCGCGCTCGGCGACGGCGTCACGGTGCCGCCCGGCCCGACGCGGGTGGGCGTTTGACACACCGCGGGATACTGGTCTGACGTGCATTCTTGGCCGACGAATCCCTTCTCCGTTGCCTTAGCGCAGACATACCTATCGGACCCAGGAGCGGAGCCTTGTGCCCAGAACGACACCGTGAGGAGCTTGCGCCCATCACCCCAGAACCACTCGGTGGCACGGGGCTTCCGGTTCAGAGTCAGCGCGCACGCGGTCTCTTGCGGCGACGAAACGTCGCTGTTGCACAGGGAGGCTACCGCAGCGCCCTCCGGGCCGGTGTTGACAACCACCGCCGTGCCGCCGAGCTGCTGGCACGCCGAGTCGAGGTTCCAGTACCGGACCAGATCCAGCGTGCGCCTGTAGCAGTAGCTCGTCCCGGGGCCGAACGTCCAACCAGGGGGGCACGCCGCGATAGACGGGGAGGCGGAAGCCGGCGGAGGGGGCGTCGGGCTCGCGGACGGTGAACCATTGCCGTCCAAGGCGCGCGCCGCCGCCGCCGGCCACCACGACACCGCCGACTCGTCGCCCTGGCACAGGACGGAGGCAGCGCCCCCGCACGGGACGCTCACCCACCCTGAGCCAGCCACGGCCGCGCAAGAGCCGCCGTCGCCGCCGCCCGAGGACGGCCACCCGACGAACGACGCCGCTGCGCCGCTCCGCCACGCCCACGGCGCCGCACGAGACGAGCGACCGAGCCCGATATGGCACGCGGCCTCGTACCCGGCGGCCGACCCTTCGCTGCAAGCCCGCTGGGCCGCGAGTGCCTGCGCCGCCGTGAGAACCTCGGCCGCACCGAACCCCGGCCCGAGCCCATCGCATGCCGAGAAGCCGGCATCCCTGGACTCGGACGGGTAGCTCCGATAGCACACGGAGCCGTCAGCCGAAGGCGGCGCCGGCGATGAGAACCGCTGCCGCCGCCAAGGCAACCACGGCGCTCAGAGTCCTCATGCCCGTTCCGCCCATCTTGCGACCAGAGCTGCAACCTCGTGTCGGGGGCCTCGCTCGCCGTCGGGGTGACGGCGTAGCGCCCGAGGAAGGCAGAGTTCGACAAGGAGGACAGTGTTCCGTTTGTGGATTTGGCGCACCAGGGCGCTGCATGGCGGAGCGTTTTTTGCGGCACAGAGACAAACTCGCACCTGCTCACGCATCATCGCAGCGCTGCATGACGCGGGGCTTGACGCGCGGGCCGCCACGAGGGCCGGCTCCGGCGCCTGTCCCGGAAATGTAACAAGGCTGCACAAGACCGCCCGCCCTGCCCTAAGCCGGCTGCATATCCACCCTTGTGCGAGTCCGCGATGGGGATGACGCCGGCCAGCATCAGGACGCCAAACGTTGCGACGAGAGTCCCGTAGACGATGATTGCCAGGTGCCGCCGCTCCTCGCCCCAGCCCATCGCCGCCCGGGCGGCTACGTATGACCTCAGTCGCCGGTGGGCTTTGGCTAATCGTGCCGGCGCGGCTGGCCCGCGGGGTTGGGCTCCTTTGTCCCTTCCCCGCTGGCCGAGGGGCGACCCCATCTCGTGGGGCAGCGCCTCGCAAGCTGCCGCCCTGCCACACCCCGGCACGATTCACCGCCCGCGACTGGGTCGCAGCCGGCCCGGGGCACCGGCCGCTTCTGCGCCCTCTTTCGGCAGCCACCTTCCCCCGGGTCAGGAGGGCACGCCCCCTTATGGTTTGTTTCCCCCCTCGCCGCGTTCCGGATCCGGCCCGAGCGCTGCCCGCCCGCAGTGGGTCCAGTTTCGCGAACTACCTCACCCTGCAGGCTGGCCGCGCTCGTTGCCTCCCCTGCGCACCAGCTCTGCCCGGCATTCGGGTCCCCTGAACCCGCCGGGCTTTGCCGGACGATGCTGCAGCGAACCCCTGATCCCGTCGCCCCTTATGGTTGACGGGGGGTGCCCCTGGCCCTTGACGGACCTATGGCACACCTCCGGCCTTTATGGCGGGAGGCTCTGTGGGCCCCGTAGGCCCAGCGCGCACCCGCTAGGGTACTGCCATGTATTAAGCTGCATCGTGGCGGCGGCACGCACTCGGGGTTGCCCCCGCTGCGCGTTCGCCCGTTCTCCTCGGCGCCACACCCGGCCGTTCGGGGGGAAGTAAGGGTATCGCCCCGGGCTCCCCCCCCCTGTCCGCTGCCGAGCACGATCGCCCCTGTATTTTGCGGCCCGACATCCGGCGTGGCTCCGATCGGCCCCGAATGTCGAGCCGTGCGAGGTAGGGTCAGGGAGGGCTGGATCGGGGTTTCATCCGCGTCCGGCTCTTCGCGGGGTTTTCCCCCGCCAGCGCACCCCGGCGCTTTATGCACCGGGGCACAGCGCGCGTTTCGAGTCGCTGGCGGCCCTGGACAGGGCCCGCTACTGCACGTCCATGTCCCCGCGATGCAGGCTCGTCCTGCCGGGTGTTGCTCCCGGCGGTCCTATGCCCGCCCCTCGATAAGTGGTCTCTCCCCGGTTTGACCGTGTGAGCACCACCCTGCCTTCGGGCCTCGGCGAACACCGCCGACGCCCGCGTAATAGCAGGTCGCCTGCGTTTCGGTCCGGAGGGGATCCCTGCCGTGGGTGGCGCACTCTCCGTGTGCCGCCCCCGGGATCTCCTCCAGGTGGTTGTGTTAGAATTCATCGTTCAAAGAGGGCGGGCAGGCGGACACGTCTCCTCGCAGCCCCGTGCGGTCCCGTCCCGCACACCCGCCCCCCCTTCTCCTCCGCCGCCCGATCGGCCCGGGCGGCCTCGGGCGGCAGGGATCCTTCCCTTGCCCTCGTCCCTCGCTCCGCGATGTCCTCCTGCTTCGGGCCGTCCGGGCTGCTGGGGCTGCTGCTGCTACTGCCCTTGGTGCCGCTGGGGGCGCCACCGCCGTCCTCCTCGCCGTAGTTCTGCACGTCGTCGTCGCCGCTGCTGGTGCCTCCGCTGACCGTTCTCCGCCGGACGCGTCCTCCCTTCCGCTCATCCTCCCCGTCCCCGAGCGGGTGTTCCCCGTCGTCGTTCATGCGTGGCCGCTTGCCGGGCCGTCGCCCGCCCCCACTTGGCCATTCGGGCCTCTCCTCCCCCGGGGCGCGGCGTCCTCCGCGCCACCGGGGTGCGCGCCCGTTTCCGATGGTCGCGGCCTTGGCTGCCTTCGCCACGGCAGCTGCTGATGCCCGCTGGCCCTTGCCAGCCCCCGCCTTGGCCGCCATGCTCAGGCGCGCCGTCAGTTGGGTGCCGGCCCTGCCCCCCCCCTCTCCGTCGAGCTCGCGCAGGGCTGCCCTAGCTCCTGCTGCGGCCCGCGCCGGGACTGGTGATCCGTAGCTCCTTGGAATCGCCTTCCCGTCCGCGGTGCTCCAGTTCCCCTGCGTCTCCACGAACGCCCCTTCCATCCCCCAGAAGGCGGCCGCTGCGTGGCGCGCGCTGTACCAGTCGACCCCTTCCGCGAGCCGTGCGGGGATGTGGACCAGGAGCTCGCCGAGTGCCGTCCTCATGGGCGTGACGTAGTCCGGCGCCCAGACGGTGTTCCGCTCCTCCTCGGGGATCCGTGGGAACAGAGTGCGGCCGATCTCCCCCGCGCCGCAGATCTGGCCCAGCGCTCGGAAGTTGGTGAGCGCGTCCAGCAGGCCGTCCGGGTCGTCCCCGCGCCGGTCCGACCAGATGAGCACGCTATGCCGGTGTCCGTCGACCTTGATGTGCGGCGCGACCGCCCGCACGAACGGCTCCCCCTCCCAGTCGGTGCCGCCGCCGGTGTCCCCCACCTTCATGATCAGCATCTCCTGGGGCCGTGTCAGGAGCACCCGGGTGAGGCAGAGCATCCTGATCATCAGCCTGTCGCGGTTGGTGCGGCAGATCGCCCACAGCGCTCTGATCGTGGCCGCTGTCAGGCAGCTCCTCTTCTGATGCGAGACTTCCGCTTCGGGGATCTCCCCGTTGCGGGCCCACCGGGACCACAGGTTTCCGTAGCCCGCCAGCTCTTCGTACGCCCATTGGTGCTTGTCCGCGCGCGCCACAACCACCCAGCCTTACCACGCCCTGCTCCTGGCGCCGCCCTTGACCCTGCCGATCCAGGTCGAGAGCGTGGCCTTGGTCGGAACTCGTCCGGTGCTGCGCATCACCGCTCTGATCCGCAGCACCAACACCCGCGCCATCACCCTGTTGGTGATTGCTAGGGGATCTCCGCCGAAGCCCCCTTCCCTGCGAAGGGCGATGAACTGCCTCAGGGCCTTCTGGTGCTCCAGAGCCGGCTTAGGCGCCACGCTGCCCGCCGCCGCCGCCCTGGCGGCGTCCTCTGCTGGCAGCGCCATGAAGTCCTCCATGGACGGGTCGTGGCGCCGGCGCAGCGTGTCCCGGGAGTCCTGCAGAAGGCCCGGGGCCCCCAGCCCACTGCGTCCTTCTCTGTCCGGCGCGGGTCGGACCTCCCGCACCGGTCCGGTGCCCTGCCCTGCGAGCGGCCACGGCCCGTCTCCCCGTGCCTGCCGCCTGCGCCTGGCCCGCTGCCGCTGCCTGGCCGTCATGGCCGTGTCACTCGCTCTCGTCGCCGGCGGCTCGGCCGCCGTCCCAATGGTCGGCCTCGCCCCCAGTGTCCCCCGCTTCGGCGTCGCGGCGGCGCGGGAGGCCGAGCCTGACCACGGCCTCTTCGCACGCCTCCTCCAGCCTGCGCATGCCTGGCAGCGGGGGCGGGTCGGGGCCTAACGCGCGCGACAGGGCGCCGGGCGTGCTCAACATGCCGCGGGGGAGCCAGATGGGGACCACCTAGAGCCCTTGGCGTGCCTCGAGCTCCGTCAGCGCTGCCATGGCCCGCCCTGTCCCATAAGACTTCCCCGCCCCCCGGCGGATGCAGGCCGGACAGCCCTGGTTGTCAGTGGCAGCGACTACCCTGACTGTGCGGCGCCCCGCCTCCCTGGCGAGCCTCTCCGCCTGCGTAACCCCCAGGATCACGCCCAGGACCTCGCGCTCCGTCGAGCTCGTCTGCGGCCCGTGCGGGGCCCCCAGCCGCGCGGCCATGTCAGACAGGCGCCGCGAAGCAGAGCCTCGCGACGTGGGGCAGAGCGTCGAGTGCAGAGTGACGTTTCCCGGGTGAAGCCGCACTCGCCGAAGGTACAGGCAACCTTCCAGGCGAGATTTTTTCTTTGTAAGTTCAAGTTCTTCAGGAGTGCTATGGTGTGTTTGAGTGCATGAGAGTGGCAGGGGCGTCGCGGGGCTGGGGACGTCGGCATACCCAGCAGAGCCCGGATCTGCCGGGCGGAGCTGAGCCGGCGTAACCGCCTCGCGGCGCTTCGCGCCTGCGGCAACAGAGCTCGTGCATTCGGTGCGCTTGGCCCCCATCCTGACCGGGCCTCCGGGCCATCCCGCGACCGCCCCTGCCCCCGTTTCCGACGCATCGGTAGCGCGCATCGCCACCTCGTGCGGCGCCGCCGCCCCTCCCGCTGCCGTTCGGTCCGCGGCCGCGAGCGACTCGTGGGCTCGTCGCTGCACCGCGTCGAGGCTGTAGGTCGGGTCCGGCGAGCGCCTCGAGACCCCCCTGGCCCCCGTCGCTGCGCGGGGGAAGCCCCCTCAGGAACCCCCATGCCCCGTACGTTGCGGCCCCCGGCCGCCTCCCCAGCGCCGGAGCTGTCGCGCGCAGGCGGCCGGCCACGCTCCGCCACACCTCCAGCGTGGCCTTGCCGCCCCGCGGCGCCGTCGCCAGCCTCTCCACCACGCCCGCGGCCAGGGCCGTCCCGACCACCCCCGCCACACATCCGGGGTCCGTCCGTGAGTCCGGGTCGCCCACGTCGAACCTGCGGGCAGACGCCCGGCGGCACCGCTCGCACGCCCTCCAGTGCGACCGGGCCGCGGCCACCGGGCACACCAAGCCGTCGGGCCGCCCCGCGACGGTTCGCCCCTCCGTTCCCCGACACTCCGGGTGCCGGGGATCGGCCCAGCCGCGCACCGCAATGCCCGGGCGGCACTTGCCGCGGGCCCATGCGTGCGTTTCCTCCGCTGCGGCTGTCGGCCGCGCGCCCGGCCGCCAGCCTCTCGCCCGACGTTCCGCCACGGCCCTGAGGCGGTGTTTGCGGAAGCCCTCCGGCGGCCGGCCTGTCCCGGCCGCCCGGAATCACGCCTCGGCCATGCCCGTCGCATCACCGCTTGACGGTCTGGTGTCGTCATCCGCCACCATGCTGCAGGGTCTGGCGGCGGGTACGCTGCCCCGCGCCATTGCTCCGAACGATTCCCAATCCACCCGCGGGTCGCCCGTCCCCGCGTCGTGCGCCTCGCTCAGCCACGCATTTAAGCCCCCCGTGACCGCCTGCCGCCTGGGGTGTTCCTCCACTGCCACCTGGCCCCCGGCGCCCTCGCCTTCGCCCGTGCGCGACCATTCCCCCGGCGGAGGCGGGAGCCCCATCGCGGCCGCCAGCCACGCTGCGGCGGCCCGCGGCCCGGCCTCCTGCGCCGCGCACCCCCCTTTTCCCGTCCACGGGGGCGCGGCACACCCCTAGTGGGACTCCTCCCCCGACGGGCGCTTGGCCGCCGGGTCGGCCTCGCCCCCCGCCGCCCGCTTCGGGGCTCGCGCCGCCGGCTCTACGGTGGCCCGAGCCTCGGCCACCGACATCGGGCGGAACGACCTGGTCGTGGCTCTGAGAAGCGCCGTACCGGCCTTGTCCTCCCAGTCCGTCACGGACTGCCTGCGCGAGTAGCACTCGCCCGCCAAGCCCGGAATCAGCGCCGCAGCCCTCACATGGCCCGGTGCTCCGCACCAGACGCGCCCCCTGCACGCGTTGAGCCACGCAAGCTGTGCCCCCGCCGCCGCGGCGATGGCGGCCGGCGCGTCGCCGCAGGTGGTGGCCCGGTAGATGATGGTGACCAGCTCCGCCAGGGTCTCCGCCAGGAGGGACGCCGCGCGGGCCACCTCGGCCATGTCGACCTTCTCCCCCTCGGAAACGGACGCCGGCACCGCGGGGAGGTCGGCGGCCCTGGAAGCGATCGCCAGAAGCGCGTCTTCCACCTGCGCCGCCGAGGCGGCGATCAGGAAGGGATGTGCGCCCGCCAGCGGGGGTGGCGAAGCGTATACCACCTCGCGGACCTCAAAGATCTTGGGGGTGGACCCGAGGAGCGGGACGACCCCGGCCTGCACCCCGAGCTCGAACGGGCAGCCCCTGCGCCCGCCGAGCATCGCCACCACCCCGCCCACCGCGACGCGAAGTGGATTCTCCTCCCCAGGCTCGTGGGGGTAGATGACGTCGATTTCGGGGAGGGCTCCGCCGTCGGGGCGGTTCTCGGCCCACGCTCGCATCTCGTCAATTGAAACCCGTTGGCGCGCCGGATTGGCGGGTCTGGGCTCACAAATAATCCTTGCCAGCGCCGCATGGTAGCGCGGGGCGGATGACGCCGCGGCCGCCGCTGCGACGGGCTGCAGCGCTCCCGCGAACATGGCCACCACCCTCGCCATCCCCTGGGCGGCCGGGGCGGCCCGTCCTGCGGGAAGCAACCCCGCTGGGGCTCCAGGGGGGGCAGGTGGCGCGGGTTGGCCGGGCGGCGCGGCCTGGCCCGCCGGGGCCGCCGCCGGTCCAGCCGGGAATCCCCGGCCCCTTTCGACGACCACCACGTGGTCATCGCGCGCGACCACGCCGACCTTGGTCGACAGAACGAACCGCAGCGTCTGCAGCGCGCTGCCCTCCTCGATGGGGAGGGCCCCGGGGGGGGACTCTCCGGCGTGGGACAGATGCACGCTCGCGAAATAACCTGGTCCAACGAAGACCTCCGCCCGATCTTCTCCCGCCCTTGGCTCCCTCTCCAGGAACGCCTGCCAGAACAGACCGTTGTCGCTGTCCCACGGACCTCCGTCCGGGGCCGGGTCGCCCAGGGGGTGAGCCTGGTGCGCAGCCATGTGCTGCGTCTTTGCCTCTCTTGCCTGCTGTCTTGGTCTCTCCTCTCCTCAAGAAGTGAAAAATAAAAGTAAAATTGGCTCGCTAGGCCCCACAGGGCCGTCTTGCGCGCCGAACTTACCGAGCCGACGGGCCCGAGCAAGAGTGCCAGACCCCCGTGGCTTGACTCTGCTTGTGGCTCCTCCACGTGACAGCGCGTCGGCAGGCACTGACCAATCGGCTCGCATCACATCGCAGCGCGCGGATAGCCAGCTGCGCCACTCCTTCGCGGGCCTGTGCGCCCACGACGCTGGGACTCGTCAACGCGACGCCAAGGGGGGGGCGCCAAAGGCCAAGTGATGCGGCGGGGCGGCCGGGCAGGCACTCCGCGGCCCAGTGCTTCGGCAGCCTCTGGCTCCGGGTTGGCGCGTGTGCCTGCCGCAGAGTGTTGAGACGCTCGGCTCCGGCCTGGCGGACGGTTTGCTGCGGGTTCGGCCCCGCCGGGGCGTGTGAGCCGTCGCGCGCGCAGGCACCCTCGGTTCGGTGCGCTGGTCAACGGGCGTGCACGACGAGACGGCGGCCGGCGCAGGCGCGGCGTGCCGTGCTCGATGCCGGGCGGTGCCGCGGCCCTTTGCCCGAGTGCCGCCCCCGTGCCGCCTCCGCGGCCCGTGCGGCCGGGCCTCAGCGGTCCTTTCGCGTTTCCGGCGTTCCCGCCTTCTCGGCGCCGAGCAGCTTCACCGCCTGTGCGTGCGCCGCGTCAAAGGCCCTCCCGCCCTCCTCCTCGCCCATCTTGCGGCGCAGGTACGCGCGGAACTTGGACACCGCGGCGTCGAGCGACGCGCCGGAGAGCGGGGCGTCGCGCTCGACAGAGAGCGTGCGGGCCTCGGGGTAGCCAGCCGCTGCCTTGTGGTCCTCGAAGAGCCGTTCCAGCCTGCCGATGTACCGGTTGTAGACGTCCTCGACCACCGCGGGGTGCGGGTGCGCCATGCGCGGGACGCGGACGGGCTCGGCCACGACCGTGCGGACTGGGACGGGGAGGGGGCACGGGGTGCCCCCGACGCCCCAGAAGAGGGGCACGCAGACCTGGAGGGCGTTGACCATCCACATGCGGAGGCCCTGGAGGGCGTACGCGTAGTGGTATACGTCGACGAGTCCGAAGGAGTAGGTGGGCACGACGTCGGCTCCCTCGCGCATCGCCAGCCGCACGAAGCCCTTGCGCTTGACCATCCACACTGCGTCGCGCCCCGCGCGGGTCCTGATGGACTCCTGCTCGCCGCCGAGGACGAGCGTGACGCTGCGTCCCTCCCGCAGCACACGCTCGCACGCCTTGCGCGAGGCGTCGCGGTACCCGTGCGCGAGCATCACCTCGCGGACCACGGGGACCCGGAAGATGACGGTGGCCACGGCGCCCGTCAGGCGGTGCCACACGCGCGGGAAGAAGCGGGCCATGTCGTTGCCGGCAAAGTTCAGCGCGGAACAGCCGAACGCGTGGATCCCGTGAGGGTGCGCGCCGAAAACGTACGTGGGGGGCGCCTCGTCGGGCCGGGGGTCGAGGTCCACCCCGTCCGGGATGACGCAGACGAGCGAGAGGTAGTCCTGGAGCGTCGAGAGCGCCTGCTGGCCGCGGATGTGCGGGTCGGGCGCGCCGCCCATCTCCGTCTTGCTCAGGGTCACGTACGCCTCGTACGCCGCCATGAAGCCGCCGACGGTGTAATACCAGGGCAGGCCGAGCACGAACTCGCTCACGAGCGCGCCAAAGACGGCGTAGCCGAGGAAAACGTGGAACATGCCGCCCGTGACGAGCACCAGCCACAGGCGAAGGAGCCCCGTCGCCGGCTCGGATACCTTGCTCACCCACGCGGCCTCCTCCTCGGGCGAGCCCCAGACGCCGGCCTTGACCACGCGCGGCGTGCGCTCCGCGTTTGGAACTTCAAGCTTGCAGCGAGGCATGGCACACTCTGCGGCGGAAGGCGCGGGCGTGGGATGGCTGACACATGCACGGAACGCACAAGCACCGCGAGGGCGGGAGGGGAGGGGCGCGCCCGCACCCGGCGGCCGAGCTTGCGGAGTCGGCGGCGTCCGGGGCAGGGGCCGACGGGGCCGTCACACTCGCGCCGCGAACGCCACGGCTCCGCGCGTCGGCTCACGGTGCGACGCCTGACTGGCTGCTTGAAAGGGCGCTGTTCCG